>Ga0190275_10001136_pt1 | contig 20400 bp, 10 predicted proteins | sample Popmic550T_FD_133745 | JGI IMG/M metagenome (GOLD analysis project Ga0190275, IMG submission 133745) | Populus adjacent soil microbial communities from riparian zone of Yellowstone River, Montana, USA - 550 T | ecosystem: Environmental > Terrestrial > Soil > Riparian zone > Trees stand | place...
GCAGGCGGCGCCGGAAAAGCTCGAGTGGAAAGGCTCGCATCTCGCGGTCGGCTTCAGCCCGGACGGCCGCTTTCTGGTCACGGCGATGCAGGAGTCGATGCTGCACGGCTGGCGGCTCGCCGATGGCAAGCACATGCGCATGTCCGGCTATTCGGCACGGGTGCGCTCGTTCGGGTGGAGCGGCGACGGCGAATATCTGGCGACTTCGGGTTCCGAACAGCTCATCCTGTGGCCGTTCGAGGGCAAGGATGGCCCGATGGGCAAGCAGCCGAAGCTGCTGGCGCCGATGCAGGCGAGGGTCGCGGTGGTCGCCTGCCACCCGACGCAGCCGGTGGTGGCCGTCGGTTACGCCGACAGCATGGTGCTGCTGGTGCGGGCGGAAGACGGCGCGGCCATGCTGATGGACTTCGGTTGTGGGAACTACCTCGGTGCAGGAGTCCTCACGCGGCAGCCTCAACCTCCCGGCACGCCCCAGTACCAGAGCCCGGAGTCGCAGCGCTTCGAGTTCGCACACCTGAGAGAGCCCACGGCCGCCCGCTATGAGTCCCAGGCTGCGGATGACGTGTACGCGCTGGGCATGACGGCGTACCGGCTCGTCACCGGCAGGTATCCGCCTCCCTCACTGGAGGTGGAGAAGACCCGGAGAGGCTTGCGCTTGGTGGCCCTTCCCTGGGTGCCTCCGGAGAGGTGGGTGGTGCTGTGCCCGGAGCTGGCGCTGCTCATCCGGCAGATGCTCTCGGAAGAGCCCTCTGCACGAGGCAGTGCGGGAGATGTGGCGCGGGCGCTCGAGCGTGCAGCGGAGACGGCGGGCCCCGAGGCGGATGGGCCCACCACCCCGCGACCTGCTGAGGCGCCTCCCGCTCCTGCGCGAGCCGCTCCCGGTCTTGTTCCGGGTGCTGCCATGCTCAGAACGCGGCCCTGGCTGCGCTCTGTTCGCGCGCGCGCGCCGTGGCTCGCAGCCACCGTGGGGGTGTGCTTGGTGATGGGGACGTGGTGGACCGCCCGACGTGTGCTGGAGGAGATGCGCGGGCGGGAAGCTCAGGGAGCGTGGCGTGGCGACAAGGCGGACGCGGGGACCTCAGGCCTTGGGGATGCTGGAATCGCCCTGCCCGTGAGCGTGGAGACACCGCAGCCCGCGCCGAGCGGAATCCAGGTCGACATGCCCAAGAATCCACTCCCCGGCCAACGTCTCTCGCCTTGTGAGAAGCCTCTCGTGGAGATCAATGGAGGCTGCTGGGTAGGCCCGAGAGACAAGAAGCCCCCGTGCGGGCTCCACTCCTATGAATGGAGGAATCAGTGTTACTGGCCGATGATCACGCCCCAGCGCCCTACCACTTCGGAGCCGCCGTAGCGGGAGCGCATGGAGGGGCCTGAAAAGGCCGGCCCCGCGCTCCCAGTCTTCAGGAACGCGGGGCCGTTGTTCACGCGCTGGTGCTTACGACGTGTGCTGCACCTCCTCTGCCTCCGGCACCTCGCGCACGGGGTAGAGCAGGTCCAACAGCGCCTCGGTCAGCTTCTCCACCTGAAGCACCGGGATGGCCCGGAAGTCCACCACCACCATCCCCTTGTGCTGGCGCAGCTGCACCCGGACGGGCGAGCCCTGCGGGAAGCGGCGGATGACAGCCTCGCGGAACTGATCCACCAGCTTCCGCTGCTCGGCGGGGATGGAGGTGCTGGGGGTGCTCTGGCGCAGGTGCAGCAGGGCCGCGCGCATGTCGTCGACGGTACAGGAGGAGAAGGGCTTGGGCTTCACCTCGCCTTTCTCGTCGGGCACGAGGATGACGGTGCCGCCCGGCTCCTCATAGTTCAGCTCGATTCCGGCCGCCCCCTTGTAGGTAAGCAGGGAGCGCAGGCGGTAGACGCCGTACTGGGAGCAGACCTTCTGGGTGAAGGCGCGTGCCACTGCGCTGTAGATGAGCAGGGCGGACCGTGAGATCTCCTGGATGTGGCCGCAGATGAAGTCCAGCGGGTTCTTGTACTGCGAGCCCTTCAGCAGCTGGCTGTCCAGCAGGTAGTTGTAGAGCAGACCCATGAGGATCTGGTTCCGGGTCTCCTCCGCTGCCAGCAGGCGCATGGTGTCCAGCACCTGATCGCTCGTCAGGCCCTGGTACGGATTCGGGATGTCGTTGTTCTTCGTCATGAATGTTGTCCTTGCTGCGGGGGCCGCCCCATGCGACCCCGGCGGGCGAGCAAAGAGCACGAGCCGCGCCAAACGCTCGCGGAAGGAAAAACAGGCACATACGCGAGGAGACGCGACCTCACCGTCCGCGCAGCAAGACGGGGGAGTCCACGGCGTGAGACGGGGGAAGGGTGGGCGAGGTCCCCGATGCGCCTCTACGAAAGTCTACATATGTAGACTTTGGTAGAGCCCGTCCGCCCGACGGAGCTGGCAACCGCTCATCGGCAGGAGGGATGTCCGGCGAGCGGTGAGTCAGAAGTTCTCGCGGGCCTGGGCGTAGCAAGGCGGAGAGGGCCTGTTCCAGGGAGCCCGTCACCGGGTACACCCCTACGGCGATGCCACGGGGTGCCATCAGCCCTCCCTGCCACGTCGCAAAAGCGCGGGCCGCGTGCTCCGCATCGGTCTCCAGAAATCCCAGCTCCGAAGTGACAGGCGCCCAGCGGTCCTCGATGATGCCGACTCACGTTGGACGCCGCAGAAGGAACGGTTGGAACAAGCTCAAGCGTTTCTTCGCACCGTCGTTCTCTTCCCATCGCCATCGCCCACGCCGGTCCTCAATGAGGATCTGGCCAGCCTTCACGCCCCAGGTTCGCGCAAGGACCGCCAGAAGCCGCTGGATCAGGAAGTCACCATGGCGGTACTTCGCATACTCATTCGCGAGTCGCGGCAGGGAGCTGAAGGCCACGACAACCGCTCCAGAGACCTGCGTCTTTCCAGCATTCGGCAAGACGATGATCTTCAGCTCGCTTCGCTCAGCGGCCCACTTCTCCAGCACCGCCAAGGTGGCCGGCACCCCATCGATCCATAGGACAGGCAGCTCGCGTGGGCTTCCACCCAGCCGGAGGGTGGAGATGCCCAGCTTCTGCTTGTCCGCCGAGCTGCCGAAGTCTGCCCAGGCTCGTCCCTGCTGCGTTGCCCACTTCGCGATGTCCTTGCTCCGAGCCCGCAGCTTCGCTTCGTCCCGGGTCGCTACGTCCGTATGCCCGAGGAAGACGCCGGCCAACCCATAGATTCCCTTGGCCCGCAGGCCGCCTACCGTCACCACCGCCTTGGACGTGGAAGTCCCATAGTGCTCCAGAATGCAGGCCCGTCCGACGCATTGCCCATTCGCTCCCAGGAGGGGAAGGACCCGGGGTGCCAGGACTTTCAGGTCATCCTCTTCGGCGACATCGGTGCGCTCGAGCAGTCGGACCGGGTCGAGACGCAACCAGTCATCGGCGGTGATGGCCCGGATGCGCCGCCCCGGCTCCTTCTCCACATCCACGGTGACATCGAGCGTGGGGGCGATCCTCCGCACCAGCTTCACGAGCGAGAGGCGCTTGGAAGTGGGGCCCCACTGATCGCCTAGATCGTGGAACAGCTTGTCCCAGATCCCCTTATCGGTCATCCACACCCGCACCAGGGTCCCTCCCTCGTGCAACCGCTCATCAGGTTCTGCCAGGCGCAGCAGGGGCCGCCTCCTGAGCCCGTTATTGAACTCCAGGACTCGGGTCTTCTCGCCCTCCACATAGGGGCGCGAGATAACCCGCAAGCGATCGCCCCACATGAACGCGGAGAAGAAACCAATCCCGAACCGTCCCGTGGGCTCGAAGGTGCTGGCCGCCAGCCCTGGATGCTCCCTGCGCATGTCCTCTGTGCTCCAGTAGCTCCTGCCGAAGTCGAGCAAGTGCTGCGTCAGGACGCGCTCGGACATCCCGAGGCCCGTGTCCGCGATCTCGATCCAGTAGCCGTCGGCATCCTTTCCCTGGCGCAGGATAATTCTCCCCCAGCCGTCCGGCTTACCCTCGAGCGCACGTCGCGCCCGGACCGCATCGGCCGCGTTCTGGAGGAGCTCACGCAACGGTACCGTCGGCTCATCCCCGTAGAGCTGGGCGCCTCCCAGGCGGGTCACCAGCGAGGGCACGTCGCTCACGTGGATTCGCGCGTCGATCGGGGTCCAGCCCTCTGTCTTCACGGAGTGGTCGGCCAGCCGTCGGGCGTCATCCGCGTCGGCGACGCCTCGGGCCGCGAAGCGCTGCCGCTGGTGCTCCGCAAGCACCGCATCCACGTCGCGAAGCTCGCGGCTGATCATGTTCAGCGTGTCGAAGCAAAGCCAGAACGCCTCCGCCTCATCGTGCGTGAAGGCTTCTCCGGAGGTGTAGATGAGGCGGTCCTTGCCATGGGGAAGATGCGGCTTCGAGAGCTTGCTCTGGAACGTCCAGTGAGCCCGTGACACCCCTTGAGGATCGCGGAGCGCCATCAGGAACTGCGGGGCGCGGCGCTCGTCGATGTGTGCGGCGTCGGAGACGCGGAGCAGGCAGGCGACTTTCAGGGCATCGACGGTCCAGTCTCGGGGCATGAACGATGCCGGCCCCAGCTCCTGCCTGGCGAACCGATGGGCCACCTCCGAGACGTCCCACCAGTGGCTGTAGGCGATCTCTCCGATGAGCTTGCCGAAGTGCGACCGCATCGCTGGATCCTCGATGAGGTACAAAGGCTCTCCCCGAGGGCCCCTCCAGGACAGCTGCGCGAGCTGTGCCGCCTGCTTCGCGTGGAGGACCCGGAGCGCGTCCTCTGTCGCGAGCTGGGCCAGCTCCGGAGGTGGCTTCTCCAGCTCGGACGACCTGGGCGCGCGCCCTTTCTCCCGGCGGATGCGAGCCGCCAATGCGTCCTTCCAGGCCTTGGACGCACGGAGCTCCGCTTCTCCGCCAGGGTAGGCCGCCAGGCCATTGCCCAGGTCGTGCACAAGGAAGGCGCCACCCAGGACGAAGGCCTCTGCGGGGGTCAGTGGGTAGTCCACCCCGAGAATGATGTCCGCCATCTCCCAGAGCGCATCGAGGTGGGTGATGCCGTGGACCGTCAAGGACGGGTACGCACGCTTGATCTCGTCTGCCACCTTCTCGGCGTTGTCGCGGAAGCGGAGGAACTGGCTGCGCAGGCGCTCGCGTGGGGTCGCGAAGGGATCGGCCTCCCGTTCCGCCAGCGTCTTCCGCCAGATTCCGGTGCTCGTGAAATCGAACATGGTCGCAGAATAGGTGCAACTCCCTCGGGCGAGCCACACGGGTGTCGGGTCCATTCTGAACCTGCAGTACGGCCCCTGGGACGGGAGCGGGGCGGCGACCTGGGTTACTCGAAAGGGGAAAAGGCTCTGGGCAGGTGCGGTAATGTGCACGCCAATCCATGTCCATGAATCTCCGCATTACTGAATCTGTGGCCGAGGAAGCAACCCTCGGGTGGTTCGCGGAGCTCGGCTACGCGGTACCCAGCGACCATGGATCTCTCCGGAGCACCCTGGGAGAGGTCGTCCTCCAGGAGCGCTTGCGGGAAGCTGTGGACAGGCTCAACCCGGACCTGCCCCAGTCCGCACGGGAAGAGGCTCTGCGCAAGCTTCTGCGCCAGGAGTCGCCGTCGCTGGTCCAGCAGAACCGACGCAACCACCGGTTGCTCGTGGACGGAGTGGAGGTCCAGTACCTGGGGGATGAGGGCCGAGAGGTCGGAGGCCGGGTCCGGCTCCTGGACTTCGAGGTGCCCGACAACAACGACTGGTTGGTCGTCAACCAGTTCATTGTCACCGAGGGTGGGCACCATCGCCGCCCGGACGTGGTGGTATTCGTCAACGGGCTCCCCCTCGCTGTCATCGAACTCAAGAACGCCGTTGATGAGGACGCGACCCTCTGGGCTGCGTTCCAGCAGCTCCAGACCTACAAGGAGCAGACCCCCTCCCTCTTCCACTTCAACGAGGTCCTCGTCGTCAGCGACGGCCTTGAAGCTCGCATTGGCTCGCTCACCGCCAGCAGAGAGCGGTTCGCGCCCTGGCGTACCATCGAGGGAGAGGAGCTGGCTCCCAGCCATCTGCTCGGCCTTGAGATCCTCGTGCGCGGCGTCTTCGAGCGACGCCGCTTCCTGGAATTCATCCGCTCCTTCGTTGTCTTCGAGGAGGACGGGGCCCAGGTCGTCAAGAAGCTTGCGGGCTACCACCAGTTCCACGCGGTGCAACGCGCTGTGGAGGCAACCCTCGTGGCCTCCCGTCCCCAGGGAGACCGGCGCGTGGGGGTCGTCTGGCACACCCAAGGCTCGGGGAAGAGCCTCACCATGGCCTTCTATGCCGGAAAGGTCGTCCGGCACCCGGCCATGGAGAATCCCACGCTCCTGGTGCTGACGGACCGCATCGATCTGGATGACCAGCTCTTCGGGACGTTCAGCCGCTGCGAGGAGCTGCTGCGGCAGACGCCTGTGCAAGCCCAGGATCGGGAGGACCTGCGCAGGAAGTTGAAGGTGGCGTCCGGCGGTATCGTCTTTACCACCATCCAGAAGTTCCTCCCCGAGGCCAAGGGGGACAGCTTTCCCCTGCTCTCCGACCGTCGCAATATCGTCGTTGTCGCCGACGAGGCCCACCGCAGCCAGTACGACTTCATCGACGGCTTTGCCCGGCATCTTCGGGATGCCCTCCCGCAGGCCAGCTTCATTGGGTTCACTGGCACCCCCATTGAGCTCACCGACAAGAACACGCGCGCGGTCTTTGGCGAGTACATCAGCATCTACGACATCCAGCGGGCCGTACAGGACGGGACGACCGTTCCCATCTACTACGAGGGGCGGCTCGCGAAGCTTCAGCTCGACGAGTCTGAGCGCCCGCGCATCGACGCCGAATTCGAGGAGGTGACGGAAGGCGAAGAAGAGGAACGGCGCGAGCGCCTCAAGAGCAGGTGGGCGCAGCTCGAAGCCATCGCTGGCACGAAGAAGCGGATCGATCTCATTGCCAGGGATCTGGTCGACCACTTCGAGAAGCGGCAGGAGGCCCTGAGCGGCAAGGCGATGGTTGTCTGCATGAGCCGCCGAATCTGTGTGGACCTGTACGAGGCCCTCATCCGGCTCCGCCCTCGGTGGCACGATGCCAGCGATGAGGGAGGGGGCCTGAAGATCGTGATGACGGGCTCGGCCGAGGACAAGCTCGAGTGGCAGCCGCACATCCGCACGAAGGCTCGCCGAGAGGCGCTGGCAAGGCGCTTCAAGGATCCAAAGGATCCGCTTCAGATCGTCATCGTCCGGGACATGTGGCTCACGGGCTTCGATGCTCCCTGTCTCCACACGCTCTATGTGGACAAACCCATGCGCGGCCACGGCCTCATGCAGGCCATCGCCCGCGTCAATCGTGTCTTCAAGGACAAGCCGGGTGGGCTCGTCGTGGACTACCTGGGGCTCGCGGACCAGCTCCAGAGCGCGCTTGCCACTTACACCGAGGCTGGGGGGAAGGGCGCAACCGCCATCGACCAGGACGAGGCCGTGGCGGCGATGCTGGCCCGGATCGAGATCTGCCAGGGGCTGTTTCACGGCCTGGACTACCGCTCCGTCATCGCCGCGGGTTCCCAGGCCGTCTTCAGGTTCCTACCCGAAGCCCAGGAGCACATCCTGCGGCAGGAGGATGGCAAGGAGCGGTTCATCCGTGCTGTCACGGAGCTGAGCAAGGCGTTCGCGCTGGCGGTGCCCCATGACAAGGCGCTGCGAGTCCGGGACGAGGTGGCGTTCTTCCAGGCCGTGAAGGCAGCGCTGGAGAAGAGGGCCCGGATGGGGGCTGTCTCCGATGAGGAGCTGGATCACGCCATCCAACAGATCATCAGCCGGGCCGTTGCTGCCTCCGACCACGTCATCGACATTTTTGCGGCCGCAGGACTGAAGAAACCGGACATCTCCATCCTGTCGGACGAGTTCCTGTCCGACGTGAGGGGAATGCCGCAACAGAACCTCGCTGTCGAGCTCCTGCAGAAGCTCCTCCGCGATGAGATCAAGATCCGCTCGCGGCGGAATCTGGTTCAGTCGCGGGCTTTCTCGGAATTGCTCGACAGGGCCCTGCGGGCGTACCGCAATCGCTCCATCGAGACCGCGCAGGTCATCGAGGAGTTGATCGCGCTCGCCAAGGAGATGCGCGAGGCCCATGCTCGAGGCGAAGAGCTGGGACTGGAGGAAGACGAGTTCGCCTTCTACGAGGCCCTGGGGGTGAATGACGCCGCCGTCAGGATCATGGGAAGCGACGTGCTCAGCACGATTGCTCGTGAGCTCACGTCCACTCTTCGGCGCAATATCACCCTGGATTGGACACAGCGCGAGAGCGCAAGGGCCAAACTGCGGACCATGGTCCGGCGGCTCTTACGTAAGCACGGCTATCCCCCCGACAAGCAGGAACAGGCGACGCAGACGATCATGGAGCAGGCAGAGCGGATCGGCGACACCTGGGCCGAGGATGGCCTCATTGAGGCCACCTCCCCGACTCAGCCATTCTACGAGGCCGGACCCATTCCAGCGCTGCGGGCAGCTGCGGAGCCAGAGCCTCGTCTTGAGACAGGAGAGACGAATCTTTCGAAGAAGCCTCGCCGGCCCAAGCGGTGAGCCCAGCCTGCTGCCGCCGCAAGTCTGCCCGGGCACCTGGAGGGCGGGCACGGGGTCCGATGCTCTGGGCTTGTGCCGCGTGGACCGTGTGTCCGTCCTGCTCTGCGCACGGGTTGAGAGCCCGTGAGTTCTCTTCGGGAACCCGGTAGCATCTTGGACTCATGTCCAGCACCAGTCGTCTCTCTGCCCAGCAGCGCCGAACCGCCCTCGAGCAGCTCGCCCGTGACCGCCTCATCACCCTCACCGACCACTTCGGCCTGGATGTCAGCGACAAGCGCGTCGCTGAAAACCATGTGAGCGCCTTGCTCCGGGCCCGGAGCGTGGAATTCTCCGAGTTGCTGGGGCTGCTGACGCGCCAGGAGCTTCAGTCCATCTGTGATGCTCTGCACCTGGATCGCAGTGGCCGCGAGAAGGAGCTCCTCATTCAGAGAATTCTCAGCGGTGGGGAGGGTGGCCAGGGCGAGCTGCCCCTCTCCGAGGCTGCTCCCGAGGAGGAGCCTGCGGAGAAGCCCAAGGCAGGCCGCGCCAAGGTCTCCAAGAACGGGGGGGACCTTGGGTTCGAGGCCACGCTCTGGCTGGCAGCGGACAAGCTCCGCAACAACATGGACGCTGCCGAGTACAAGCACGTCGTCCTCGGACTCATCTTCCTGAAGTACATCAGCGATGCCTTCGAGGAGCGCCGTGCTCAGCTCCTGGCCGAGGTGGACCAGGGAGCTGACCCGGAGGACCCCGACGAATACCGCGCAGAGAACATCTTCTGGGTTCCCCAGGAGGGCCGCTGGGCTCGCCTCCAGGCCCAGGCCCGGCAGCCGAGCATTGGCAAGCTCCTTGACGACGCCATGGTCGCCATTGAGCGAGATAACCCCAGCCTCAAGGGGGTTTTGCCCAAGGAGTACGCCAGGCCAGGCCTGGATAAGCAGCGCCTGGGGGAGCTGATCGATCTGATTGGCACCATTGGTCTTGGAGACCGGGAGAACCGCAGCAAGGACATCCTCGGGCGCGTCTACGAGTACTTCCTCTCGGAGTTCGCCAGCGCCGAGGGCAAGAAGGGCGGCCAGTTCTACACGCCCCGCTCCGTCGTGAAGCTCCTCGTGGAGATGCTCGCTCCGTATCGGGGCCGGGTCTACGATCCCTGCTGCGGCTCCGGGGGCATGTTCATCCAGAGCGAGAAGTTCGTAGAGGCCCACGGCGGTAAGCTCGGGGACATCTCCATCTTCGGGCAGGAGTCCAACCCTACGACTTGGAAGCTCGCGAAGATGAACCTCGCCATCCGGGGCATCGACGCGAACCTCGGGCCCGAATACGCCGATACCTTTCATCGAGACCAACATAAGGACCTGAAGGCCGACTATATCCTCGCAAACCCGCCCTTCAATGACAGCGACTGGGGCGGGGACCGGCTTCGCGAGGATGTTCGCTGGAAGTACGGAGTGCCCCCGGCGGGCAACGCGAACTTCGCGTGGATTCAGCACTTCATCCACCACATGGCCCCGAGTGGATCTGCGGGCTTCGTACTAGCCAATGGTAGCATGTCCTCGGATCAGAGCGGTGAGGGCGAAATTCGTCGGGCCCTCATCGAGGGGGACCTGGTGGACTGCATCGTCGCGCTCCCAGGCCAGCTTTTCTACTCGACCCAGATTCCTGTCTGCCTCTGGTTCATGACCCGGGACAAGAAGAATAACCGGTTTCGGAACCGACAAGGCGAGACCCTGTTCATTGATGCTCGGAAACTCGGGCGAATGATCGATCGCACTCAGCGGGAACTCACAGGCGAGGACGTCGCGAAGATCGCCGACGCATATCATGCATGGCGCGGGGACAGGAATGGAGGAAAGTACAAAGACGTGGCTGGCTTCTGCAAACTGGCACGGTTCGAGGAGATTGCCGCGCACGGGTTTGTGCTCACGCCAGGGCGGTATGTCGGAGCCGAGCACGTGGACGATACGGGTGCCGAGCCGTTTAGTGCTCGGTTCAAGAGGCTCACCGAGGAACTTGATGCGCAGTTCGAGGCCTCCGAGCGGTTGTCAGCACAAATTCGCCTCAATTTGCAGAGGGTTCAGTGGTGAGTGCGTGGAAGGAGGAACTGCTCAGTTCCATTCTCGAAGTTGGCCGAGGGATCTCGTACGGCATCGTTCAGCCAGGTGAGAATCGGGGGAATGGGATTCCCATCGTTCGCGTGAACGCCGTACGCGATGGGCAGATCGACACCAGTGCCCCTCTCCGGGTCGCCCCGGAGATCGAGTCCGCTTATGAAAGAACCCGGCTTCGTGGCGGCGAACTTCTCCTGACGCTGGTTGGCACCGTGGGAGAGGCAGCAGAGGTCCCTCTGCATCTTGCGGGGTGGAATGTTGCTCGGGCCATCGCGGTGATTCCAGTTCGGTCCGAGGTAGGGGCTCGCTGGGTGCGCTACATCCTTCGGACGCAGAAGGTTCGACACCTCATCGACTCGTGGTGCAATACGACCGTTCAGAAGACGTTGAATCTGAAGGACGTAGCACGCATCCCCGTTCCTCTGCCGCCGCCGGCCACACGCCAAGCGATTCTTGAGGTTGTTGGCAGCCTTGACGACAAGATCGACATGAACCGTCGCATGAACCAGGCCTTGGAGCTCATGGCCCAGGCGTTGTTCCGCTCTTGGTTTGTGGACTTCGACCCAGTTCGGGCCAAGACGGAGGGCCGACAGCCAGAGGGCATGGACGCTGAGACGGCAGCACTGTTCCCGGCCGCAATGGATTCCTCGGATGGGGGCCTTCTCCCTCTTGGCTGGAGGAGGGTCACCCTTGACTCGAGCATTGAGATCCTGACGGGCGGTACGCCCCGGACTGCCGAATCGTCGTTCTGGGGAGGAGAGATTCCCTGGTTCTCAGTGAAGGATGCCCCGGCCGATGGGGACATATGGGTGGTCAGCACAGAGAAGACCATCACGGATTCCGGGCTGGAGAACTGTGCCGCCGAGCTGCTTCCTGTTGGAACAACGATAATCACGGCTCGAGGGACTGTCGGAAAACTCGCACTGACTGCGGTTCCGATGGCGATGAATCAGTCCTGCTACGGCGTTCGGGGGCGTATTCAGGGGACAGATGCCTTCACCTACTACCTGCTGAAGAATGCCGTTGGAGACTTGCGTGCTCGTACCCACGGGACCGTCTTCGAGACGATCACACGCCAGACATTCTCGGCAATCCCGGTTTCTCTAGCGCCCATCGAAGTGCGGCAACGGTTTGATACCGTGGTTGAGCCTATGCTCAAACGAGTCAAGGCCAATCTCCTTGAATCCAAGACGCTCGCAGAGCTTCGTGACACCCTGCTCCCGAAGCTCTTGTCAGGGGAAGTTCGTGTCGGTGAAGCCGAGGCCGAATGGGTAGCGAGCGACTGAAGCTGCTGCTCGCGCTGACACGTCAGCCTGCAGCTCTAACACGTCAATTCCCAGAGCTGACACGTCGACTCACGGCAATCGCCTGACGGGCTCGCTTCGGCGCTCCCGAGCGGGCGCTCCCCTCCTGTGGCCCGGAAGTTGAAACATGTCTCCCGCGGCGATGAGTTCCGATAAGGTCCGCGCACTCGGAGGGTGACTGAATGGCGACGTACAACATCTCTTTGGCGGACCTGCGGCAGGATATTGCTGGGATCATCCCGGCCGATCTCGTTCTGAACTGGAACGGGAAGGACAAGACCGCTGCCCGACATGACCAGCTGCTGGCGCCCTTCCGGGCTCGAGGGACCATCGTGTCCACGGACTCGGCGGGCCTCTCCAGGTTGACCCAGCGCTACACCCTGGCTCAGGTGATGAAGCTCGTCTCCGAGCCCAAGGAAGTGATTCATTCCTATGGGACGGCGATCGGCGGCGAAGCCGTTGGCATCTGGGCGGCGGATAACTCGCAGATGTTCTTCGACGAGAAGATCGCGCCGTCGCAGGTCCTCGCGCAGATGCTCGGGGTGCAGCGCAAGGTCAAGGACTTGCAAGTCCAGATCGGGATCGGTATCCACAGCGGCGAGTGCTACAAGGTCGGCGGCGGGCTCTTCGGTGAAGACGCGGACTTCATCGAGGGCATCGCTGAGGACGCGACGTCGGCAGGAGAGATCGTCTTCTCGCAGCCGATCTTCGAGCTTCTCGCGGGCTCGGTCCGCCAGGCAGCCCGGCTGCGCGAGGATCTCCAGAAGGCGGGCGCGCTGTGGGCGCTCAGCCACTTCTCAGGGACCGTGGAAGCCGTTGAGGGCAACCCCGACTATCCGACGCCCTTCGATGCGGCGTTCTTTCGGCGGCTGCGCTCGGCGTCTCTGGCAGAACTGGCGCAGGAGGAGTTTCCTGAGTACCGGAAGACCCAGACGGTTGCCTTCGTGAAGGTGACCCACAGCCCGCACAAGTTCCTGTTGGACTCGTTCACGGACATGTCCCTCATCAACGTCGCGGTCCGTCGCATCGCCGCGTCCCATGGGGCGGACGTCGTCAAGTCCAATGGCACCCTGGCCATCGTGCTCTTCCCGGAGGGCCGCCAGGCGGTCGCATTCGCGCGCGACATCATCGAGGAGAATCGCGCGCTGGGCTTCAACGCACACGTCGGGCTGACCCATGGCGAGGTCTACCTCTTCCCTCTCGCCAGCGGTGAGCGCGAGATCGCAGGCAATCCCGTCAACATCGCCTCCAAGCTCGCGGAGGACTCGGGGCTGGAAGGAGTCCTCGTCGAGGACTCGGTCACGCTCGGCGAGCTTGCACAGAAGGGCGAGCCCTTCCGGCTGACGCTCTCGAAGGTCGAGCTGACGGGACGTCGCTTCCCTGTGCCACCCACTTGAGCAGCCCGTTCAAGGCAACGGCGCTGCTCCACTTCCATTACGGGCAGATCTCGCGGTCGTTCAACGGATTGACGTGGCCCTCGGCGTTGCCCGTCAGCGACCGGGCGTAGATGCCACCATCCCAGCTGCCGTTGTTGAAGGTGAGGTGAGCCTGGGGTGCCAGCACGGTGCCCCAGAAGCCGAAGCCGTGGGCGTTGATGCGGGTGGCATCCACGAAGTTGTAGAGCACGCCGTGCTGATCAATGCCGCCGCTGAAGAAGGTGCCAAATCCGGTGAAGGTGGCCGAGGCGCCGCGGATGTTGACCACCACCAGGGAGCCCGCCGGCGCGTCAATGGACCACAGCGCGGCTCCCGTGAAGGTGCTCGCGTCCATGTCGAAGACGTTCACGGACGGATCCGTGCCCCTCAGGAAGATGCCACCCCACGGCTCCAACCGCGTTGCACCCGTGGCCGCCAGGCCTCCGAGCTGTGCGGACAGCTGGCGCAGCTCGGCGAACCGGGCCCCGAAGTCAATGGGCGTGCCCTGGGCCACGGAGCCGCGCGGGTAGACCACGCTCGCGTCGGCGCTGTAGGTGCCGCCATGCCAGGCATCTCCCCAGACACCACCCCGCGAGAGCGAGAGGTTCCTTCCGGCCACCAGCGTGTGGGCGATGTTGCCATCCGGCACCCTGGCGCCCACGGCGAAGTCCGTCAACGTGATGTCGCCACCGGCCGCCACCTTGCCTTCCACATCATGGCCTCCGGTGTAGCTCTCGAGCAGGAACAGGTTGAACTCGCTCAGGTGGACTGGGAGGCAGCGGACGCAGGGGCCCACCGTGAGCTGGCGGACGGCAGTGCTCACGTTGCCCGCAGCATCCTCCACGCTGTAGGTGACGGTGTACTCGCCCTCCTGGGACTGATCGAGGTTGCTGGAGACGATGATGTTCGGAGTCAGGTCGCCGGAGCAGTAGTCCGAGGCCGTGGCGCCTGGCTCCACGTAGGGCTCGCCGTCGCACTCCAATGACTGCGTGGCTGGGCCGAGCAACGTGAGCACCGGCGGCAGCGTGTCGCTCACCGTCACCCTGCGCGTCGTCGAGGCGGTGTGGCCAGCCCTGTCCGTGGCGCTGTAGGTGATCGTCTGGACTCCCGGCACCTGGCTGTTTCCCCAACCGCTCGAGGTGACGGACACGGCACCGGAGCACTGATCGCTGGCGGTGGCGCCCGGATCCTGGAACGGCGAGGCACACTCCACGGCCATGCTGGCCGGGCCGTTGAGCGTCACCGTGGGCGGCAGCGTGTCGGCCACAGTCACCACTCGGTTCTGGGCGGCAGTGGCCGTGTTTCCGGACGGGTCCGTCGCCCTGTACTGGAGGGTGTAGGAGCCGGGCTGGCCCACGTTTGGCGGGTTCGTCGCCACGACGGGCAGGTTGCCGGCACACAGATCGGTGGCCGTGGCGCCCGGATCCGCGTACGGGGCGCCGCACTCCACCGTGTGGCTCAGCGGGCCGGTGAGCGTCACCGTGGGCTTTCGCGTGTCGGCCACGATGACGGTGCGGGTCCGCTGCGCGGCGGAGTTGTACCCATCACTCACGTCGTAGCGAAGCATGTAGGAGCCGATCACGGCCGTGTTCACCGAGCCCGTCCTCACGATGGAGCTCGTCATGGGGCCTATGCACGTGTCCGTCGCCATGGCCCCTGGATCATTGAACGCCAGGCCGCACTCAGCCGGCATGGTGGCGGCCCCGAGCATCGAGAGGAGCGGCGGCAGCGTGTCCACCACGGTGACCGTGCGCGTCACGGGAGTGGACAGGTTATTGGAGGCGTCCCTGGCCTGGTACGTCACTGGATGGGCGCTGACCTGCCCCATGTTCACCGTGCCGCTCCAGGCAATGTTGGCGGACGGCAGCGGGCCCGCGCAGAGGTCGTCCGCAGTCACTCCGTTCAGGTAGGAGTAAGTGCCGCCCCGGACGCACTGCACCGTCTGGCTCGTCGGGCTGACGCGAACGACGGGTATCACCCCGTCCGTCACCGTCACCGTGCCCGTGCACGTGGTGCTGCGGCCTCCCTGGTCCGTGCACGTCAGCGTCACCGCCGTGTTGCCGGCGGCGTACGGTCCGGCCGGGCTCTGCGTGCAGCCCACCAGATCACCGTCTGGGTCCGACGACCCGTCATCGATGCTCGCGGGGAGGCTGCACGTGCTCGTCGTCCGGCTCGTCACGTTCCGGCAGCGCGCGACCGGTGGGCTGTAGGCAACGCTGGGGGTGGGGGAGGACTCCTGGTGGGCTGAGGCGTCGGCGATCGTCACCGGTTCCGAAGCGGGCTCGTGAGCAGACTCGCCACAGGAAATGGCTGTCAGCGCAGCCCCCAGCACAAATGCACCCCATACGGAACGCAGTGTCATCTGCTCTCCCCCCTTGAGCTTCCAGCCAGAGGAGAGAAGTGTTGCCCGCTCGGTAGAAATGATCAAGCCACTCAGAATGCAAGTCTGGCTGTAGGTGGGGGTTCACCATGTCTTGCATTGTAGACCCGCTGGAACGACAGGGATTGTCCTTCTTTGTCAGGTAAGTCTGGTTTGCTTGTTTTGATATGTCTTCAGGCAGAGGCCTGGCGCTTGAGGCGGAGCACCTTGACGATGGAGACGAGCGCGCCGATCAGCAGCACCACCGCCCAGATGAGCGCGAGCACGGAGACGATGATCGCGCCCAGCGCGTCCGTGATGCTCACCAGGACAATGGGCACCAGCCCGTGCAGGAGGCTGACGATGGCATTCGCCAGCAGCGAGGTGAGGATCAGCAGCACCAGGCCCTTGTTCTGCAGGAAGCGCTGGTGGGCGAGCACGAGGCACACCGCGGCGACGACCTTGAGCAGCATGAGCAGGCCGAGCGTTCCGGCGGCGCCTCCGCGGTTGAAGAAGCCCCACACGGCCAGGTAGGCGATGGTGCCAAAGGGCACGGCGGTGAAGAGCCCCACCATGAGGAGCAGCAGGCCGATGGCGGCAAACAGCATGACCAGGCCTGCCAGGAGCGCCACGATGGCTCCGATGAGCGTCACCAGGCCCTGCAAGCGCCCGTGGACGCGCTCGGGGATGAGGAGGCTGGCGCCCATCAGCGCCAGGGTGAGCAGCAGCAGCGCGTCCAGCAGGGCCAGGTAGGGGATGCTGAGCCCCGGTGTGGGCGGGTTCTCCTGCTGGACCTGGAGGACCTCGTTGATGTCCACGTCGTCCTCGGCGCCCTCCTCGCGGATGGCGGCCTGCAGGGTCTGTCGATCCGGCGCCTGCGTGGGAAGCAGGACGGGCGCCCCCACCTCGATGAGCACCGCGAGCAGCAAGCACACCAGCGACACGATGAAGAAGGGTTTTCGCAGCCTGTCCATTCAGACCCCCAGCGGACACTCGTGAGCGCTCGCCTGGAGAAGATAGGCAGTCCAACCGTGGACCCCGATATGCTCCTGGGTGCGAATGTCCGAGCGGCTACGAGCGCCCCCTGCGCACCCGTCGGCTCCTGAACGGGAGCTGTCTCCCGAGGGCCTCCGCCGGCTGCTCGAGGGTCGGCTGGAGGTCATCGAGGCCGCTCGGAAGCGCTACGCCGCCCTGGAGAAGCGGCTGAGGGGGGTGCTCTGGAGGCGCCGCCTGCGCGCCCACGATGGACTCCAGGAGGTGCTCGACCAGGAGGGCCCTCTAGACGAGGCGCTCGGTCGGGCTCGCAAGCGCATGGAGCTGGAAGGCTGGCCCGAGACGCTCCCGGTGTTCGAGCCGCTCCGGGACGTGCTGCGGCACCGGGCGCGCGTGGGGGCGCTCGTCCGCAAGCGGCTGGCCGAGCTGGCGGTGCCCCTGGGGACTGCGAACCTGGGAGAGGAGCTGGCCTTGCTGCGGAGCGTCGTGCGGGAGCCTCCCAGCCTGGTGCCCGCGCGCGAGGAGACGCGCATCCTGGAGATGAAGCGCAATGCCTCCATCCCGCCCCCCGTGGCGATCCTGCTCCTGCTCATCGGGCCCATCCTCAGCCTGGTGCCCACCTTCGCGGGCCCGGCGCTCTTCCTGTTCGTCGCGGGCATCCTCGTCACCCTCGTGGGGCTGTACGTGGCGCGCGCGGGGGAGTTCTGGCTCACGAGTGATCGGCTCATCTGGAAGCCGGTGGTGGGCGACCCGGTGGCGGTGTCTCTGCGCTCCATCCGTCCGGGGGGCATCCAGCTGGAGCGCCTCTCTCGCAGTGTGCACGTGCAGGGAGATCGCATCGTGCACGTGCGGTACGCGGAGCCGGTGGAGCGGCTCGCGGCCCTCCTGGAGATGCACCGCCAGCCGCCCTTCCTGGGAGCGAGCCGGGGCGGGCTGCGGGTGTCCCAGGTGAGCCTCTACGAGGCGACGCTGCGGAGCGGGCCTGGGACGCGCCCTCGCCAGGGGATGGTGGCCCTTCGGCCCGAGGGCGTCTCCTTCGTGCCGGTGGGGACCGGCCGAGAGGCGTTGAAGGCGCTGACCGGTGAGCCCCCATCCGAGGGGCTCAGCCTCGAGGTGTCCTGGGTGCTGGAGGAGCTGCGCTGGCTGAGCGAGTCCGAGTTCGATGAGCACCTGGCTCGGGTGGTGGCGGCCACGGGCGGCGTGCACTGGTCCGCGTGGGAGGTGCGCCGCGCGCGGGAAGTCCCGGTGTGGAAGGAGATCCACATCACCTGCGGCCCCCAGTCCCTGGTGGGCAAGGTGGACTGGTCGCAGCAGGCTGCCGCCGAGCGGGTCTTCGAGTCCTGGCCCTCGCCTGAACCCTGACATTCTTGTCACGCAGGGTAGGGCGTGTGTGCCCCTGAACGCAGTGAGATCAACGGGTTGGGCTGGGAACGCGGCTTGCTTTGGCGCGGGCATCCCATTCCTCGGAGGATGACATGACGCGAAGGCTTCTCGCCGCGCTGGTGGCGGCTGCGCTCACGCTGGCTGGCTGTAGTGGGCTCTCGACGGGTGCTCCTGGAGACTTAGGAGCGACGCCGGGCGGCGCGCAGGACATCGGGCTGGCGCGCACGAAGGTCGCCGCGGGCCAGGTGCCGGAGTCGGAGGACTTCGTGGCCGAAGGCCTCTACTCGGAGCACGACCTCCCGTTGGAGGGCTCGAGCTGTGATCAGGTGTTGTGCCTGCGCACGGCGACGGCCATCGCGCCGGCCATCGACACGGGGCGCCAGGAGGTGTTCGTGCAGGTGGGCTTCTCCTCGAACGTGGATCCAGCGACTTTTCGCCGCAAGCCGTTGGACGTGGCGCTGGTCATTGACCACTCCGGCTCCATGGGCGTGGAGCCGATGGAGGCGGTGAAGGAGGCGGCCCGCAAGCTGGTGGAGAAGCTGGACGAGAACGACACCTTCTCGATGGTCATCTTCGACGACAGCGTCGAGACGCTGGTGAAGCAGCAGGCGGTGAGGAACCGCACGGAGCTCTTGAACGCCATCGGCGACATCGAGGCAGAGGGGGGCACCTGCATCGAGTGCGGGCTGCGCGAGGGCTTCAAGCAGCTGGCCACACGGCCGGTGGAGCCGTCGCGGGCCCGCCGGCTGATGCTCTTCACGGATGCCATGCCCAACGTGGGCGCCACGGGCGAGGGCGAGTTCATGGAGCTGCTGAGCGGCAGCTCGGCGAAGGGCATGGACACCACCGTCTTCGGGGTGAACATTGCCTTCGGGCAGGCGCTCGTCACGAAGATCTCGGCCGTGCGGGGGGCGAACTACTACTACCTGAGCAATTCCGAGCGGATGCAGAAGGTGTTCGACGAGGACTTCGACTTCCTGGTGACGCCCATTGCCTATGACTTGCACATGGCGCTCGCGCCGGCCGAGGGCTTCCGGGTGGAGGCGGTGTACGGGGTGCCCGGGGTGGACCCTGGCGTGAGCGCGGCGACGATGGATGTGGCCACGGTGTTCCTCTCGCGGAGGCGCGGTGCCATCGTCGCGCGCCTCAGCGGCAGTGGGGAGGTGCAGCCGAACCAGCCGGTGGTGGCGAACGGGTTCTCCTTCCAGCCGGTGGAGGGTGAGGCGCCTGCCGCGGTGTCCCTCACTGCGAAGTACGAGGGCAGCGAGCCGCTCAGCGCCACGGCGTCGTGGTACTCGCAGCGCACGGTGCGCAAGACGGTGGCGCTGACGAACTTCATCCTGGGCGCCCGGCAGGCCTGCGAGCAGTGGCACAAGGGTGAGAAGGCTGCGGCCCGAGAGGTGGCGAATCGGACGGCAGCACTGCTGCGAGCGGAGGCGGAGGCGCTGGACGACGCGCCGCTGCGCACCGAGGCGGAGCTGGCCGGCAAGCTGGCCGAGCTGATGAAGCCCTGAGCCACCTCGAGGCAGGGCCTCAAGGGCATCGAACGGCTTGTCAGGACGGGGCGCGTGAAATACGCCTGGAGTATGTCCACCGCCGCTCTCCCCGACGCCTTCCTCCGAGCCATCTCCGAGGGCTTCCCTTCCGACTTCCTCACCCGTGAGCCGGGGGAGCTCGCGGAGTACGGGCGCGACTGGACGCGTGTCCACACCCCGGCTCCGGCGGCCGTGGCCTTCCCTCGCACGACGGAGGAAGTCGCACGGCTGCTGGCCTTGTGCGACGCGCACCGCGTACCGGTGGTGCCCTCGGGAGGGCGGACGGGCCTGGCGGCGGGCGCGGTGGCAGCTCGGGGCGAGCTGGTGATCTCCCTGCGGAGGATGAACCGCATGGAGCCGGTGGACCTGCTCGGCAACACGGTGCGCGTACAGGCGGGCGCGGTGACGGAGGCGGTGCACCAACACTGCGCTCAGCACGGGCTGACGTGGCCGGTGGACTTCGCCTCCAAGGGCTCGAGCCAGGTGGGCGGCAACATCGCCACCAACGCCGGCGGCGTGAAGGTGATCCGCTACGGGCTGACCCGGCAGTGGGTGCTCGGGCTGCAGGTGGTGACGGCCAGCGGCGAGGTGCTCGAGCTGAACGGCGCGCTCGAGAAGAACAACACCGGCCTCGACCTGCGCCAGCTGTTCATCGGCTCCGAGGGCACGCTCGGCATCATCACCGAGGCCACGCTCAAGCTCGCGCGCCTGCCGGCCAAGCAGTCCGTGCTGCTCTTCGCCGTGCAGGATGTGGAGGGCGTGCTGCGCCTGTTCCGCGA
>Ga0190275_10001137_pt1 | contig 20400 bp, 17 predicted proteins | sample Popmic550T_FD_133745 | JGI IMG/M metagenome (GOLD analysis project Ga0190275, IMG submission 133745) | Populus adjacent soil microbial communities from riparian zone of Yellowstone River, Montana, USA - 550 T | ecosystem: Environmental > Terrestrial > Soil > Riparian zone > Trees stand | place...
GCCTCCAGTCGCTTACGCGCTGCTTGGGTCAAGACCAACTTGGGCGCTGGGGGGAGCGGCATACGCTTAGTATGCACTTGCCAATATTATTAGTAAAGATATTTCAGATACAGATGACTAGCGCCCGGGAGATTATGCGTTATTTTCTCTCGCTGCTGATTTTTGGTTCGATCGTTAACTTGAGCGCCGGCGGTTCGTGGGATGCTATCGCCGCGAATTTCGATTGCTCTCAAAAGATTCAGGAGGGCGAGCAGGCGAGCGGTGGTCTCTACCAAATTGAGTATCTTCCGAAGGCGCAGAAGTTGGGGGGCATAGCCGCATATTCACGGTCACGCTCTTGCGGCTCCCACAGGATGAGCAGGCGGCTAACGATCAGGCTGAACGTTCAATCAAGTCCATGGCAGCAACGGCGTCTCGCTCTGCGACGAAGATGATCGAGTTCAATCGATACTCGACGAACCATGGTCCTGTCGCATTCTTCGAGTATGTGGTCAAAGGTGAGCACAACATCGGCGTGATCGCACGGACAGGGCCGGGAATTCTGACCGTTTATCAGCTCGCGACGTTGGGCGAGCAGGCGCCGGGAGCAGAAGATCGCAAGCGTATACGAGGCTTGACCGGATTACAGTAGACAAAAAAGCGCCGGACCGAGTTCCCTCGATGCGGCGCTATGTTTGATCGTTGGCTTAGAAAATGTACTTCAAACCAAGCTGGATGTTGCGAGGATTGTTTGCCTGAGCGCTGATCAACCCGAACGTTCCCGGAGCACTGAGATCACGCGACGGGGGATTGAACATCGTCATGTTCGGCAGGTTAAAGAACTCCGCGCGGAACTGCACGTTCTGCGTCTCGGTGATTGCAAAGCGTTTTCCGATTGACGCATCAACGTTGAAGTATCCCGGAGCCCTCTCCGTTCCAATTGCGGAATTTCCGAACGTTCCCAGCGCAGGACGCTGATAGGCGCAACGGCCATCATCCACTCCCTGGGCGCACTCGTAAACGTTGCCTGTGCCGAACCACTTCTGGATTGTCCGCTCTCCAACTTCGCTTGGCCGCAAACGGTTTGGACGTTGCGTGCCGCGAGGAGACTGCTGGCTCTGCCCAACAGTTGAGAGCGTGATCGGAAATCCGGTGCGCGCCTGCATCACGTACCCGATGCTCCAGCCGCCCAGTATCAGATCAACCGCTTTATTAGAATCGGCCCCGAATGCGCGTCCCCGTCCAAACGGCACTTCGAGGTTTGAGGAGAACGTCAAGTTATGGCGGGCATCCCACGCAGCCAGACCGTAGTTGGCATCGCGGTCGTATGCGTTCTGCCAGTACGCGCCTTCTGACTGCGTACCACCGGCTCCGAAGAAGCCGAGCGCATCATTCAGAGTCTTCGAGAAGGTGTACGACAGGTTGAAATCGATACCGCGCGAGTAGCGCTTCACGGCGGTAACTTGAAGCGAATCGTAGTTCATGGTCCCGCTCGACTCTGTTGTTGCAGTCGTTGTGACACCAGGAAGGACTGAGTAGAGTGGACGCCGAGTGTTGAAATTCGCCCACTGTGCCGGGTTCACGTTGGCCGGTCCGGGAAGCGGCTGATTGCGGTCCCGAGCAACGATAGTGTGGGTAGCCCGCTGGCTGACATAGCCCGCTCCCAAGACGAGGTTCGACGCGAGTTGATACTCGAGGCTGAAGTTCCGCTGCTGCGTGAATTGCGGACGCAGATCCGGGTCCCAGGTTCGAATGTTGCCCGACAGAGTACCGGTAAACTGTGGGAGATCCGAGAACCCGACCGAGGACGACGAGGCGCCGCTGGTGAGATCGTAGTTCTGGTTCGATTCAAAGAAGAACGGAGGATTCAGCGGCAGCCGAAGGTTAACGCCAGTTCCTTCGAGGAAGCTCGTGATGCCGTAGGCGCCGCGAACAACAAGCCGTCTTCCGAGAGCTTCTGGCGTCCAGGCGAAACCGATACGCGGCATGAACTGCTTGTAATACGGGTCATACAGCGCACGGCTGTTGCCGTTCTGACCGGCTAGAAGTAGCTCGCCGGTATTTACATCGATGTTCGACTGCAGGTCGTTGACTTCGTACAACGGCTGCGTGTATTCCCAGCGCAGGCCCAAGTTGAGGGTAAGGGTGCTGGTCGCTTTCCAATCATCCTGGACGAATGTGCCGAAGCGCCAGTGACGCTGGCCCCATCGCCGGCCGTCGCCCTGGCCGCGGCCCTTGGCGGAAACCATGTCGAGCAAGAAGTCCGAGAACGAAGAGCCGGAAAACAGCGTTGTGGTGTAGCCGAAGGTACCCAAAGCGCCGTTGTTGCCCGAGTAGAAGCGATTCTGCTGATAACGTACTCCATTGGCGCCGAAACGGAAAAAGTGACTGCCCTTCGCCAAGCTCAGGGTTTCGGAAAGGTGGAACTTGTTGTCCTTACCATCACTCAGAATTCCGGCTGTGCCGATTACTGTCAGACCTTCCCCAATGGTGAGCCCGCTGAAACCGGGAGCCAACTGTCCGCCTGGAATCCCGAGCTTCGCGTTTCCGCCTTCTTGAGTCCCAAACGGATCGGCAAACGTGTCCACGATTTCAGTACGAGTAAAGCCGTAACGGAAGTCATTCACGATCGAAGACGAAACGGTGCGTGTCCAGGCGGCAACCGCACCCAGCGTTGGAGCCTCTTTGACACCAGCGGCAGATGTCGGCAGCACCGGAAGCGCAGTTCCATCTGTATAGAAGCCCTGAGAGTAGCGGAACATCATTGCGTCTTTTTCCGACACTCTCCAATCGACCTTAGCGTCGCCCTGATTGTTCTTGAGGAAGTTCGCTGCGGTACCGCTATAGTTGTTCACGAGACCGAGCGCGCCGGTACCCGAACTGTTGGGCAGCGGATAGAGGCTGGGATCGTTGAACAGGGCTCGGGCAGGGGCGCCGAAGCGTGCGAGCGGAATCTGTTTATTAGGGAACGGCTGGCAGGTACGTGTACCGCCCACTACCTGGCATGTCGCAGGATCGTTGATGACCTGGGGAAGACGGCTGAGATCGCCTAGACGCCAATCGGCCGGAGCAACGCTGGCGAGCGCAGGGCCGCTATCTCGCCGTTGCGTTCCTTCATAGTTTCCAAAGAAGAACAGCTGTCGCGAATGATGCGGCCGCCGAGCGTTCCACCGTACATATTCTGCTGGAACGTGCGGCGCTGCTTGTCCTTCGGAAGGGCGGTGTTCTGATTCGCGAAGAAGCTGTTGGCGTCCAAATTGTCGTTGCGGAAGAAATGGAACAACGATCCGTGGAAGTCGTTCGATCCGCTCTTCAGCGTCATATTGACTACGGCGCCAGCGGAGTTTCCGAACTCGGAGGATCCGTTTCCTGTCATTACCTGGACTTCCTGCAAAGCGTCTACGCTGGGCGTGTAGCCGATGCGGTTGTCCATCGAGTCGTTGACGTCAACACCGTCGAGCAGGAAGTTATTCGTTTGCTCGCGATTGCCGTTGACGAACGCGCGTCCAGAGAAACGGGAAGCGGTGTTCACGCTGCCGGGATTGGTTTGGACCGCGCCCGGGATGAGAAGCATCGCAGATACGATGTTGCGGCCATTGAGCGGCAAATCCGTTAGACGCTTCGTGCTGAGGGTTTGTCCGGTCTGCGTGGTTTCGGTTTGCAGCGGCGGCGCGACTGCGGTGACCTCCACCGTTTCGGCAACTGCGCCGACCACCAGCGAAACATCCATGCGGACAACCTGGTTCACTTCTACAGGGAACGGGCCAAGCACCGATTTCTTGAATCCGGCGCCTTCGGCAGTGATGGTGTACTGGCCGACCGGGAGGAACGGCAAGCTGTAGATACCGGCGTTATTCGCGGTAGCTGTGGTTTGTACTGCCGTACCTTCGTTTGTTGCTGTAATTTTGACGTTTGGCACAATCGCACCGGAAGCGTCGGTGACGGTTCCTGTGATTGTGCCTGTAATCGTTTGTGCACTCGATATTGCAGCGAGGCACAACAACATGATGGATGAAACTGCTATTTTCCTCATGGGACCCCCAAAACAAAATGAAACCTCGGTTACCGATGATGGTACCGCATCGGAGACCCACGATTGTGTTGTGCGCTACTTACCGCTATTTCACGAGGCTGAGGGTTCCAAATCGCTCGGGCATGTGGAAAGTCTTTCCATCGGTTGAGCGCCAGGAGACGTGGACTCGATTGGGAACAGGGCCTTCAATCCGATACAGACCGATTCGCAGATCGTTCCCGCGTACAGGCTTTCTTGTATCTATTGCCGAGAAAGGAATCTTCATCTCTCCATACCAGATTTTCTTGTCGGCATCGACTCGCGCCTTCACTTCGAAGTTGGAATTCCACGCTTCGCCGATCTGCTTCGCTCCCGCCGTGCGGTCGATATCGAGATCGACCCATTCGCCCTGCGGTGACACCTGGAACTCCTTGTATTTTTTGATGTTGTCAAAGTCCGACCCGATGAACGCTTCTGCTACATCCCAATTCCATAAACGAGACGTCTCCGCCTTGGTCACAGGTTCGGGTTTGACGTAGAGCGTCTTGTAGTGGCTGACATACAACAGCAATAGATGTGTGTCCGTCCAGCGCGATCTCACTTCGGTTCTATGACCGGTTAGGGTCTGTCCCGCAAAGTCCGATTCGATCACGATCGGCTCAACGTCTCTCCAGTGGGGCGCATCCGGCGAAGCTGTCAGGGGCAGATCCTGACTTGAATACTTGCTCTTGATGACCGGAACGTCTGCCGCGGCGAGTGTCGTGGCGATCAGTAAGGACAGACGGAGTTTCATGAATCCACTATAAGCAACCTCGCCCGTTTCCGTGCGACACGGAGTCTGACACAATATGACCGTATGCAACGCATCTTAGCCGCACTGGTGGTATTCGGTTTCACATCGGCTTTCGCCCAGCAACCCGCTCCGCCTCCCGTTCAGCCGCCTGGCGTGATCTCTCCCGAGATCCACTCCGATAGACGTGTAACGTTCCGTTTTCACGCTCCTGCAGCCAAGGAGGTGATGCTTGCGCGAACAGGCGTAAATCGCGCCGCGATGCAGAAAGGCGCCGATGGCACGTGGACACTGACCACGGAAGCGCTGGCTCCCGACGTGTATTCGTATCGCTTCGTCGTGGATGGCGTTTCGGTGATGGACCCGATGAATTCGGAGATTGTGCCGAACTTATTAAACCCGCAGAGCTTCGTTCATGTTCCCGGAGATAACATGCCATGGGATGTCGCAAATGTTCCGCGCGGTACTCTTCATCGGCACTTTTACCGCTCGGGCATTGTTGGAGACGATCGTGATTACTACGTCTACACTCCTCCGGGCTACGATCCGACTGCGAAGAAGACGTATCCAGTGTTCTATCTGCTGCACGGCTTCAGTGACGATGCCAGTGGCTGGACAGCAGTGGGGCGGGCTCACGTGATTCTGGACAATTTGATCGCGCAGGGCAAAGCTCAGCCGATGCTGATTGTCATGACGCTGGGCTACGGGGCGCCCGAGATAGTATCTCCGGCCGCGCAGGGCTTACGTGATCCGAATGTTCGCCAGCGCAGTTTCGAGCGCTTCCGCGACTCGCTGTTGCAGGAAGTAATTCCGCGAGTCGAGAAGGAGTATCGGGCATCGAAGGATCGCACTGCACGCGCGATCGGCGGGCTGTCGATGGGGGGCGCCGAATCGCTGTACGTTGGTTTGAACGCGACGGATCGCTTCGCTTACATCGGCGCATTCAGTTCCGGCGGGTTGGGCAATGATATGACGGCACAATTCCCGAAGCTGGGAGCTAGCGTCAATGACGACCTGCGGCTCCTCTACATTTCTTGTGGGACGGAAGACCGCTTGATTGACGCGAATCGCAAGTTCGTCGAGTTCTTCAAGTCGAAGGGTGTGAACGCGACTCTGCGCGAAACGGGTGGAGCGCACACGTGGATGGTGTGGCGGCGTAATCTGGCTGATTTTCTGCCGCTTCTCTTCCAGAAGAAAACGTCGTAGCTCGTCTAGTGCTTCACCGCCCCTGCCGGAGTTTTTGTGTCCGGCAGTGGTGTCTGAGGCGTGTGCGGCGGCAGCACAGGTATCTCGATTTTCGGCTGGTCGCCCGTTAAGGTTCGGAGGAATAGAACGATCGAATCCGTGTCCGCTTTGGTGAGAGTCGCGCCAAGTTGGGCGGAGCCCATGATCGCGACGGCTTGTGACAAATCCCAAACTTTGCCTGAGTGGAAATAGGGCGCGGTCAGTTCGATGTTGCGCAGAGAGGGCGACTTGAAGACGTACTCGTCGCTGGCGGTTCGTGTGACTTCGAAACGGCCCTTATCCGCCGTTGGGAGGATATCTGCGCCAGGCTTTTCGACAACGCCGAACGGGAAATAGCCTGTGCCGCCCAGGTTGACGCCGCCGTGACAACTAACGCAGCCTTTTGCGAGAAATAGTTCGAGACCCTTTTGCTCGGCCGCGGTGATGGCGTCGGTCTTGCCATCCAGAAATTGATCGAAGCGCGATCGGGGAGTCAGCAATGTCGCTTCGAAAGTTTCTATCGCGCGCGCCATGTTCTCAAATGTGACGGCATCCTTATCGGAGGGGAACGCTTCCTTGAACCTTTGTACGTATAGGGGGATACTGCGGAGCGTTTTAACAGTTCGATCCGGTGTGCTGTTCATCTCCACGGCTGCCTGAACGGGCCCCATCGCTTGTTCTTTGAGATCCTTTGCGCGGCCGTCCCAGAACTGGGCGATATTGAAGACAGCATTTAACACGGTAGGGCTGTTGCGCGGCCCTTTCTGCCAACCGTGTCCGATGGAAGTTTCTAAGAGATCTACGCCACCGAGGCTCAGGTTGTGACAGGTGTTACAACTGATGAGCCAGCTCGAGGAAAGTCTTGGGTCGAAGAAAAGCATCCGGCCAAGGTCGACCTTGGCGGGAGTTGTTGGATTCGCCTTGATCGCCGGCGCGTTTGCGGGAATGGATTTAAATGCCCGCTGCGCTTTTTGGAGAATTGCTTTCTGCCCGTTTGCCGAAAACGCAATAAGGATTATCGTTAAGAGCCGCCCCATAGCTTCATCTTAGGGTACGGTCTTAGTACCGTGGCGCATCGAAGAATAGGTCAGCCGTATCGTCGCCGGAACTCTGATCTCCTATTGACACAGAAGCTTCATCAAAATGGTTTGAGCGCCAGTTGGGCATCCCAAAGCTGGCCTGCGCGCTCCACTATCTTGTCGACGTCTGCGCGTAGAGCGTAATGTTGAGAAACAAGGTTTTCCGAAGCGCGCCGGATGCTCTCGAGATATGTCTGCTTGTCGCTGTATCTCTTCTTCACCTCCGCAGAATCGAAAGGAAAGTAAGAGCCGACAAAGGCGATCATCCGGTCGGGGTTACCGATGGATGCGGCTCGTAAGTTCCATCCCGCATAAGCGCCGAGAGGAACGTCTATCTCCGGCATTCGGATGCCGCTCATTTCGATGCCGTCACGGTCAACCTTTGGTACGAGGATCCGGTATGCGGCGCCCGGCTTGGGCGGTTCCGTCGCGACAACGCCTGTGTTGAGAAAATCCGGGCCGAAATCGAGTATTTGCGGTACTCTTGGCCAGCGCGGTGGCTGGATCCCGTTTGGATACTTCAACGCGCTTACAGGAGCGATCTGTTGCTTTGCGAGGCTCGGAAAAGCCGAAGCCGGTGGTTCTTTTCCTTCCTTCAGCCAGTCATGAAAAGCGATCAGCAGGCCACGCATCCCCCAGCGGAAGTCGAGCGGATTCGGGATGTTTTGCGTGTTTGTTCGCTTCAGTGTCAGAGATCCGGGGCCGTGCGCGCCACCGGTGAAGAAGTAGATCCGCGTGTCTTTGGATGGCGCCACATCAGCGGCGCCGTCCGCGGTCGTATGAATCAGAGATGCCGCCCGGCCCCAGTACTCATAGGAATTGTTCGAGTAGAAGATCTTGGGATTGAATTTGGCTTGCGGTCCGCGTGGGAGGAGGCCGTCTTCGCGCGCAGTCAGGGGGTCACGCGAGGGCGTGTCGAGAAACGGGAATAAGTCGACGGGCCAGGCATAGTGGAGAACAGGCTGGCCATCGCGAGACGGTTGCGCGAAGCGATGATTGAAACCACCCCGGCCGGCGCCGGCGACATGCGCCCAAACACCATCCAGCGCGGGACGTGACTTTTCATCTTCGTTAAAGCCTTGATAGACGAAGTGCCGGAGAAAGCGACCGGTCTGTGATGCCCCGAATGCGATAGTTCGCTTGATGAACTGTTGCTGGTCGCCGAGGAGCATCGCGGAAGACCCGAACTTGAGGAAGGATGCCATGTCGCGCACTGCCGCAAATCCTAGCCCAGTGGGAACTGCGCCCGTTCCCCGATAAACGACCTCATAAATCTTGCCCGGTTCGCAGCCGCCGTCGATTTCGACGTTGGTCTTGTTAACGAATCGCCAGCGGTTTCTTGGAATTTCCTTCTTTGCTCCATCTGGGACATCGCGCACATAGAGATGGTTGATAGAGTCTTGCTCGTCTGCAACCGGATACGGTGTGTGATCGCGATCGCCAAGAGAGAAGCCGCCCACGCTTTTGTCAGGTACAAACTCGCCCCGCACTACGCCGGTAATCGATGCCGGCAGATGCGGAGCTTGTAAGCCAATTCTGCCCGGAATCTGTGGCGTGTCCCATTGCCAGCCGATGGCGGCGATCGTGAATCCAGCGTCCATAACGAAGCCATCACCGAGTTCTGCTGGTGTCTGGGGATCGAGCGACGATGCGCCTCGATTGAAGTTCGAGAACGACAGCACGCGCCCTCGATTGACAACGTCGATGATTGCTGTGCCGTTTCCTTTCGAGGGATCGCGGGGCTTCAATAGAAGCAGGTCGGCCGAGAATCGAACGAAGCCGTCCTTATCAACGGGAGCGAGCGAGAGATCGATAATCCTGCGGTTCTGTTCGAGCTTCGGGTCGAGTCGGAAGTGAACGGTTGCTGTGATGCGCTCGTACGGTCCAGCCGATCCGAATGATTTTCCTTCGGCGACATCGGTCCGCTCTTTAATGTGGATGACGTCGACGGCAGCTACAGCGATTGAGGCAGCGAATACGGCCAACACAGGAAGGCGCATCCGATTATTAGATCATGTCAGGCGATAATGAATTATGAAGTTACGGACTCTTGCGCAAAGCCTTTGTGGGGCGCTCCTGTTGTCTCAATCGCTTCTTGCCGCCGGGCCGGAAGTGTCTGTGTTCAAAACACGTACTTGCGGATGTTGCAGTAAGTGGGTGGATCACATGAAGGCGAACGGGTTTGACGTTAAGGTCACCGACGTGCCGAGCACGGCCGAATACCGGCAGAAGTACGGTGTCCCCGAGAAATTGCTGTCGTGCCATACGGCGGTTGTCAAAGGCTATGCGATCGAAGGACATGTTCCGGCAGCGGACGTGCAGCGTTTGCTAAAAACGGGTTCCAAGGGTAAGGGTCTCGCTGTTCCTGGTATGCCGGTGGGGTCGCCGGGTATGGAGCAGGGTCCACGGCGCGCCGCTTATTCCGTGCTGTTGTTCCAGGCCGATGGCAGCGCGACGGAGTTTCAGAAGTACGCCGCGCAGTAGCGTTTAATCGACGGGGCTCTCTGCGATCAGCCGGTCATACGTCTTTCTTGCGTGATCATAGGCGCGTGTCATCTCGCCTTGCTCGTTGAGGCGTACTCGGCCGACCTTTTGCTTGAAACAGATGTCCACTGCCTCGCGGAGCCACTGCGCGCTCCGCTTGGACACGCGTACCGGCTTTTTGTCGACCGTTACCCACACCGGGTTTGTATGGGAAGACGGGAGGATTCGGAGCGTAATCCAACTACTCTTGTCGATTGCGGCGTTGAAGGATATATCCCGTAGTTGGCCATCGGCGTCAACTTCTTTCCGTTCTACGGCTCGGCCATTTACTACGAGTTCCACCGGAACTTTGCGCGAATTCCCAATGCGCGCGCGCTCGACATCCCAATAGGGTTTCTGGTCGTAGCGGAGTTTCCGGATCGCTTCGTCCGGCTGCTCATTCAGGAATGCCGCGACTTTTGCTGTGACTTTTACTGTTCCTGCGGCGGGCAATTCCACGTCTTTCCCGGAGCCCATTTCTATGCCATTGACGCGGAAATCGATCAGGTGACTCTTGCCGTCGGACGCATAGTTACGGCCCTCGCGTAGACCCACGACCCAATCGTCGTAGTCGAGCTTGGCCTGTCGCACGTAGCTGCGGCCGAGTCCGACTCGTTCTCCGTAGATACATGGGAAGTCAGTCTCGCCGCTGATGCGAGTGCGATAGCCGACGTTCAAGGCGTGATACCAAACGTTGAGCTCCCATGCGTATGGCGTATCTACTGCAGAGATCACTTCCGTGGCATCGTGCGTAACGGTCATTACAAACTCATTGGCGCCGATGCCGTCGAATGGAGGCATCTCATAGCTGAGTAGTTTCTCTTCCTTGAGTGCGAGACCCCAGCCGGAATGAGTGTAGCCGGTGATTGCGTTTTGTTTCTTTCCCCATTGGAGAATCGGCAGGCCCCAACTCGGCCAGTCTTCTATGCGCTTCGTGCCGGGAAAATCCTGCTCCTTTAAGCGGAGCAGGAGCAGGTGGCCGGTGTGACTCGATGGATGGCCGGAGACTTCGACGTCATATCGGATGCGGTTCTCTACGGTTGAGACGGCGTTGTCCTTGCCTTCGAAGAATGTCTTTTGGAAATACCAACCGGGCCCCCATGTTAGTACGGATCCGATTTTGAGGTCCTCACCGACGACGTGACGCATCATGTCCTGTGGGTAGACGCCCTCGGTCGGCCGCTCATAGTGGGCGCATCCGGCAGCGTGTATGTGGTGATCTCCGGAATACCATCCGAGTTTCGCGGGATCGATCCAACGCTCGAGACGAAACGTCAGTGTGCGCGGGGAGTTGTCGGCGATGTCGATTATCTGGATTCCCTTGCGGTATTCGGGACCGCGTGAGTACTCGACTGAATATTTTCCTGGCGGTAGCGCAATCGATTCTCCGTCTGCTCGGTAGACTTGAGGATGAAAGAAGAAGTCGGGCGCGAGACGCTTCGTCTGAGACGGGTAAACGCGCTGTCTTTCATCGCGAATCAGAAATGAGCCGGTTGTCGGTTTGTCATCGAAATCAAGAACGCGCAGGGTTACTTTGGCGGAAGGCTTAATCGTGAAGAGGATGTCGACTTCGTTTCGAAAGCCAAGATCCTGAGAGCCTTGACCGACATCGAACGCCAGCTTGGCTTCGCGTTTGCCCGCTTCCTTTGCGTAAAGTTGAAGAACACGATACTCGAGATCGAGGCCTGACAGATGCGCCTTCATTGGCTGCTTGTTGGCCATTTGAATGTCCATCCAGCGAGCTCGACCGACGTTTGCAGGCGTATTCGGAACCGGTCCCGCGTTAGGACTGTCGACGGCGAGTACGGCTGTCACACCGGCCTGGTTGTGGACTTTGATGAGAAAAGCGCGCCAGCCCTGCTCGACGAGTTCGGCCTTCGCTGGACCCTGCTGAACTTTGACGCGACTCTCGGGATTGATGTCGATACCGGCAAGGACGTGCTTATCGAGAATGCGCTGGATCTGCTCGACTGACTTGGCGCTCTGCAACGCCTGAGCGTCGGTGGCTGGCAAGGGCTCCCCTACCATCTCAAGCGTCTGGACGACGCGCGCTACTTGCGCGGCAAGAGGCTGAAACTCGACCGTCGTTACGAGTGGAAGTTCCTCAGCCGAACATACCAGTGACGCAAGAAGGAAGCCGAATGCGATTTTGGCGCAGATCATAAGAAGAAGTCCGTTCTGAGCATAACGCGGAATATCTGCTAGGTTCTTGCATGCTGGCTTGTCTTCGGGGCCTGGTATTTCACGTTCAACTGCGGGGTCTCCAGGCGTTTGCTTCCCTGAACTTTCGATGTCAAGCAGCTTTCGAGCATTCCGCTGACAATCAGTGTGCGTTCGGCCGGATACGGAGCCTTGCCTGAGGCGAACATCTCCTCAATCTTGCTGACCAGGCACGCAGAGTACGTCACGTTCGGAACGGGCGACAGGAAGAACTGGCAGGATTGAATGCCCGATCCTTTGAGGCGCGCAGCAAAGTTGAAGTCTCGAATTGCGCCGTTCAGCATTAGCAATGTAGTTTTGAGCCCGTCGTTGTGCTCAATGAAATAGGCGGCAGGATCTTTGACGAGCTTTGGAAGCTGTCCCGTACCGACCAAATCCTGGGTGCGTCCGTCCTCGACTGTAAGGCCCATGGGTGTGTCGCTGCGCGATAGAGCGGAGACTAGCAGGTCTTTCGACCAGCGTCCTTCCTCTCCTGCTTTCCAGACGGCATCACCGACAATCATCTGAACGGCGCGAACGCCTGTTTCGCCGCCCTTACGCCGCTCAATCATGCATTGCATCGCTTCCAAGGCGTGATAGTCCATGGGATCGGAACCGCCGTTGCCGACCATCAAGGCTTCCTCGATATTGCAACCTAGCGGTAACTCGAGGTCGGGGAGCCGCCAAGTCACGGGCAGGGAAGAGCCGGCTAGAAGTGGAAATTTCTGGCGCCGGGCTTCATCCACCATCCACTTGGCTTTCTCGAAGCTCCACGATAGATGCTTATCGTTGTAGACGGGAACGGAGCGGCCGTCCTTCGCAAACACGTCGGCGCATTGTTTGAAGAACTCGTAGCGAGGATAGAGTACCTGGCCTTTTTCGTTGCGAGGGTAGTCGCCATGTTCGGCGATTATGAGGACTGCATCCACGGCGAGTTTGTCTCCGCCGCAACGGAGAGCTTCCGCAATTGTCGGGTAGACACTGAATCCGAACTCTTTTGCGCGTTCCTGGCTTTGATCTCCTGCAGGCTTCTGGTCAATGTACAGCGACACAATCTTCATGTCCGGCCGATGCCATGCGCCCTGATGAGGATAGCCGACCAGGAAGCGATCCGCCATGTGCTGGACGTGCGACAGATATTTATAGATCGTTCCGATGACTGCGATTCGCTTCATCTAAGTTCTCCAGAACGTCGATTCACGTGTCGGCTGATATTTGATGGCCAAATGCGGAGTTTCGAGCCTTTCTTGACCGTCGAACAGGCTATCGACACCAGACGATGTCAGCCCGGTCGTCAATAGAGTTCGTTCGACGGGATACGTGGGCTTACCGGTCAGGAACATCTGCTCCATGCCGTTCACCAGCGGACTGAAGAAATTCGCGAGCGTTGTGCGTCCATCCGGCATGGGTAGGTACATCTGGGTGGAGAACAAGCCTTTATCGAGCCGGGCAGAGAAGTTGAAATCTTTCACGAGTCCGGACATCAGGAGCATTGTCGATTTCAGGCCGTCGACATGTTCGTAACGATAAGCGACGGGGTTCTTAACCAGCCGTTGCATGTCTTCCATGGTCGGCAGGATGTTGTTGAAGCCATCGCGCGCGGGGGTCAGCGTATGGCTGCGGCAGAGAGCGGCCTCGACCAGATCCTTCGGCCAAACTCCTTCTTTGTAGGCCTTCCAGAAGTTATCGCCGCGATACGCCTGGAGCCAACGAACGCCGGTTTCCCCACCCTTGCGCCGCTCGACCATGCATTGCAGCGTCTCCAGGCCGTGGAAGTCATAGCTATCGACGCCGCCGTAGCAAACGCACATCGCTTCACTGACGCGCGCGCCGGCGGGCATCTCGAGCGACGGAGTTCGCCAGGTTACGGGCAAGCTGGAGCCGGCCATGAAGGCGAAACCCATCTCGCGGGCGGTGTCGTAGATCTCTTTCGCCCACGGCCAGTTCCAGGAAAGATGCTTGTCGTTGAATACGGGGACACTGCGGCCGCTTGCCCGGAAGACTTTGAAGATTTCCTGAAAGAACTCATAACGCGGGTACTTGGTTTGGCCTTTCTCGGTGCGTGGATACTTGCCGTGTTCCCCGACAACGACGATTCCGTCAACGGCTAGTTTGCTTCCGCCGAGGGTGAGCGCTTCGGCTATGGTCGGATAGACCTTCATGGTTGGAAATCGGCGGGCGCGGTCCCGGCTCCAGTCGCGATCATTCACCTGATCGACGAACAGGGATACCAGATCCATTGCCGGGTAATGATGCGTTCCGTTCCATCCGTAGCCTTCCAAGAATCGGTCGACGATATGTTGCGCATGGGAATACTTGAAGTAAGTCGTCGTGATCGCGGCGATTTTAGGACGGGCCGGGCGCGTCTGCGCATTCGATAGAAGAGGGACGGCAGCCACACCGGCCAGCAGGTCACGACGCGAGATCTTGCTTTCAACTCGCATGAAGGCGATTATAGGTCTTTAACGTGAGCAAACTCTCATATCGACGTCTCGCCATCCTGATGTTCGGGGTTCCCCTGGTCGCTGCAGTCTCGAGTCGGGCCCGCAAAGCACATGATGATGCTTTCGTTTTCGACGCGCATGTCCATGTCGTGAATAGGCAGTTTTATCACGGCGGTGATATGGGACAGCGTGTGAAGGATGGTCAGTTCGACCTTGTCCGCGCGAAAGAAGGCGGCGTGGACGCGATGTTCTTTTCGATTTTCGTCACGGAGGATTATTACCCTCAGCGCCTTGAGACAAAGCAGACATTTCGCTTAATGGATCTGGCGTTGAGCCAGCTTGAGAAGAATCGGGACAAGATCGAGTTGGCATTGAAAGCGGCGGACATCGAGCGAATCAATAAAAGCGGTAAAATCGCCGCGGTGCTCGACCTGGAGGGCGGCTTCGATCTGGATGGGGACCTCGGGATTTTACGCGGTCTTTACCGGCTTGGCCTGCGGTCGGTGCAACTTTCAGCGCATAACTGGGCGAATAACTTTGCCGATTCCTGCTGTTCGCCGGCGAAGTATAAGGGTCTTAACGATCGGGGGCGGGCTGTTGTTCGTGAGATGAACAGGCTCGGGATGGTGATCAATGTATCGCACGCCTCCGACGCTACTCTGGGGCAGACGGTGGACCTGAGTTCAGACCCCGTGATGGCGACCCATCATGGGATGCGCGCGCTGAACGATATCCCTCGAAATATGCCGGAGGATCTGATGCGGAAGATCGCCGCAAAAGGCGGGGTGATCGGCTTTCAGATCGGCAACGAGTTCCACAACAGGAAAGCGTTTGACTGGCGTACGAAACACGCTGGGAAACCATTCTGGGACACGAGTGAAATAGCCGGACGCAAAGGCCAACTTTCGATTGAGGAGATAGACCGAAAAGTCGCGCCGCAGTTTCCGATGATCGGGCTCCAGATGCCGGATGAGGTCCTATTTTCTCCTGAAGACTGGATCGGGGTGATTGAAAAGGCGATTGCCATCGTCGGCGAGGATCATGTCGCGCTTGGAAGCGATTTCGATGGAGGTCCGACGCTACCGAAAGGTATGCGCGATATCGCCGATCTGCCGATGCTAACGGAAGCCATGTTGCGCCGTGGTTGGCCCGAAACACGGATACGGAAATTTCTTGGATTGAACACGTTACGGGTGTTCAGGCAAGTAACCGATTAGTCTTAGTCGCCCTGATGTTCTTTCAAAAAGTCTTCGTCGATTGGCTTGCGGCCTCGGAAGCCTTCCTCTACTCCATGCCAGAATTCGATGCGGGACTCGCCCAGCCGCCAGCACAGTAGGACTTCCTGGCCCTGGTAGAGGGTAGGGAAGTCAAGGAGTCCGATGTCGAGGTCCTTCACCTGACAACCTTCGTCGTGCACCGCTTCCAGGGCTGCGTTTAGCTTGGCCGCCGAAGAATCCCGGCGCTCGCGAATTTTCAGAACCTTGTCACGATCCATCATCATGCCGCCTCGCATCATGATGTCTCGAGTTGTGGATCGTAGCGACTCGTCGGCTTCCTGGAACTCGGCTTTTAAGAATAGAGCTTCCCGAATGATACGTTCGACTTTGGGCAGCACGCGCTCGGCTTGATCTCGCGTGAAATATCTCGGCATCAGCTCATACGCCGCAGATCTGTACAGCGATCGAGCGGCTGCGCGGACCATCGAACTCCGCGAGAACGATACTTTGCCATGTGCCCAGCAGGACAGCGGCGTTCCGAACCTGGAGACTGAGGGTCTGACCCATTAACATCCCGCGAAGATGCGAATCCGTATTGGCGCGCTCGCAATCGGAGAAGGCAGGGTCATTATGACGGTAATAGCGATCGCGTTCGATGGTGCGATCGAAGTACTCCTTCACATCCTGGAGCAGGGCATCCTGCCACTCGTTCAAGAATACGGCTGTGGTGGTATGAAGGCTTTGAAGATGTACGAGCCCATCGCGAATCCCACTTTTCCGGACCATATCGTTGATCCGTTCGGTGATGTTCAGCAGCTCCATGCGTTCGTCCGTAATCCAGTCCAGCACGCGATTAAATACTTTGTAGGCGCCTTGACTGGCTGGCTCAAGTGCTTGAGTCTCTGGTAGCGGCATGGTCCCCTGTTCTCCGCCATTAGTATAACCAACGTCGCCCTAGAGAAGATCGAACGGAACTAATATGCGCCGTAATACATCTTACGTGCAATCGGAGTGTACGAAACTGAAGGATAGAATGAAACTCATGTCAAGGCTTTGGATGGCGCCGTTACTTTTTACGGCAACGACGACAATTGCGTCAGCACAGGTGTTCGAAGGCAGTGTTAATGTCGGCGTACACAAGATTAATCCGAAGGAACTCGCGGCAGGCTACAGCCTTGACGATGGCTGGAAGTTCGCACTGCGACTGACTCTCAATAGCTGGAATTACTTCGGACAAGAGTTCGGATACGGCTATAACCGCAGCAAGCTGCTGCTTCTTGGAGTGGACCAGGGCGGAATGGCGATCCACCAGGGGTTCTATAATTTCCTTGCCTATGCTACACCGGAAGGCTCGCGGTTCCGTCCGTTTGCTACGGGCGGTGGACATTTCAGCAACTTCGTGCCACCCGGCGCTTCCGCTACGCAGGGTCAAGGATCGAACAAGTTCGGCGTGAACTACGGCGGCGGCTTGAAGATCCGCGTGTCGGAGAAGTGGCTGGTCCGAATGGATGTGCGTCAATTTCTAACAGGGAAGCCCTTTGGAGGCAGTCAGGGATTGCCTGTAGACGGATCTTTGCGCCAGACCGAATATTCGCTGGGCCTTGGCTTCGTCTTATAAGCCAGGCTTCCTTCTTAGAAGCCAAAGCCAACCAAAAATTGTGCTTGATTTCGGTTGGTCTCGAGCAGGTTGGCGACGCCTTCGCGGAAGTTCGCCGTGCCCCACCGCGTGAACCGTACTTCGGGAGAGATGCGGAGGAAGAGGGCGCGAATTTCGAGGCCTCCGCCGACGACAAAGCCCGTTGCGTTCTTGTCCTGTAGTTCGGATGGCGTGCTGGTGGTGATGGAGCCGGTTATGAAGTCCTGAATCTGCGTGATATTTGTCAGGCGGCGGAAAGAAGCTCCGGTGGTGACAAACGGCCGCACGGATGCGGCGATGGCGTTCGCCCCACCAAACTTGTACTTCAACAGTAGAGGAAATTCCCACCCATCGGCCTCTGTCGTGGCGTTGACGATAGAACCCGCAGCATTGCGGACCGACGAGAAATCGAGCTTTGTATATAGTGCGTCTAGTTCAATGGAAAGTCCGGCGGGGAGCCTCAGCTCGATTTGTGGGCCGATGATGTAACGATTTGTCTTGGACGTGTATGAAATGGATGGGTTTGTGGCTGTATCAAAGGCGTCAGTTAATGGCAATCCCCCTTTTATCCCGAGACCGATGGGTTGAGAGAAAGCAAATCCTGCCGAAACGACAAGTAGAAGAAATGTTTTGGTCATGGGCAGTAATCCTTATTGAACCACGGAGCGTTTTACATTGGACGGCCGGAGTTCAATAGAGTTACTGCCCATTTGGTATTAGTTACTGCGTCGGCGTCGGACGAATGTGATGCCAAACAGAAGGCCTGCTGCGGTTAACAACATGGACGCAGGCTCCGGCGTGGCAATCGCTCCGGGAGAATGGTGTCCTCGAACCTGGCTTGCGGCATAGAGGAGCATATTGTCCATCGGCCCGGCTTTGGCCCCTGCAACACCCCAGCCGAAGGTCAACGTGCTAACTATGACCCAACCTTGTCCGTAGGCATATTCTGCGAGGGTTGCTCCTTGGGCATTCTGCGTGATGGACGTAACACCGGCCGGCATTCCTGCAAGATGTCCCAGATCAGTAACATTCCAATTAACGAAATCCGCCGGGGTTAATTGGTTAGCCTGATTGTGGAAGCTGCCTTGGATATAAGGATGGGAGGTATCGACGATCGTCTCAGCTTCGTTGAATGTCCCTCCGCATGTATATTGCTTAAAGTCAGTCCCGCCGGGTGCAAAGTCAGATGCGCAATCGGTACCAGCAACGTTCAGCCAGAGATAACCGCCTGCCTGTACGAAGTCGTGCAGAATGGCTGACTGGTGCAGCAGATGGGCATAGCTGCTGAAACCCGGCATGATGATCACCGATTTTCCTGCGAGAGAATCGGCAGTGGTGAAATCGGCAACTGTCTCGAACTCCAGACCCAACTCTCCTGCACGAGCTTGAGCGAAGTTTGTCTGCGCAGTGTTGTAGTTGACGAACAGCAAGGGGGTGGCCCCGAGCTGCGCACAAGTACACAAAAAAGCGAAAGCGGTAGATATCCGCAAGTTTGTTTTCATTGAGAACTCCGTATAAGTAGAGTGGGGCGGAGTTCCGGCTATTCTCACGGTTAGGGATGATCTTGGTTATGCCGTAAGGGAATCCCGATCAGTCCATAAGCGATTGCAGCAAACGCGAGGAGCGACAGCCAGCCACCAAAAAGGGGATAGAACCCAAGTTGATCGGCGCCGGTGAACACGCGCGTAAATGATGTAACTCCGCTTAGAAATGTCGCTGCCAATATGATGCCCATGATGGCTTCCCCAGCTATCATTCCCGAGGCGATGAAAGAACCGCGGTCATCGATTGCTAAGCGATCTTCTTCAGTTCGAGATGCAGTCCATCGTTCGACGACCCACTTGATTAGACCGCCCAGCGCAATGGCTGAAGTAGTATCGAAGGGCAAATACATTCCGACGGCAATCAACATCGGAGATCGAGCTCCGGTTAAAAGTAGAGCGACTCCGAACGCTGCCCCCATTGCGAGTAATCCCCAGGCCATCTCGCCGCCAACGATACCTTTAGCGAGCTGGGCCATCAGGCCGGCCTGAGGAGCAGGAAGCGCGCGGCCGCCAATCCCGCCGCTATCGAGATTGGCCTCATGTAACACGATAATCGGCGCCATCAAGAAGAAGGCCAGTAGAACTACCGTTACGATCTCGACCACCTGCATTTTCCAGGGTGTGCCGCCGAGCAGTTGTCCGGCCTTGAAGTCTTGAATCAGCGATCCTGAAACCGAGCACGCCGTGGCTACGACCGCTGCGACGCCAAGCACCGCGACCATTCCCGCCGGACCGTGCACGCCGAAGCTCGTCAGCAGGAGTGCGGAGAGGATCAGGGCTGAAAGTGTCAGTCCAGACAAGGGCTGGTTTGAAGAACCGACCAGACCGCACAAATAGCCTCCAACTGCGCAAAGCAAGAATCCTGTAAACGTCATCGCGACGGCAGCAACGATCGCGGCGACGGGATCGCCGGTGAAATGAACATAGACGGCAGCGGTGGCGATAACGAGCCCGACCATTGACGCGACCACCCAGGGCATCGGTAAGTCGCGTTCGGTCCGATCGATCTCGGTTCGCGCGGCGACACCGCGCATATGGAAAGCTCCCCGCAGGGATTCGACAAGCGATGACCGCATGGAGAATAACGTATTCACCGCGGCGACCAGCATCATGCCGACCGCAATCGGACGAACAACGTTGTACCAGAGCGTATATGAAAGCACGTCCGGCGTACTGTCGGCAGAAGATACGCGCCGGGGCAGATCGGGATCGAAGAACAAGAGAAGTGGAATCAGAACCCACCACGCCAGTACTCCGCCGGCTACATTCACGAATGCGTATCGCGGCCCAATGATGTAGCCTATGCCGATGAGAGCAGGCGATAGGGCGGGCGTTGTCCACGCAATGCCACCGGTGTGGGTGACGGCGCCTATCGGCGACTTCGCGAAGTTGAAATGACTGACGACGGCCCTTGGGAATGCAAGAAAACCTTCTGTATACTCGCGAAAGATCTGCAGGCCTTTGTCGGTTTTCAGAAACTGGATTAGACCGGCGAATGCCATTGCCGAGAAGATCAAGCGGGGAGCTTCGGTGTTCTCGCCGGACGCTTTCACGATGTTTGCCGCGGCCACGCTCTCAGGCCACGGCAACTGCGCTTCTACACAAAGGGCGCGTCGAAGGAAGATGATAAAGAACACTCCAAGCAGCCCGCCGCAGAGCAGAATGAGCGTCGCGTCCCAGTAGTGGGAACGGAGATCGCTCCAAAGCCTGACACCGCCAGTTTCGACCATGACGAACGCTGGAATGGTGAAGA
>Ga0190275_10001138_pt1 | contig 20393 bp, 15 predicted proteins | sample Popmic550T_FD_133745 | JGI IMG/M metagenome (GOLD analysis project Ga0190275, IMG submission 133745) | Populus adjacent soil microbial communities from riparian zone of Yellowstone River, Montana, USA - 550 T | ecosystem: Environmental > Terrestrial > Soil > Riparian zone > Trees stand | place...
ACGGAGCCCGGGAGACGTTCGATCAATTCGTGAAGCGGCAGGCGTCCCGGGTAGCGAGCATCCTCAGCGAGGAATCCTCCAAGGCCGTCGGCCCCAGCGGGATTCCCGCACGGGAACAGGCATCGGAGGCGATCTTTCCGTACTGGGACCAGGACCGAAGACGACTCTCGATCCTCTTCTATCGCCGGGTGATGCACATCACCGAGTACAGCATTCCGTGCCTGTTCACATATGAGGGAATGCCACCGGAGCAGAAGTCGATGACCCTCCGTCACGGTTACGGCGTCGAGCTCGGCCAGAAGCTGGAGCTGGACGCGAACGGAGCGCTGGTCGCGGTGCGATCCTTCGAGCCGGCATTGGTCCGCCTCGAGTCGAACGCGCCAAAGGTCGATCCGTCGGCGAAGGGATTTCCGCCGATCTGCCCCGGCTCTCCCGGAGCCCAGCGGCGATATCACCCTCAGCTTCTGCCGAGCGACCTCCCTTCGTCGTCGTCTCCGTCCAAGCCCTCCGCTCCGTCCGCGCTGCGCTGGAAGGGGAGCTCTCCGCTGCCCTCGAAAGGGCCATGCTCCCTTGACGACGGCGGCGCTCTCGCTACCGGCCCCGCCGTCCCCCGCCCCCATGGCCTCGTGGGGAGCGGCCTGTCCCACGGGGTGGCCCTCTCTGATGCCCTGCACCCTTGCCACTCGGGCGCCTCGTGCCACGGGGGGAACTCTTCTCCTGGCCTGTCTTCCGCCCGCGTGGATTCCGCGCTCCACGGGCGGTATCCCGGTCGCGCACGCCTTCACTCCGGCGCGGAGGGATTGAGCGCTCCCTGCGCGGGGCCTCCTCTCTCTCCCGTCGAGGCGCCGTGCCGCGAGTGGAGCTTCCGCCACGGCCTGGCGCCTCGCGACGGCTGAGGCCCTTGCCGCGGCGCTCCTGACCCTCGCTCTGGCGGCCTGATCTGCGGGCGTTGCTCTCTCCACCGGTTGCGGCCCGGGAGTGTGTACGGCCCGCCTCGCGCGCTGGGTGCCTGCCACGAGCGGTGCCCTCGCTGCGGGACTCATACTTCGCCGGCTCCGCGTCCTCCTTCCCGGCCTGGAACTCCTCCAGCTCCTCGAGAAAGACGGCGTCCTCCCGAGGTACCTCGGCGCGCGGCAGACTCATGCGGATGATGCGCTCGATGGTGTGCACGGCCTCCTCATCCCGCGCGGTGACAAACGTCGAGGCGCGCCCACTCGCGCCAGCTCGCGCCGTGCGGCCAATCCGGTGGACGTAATCCTCCGGAGCGTGGGGAAGATCGAAGTTGATGACATGGCCGACATCCTCCACGTCCAGCCCGCGCGACGCGATGTCGGTGGCCACCAGGCAGCGGTACTGCCCTCGCCGGAATCCCTCGAGCGCCTGTCTGCGCTGTCCCTGCGTGCGGTCCGCGTGGATGGTCGCCGTCTTGTGGCCCGCGCGCTTGAGGACTTCCTGCACCTTCTCGGCACGCTCCCGGGTGCGGGTGAAGACCAGCGCGCTCAGCTGGTCCCTGGCGAGCAGACTGAGCAGCAGCGGGTACTTCTCCGCCGCTTCGACTTCGTACAGCCGCTGCACGGCTCGCGCGGCGGGAGTCCCGCTCGGAGTGACCTCCACCCGGACGGGCCGGCGCAGCACCTCCTGGGCGAAGCGGGTCACGTTGTGACCGAGGGTGGCGGAGAAGAGGAGCGTCTGACGCTCGCGGGGCAAGGCGGCCAGAATCTGCGACAGCTCGGGCATGAAGCCCATCTCGAGCATCCGATCCGCCTCATCCAGCACGAGCATGCGCACCGCCGAGAGGTTCGCCACGCCCGCCTTCAGCAAGTCGGCCAACCGGCCCGGGGTGGCGAGCACCAGGGAGGGCCGCTGACGCAGCGCCTCCACCTGGGCGCCCATGTCCGTGCCTCCGATCACCACCGCCCGGGTGACACCGCGCGGCTCACCGAAGAAGCCGGCCTCCTCGGCGATCTGCAGCACCAGCTCGCGCGTGGGGGCGAGCACCAGCCCAGCCGGGCCCCGCTCACCGGCCAGGCGCTCGACCAGGGGCAACAGGTAGGCTGCGGTCTTGCCTGTGCCTGTGATCGCACAACCGATGACATCCCTCCCAGCAAGCGCCGGCGGGATGGCCTGGGCTTGGATCGGCGTGGGTGAGGCGAAGCGGGCGCGCCGCACCGCATCGAGCGATTCAGGAGAGAGGCCGAGGGACTTGAAAGAGGTGCTCACGCGCGAGGGACTAACACACGCGGACGCTCGGGGCGATCCGGATGCACGCTTTGCCGCACGGGACGCTCGTCCAGAGAGCCCACGCTCGGTATATTCCCCCGGCTTCACGAAGCTGAACTCACTCCAAGGAGGGATGCATGCAAGCGAGAGCTATCATCGGAGGGCTGCTGTTGGCCGCGGGGCTGCTGTCAGCGGGCTGCGGCGGCACCGGGCAGGAGCCCGAGCAGGATAACGGGCAGATCGAGCAGGAGGTCGCGAGCTGCGCCGCCGGCTACACGGCCTACTCCATCTGGGAGTGTGAGCCCGTCTGTGGCGCGAACTACGGCAATGCCCTGCACCGCTATTGCACCAACGGGACGGATACGTACGACGCGGGCATCGTGCGCATCACCTGCGGGGCCTGTTACTGAGCCAGGACTGACGGCGAAGCACGACGGCCCGCCCCTGAGAGTCCTGGGCGGGCCGTCCAAGGTCTACTTCGTGCCCTTGGCCGGGACCACCACCGGTGGGGGCTCGTTGTAGAAGTGGGTCCAGAGGATGGGATCGCCCTTGCGGAACGCCGCGGTGATGGTCCGGCCGATGACCTGCGGGCGCTCTGCCTCCCTCACATAGGAGGGCGTCAGGGTGTCTGGGTCCATCCCTCGCTCCGTCACGTCCTCCATCGTCAGCTTCCCGCCGACCGGAATGTCTCGGGCCGCCACCAGACCCATTGTCTGCTTCCGGGTCTCAAACTGGGACCACAGAAGCGGATCGCCGGCTTGCAGAGGCACCAGGATGCGCTGGTTCACGACGTAGGACGCACTGTCTGGCTTGACCACGGAGCTGGTGACGAACTGCTCCGGGACAGAGCGCTGGGAGATCATGTCGAACGTGACGAGGGTCTTCTCTGGGATGTCCTGTGACGCAACGACCACAGGGACGAGGTTCCAGCCCCTGCGGACGTCTGCCTCCTTCTTCTTCAAGTAGCTATAGCTGACCACTCCGATGAGGAGCGCGCTGAGCACGAAGCCGAACCCGCCGCCGAGCAGCAAGCCCAAGATGATCGAGCTGGATGAAGACGTCTTGGAGGGACTGGGAACATTCATGGTGCTGCACACTATAGAGGAGCTACGGCTCGTCCGTCTCAACCCGTATCCCGGTAGACGGTCGTCCCCGCTTCCACTGTTTGAGTTGCACCATGCGCAGGCGGTGGCGGATCCACTTGAACACAAAGACGCCCGGGGGCCATGGGGCTCCCGGGCGTCCGGACTTCAGGGCTGCTTCAGCCCAAGGCTAGTAGGTGCCCTTCATCGTCACGTTCGTGTACGCGCTGTAGCCGCGCGAGCAGGCGTACCACGTACCGGCGCTCGGATTGTTGATGGTGCAGCTCTCGGTGCTGCCGGAGAGGTACGGGCGGCAGTTGTAGGTGCTGGTGGTGGGCTGCGCGTTGAACCGGACGAACAGGTCCGCGTCACCCGTGGTGCCCGTCTTACCCATCTGGTTGAAGACCACCGAGCTCCTCCCGCTCGGCACGGTCAGCGTGTAGCAGGTCATCGAGCCCGAGGCACCCGAGTACGAGGCCGACTCCACGCCGCTGGTCAGCACGTTGCCGCCACCGCCGCCCCCCGTGGAGTACGCACCCTTCAGGCTCATGCCCGAAGCGGCCGAGTAGCCGGAGAGCTTCACGTAGTAGGTGCCGGCGCTCGGAGAGGCGATGGTGCAGTTCTCCGTGTTGCCGGATGCGTACGGACGGCAGTCGTACGAGGAGCTGGTCGGCTCGGCGCCGAACTTCACGTACATGTCGGCGTCACCCGTGCCGCCGCTCAGGTCGAACTTCAGGTTGCTGGCGCCCGCGGGCACCACCAGGGTGTACGCGCAGGTCCAGGCGCCCGCGCCCACGGAGATGTTGGGCACCGTCACGCCGTTGGTGAGCGCCACCGGCGTGCACCCGGGGCCCCCTCCTCCGTCCGTCGGCGGCGGGGTGTTGCCCGTCGTCGCGCCCTTGGCCACCTCGCCCAGGAAGGCCACGCCGAGCTTGGCGAACTTCACCGAGTTGGTCGCGGTACCGCCGGTATAGGTCAGCGTGTCGCCCGCGGTGTGGATCTGCGGGTTGTCCGTGCTCATCGTCGCCTCGAAGGGCATCGTGGCCGGGAAGCCCGCGCTGGTCCACGAGGCGTGATCCGAGCAGCCGTAGCCGCAGGTGATGTTGGTGTAGGTCGTCCCCGGCAGGTACGTGGACATGAGGCTGGTGGTGAAGCTGTTCAGCGCGGCGTTGGTGTTGTCCGTCACCATGCCGAAGTCGTAGCTGGAGCCCTTGTAGTTGGTCATGTCCAGCTGCAGCACGCCCACCACGTTCACCGCGTTGTTCTTGTGCCAGGTGGCGATGGCGTTCGAGCCGTACAGGCCCACCTCCTCGGCGGCATAGGCCATGAACTTCACCGTGCGCGCCGGCCTGTAGCCATTGGCCATGGCCACGCGGAAGACCTCGGTGAGGGAGGCCACGCCCGAGGCGTCGTCATCCGCGCCTGGCGCCGCGCCGGTGCTGCTGCTCCCGTTGATGGAGTCCAGGTGGCCGCCGATCACCACCACCTCGCTGGGCAGCGTGGTGCCCTGGATGGTGGCGATGACGGACGGCTGCAGCCATGAGTGCGTGAAGAACGCCACGGACACGTCCGTGCGCCCGTTGGCGATGGTCGTCCACTGGTTCTTCAGCCAGGTGGCCGCGTCCGCACCTGACTGCACGTTGTAGCGGCGCGTCGTCCAGTTCGTCGACAGCGAGTTGATGGTGTTGCGGATGTTGAGCTCCTGCACTCCGCTCAGCATTGCGTTCACCGACGGGCCGTTGTTGATGAAGTAGGTGGCCAGCAGCGTCGGGGGCGGCACCGGAGCACCGGCGCTGTCCACCTCCGCCAGGGCCTTGGCCTCCGAGTCATGGGCGATGAAGCCCGCGCACCGGTTGAGCTTCGAGTGAATCACGCCCGCGACTTTGTCAATCTGCGACTCGGGGATGCGCAGTGCCGCCACCCCGCCCTTCTCACGCAGCGAGGCCGGCAACATCAGGCCCTCGCCCTGGAAGGACTTGTGCACCTCCTGCAGTGCGTCCGTGCCGATGGTGATCCACACCATCTTCTCCTGCGCCTTGTCCTGCTGGGGGGCCTGCGCGAACGCGGGTGCGGCACACGCGAGCCATGCGACGATTGGAACGTATTTCCTCAGGGTCATACGCGGCTTCTCCTCGGCGCAGGGACTTCTTCGTGGGGGATTCCTCGAACCTGTCTTCTGCGGATGGCTGGAAGGCAAGGTCATTGCGCCAATTCGAGACCTTAATGAAAGTCAGGCGTAGAGCACAGAAGAGAGGCAACTCAGCGGGGCTGGAGGGGCCGGAACTCGTTCGCCTTTGGCTCGTAGACTCGCAGCGTCGCCGCCACCAGATCGTAGACCCAGCCGTGGATCTCTACCCGGTTCTCGTCCAGCGCCCGCTGGACGACCGGATAGGTGAGCAGGTTCTCGAGCTGCACGACCACGTTCTCGAACACGAGCTGGCGGGCAACCACCTCCGGAGTCGCGTCCGGCCACCGGCTCGCGATGCGCTCGCGCACCACCACCGCGTCCTGAAGCCAGGCCGCGAGCGTCGGTGTCTCTGCCTCCAGCGTCCCCAGGCCCTCCGCAAGGGCCTGCAAGCCTCCGCATTGGGTATGACCGCACACGATGACGTGCGGCACCTTCAGGAAGTGGAGCGCATACTCGATGGCGGCGCCGACAGACCGGTTGGCCAGATGACGCCCGAACGGGGGGACGATGTTGGCAATGTTCCGGACCACGAACAGCTCACCAGGGCTCGCATTCACCATGATGTTGGGAACGACGCGCGCATCGCAGCACGACAGCATCAACGCCACAGGCTGCTGCACACCCTTGGCGAGCGTCTCGAAGAGCTCGCGCTCATTCTCAAAATACTCGCTGCGGAACCGGCTGTGACCTTCGAGGAGCTTGGTGACCATGCGCGGCGAACACTACACCACGGAGGCCTCTTCCACAGAGGCCTCAGGGGGTGAGCGGCGGGTTGGGCCGTGAAGCGGGCCTGTGAGCGAGGACTGGACTACGGCCCGACACGTAGGCCTCGCGCTGCGCCTCGAGCCTCGCCCGCAGCTGCTCTACCGGAGTGATGTAGCTGGCAGCGCGGACCGCCGACTCGCTCAGGGACAGCCACACCAGGCGCGAGCCAGAGGCTCTGGCGTGCCGGATCCCGGCTGGTAGAGGTACGGCCCCTCCGAGAGGTAGTGGCACAGGGGCTCCGACGCCGTGTCGTAGCTCGCCGGCCCCGTCCCGACTCTCAGGTGCCGGAGCGCGAACTCCGAGCAGATCTCGCACGCCGCGGCCCGCGTCTCCGAGTCCAGAGCCCCGTTCGTGGCCCTTGCCCTGAGCGCCTCGAGGCCATCCGACGCGAACGCCCGGCACCAGTCCGATGCGTGGCCCTGGTGGAAGACGCGCGCCAGCGCCTGGGCCCGCTCCTTCGCCACCGCAGTCGTGTCGGCGGTTGCCGGCCACGGCAGCACCGGATCCACGTATGAGGCCAGCACGCTGTTCGCGTACTCCCCGTTCGGCTTCGCGCCCAGGAAGGTCCCGAACCGGCCCTCCGCCAGCTCCGTGCCCAGGGGCCGCTCCTTCGCCATCAGCCGTGTCAGCGAGACGACGCGCTGCAGCCCCAGCCGGAACTCGTTCCTCAGCCGCGTCGGCACGGGCACCTCCCCCGTCTCGCGTGCCACGGTGGGCACGATCGCCCCCACCACGCGCGAGTCCAGATCGAGCGTCACCTGCCGGCCCACGAGGCGGAACTGCACCGCCGCCGCCTCCTTCATCGCCCGGTTCGTCACCCGCTGCCCGAAGCACTCCGGGCCTGTTGGCTCCACGGTCCGCAAGCCCTGGGCTGGCGAGCCCAGCGGGCCATGGTTCTCCCCTGCCGCCGTGTACACCTCGCGCATCCCCGACACCGCGCAGGACAGCAGCCGCTCTGACTGCGGCGTGTACGTGCTGCCCGTCCCCAGGGGTGGCAGCAGCTCCAGGTAGTCGTCTCCGATGGCCGGGTGGCGCTCCCCACTGGGAGTGATGAACTCCACCGCCGGGTGCGGCGCGCAGAGGGCGTCATTCACGTCGTAGCTCGTCCACGCCGGTACCCGCTGGAGCACCCCGCGCGCCCCGTGCAGCAACCCCGAGGCGAGCGCCACGAGCACCGCCCGATCACGCTGATCCCCCGTGGTGCTCGGGAAGTCCACGAGCTCCGGTGAGCCCCAGCGCTGCCACATGTGCCCCGCGCTCCAGGCATCCTGCAGGTAGTGGTGCCCCACCGCCTCCAGGGCCAGCGCCTGGGCCTCGCACGCGCGAAGGTAGGCCGTGAAGCGCGCCCCCGCCGCGCCGACCGCGTCCTTCATCGCCTTGCACTCCCTCGCCCGTCCCAGCGCCAGCGCGTGGTAGTGCGCGTAGAAGCGCCCGGCCTGCGGCAGGAAGTGGTTCGAGTTCACGGGCCCCATGTGCGAGGCGAAGTCGTGACACAGCGTCGCGTCCTCCCCCGCCCCCGGCAGCGGGCATGTCTCGTGGCCCGTCGCCCAGTCCCACAGCGCGTACGAGAAGTCCGGCAGCTGCGCCAGCTCGCCCGGGGTGATGGAGCGCAGCTGCACCCGCTCTGCCTCCGCGAACGGCACCGGCTGCAAGGACGTGAGCTGCTGCCCAGCCACCGGCACCGGAGCACCCGACGTGAAGACCCGCAGCCGCATCGTCGCGGAGGACTCGGCGGGCAGGCCCGCCTTCTCCCGCGTCACCTCCCAGAGACGGCGGTGCTCGTCCAGCTTGCCCACCCAGCGGTGGCGCGCGGTGTTGGGCCCCGCCGCGGGCGAACACCAGGAGCCGGAGTTCTGCGGGTACTCGGAGGGCTCCTTCGTCGTGTCCGGTTGCTCGTAGCAGACGGACTCCCAGGCCACGGCGGGCAGCGACAGCAACAGGGCCAGCAAGAAGAGGTGTCTCATCACTGGTCCTCCAGCAGCGCACGAACCCCCGGGAAGCAGTCCGGTTCCACGAAGAAGGTCTGCTCGAAGGCCGTGAACGCCTCCTGCCCCCGATCTCGTGCCTTCGCGTAGGCGTCCACGCAGGCCGACGGACAGCAGTCGTCCTCCTCCCAGGGCTTCGACGTCTTGCACAGGGGGACGGCCGGTACGCACTCGTCCACCGAGCGCTGGCCGGGCTCGAAGCAGTAGGTGATCAGGTCCGTGCAGGCCCCGAGCGCCGTGATGGCATCATCGCCTCTCGGGTCGAGCTGGAGGCCCCCCAAGGGGTTCTCGAGCAGGACGAAGTTGCCGGTGCCCCGCTTTGGCAGCGAGAGGTTCGGCAGATCCACCTTCGGGAGATCCGGAGGATCGATTTGCTTCACCTGCTCGCAGGCGAGGCCCACGGGGAGCACCGCCATGAAGAGCAGTGCACGAAGGATGCGCACCATGCTGACTTCTCCTTTCCGGCCCTGGGAGTCCGAAACCTACTGTTCCTGTATGTCCTTGCGCTGACTCTGCGCGTACCCAGCCACGCTCTTCCGAATCTGCGGGGCCAGCTTATGGTGGGGCGCCAGCGCGAGGAACTTGCGGTAGTGCCCCATCGCCTTGTCGAACTGGCCCAGCCCGGAGTAGGCAGCCCCCACCATCCTGTGGCACTCGGCATCCTTGGGCGTCAGCGCGACGCACCGCTGCGCCTTGGCCAGGGCCTGCGCGTAGTTCCTTCCCTCATAGAGCTTCGTCGCGCTGTCGTACGCCGCCCTTGCGTCCTGTTCCTTCTTGGAGAGCGCCGGAGCGGGCGTCCCGGTGTCGGCCACGGCCTCGGTGGGCGCAGTCTCGGTGTTGGCGCCGCCCTCATCGGGTGAAGGCTCGGCCGAGGCAGCGCTGTCAGCAGGGGCGGCGGCCAGCTCTGGAGCCTGCTCCACCTCCGCAACCGCCGCAGGGGCTTCGGCCGGCTCAGGCGAGGCCGGCTCAGGCGAGGCCGGCTCAGGCGAGGCCGGCTCAGGGGGGGGCGCGAGGGGAGCCTCGGTGAGCTGGAGGGGCTGAGGGTTGGAAGGATCCTTCCCCCCCGCGGGCTTCGAGCGCTTCATCCAGAAGAAGCCACCCGCGAGCGCCCCCACCAGGAGCACCACGCCCAACACCGCGACTGCCACGCCGCCCCCTCGACGCCGAGAGGCCCGGAGGCGGGTCTGCCCGGGTTCCGATGCATCCATCAGGGTGTCGGCCTGCGTCGGAGCAGAGCCATATTGCCGCGTCGCGGCCTCCGAGGACTTGTCCGTCGGTGCCTGGGACGCTCCAGGCTGCTGCGCCGAGGGCTCTGGCACCGTGTCGGACGGCGCCCGAGCCCGCCCCGGCGACATCAACGCCGTGGGAGACTGGCCTCGCCACTGGGCGAACTGCTCCCGGAACGCGTCCGGCACCTGCGCCTGCCGGCCCGTGCTGGCAATGTCCTCACGGAACAGCTCCTGGACGAAGTGCGAGAGCGACATCGCCGAGAAGCGCGGCGCGCTGGCGGCCAGGAACGTCGCGAGCGCATCCCCAAAGGCGTGGCAGGACTCGTAGCGATCCTCCTGCCTCACTGCCAGCGCCTGCATGACGATGGCGTCCACCTCCTCGGGGAGCTTCGGATTCAGCTCTCGGGGCCGCGGAAACTTCCCCTCCATGAGCCGGGGCATCGCCACGTCCGGCGAATCCTCGACCGGGAGCTGCCCGCACAGAAGTTCATAGAGGACGATGCCGGTGGCCCACACATCCGTGCGCGCATCCACCTCCTCCCCTGCCGCCTGCTCCGGAGAGAAGAAGAGGTACTTGCCCTTCACGATCCCCGGCTCGGTGCTGAACCCGCGCAGCTCTCGCGCCTTGGCAATGCCAAAGTCGACGATCTTGACCTGCCCCTCGTAGCTGATGAGCACGTTGTCCGGAGAGATGTCCCGGTGGACGATACCCAGCGGCTGTCCCTTGTCATCCGCACGCGTGTGCGCGTAGTGCAGCCCCCGGCACATCTCCAAGGCGATGAAGGCCGCCAGTGGAACCGGGACGGTCGCCATCCCCGCCTTGCGCGCGCGCTTGAGGACGCGGTGGAGCGGCTGCCCGTCCACGTACTCCATGGCCAGGAAGTAGTCCCCGTCCACACGCCCGAAGTCGTAGACCTGCGCGATGTTGCCGTGCGACAGCGTGGCCGAGATCCGCGCCTCGCTGATGAACATCGCGATGAACGCCTGATCATTCGTGTACTCGGGCAGCACCTTCTTGATGAGCACGGGCTTGGTGACGCCCGCCTCGCCCAACAGCCGGGCCCGGTACGTCTCCGCCATGCCGCCACGACCAAGCCAAGACACCAGCTCATAGCGGCCGAACCGCTCTCCAGGTTGGAGGGACATTCGCCGCATCCTAGGACGGCCGCTGGCGCCCATGAGCACCCCGGGGCGATGACGGCAGTCACCGGTGATGACTGTCGTCACCACCCCTACCCGGTGGCTGCTGTCACCACCTCCCCCTGCCTTGGCGCCAAGATTCTCACCTAACCCCATGAAACTCCTGGGGATCACCTTTCGCGCACCCCTGCTCTAGTTCATGGCATGCGGGGTGCATTAGGGGTCATCCGTACTCACCGCCACCCCAGGCGGTTCTCCAAAAAGGACTCAGCCATGCGCGTCAACCCCTCCGTCGCCCCCGCCGTTGCCCGTACCCCCGAGACCAAGAACACCGTCGCTGCCGCCAAGCCGGCCGTCGAGACCAAGGTGGCTCCTGGCCTCACCCCGCGCGATGAGTTCAAGCCTGGCAAGCCCGGCATCGGCATCATCAAGCCGTTCCCCCTGCCCCCCCTGTTCCAGCCGGACGCGAAGACGCGCGCCACCCAGGCCAACCAGCTGGGCCAAGTGGCTGACGGCGTGCGCGACGGCTCCATCACCGCGCAGGAGTCCGAGAAGCTGCTGAAGGAGCAGCAGGACATCGCGGCCTATCAGCAGAAGGCGATGGCCGACGGCAAGCTCTCCAAGGGTGAGCAGCTCCAGCTGGGCGTGATGCAGGCCCGCGCGGCGCTCAATGTCCACCAGGCCAGCACCAACGGCGACCGCAACCTCTTCGCCGGCCTCGACAAGAACGCCCAGCGCCAGGCGGACCAGATCGACCAGATTGCCGCCGGCCGCCGCAGCGGCAACATCACCAACACCGAGGCTGGGGAGCTGCTCGGTGACCAGGTGGAGATCTCTGACGCCCGCGGCGACGCGGACTCCGTCGGCGAGCGGCTCGAGCTCGGCAGCAAGCTGAACGAGGCTGACGGCGAGATCAAGCACCACAGCAAGCCGGGCACCCAGTGGGACCTGAAGCCCTTCCCCCACCCCTTCCCGCTCCCCCGCCCGCAGCCTCTGCCGCTGCCGCTGCCCGAGTTCCCCCGGCCGCTGCCGCTGCCCCGCCCCGAGCTGCCCAACAAGCCTGACTTCCAGATCCTGCCGTACAAGGGCGTCATCAACGGCTGAGAGCGCTGAGGCGCTGGCCCCCACAGCCCCCCCTTCGCCTGGGTGCGAGGGAGGGGCTGTGTCGTCTCTACGGAGACGCGGCGCGCTCCGCGTTGGCTCGGAAGGCCTCCCGGGTGAAGGCCGCGAGCCCCGGGCTGCCCAGAGGGCTGGAGCAGGCCGATCTCGTCGTAGTGGTGCAGCGTTCGCACGCTGACGCCCGCCAGCCGGGCGACCTGGCTCACTGTCAGGGACATGGTCCTCACCTCCACGCAAAGAGATAGGGCCTCACGTCGCGTGAGGGTCAACCCCCTCTTTTTCCGGGGTCTGCCGGGCGGAACAGCGCGCAGGCGTGCACCGGCTGGGGTGGGTACTTCCCCGGCAGCAGCGGGCAGAGGATGAACGTGGAGGTCTTCGTCTGCACGTACCGGGGAGGCGCGGCGCACCGGTGGCAGAGGCTGGTCGGGAAAGGCAGTGGGTCAGGCCGTGAGCTCATCGCGATCAGGGCGTGAGCCAGCGGCTCACCGGCCCCCCGGTGGGCGGAGGGGGAGGAATGATGGGCCGCTCCTGCACGGGCTGGATCGGCTCCCACCAGCGAGGGGGGCGCCGCACGGGCCGGTCCAGCTGAGCGACGGCGTCGATGAGGGCGCCGTAGAACCCCATCTCGTCGAAGGTGTCCGGGCCCACGCCGATCACGTCCAGGTGGTCCTGCGGGACGACATTCGCCGCGGAGGTCGCCTGCTGGAAGGTGGGCGCGTTCAGCGAGTCCACGGAGCCATGCTCGTAGTCGAGCGAGATCCGATCGGAGCTGAACAGCCGATCCTGGTAGTGCAGCCGGTAGCCCATCTGCTGCGAGCTGATGCCCACCACCCCGTCATCATCCGCCTCGTTCTTCACCCCGTCGCCCATGCCGACGATCCCGTCGGTGCCACAGTCGTTCGTGCAGTACCCATCCCCGTCGATGTCGAAGAGGAACTGGTTCAGCAGGAAGAGCGCCGGGTTCACGCTCAACCCGTCCTGCGCGGTGATCACCGAGAGGTAGCTGGACGCATACCGCGCATCCACCGGGTAGGCGGTGTTGAACGCCTTCATGCCCGTGACCTTCCCGTCCTCCGGATCGTAGTCGTCGTAGACGAGCTGCATCGCCCCGGCGTACCCGTCACTGCCCGGCGCGTAGACGGTGTTGCCGTAGTACGTGGCCAGGGTGTTGAGGAGATCCGTCGCCCCTGGCCCCTGCTCGAGGATGTACCGAGCCACCGGGGAGCCTCGGTGCGGCCCGGACACGCTCACCAGTACCCGGATCGCCGCCTTTCCGCGCCGCTCGTACAGCACGCGCGCAGCCTTGCGTGCATCGATGGCGCCCTGCGAGTGCCCGATGATGTTGACGGCCCCCACCCCAGTCGTGGCCAGGTAGCCCTCGAGATCGTCGGCCAGATCCAGGCCTCGCACCTCCGAGGACTCGAACGCCTGCACCTGCGCAATGAAGGTCCGCTGTCGCTTGTCCAGGAAGAGGTTGCAGTTGAGCTCGAAGAACCCGTTGCAGGTGTCCCCAACGAAGGTGCCGTAATCGTCTCCCCAGTAGTCAAACCCGAGGACGTCGTTGAAGCCACCCATCCCGTGGGCGAACACGACGGGATGGGTCGTCTTCAGGGCGCCTGCCTGGGACTCGGAGGCGAACGCCCATGCGCCCGACACCAGCATCGCGAGCAGGAGGCGCGCCACGGTGATCAGTCGTAGGTGGCGATGTAGTGGAAGATGGCCGCGTAGAACTCCGGCTCATCGAAGGTATCCGGCCCCACGCCCACCACGTCCAGGTGATCCTGGCTGATGACGCTCGAGGTGGAGGTCGACTGCGTGGCGCTGGGAGCGTTCAAGTTGCTCACGTAGCCAAGCCCCGCGTCGTTGGTCACCGAGTCGAAGCCGAACGTGGACTCGCTGTACCGCAGCCGGTGGCCCATCTGCTGCGAGTTGATGCCCACCAGGCCGTCGTCATCCGCCTCGTTCCTCACGCCGTCGCCGCGGCCACCAGCACCGTCGTTGTCACAGTCGTCCGCGCAGGAGCCATCGCCGTCGATGTCGAAGAGGAACTCGCTCAGCAGGTAGAGCGCCGGGTTCACGTTCAACCCGTTCTGTGCGGTGATCAACGAGGTGAAGCGCGCGGCGTACCGCGCATCCACCGGGTAGGCGAGGTTGAACGCCTTCATGCCCGTCGTCTTGCCATCGTTCGGATCGTGGTCGTTGTAGACGAGCTGCTTGGCGCCCGCATACGCGTCATTGCCCGACTGATAGACGACGTTGCCGTAGTAGGTGGCCAGCGCGGCGACGACGCTGGTGACGCCGGGCCCCAGGTTGAGGATGTACTTGGCCACCGGCGAGCCCCGGTGCGGCGAGGACACGCTGACGGCGACCTTGACGACCGTGTACCCGCGCCGCTCGTACAGCACGCGCGCGGCCTTGCGGATGTCGATGCCGCCCTGCGAGTGCCCGATCAGGTTCACATAGGAGGAGCCCGCGGTGGCCATGAAGCTCTCGACATCGTTGGCCAGATCCAAGCCCCGCACCTCCGAGGACTGGAACGGCTGCACCTGGGCCACGTAGGCCTTCTGGTTGCCGTCGATGTCCTCGTTGCAGCCGACCTCGAAGAGCGAACACGGATCACCGACGAAGGTGCCATAGTCGTCGCCCCAGTATTCGAGCCCCAGGAGGTTGTTGAAGCCACCCATGCCGTGGGCAAAGACGACGGGATAGGTCGTCCTTGCCGCGCCAGCCTGGGCCAGGGTGGAGAACCCGAAGGTTCCGGCCACCAACGCTACGAGCGCGATCCGCAGTGCTCTCATCTGCCTGCTCCTGAATATGCGTGGGGGAGGGCCCCCGCGTGGGGACTCCCCATATACCCGGAGTGAAGGCTGATTGATTGGGAAATCAACCCGCGTGGGCCAAGCGTCTACTCGCTGAAGATCTTGCGGAACAACCGGACGATGGAGCGCGACAGCGGCGTGGCCACGGGCTTCACTTCCTCCTTGAGGGAGAGGTCCACCATGGGCCTGCGAGGATCCATCGAGAACACGCTGAACTCGTCATCCCCTTCGAGGGCGCTGAAGACCTTGGCCGCGCGGGTGGTGGGGGGAGCCTTCGGTTCCTTTGCCATGGTCTTCCTCGGTCTCGGACAAGCCTGGGGCGGATTATGCACCGGCTCCGCCCCGGTTTGTCTCACTACATTTGCCTACAGTTTCACAGCCTACAGCGAACTCGGCGTCAGCGGGGCCTCTTGCTCTCCTGGAACGTCACCTCGAGCTGGAGCTCTTTGCCGTCGCGGACCACCACCCCTGTCACCGTCTCGCCGGGCTTGGAGGAGTTGAGCACGTACATGAGGTCCTCGACGCTGCCAATGGGGTGTGTGCCGAGCCGGATGAGGACGTCACCGCGCTGCATCCCGGCCTGCTCCGCGGCGCCCCCGGCGCGCACTCCCGCCAGCATCATGCCCTTCAGTCCATTGGGCGGGCCCGCGTAGTCCGGCACGGTGCCGAGCGAGGCGTTGAAGCTGCGCATGTCGCCGCGGGGCGTGGGCGAGGCCACCTTCCGGTAGCTGAGCGGAGTGCTCCCGTCGAGCGCCAAGGCCACGGTGGAGACGATGCTCGCCACCTGGGCCGTGCCCCCCGCGTTGATCTCGTCCGCGGTGTCCGTGGGCTTGTGGTAGTCCGAGTGCGCGCCCGTGAAGAAGTGCAGCACCGGCACGCCCGCCGCGTAGAAGGGTGAGTGATCGCTGGGGCCGTAGCCGTCGCCGCTGGAGGTGCACTGGACGCGCACCTTGTCGCAGGCAGTGCCGACGAGGGTGCCCCACTCCGCGGCGGACTCGGCACCGAGCACCGAGAGCCCGCTGGTCCGCAGCCGCCCGACCATGTCCAGGTTCAGCATGGCGGCCACCTGCTTCATGCCACCGTCTCCGCGCAGGTGCGTGAAGTGCGTGGAGCCGAGCACTCCCGTCTCCTCGCCGGAGAAGGCCACGAAGAGCACGTCGTGCTTGAGCTGCGCGCGGCTCGCGGTGAGGGTGCGCGCGATCTCGAGCAGCCCGGCCACACCCGAGGCATTGTCATCCGCGCCCACGTGAGGCACGCGCTTGTCCGGGGCGAGCGAGTAGCGCCCGCCGTAGCCCAGGTGATCGTAGTGGGCGCCGATCACGATGGCTCCCGGCAGCTTGCCCTCGCCCGCCTCCAGCAGCGCGACCACGTTGAACGTCTGGCTGCGCTCGAACTCGAGCTGCACCTCGACGCGGCCATCCACCCGCTTGCCCTCGGTCAGCTTGCCCATCAGGGGCTCGAGCGCGGCGCGCTTCACCAGCACCACTGGGATGCCGACGTCCCCAGGCCCTTCGGGGGAGAGCGCGGGCAGGGACGCCTCAGAAGGCATCTTCCAGTCCTTCGCCTCGGGGGACGACGGCGTGGGCCAGTCGACGACGATGAGCGCCTTGGCCCCCCGCTCACGCGCGGTCCAGGCCTTGTAGCGCAGGTCGCCGTAGCGGCGCTGCTTGTCGGTCTCCGCGAAGGTGGCCGAGTCCGGGACGAAGCGCCGCACCACCACGATCTTCCCCTTCACGTCGAGCTTCGCGTAGTCATCCACGGACAGGGACGGCTCGGCGATGCCGTAGCCGGCGAGCACCAGCGGCCCCTGCGCCGCGCTCTGGGCAGAGAAGCCAAGCACCGTATAGGTGTCGCTCGGGAGCACGGCGCCTCCGAGCTTCACCTGGGTCTTCGCCCCGGGCTTCACTGCGGTCGTTACCGGGAACCCCTCGCGGAAGGTACCTCCCTCCCCTGCGGGCTTCAGGCCGAGGCTCTGGAAGCGCTCCTCGATGAACTTCCCGGCCGCCTCGAGACCCGGCGTGCCAATGCCGCGCCCTTCCCGCTCCGGGGCCGCGAGGAACTGGACGTCCTTCTCGATCCGATCTGCGGAGGTCTCGGCTGCGGGCGCGAGCGGCTTCGCGTCCTCCACCCAGCGCGCGAGGAAGACGTTGGTGTCTCGCTGCCCAGGGGCCGTGGCGCGGTTGCTCGAGAACACCAGCCACTTGCCGTCGGGCGAGAACATGGGGAAGCCGTCGAAGCCCGGCGCGGTGGTGATGCGCTCCAGGTTCGAGCCGTCGACGTTCACGGCCCAGATATCGAACTCGCGGCCCTTCGGATCTCCATGATTGGAAGAGAAGAGGATGCGCTTGCCGTTCGGGTGGAAGAAGGGCGCGAAGGAGGCGGCGTTGAGCCAGGTGACTTGCCGGGCCTCCGAGCCGTCCGCGTTGGCCACGAAGAGCTCCAGCTTGGAGGGCCGCACCAGCCCGCGCGCCAGCAGGCTCTTGTAGTCCTCCAGCTCCTTGCCGGGCTTGGGCCGCGAGGCGCGCCAGACGATCTTCGTGCAGTCGGCGTTGAAGAACGCGCCGCCGTCGTAGCCGGGCGTCTGGGTCAGACGGCGCACGTTCTTGCCATCCTTGTCCATGCGGTACAGCTCGAGGTCTCCGTCCCTCACCGAGGTGAAGACGATGGAGCCGTCCTTGGCGCAGACGGTGCCCTCCGCGTCATACCCGGGCGCGTCCGTGAGCCGCGTCAGCCCGCTGCCATCGGCGGCCACCTTGAAGACGTCGTAGGTGTCGTAGAGGGCCCAGACGTAGCCCATCGAGTGGTCGGGCTTTGGCGGGCACGCGTCGCCGCCCAGGTGCGTGGAGGCGTAGATCAGCTCCTGGTCTCCTGGCAGGAAGTGCGCGCACGTCGTCGCACCCTGGCCGCTGGAGAGCTGCTTCTCCACCTGGGTCTGGGCCACCGGATCCACCGTCATCCGGAAGATGCGATCGCACCCCATGTCGCCGCGCCGGGCCTGGAAGGAGAGCTGCTTGCCATCGAAGGACCAGTAGGCCTCGGCATTCTCGCCGCCGAAGGTGAGCTGGCGGAGCTCGGCCAGCCGGACCTCTTCAGGCAGCAGGGTCGCCGGGACCGAGGAGGTCGCCGCCGGAGGGGGATCCTCTGGGGACGGACCGGTGCTCGAGGGGGTGGTGCAGGAGATCAGGGCAAAGAGGAGCCAAAGGCAGCGCTTCATGGGCGGGACCATGGCACTGCCGCCGCGGCGGCTCAACGCTCTTCACGCTCTCCCCTGCCCCCTCCGGCGATGAGCGCTGCCCCAATGGGCGGGGGGCAGCGCTCGCCCAGACACCCGCCCTGAGGGCGGGCGGGGCTCACTTCACGGTGAACAGACCGCGCAGTTCCTCGGTGTTGGAGATCGGGTTGAGCGCGTTGCCCTTCGCCGTCGCGCGCCACTGATAGATGCGATCCGGGATCAGCGCCGGCCCTCCGTAGACCACCTCGATGTAGCCGGAGGGGTTCTTCGCATCGAGGACCGACAGGTTCTCCCAGACCTTCGTGCCCTGCGAGTCGAACACCCGCAGCTCGTACGACTTGGCGCTGGAGTACGGCATCCAGGTGAATCTGGGCGTGCCCGAGACCTCCTCGGTGGTCTCCCCCCCGCCAGGACCCACCATCTGGATGGCGCCGGTCACCTTGAACGAGGGGCTGGCGCTGGGCGTGCCGTTCTCCACGGTGATGTGGGCGATCTGCGTGCCGGAGATGTTCGGGTCCGGGTCGCGCACGTTGCCGTCATTCTCGAAGGCTGCCAGCACCACATACTTCCCGTCCGGCACGCCCGTGATGGCGTACGCGCCAGAGATGTTCGGGGCCGTGCCCGGATCCGGCGCGCGCAGCCCAGGCGGCACCTCGCCGCGGATCAGCGCCTCGTTGAAGGTGCTCTCCACCACCATCACCACGCTGGTGCCCGCTCCGTTGGCGCCCGCAACGAGATTCACGGTTCCGCTCAGCGTCGCGGTGGAGGCCCCCGCCTTGCGGATGGCGATCCCCGTGGCCTCCACGCCCTGCTGCACCGAGACCTCCGCGGGGGTGTAGTTGGCCCCCTTCACGTACGCCTGGGCCCTGTACCCGCCACCCGGGGCCACATTGAACACCTTCCATTTGCCAGAGGTGTCCGCCACGGCGGAGTACGCCTTGCCGTTGCCCTCCACCACCACGAGCGCGGACTGGCCTGCGGTCACCTCCACCGTGCCCGACATTGCGGGGCGGCCCTGATCGGCGGCCTGCAGCGCGCTCAGGCCCACATCCGTCTGTGCCGAGGAGAACGCCCACGGCTTGTCGTCGCCTGCACTCGCGGCGCCCGAGGTATCGAGAGGCAGCGCCACGCGCACCCCAGAGGGGAACGGCTCATAGTTCTGCGCTCCGGCCCGCAGCGTCAGCCGCGCGCCCACCGGAGTACCCTTGTCGTCCGAGCGCTCCGTGGGGATGCGCAGCGCATACCGGCCATCCACGCCGCTGACCGCCACGCCCGACACGGGCGCTCCATTGGCGTCCAGCGCCGTGACTTCCGCATTCGCAACCGCCGCGCCCGACGCCAGGTCGAACACCTTGCCCTCCACCTGCACGGGGGCAAAGCACAGGGGCTTCTCCTGGCCGCTCACCTTCTCGCAGGCCAGGGTCTCCGCACATGACGTCGGATCATCCAACTTGCACTCTTTGTCATCGCCACAGGCCACCACCAGCAGCGACAGGAGCACAGGAACGATTCGCTTCACCATATTCAGGGCATCTCCGTGTGAGAGCTACCCGGTGAAGACCCGCCCTGGATCCCTTCAGCCACACCTACAATCCCGCTGGCGTGCCTACTCTCCTCGCCCCAGGCGATCGGCGAAGTAGTCGCGCGAGGCCTTGCTCACGGAGAGCTCACGGAGGGCCGCCTGGGTTCGGGAGAACGCGTACTCCACCCGGCGGAAGAAGACGCTGTCCCCGTCATAGAGGGCCCAGGCAGCGCGGGGATCACGATCCCGTGGCTGGCCCACGCTGCCTGGGTTGATGATCGCCTTCCTGCCGTGCAGGCCTCCCACCATGGTCATGCCCTGCGGCACGTAGAAGATCGACCTGGGCCCCACGAAGGTGAAGGTGCGGTTCCAGTCCTGGGAGATGCTGAAGAGCTCCCGATCCTCATAGGTGGTAAGGATCGCCGGGACATGGGTGTGGCCGCAGAAGCCGTGCGGCGTGGTGAACCGCGCGAGCAGCTCCTGGAGGAACTGATCGATCTGCGGATTGAGGGACAGGTAGTGGGTGCGGTAGCCCGGCCAGACGTAGCGCAGGGTGGGCTCCTCGGGCGCGCCGTGGACCCAGGTGATGTGACCCTCCTGGCGGATCGACAGCGCCTCGGCCGGCCCCGCAGCGAGCGCCGCGCGCATCCGCTCCCAGGGCGCGAGCCCCTCCAGCGCCCGCGCGGACCAGAGCGCCATCTCCCGCGCATCCTCCTCCATGCCCTCATCTCCGGGCAGCGCGGCCTCCAGCTCGTGGTTGCCCGCCAGGACGAGATCCGCCACCTCGTGGACGCGCGCGAAGCACTCGCGAGGGAATGGACCGTAACCGACGGTGTCCCCCAGGCAGACGATGCGATCCGGCTTCTCGTGCTCCACATCCCGGAGCACGGCCTCCAGCGCAGCCAGATTGCCGTGAATGTCGCTCAGGATCGCAATACGCGCCACGCGCCCTCCCCATGCACGGCCAGGAACACCGAAGCCACCTGCCGCTGCGGAGCTACCGCCGCCGGCCGCCTCCACCGAACATCATCAGCAGCACCCCCGCGGCCAGCGCAGCCCCGCCGCCTGCGAGGTACAGCGTCGTGTCCTGCG
>Ga0190275_10001139_pt1 | contig 20375 bp, 25 predicted proteins | sample Popmic550T_FD_133745 | JGI IMG/M metagenome (GOLD analysis project Ga0190275, IMG submission 133745) | Populus adjacent soil microbial communities from riparian zone of Yellowstone River, Montana, USA - 550 T | ecosystem: Environmental > Terrestrial > Soil > Riparian zone > Trees stand | place...
CGTAGTGGACATAGATATAGGGCTCGGCGGGATACTCGGGGTCCACCGCCAGCGCCAGCAGCCCGCGGCTGGAGTAGTTGTGGACCTTGGTGCGCAGGTCGGCGAACGTGTGCGCGGTGGAGTCCGAGAGGCTGTCGTAGGTGCGGATGTAGCCGCTCTTCTCCGACACGAACACCCGCCCGCCCGGCGCCACCTCCACGTCCGTGGGGTCGTTCAGGCCGCTCATCACGGTGGTCTGCTGGAAGCCGGGCGGGAGCGTGAGGGCGCCCGCAGCCGCCGGCGCGGCGCCCGCCGCCATGCACGCAAGCGCGATCGCCACCGCGACGCGGGGTAGGGCACTCCCAGCTAGTTGGCCAAGATCGATGGATGACATTGGTGGAGCGGCCCTCCCGGCCGCTCTTCCCCGCCGGCTGCGTTGCGAATCCAGCAGGCCGGAGAGTAACACCGGCACCGGGCGGCCGTGCCGGTGTTTTCAGCAAAGTGCAGGGATTATGAGGATCCCCCATGAGCGAAGGCCTCGTCGCTCATGCGCGCGATCGCGGCGGCCACGGCGACGGAGCCGGCCGCCAGCACCGCCGCGGCCACGATGAAGTAGGTGTTGCTGATCACGGCTGTCTCGATCCCCACCATCAGACCGCCGAGCGCCATCAGGACGCCGGCCCAGACGGGCACCGCTCCCTGGCGCGCGGCGCCGATCGCGAGCATCGCCAGCCCGATGATCCAGGCGATGGGCGTGAGGTAGTACACGAGCGACCACTCCGACTGCTGCACCTCCCGCAGCGCGACCTCGGCCGTCCCCGGCGCGACGCCACGGCGCTGGTAGACCTCCCCCAGCACGCCCCACGTGTAGCCGTCGATCGTGATCACGGCCGCCAGGCCGAGCAGGCCGGTGACCGACAGGGCGCCCGCCCACAGCCCCAGCCGGGGCTGGCGGCGGCGCACCAGGAAGGCCAGGCCCAGCACCGCGGCGGTGAACACGAGGATCGAGACGAATCCGAGCGCATGGGCGAGCTGCCAGCGGTCGGAGTGGGACGCGATCTCGGCCAGCTGGCGCGCTTCGTTGTCGCGCTCGTACTCGGTCGGATGGATGATGTTGTCGAGCAGGAAGAGCGCCGAGGCGATCACCAGCGCGGCCGCGGTCGCGCGACGGTACAGGCCGATGTGGGGGAGGTCGATCACGGTTGGCCGAGTATTTCCTCGAGGTTGGATGGGCGGAGGCGGCGGGCCGCTTCGTCATCGCTTCCAGACGGCTGGGCGAGCTGGATCAGGGTGCCGTGCGAACGCGAGGGGCGCAGGAACGCCTCCTTCCAGTCCGGGTCGTCGAGGCTCACGTCCACCAGCTCGTACCCGAGCCCCTCGACGTGCGCGATCGCGGCCCTTATGTCGTCGGTCTTGAAGGTCATGTGGTGCAGGCCCTCGCCCCGCTTGGCGAGGAATCGGCTCAGGAATCCCTCGCCGAGCGGCTCGAGCAGCTCCACCTTGCCGCCGCCGGGGTAGCGCAGCTGCACCCAGCGCCAGGTCTCGCCCGCGTCGGCCCCCATCAGGTACTCGCCGCCGAGCGCGTCGCGGTAGAGGGTCAGCGCGTCCTTGATGGAGCGCACGGCGACGGCGACGTGGTCGAGTTCCAGCCGCGGAAAGCCGCGAGGGTGCTGCGTGGCGGCCTCCATGGGGCGATCGTATTGAAAGTGCCGCGTGCGCCGTTTGCCGGAGTGCGCAGGTGGCAGTAAGCGCTCGGCAGAGCTTCACGCCCGCGGCTCGCGAGCCACGCTTGCGGCCCCACGCGATGCGTGCGCGGTTTGCCCACCTGTGGGTGGGTCAACTACGCACGCATCCAGACCATGGGTAGGTAGCGGTGCCCAAGCCGCCGGGCTGCCTGAACCTTGGCGCCTCGGTTCCGAGGGGTGGAAGCGAGGTGACAAAGTTCGGCGCGCCTGCCGCACGGACCGCCGCCGGCAGGCGGCGGTCCGTGCTTAGCGCTGCGCCGCCCGGCCACTGCGAACCCCTTCTACGGGCAGCCGCCCCTCGAGCCCTTCCACGGCAGACGCACAACGCGGTGCGCGTCGTTGTTCCCCTCGTTGTTCTCCCATAGCGCGTTCTCGGGGTCCGCGCGATGCACGTACGCGAAGCAGCCGCGCAGTCCGGTCACGTCGATCCACTGCTCGTAGTACTTCGACGGGTACACGTCGGACCAGCCGACCGACGTCCCGAGCGTCACGGCGCGCTTGCGCGGATCCTGGCTGCACTTGGGAAACACACGCGAGCGCGGGGAGCGCGGCCCGGGGTCGGTGCGCTTCAGGTCGCGCAGGCAGTAGACCACCTTGGGCCCCGTCCGCACGAGCCGCTCGCGGTGGCCGGTCGAGTCGATCGACCACAGCTCGAAGCGCGCGGCATCGGCCCACTTCCAGTACGGACCCTGACCCGGGATGTGCTTGAACTCGAGCCGCGCGCCGGTGTCTTCGATCAGGCGCGAGCCGTCGAGGCGGTAGATGTGCTGGCGGGCCCGCATCGTGCGCTTCCCGGTGCGCGTTCCGCGCAGCATCACCGGGCCCTCGCCCCGGCTCTTGAGGTTGTTCGTGGCGCGCAGGACGGTGCGGCCCTCGTAGCGATCCGCGTACAGGTCGGCCGGCACGCCCATCTGGAGGTCCGGGCATCGCAGCCGCGCGGCGTGTGGGCCGGTGCACGGGTTCGGCTCGTCGGCGGCGCGGGCGGGTTCGCCGGCCGGGCTTCCCGCCGCGGCCACGGCGGCAGCCAGCGCGGCGGCGACGGCGGGCAGAGCGATCAGACGGGAGGGGGGCAAGGCCGCGAAAGGGTAGCGGGGCCATCGCCCAGTAGCGCCGCGACCGCATCGCGGCGGTAGTCGAAGATCCGGCGCAGGTCGCGGCGCACGAACGCCACGTGCGCGAGCATCCCGAGCGGGCCGTACGGGATCGCGTAGCGCACACGGTCGATGAGCAGCGTGCCGCGCTCGACGGGCTCGAAGGTGTGGGTGTGCTCCCAGAGCCGGTACGGGCCGCGGACCTGGAAGTCGACGAAGCGGTGTGGCGGCTCCCAGATGTCGATCTGCGTCGTCCACCTGATCGGAAAGCGGTGCAGGACCAGCGAATACTCCAGGCACGCGCCGGCCGACAGTGCCGGGGGCGGGTCGTGGATCCGGAAGCGCAGCCACGGAGGCGTGATCTGCTCGAGGTTGTCCGCGTCACCGTAGAAGGCGAACGCGTCCTCGACGTTCAGTGGCACGCGCTGGCTGCGCTCGAGCAGGTGGACGCGGCGCATGCTTGTCAGGCCGCGCGGGCGGCCGGCACTACGCGCAGCCGCTCCGGCAGGAACGGGATCACGGCGCGCTTCACGTACTCGGCGCCGCCGCTCACGATCGTCCGCCGTGCCCACGCCGGGGGCAGCGCCCGGAACTCGTACTCACCCCGAATCCGCTCCGGCAGCAGCGTGATCGTGATGAAGTTCACCGCCTCGACGACCGGCCGCAGCGCGGCCGGCACGGGCGGCTCCAGCACGATTTCACGTGCCCGCGTGCGAGCCCAGTCGGTCACGTGCAGCTCGTCCCCGGCAAGCATCTCCCGCCCGTAGCGCTCGAAGTCCGACAGCGTCTGCGGCATGTCCGATGCCCGCAGCCCGAACAGGCCCCCGGCGATCCGGTAGTCGTCCCACAGCTCCGCCTGCGCAGCCCGGCTCATGGTGCCGACGTACTTCCCGTACACGACCACGGCGCTGTCCACGAGCGTGTACAGCACCCACAGCAGCAGATCCGGGTCGGATGCGCGATACGGCTTGCCGGCCGGATAGCGCCCGGCGGGCCGCTTCAGGCTCCCCTTCACGCGTCCGTGCATCGCCCGTACACTGCGCGTGACCCGATTTGCCTCGGCGCGCGTGCCGAACATGATCGTGCTCATCACCTCTGCCGTGCGCGCGAGCCGGTCGTAGGGCTCGTCCAGCGCGGAGGTGTGCGCGAGCAGCCCGGACACAGCGAGCGGGTGCGCCGCCTGCATCAGCAGCGCCCGCGGGCCGGCAAGCGCCATCGCGCGCTCGCGGTACACGCGCCGCATCATCGAGTCGTCGGTGAAATATCCGCTCACGCCCCCCAAAGGTACGGGGCCGCGGCGGAACCCGGATCACTTCCCGTGGGGAATGGCGCGAACTTTGTCCCCTGACATCCAACCCTCGGACGCGAGGGGCCAAAGTTGGGGTGGCGGGGAGCCCCGTTTTCTCGCACTGCCCCGCCCGATGGGTTGAGGGAGACTCCTACTAGGCGGCGGCTCCTGCGCCCGCTTCGGCTTCCTCGGTCTCGACGGGGAAGCCGGAGTCCATGACGAACTTCTCCAGCGCGTCCACGCAGCGCGGGTCGAACTGGCGCCCGGCGTGGTGACGCAGCTCGACCAGCGCATCGGTCTGCGACTGCGCGGAGCGGTACGGCCGGTCGCTCGTGATCGCGTCGTAGGCGTCCGCCACCAGCAGGATCCGGGAGGCGAGCGGGATCGCGTCCCCGGCGAGCCCGTCGGGGTACCCGGACCCGTCGTAGTGCTCGTGGGAGTGGCGCACCCAGTCGGCGATCTTGCCCATGCCCTCGACGCGGTTGATCAGCTCCGCGCCCTCCTCGGGATGGCGTTTGACCGCCTCGTACTCGCAGGCGTCCAGCGAGTCGGGCTTCTGGAGGATGCTGTCGGGCAGGGTCACCTTGCCGATGTCGTGCAGCATGGCTGCGATGCGCATGTGGGCGAGGTCCTCGCCGCTCCAACCCAGCTGAGCGGCGATCCCGGCGGCATAGCGCGCCACGATGGTCGAGTGCTCGACCGGGGTGGACATGCGCGCGTCGACTGCACGTGCCAGCGTCGCGGCCCAGGTCAGCTCGCGGCGGCCTGCGATGAAGTGGGCCGAATCGCCGTGCTTGTTGGCGTACAGCTCGCGGTCGGCGTGACGTTGAAGCTCTTCGTGGTCGGCTCCGTGCTCGGGGAACGCGGCCGTCCCCGTCGACACCGCCACCCGCTCCGACAGCAGCTTGCGGGCACGGGTCGCGATCTGCTCCGCGCCGCTCTCACCGGTCGCGGGGGCCAGGATCGCGAACTCGTCCCCGCCCAGGCGCCCGACAGAGTCCATCGGGCGCACGGCCCCGCCGAGACCCTCGACGACCCAGCAGAGCAGCTCGTCACCGGCCACGTGGCCGTACATGTCGTTCACAGCCTTGAAGTTGTCCAGGTCGAACAGCACCAGCGCGAGGGTCCGGCCTGAGCGGGTCGCGGCATCCAGCTCGGCCGTCACCCGCTCCTCGAACCCCCGCCGGTTGAGGCAGCCGGTGAGGGGGTCCGTGCGCGACATCAGCGTGAGGCGCTCGCGATGGCGATCGTGATTCTGCGCCTGCCACGCGCACAGGACCGCCGAGAACGCCAGACACGCGGCGATGAAGGCCACATAGGTCGGCTCCGGATGGCCATAGAGGTTGGCGACCAGCACGAACGCGACCATGTCGGCCGCGCCGACCGGCACGAACAGGCGCAGGGGATAGAACACGGCCGCGTACACCATCGGCAGGAAGAAAACGAACGTCAGCGGGCTCCGGGCGCCGTCGTCGGCCGCCACGCCGACGGCGATCAGCGCGATCACGGACAGGCTCCAGGCGACGAAGAAGGCGTCGGAGTAGCGGCTGCGCAGCCGCTCCGGCCGCACCAGGTGAATCGTGAGCGCGGTCACGATCCCGAACCCGAACAGGACCAGCAGCAACCGGCGGTTGTTGCCGTCCCAGGTCGCCAGGGCGTACAGCGCTCCGGTCAGGCACGACGCGATGGTCAGCCACACGCCGGCCTTGACCATCTGCGCACGCAGGTGATCGGTGGAGACCTCGACGGCTCCTGTCGACTCCTTGAACTCCACCGCTAATAAATCGGCTTTCCGGCCAGGATCATTAGCCAGGGGACCTGGTTCCCGGGGCCTATTGGTCGGACATGTAGTCCCGCATGCGGCGGCGGTTGCGCGCACGGGCGGCGGCGGAGCCGGCGACGGCCGCCAGCAGAATCAGGCCGATCCCGGCCCAGATCGGGACGCCGCCCCCGTCGTCCCCACTGTCCTTTGCCGGCTGCGAGGGGGCGGTGGTCTGCGTCCCGGCGGGCGGCTGCTCCTGCTCGGTGGGCGGTCGGGCAGGCTTCGCGGCAGCCAATCTGAGCCTGGCGGCCGGCTCACTCGTTCCGGGCGGGCCGATCCAGCGCACGATCTCGCCGTCGTCGTAGATCTGGAGAACCTTGAACGCGAGGGATGTCCGCGGTCGAAGCGGCAACTGAAGCTCGAGCGGGAACCGGCCGCGCTCGTCTCCGCGCAGCGCTCGGCCGCCCGTCGCGACGAGGGTCACGCGGCGCCCCGACGCCCGCACGCGCCAGCCTCCTGAACGGCGCGTGGTCCCGGCTCGGACGCCTGCCGGCAGCTGGATCGCAATCCTGGTAGTCGTCGCGTCGGGGCGCTCGTTGGGCACCTCGAAGGTCAGCCTGGCCTCGGCGCCGGCCGGGGCCTGCTTCGGCTTCACCTCGACGTGTGCGAGCGCGGGTGTGACCGGCAGCGCCAGCACGATCGCGAGCGCCCCCAGGGCGCGCCTCATTCCACTCCCGACTCGAGCCTGGCCTCGGTGCCCAGCACGCGGCACCGGCGCGATCCCTCGACCTTCTCCGGTGAGTCGACCTGATGCGCGTGCGGGTACGGGTACCCGGGCTCCTCGATGAACGGCCAGGGCTGGGTGCCCTTGATCAGCACCTTGCCGTCCTTGTCCACGCACTCGATCGTGACGCTCGACGCCCCGCTGGTCACCTCCACGTCGCCGGCGATCGACAGGACCAGCTCCGGCTCCCCGGTGATCGACACCCCGCGCTCGACGATCAGCCCCTGCTTGTCGCCGTCCCCGCTCCCACCGGACGTCGCCGCCCAGATCGCGAGCGGCGCCACGACCAGCAACACGATCACGATCACCGGGGCGTGCCGGCGAAGGTCCACCCTGCGCATGGCGCCAACCCTAGCCTTTCCCGCCGGGCTCCCCTCGTTTACAGTCAGGACCGTCGCGTCGGCTTTGGAACCCGTCGCGGCCCGGGAGACCAATTCATGCCACCAACAGAAAGCCGAGTGAGGCTGGTACGCCGGCTCTGGGAGGCCGTCGCCGATGGCGGCCTCGGGACGGCGCTTGCGCTCACGGAGCCGGACATGGAGTGGATCCCGCATACAGCCGGTGGGCGGGTGCTGACCAGCCAGGAGCTGCTCGCGTTCTTCAACGAGTTCCAGGGCGAGCAACACATCTCGGAGGCGCGCCTGTACTCCGTGGAGGAGGAGGGCGAAGCGATCGTGGCCTCCGGCAGCTTCCGTCTCAAGGGAGGCGGCGGGATCTCCGACTTCCAGATCCACATCGTGTACGAGTTCGAGGACGAGCGCCTGGTGCGCGCAAGCACTCATGCCACGAAGGCCGATGCCCTGGACTCGATCGCGCGTCCCGCCGCCGGCGGGTGACGGCACTCCTCCACCAGCGCTTTCCCGCCCTCCGCGAAGCGGTTCCGCACCTGCGCCTGGGAGAGTCGCCGTCCCCGGTGCGCCGCCTGGGCGCGCTTGCACGGGGCCCCGGCCCGGAGGTGTGGCTGAAGGACGACGGCGCCTACGGCGCTCCACATGGGGGCAACAAGGTGCGCAAGCTGGAATGGATCCTGCCCGATGTGGAGGCGCGCGGGCGGCGGACGATCGTGACGGTGGGCGGGCTGGGCACGAACCATGGGCTGGCCACGGCGGTGTGGGGACGCGAGCGGGGGCTGCGCACGGCGCTCGCCCTCGTCGACCAGCCGTTCGACGACCACGTGCGCGCTCAAATGGAGCGCATCCGTCGCTCGGGTGCGCGCGTCTATCGGACCCGTGGGAAGTACCGCACTTATCTGGCGGCACCCTGGATACTCCTGCGCCACACGGACCTCCGCGCCCGCAGGCTGCCCTACTTCCTGACCGTGGGCGGGTCCTCGCCGCTTGGTTGCCTGGGCTACGTGGAGGGCGCCCTGGAACTGGCGGAGCAGGTCGCGCGGCGCGAGCTCCCCGAGCCCTCGCACGTGATCGTGGCGCTGGGGTCGGGTGGCACGGCGGCGGGCTTGGCGGCGGGCCTTCGGATCGCCGGCCTGCGCTCCCGCGTAGTCGGCGTGGTCGTCAACGACCGCACGCCCGTCGACGCGCGGACGGTCGCGCGCCTGGCGAGCCGGGCGATGGATCTTCTACGCCGCCGCGGCGCGGACGTGGGGGTGAGGTCGATCGCACCTTCCGAGCTCGACACGGAATACGGGTGGCTCGGCGACGGGTATGGCCATCGCACACCGGCGGCCGAGCACGCGCGTGACCTAGCGCGCCACCGCGAGGGCCTCGTGCTGGACCCGGTCTACACGGCGAAGGCGGTCGCTGCCCTGATCGCGTTGCGCGAACGCGGCGCCTTCGCCGGCGGGCCCGTCCTTTACTGGCACACCTACGGCGCGCCGGCCGCTGACGCGCCGGGAAGGAGCATCAGGGGATGAAGATCCCCTGCGTCGCGAACAGCGTGTTGTCGCCGCTCGTGTCTGCGTCGCCGTCGTCGCCGCCGTCCTTCACGGTGACCTGCCCCATCTCCCAGATTGCACGCGCACGCTCGACCGCCACGCCGGGGACCAGCGCGTCCAGCGTCGTGCTCAGCTGGCATGCGCTTCCCACCTGGACGTTCGCGGTCCCCGCGCACGGGACTGTCGCCCGCAGCGCCTGATCGGTGACTGTCCCAGCCTCGGTTGTCTCGGGCGCCTCAGAGCCGTTCAGGGTGTCGGTGATCCGCAGTCCGACGTTCGCCTCCAGCTCGCCGGTGTAGTCGGCCAGGGTCGACGACTCGCGGACGTCGGAGAGCTCAACGACGAAGATCACGTCGGCTTCGTCGGCGGGCGTCGCGGGATTGCCGGGCCTCACCGCGAGCCGGACTTTGCCCACGAGGTTCGCTCCCTGGCCGTTCGCATCGGGCGTCCCCGTGGTGAGGTGGCGGGACTCAGGCTCCGGGTCTGCGCACGACGCGTATTCGAGCGCAGGCCCGTGCACGCGGTCCGGCGTGTCACAGGGCGAGTACGCGACCACGAGCGAGAATCGCGCCGGCGTCGCTCCCTGCGGGCGCGCGTACGAGTCGGTGAACCGCGCCGTGTAGGTCGCGGCGGCGGCCGGGGTCGTGATGTCGTGCGCACGAGCTCCCCCGTCCGACCACGAGACGAACGTGACGCCGCTGCCTCCGGCCTCGGCCTGGTCGGGCGCCACGACCGGTATGCGCCAGCCGTCCCACGACGTCACGGTCGCGGGGCCCACGACCGGGCTCCCGGCGACCTCCAGCGAGACGCCCGGCGGCTCGGTCGCGAAGGTCAGGTCGACCGTGCGCGGCAGCAGGTCACGGCTGACCGTCGTGCTGAGCCCGTCCGAATCGGTCGCGGTCAGGGTCACCTCCAGGTAGCTCGTCGCCGTGGCGTGTATGTCCTCGGGCGTGGGCCCCTCGATGTCCACGTGTTCCCCGGCGGTGGGCGGCAGGAATGGGTGCGTGTGCGTGTCGTGGTGGCGGACGACCATCCATGACAGTGCGCTACCGGGCAGCGGCCCGTCCTCGGGGTCGCTCGCGGAGCCCGTCAGCGCGATCGTCTCACCGACCGCAAAGCGCTGTCCCGCGACCGGGCTCGAGACGGTCACGGCCGGAGGCTCGTTGCCGGGGTGGATCCTGACCGTTGCGGTGTCCTCGCCGCCACGGCCGTCCGACACGCTCAACGTTGCGGTGAATATCCCGGCCTGCGTGTACGTGTGGCTCACGCTCGCCCCGCTCGCGGGCGCGGAGCCGTCGCCGAAGTCCCAGTCGTACGTGAGCGTGTCGCCGTCCGCGTCGGCGCTTTCACCGCCCTCGAACTGGACTGCGAGCGGCACGGCACCGGAGCGTGGCGTTGCGTCGGCGATCGCCTCGGGGCTGCGGTTCGCGTTGCCCACGTAGGAGATCCGCCGGATGGAGTCGTTCGGGTACTGCCCCCAAGATATGTAGTAGAGGGCCTGCGTCGTGCCGTGCGGGCCGAACGCCGCATCGATCAGGAGGCCCATCCCGGTCCCGAACTCCTGCACCGAGACCGCGCCACCCGGCTGCTCGGTCAGCTCGAAGAGCTTTCCGCACACGAGGTCTCCGTACACGTAGGCGCCGTCCTGTTGAACGGGCCACACCCCGCCGGGAACGAACGCCCCCGCGGTGATCGAGGTGCAGCCAGAGAGGTGGTCGTAGGAATGGATCGGGTTCGTCATTCCCGTCGGCGGGGGGCCGCAGTTCGTTCGCGAGTCGCGCACGCACGGTCCCTCGCGCACGTTCCAGCCGAAGTCGGCCCCCGGCGCGGCGCGGTCTACCTCCTCCCATTTGTCCCCACCGACGTCGTTGATGTTGAACCGGCTGCTGCCGGGGTCGGTTGCGAACCGGAACGGGTTGCGGAGACCGCTGGCATAGATCTCGGTGCAGCGCTTGGGCGCGTCGGTGGAGCCGGTGAGCCGGCAAGGAGCATTGGGTCCCGTCATGAACGGATTGCCGGGAGGCGACGCACCGTCGCGCGTGACGCGCAGCAGCTTTCCGGAGAGGGCGGCCAGGTCGCGCGCGGCGTCGTTCAGGAGAAAGCAGCCGCTGTCGCCCCGGAAGTCGCAGCCTCCGTCGCCAACGCTCACATACAGGTAGCCGTCCTGGCCGAAGCCCAGGTCGCCGGCGTTGTGAATCCCGTCCGGGGAGGGGATGTTGTCGATCAGCACCGTCTCGGTCGTGGGGTCGATCACATCCGTGTCGGGGAGGACGAAGCGTGAGACGCGGTTCACCGGCGCCGTCGGGGTGTTGCTGTCACAGACACCGAACTTCTTGAACGTGTAATAGAGGTAGACGAATCGGTTCTCGGAGAACAGCGGGTCGACCGCCGTCCCCAGCACCCCGCGCTCACTGTCGAAGCACGTCTTCTGCCGGATGTCCAACGCGACCTGAGGGGCTGCGCCCGGGCGCACGACATGAAAGGTCCCGTCCTTGGCGGGGGCCAGCATCCGCCCGTCCGGCGTGAACGCGAGCGCGGTCGCGCGGGTCACGGTCGTGACGAACTGGTCGTCGAACCCCGGCGGCACGGTGATCGCCTCGGCGCGCGCGGCCCACGTTCCGGCGACGACCGTCAGGGCAGCCAGGAATGCAACCGACCTGCGGGCAGCACGCGGGAGATCGCGGCGGGTTCCTTCCATCCCCAGGGTCGTGTCTACAGCAGGGGAGGGCCCCGGTCAAGGTCGCGCCCGCTGGAAAGCATCATCCGATCAGCGGGCGTTAGGCTCCGTTTGCTCACTTTGCGGCGGGGGAGAAGCTGCTGCACGAGTTGCTGAGTGCCTTCGCCGCGGAGGCCGGCATCGGGGGGGCTGGTCCGGCTAGACCGGCCGCGGGTTCGGCACCGGCGGCCCGGGGTCCGGGCGTGGGGTGGGCGGCTGCGGGTCGGGCCCCGGCGGCATGGGAGTGGGATGCTCGAGGTGCGTCACCGCGCCGGCGGCCGGGTAGGGCTCCGGCACGGCCGGCGGCGTCGGCTCGGGGATCGGCGGAGGCGTCGGCTCCGGCACGATCACCGGTCCGGGCACGGGGGACGGCACGGGAGTCGGCTCGGTCGGCTGCTCGAGCTTCACATCGGTCTCGTACCCGGCTGCGGCGGCCGGTAACCCGTCAGCCGGCGGCGAACTGGATCAGCGCGGCCTTCCCGCCGGTCGGCATCGGCTCGCCGTGGCCCACCAGGAGCGCGTCGAAGTCGTGCGCCAGCAGACGCCGGAAGGACTCGCGCAATCCCTCCTTCACCGCCTCCGGGTCGTCGCCGATGTACTCGTCCGGCACGAACCCGAGGCCGCTCTCCGGCCAGTTCACGATCGCGTCCGCGAACGACAACGCACCGCGTCCGGCGTCCACGTGGAAGGCGGTCTCCTCCGGTGTGAGGACACCGACCTCGAGCGCCAGCACGCCGTTGGCGACGTCGTCGCCGAACGCGAATCCCTGCACGGGCGGGCCGCCCTTGAACTCGTGCAGCCCTGCCTCGTGGCAGAGCACCGGACACCCGAACTCCTCCGTGAACCTGTCGCTGTGACGATAGTGGTGGCGGTTGGTGAGCAGGATCAGCTCGGGCTCGCGGCCGCGAAAGGCCTCGATGCCGTCCGGCGGGAGCATCGGGTCGATCAGGGCGGCGGCGCGCTCGACGAAGTAGGAGCTGACGTCGAATCCGATCTTCTCGTGGTGGGCCGTCCAGTGCCAGACGCCGGGAAGGATCTCGTTCACAGGGCGCGAGGCTAACGCTCCGTGGCCGCGCGCCGCAATGCCCCCCGACGCTGAGGCCGGCTCTCGAGCCGCTCGGCGAGCCGGTTCATGCCCAGCTCGCGCGCCGCCTCCGCGCCGCCGGTGCGGTCCGTGGGGCGGTCGGGCGGCAGCTCGACCGCGACCGTGCGCAGGGTCGCGACCTCCTTGAAGTCACGCAGTTCGTCGGCCTGCCCATGCAGCGCGGCGCGCACCCGCGGGCTCTCACCGGCCCACCCGGCGATCGCTCCCTCCAGCGAGCCGTGGCGTTGCAGCAGGTCCGCCGCCGTCTTGGGCCCGATGCCGCGCCCGCCCGGGATGCCGTCGGAGGGGTCGCCGCGCAGCGCGATCAGGTCGGTCACGAGCGCCGGCGGCACGCCGTATCGCCTGCGCACCTCGGCCTCGTCGACGACGTCCGCGCCCCGGCCGCCGGTGCGCAGGAAGAGCACCGTGCAGCGATCGTTGACGCATTGGAACATGTCCCGGTCGCCGGTCAGGATCTGGGCGGTGCCGCCCGCGTCCTGCTCGGCCAGCGCGAAGGAGCCGAGCACGTCGTCGGCCTCGAGTCCCGGCACCGCGGCGCTCTCCCAGCCGAGCGCGGCGTACAGGCCGGGCGCCTGGTCGAACTGTTGCTCGATGTCGTCCTCCATCGGCTCCCGGTCGGCGTGGTAGCCCTCGAACAGCTCGACCCTGTAGTCGGCGGCGTCCTGACCGAAGGCCATCACGACCGCGCGCGGGTCGTGGGAGTCGATCTCCTGGAGCATCATGTTCACGCTGCCGAGCAGCGCGTTCACGGGCCGTCCCCCGGCTCCCTTGATCGAGCGCGGCAGGCCGTAGTACGCGCGGAACAAGAGGGAAGGGGCATCGACGATGAGGAGCGGGCGGGGGCTTTGGCGGCGACGGGGAGGCATCGGCGCAGTATCGCCTCTATCACGCCCCAGGCGGGTAGCCCGCCACCGAACTTTGGCCCGTCACGTGCGAGGGGTGCATGTCAGGGGACAAAGTTCGGGACAGGGAGGGGGATGGCCTGGATTGGGGCGGCTTCATCAGGTCTACCCCATGTATTTGGCTTCCGTCATGGCTGCCTGGCCACCGAACTTTGGCTCTTGGGTTCCGAGGGGTGGAACCCAGGGGACAAAGTTCGGGACTGGGCGCGGTGTACAGCGCCGGCCAGGTTCGGGCTGGGCCACATGGCACAAGGAGGCGAGCCTAACCCCGTCCGAATCGGGTAACAGGGTCGAATGATCCGTGATCTGATGCTGCTGCCCGGCGTGCCGCGCCGGATGCTGGACGACATCGGCGAGATGAAGGAGCTGATGCGGGAGCTGGTCGCGACCAACGATGACCTCGCGCGCACGTCGAAGTCGATGGACGCGAAGATGGACAAGCTGGACGTCGCCAACGAGAGGCTGCAGCGGGCGCTTGACGAGCTGCGCGGATTCAACGAGAAACTCGACCGGCTCGACGCGCGGATGGCGCGGGTGGAGCGGGAGCTGGCCGTCATCCGCGGCGGAATGGAGGAGATCGCCGAGGTGATCCCCGAGTTTGGCAAGGGCCCGCTGGAAAAGGCGAAGGACGCGCTCAGCGGCTAGTGGGCGGCTCCTCCCCCTCCCAGTAAGCCACCGGCCCACAGGCTCGCGCCGAGCCGCTCGCTGCCGGCCTGCCGCCCGATCCGGGCGCGCCTGCAGCGGAAGCCGTCGCGCTCGCGCGGCTCGTCGAAGTCCGGTGAGTCGAGGTTCGGGCCGCCGCTCACGCCGCCGGCACGCGGGCGATCGTCACGAGGTACTCGGGCTCGACCAGGAGGGAACCGTCGGTGGCCTTGTTCTCGCGCTCGTAGAGCGCCGCCAGCTCGGCGCGCAGCGCGTCCCACTTGCCCTGCGGCTCGAGCGCTGCGCGGGCCATCACCATCGGCCCCAGCTTCTCCTCGCTGTAGGCGAGCCACTTCTCCACCGACTCGTCCGCGAAATCGACCTGCCCGCGCTCGAACCCCAGTTCGACGCCGAGCGGCTCGAACAGCGAGCGCATGTGCTCCTCGTCGCCCCACAGGGACGGCGGCTTCAACTCGGGCGGGGGCGGAGGCATGTGGGAGGCGACGGTCCGGAACATCTTGCCGTTGGTTCCCTCGGGCGTCCATGCGGCGACTGCGACGACGCCGCCCGGCTTCGTGACGCGCACCAGTTCGGCGGCGGCCCGCTCCTGCCGCGGCGCGAACATCGTGCCGAAGGCCGAGAGCGCGCGGTCGAACGAGTTGTCCTCATAGGGCAGCTCCTCCGCGTCTCCCTCGACCCACTCGATCTGGACGCCGGCTTCCGCAGCGCGCCGGCGGGCCGCCTCGAAGAGCTCTGGCGTGATGTCCAGCCCGGTCACATTCGCGCCCCGCTGGGCCGCCAGCAGTGCCACGTTGCCGCTGCCGGTCGCCACGTCCAGCACATCGTGCCCGCCTTGCACGCCGGCCGCCCTGACCAGGTGCTCCGCTGCCGACTCGATCAGGCGGGCGATGTCCGGGTAGTCGCCAGACGACCAGATCCTGCGCTGCGTCTGCTTGAAAGCGGTTACGTCGAGTGCCATCCCTCTCCTCCTACAGTCGAAGCTTGTCCGCTGGAGCGATCGCCGCCCGCATGTTGCGCTCCATCATCTCAAGCGCGGCCTGCGCGAGGTGCTCGTGGATATGCGCGACCGCGTCGCGCGGTACCGCCATCTCGAAGTGACGCACGTCGTCATCGCGGGGAGAGCACGGGCTCGACCAGATCGGGATACCGGCCGTTCATCGCTGCGGCGTCGTCGTGCTCGTAGGCGTTGAGCATGTCCACGACGAGCAGTGCGGTGCGTTCACCTCGCACTAGTCCCCACGCTCGGACTCGGCGCGTTCGGCCAGCTTCTGCTTCAGGTACTCGGACTTCTCTGCGCGGCGCTCGTGCGTCTTGGTGTCCTCGTCGGACTCCGCCTCGCGCGCGCGGCGCTCCTCCTCGGCTTTCTTCTGCTCCTGCTCGGAGCGTAGGTCCTCGGTGTCGCTCAAGTCTCCGCCAGCTCCTCTAGATAGGCCCGCTGCGTCTCCACCAGGCTGCCGTTGAGGCGCGCCACCGGTTGCAGCTCCGGCTCCCCCACGGTCGCCGCGTGCTCCGTCAGCGTCCGCGTGCCGAGCGGCTCCGCGCGCGCGTAGCTCGGCTTGCCGTCCGGCTCGCGGAAGTGCGGGATCACCTCCTCGGCCATCAGATAGGTGTTCTTCATGACCAGCCAGTGCGGCATCGAGCCCATGTGGCCGCCGGCGCCGAGGACGATGCCGGCGCCGAGGTCGTCGGTGAACTCGGTCAGCCGCTCGATCACGGTCTCGGGCGAGCCCACGATGATGTACCGCTCTTCGAGCAGCTCCTCGTAGGTGAGGTCCCAGTGGTCCTTCATGTTGTGCTTCACCTTCGCGCCAAGCATCCCGGCGAACGACTTCTTACTCGTGTAGCCGGGCGGGAACCAGTGGTAGGGCGGGATCTTCAAGCCGTTCTGGAACAGCCACATCATGTGCGGCTTCGCCTCGCGGTGTGCCTGCTCCTCGGTCTCGGCGACGTACGTCGGGATGGCCGCCGCGAGCTGCTTCGGCGAGGCCTCGTAGCCGGCCTCCTCCGCAGCACGCCGGTACATGTCGTAGTTGGCCTTCGTGAACCACTGCGGCGCGAACACCATCATGAACGGATAGCGCCGCTCCGCCGCCTTCTTGATCGTCTCCATCGAGCCCGAGCCGGGCAGCCACACCGGCGGATGCGGTTGCTGGAGCGGCCGCGGCCACGGGTTCACGTACGGGAGCCGGAAGTGCTTGCCCTGCCAGGCGAAGGGCCCCGGTTCGGTCCACGCCCTGATGATCAGGTCATGCGCCTCCCAGAAGCGCTCCTGCGAGTGGCTGGGGTTGGCGGCGTAGGAGTAGTACTCCATGCCGGTGCCGCGCACGAAGCCCGAGATGATCCGGCCGCCCGAGATCACATCGAGCATCGCGATCTCCTCGGCCACCCTGACAGGGTTTGCATGAAGCGGCAGCGCGTTGCCGATCACGCCGATCGGGATGCGCTCGGTCTTCGCGATCAGGTATGAGGCCATGATGTCCGGCGAGGGCATCGTCCCGTAGGCGTTCTGGTGGTGCTCGTTCACGCACAGGCCGTCGTAGCCGAGCCGCTCGCCGGCGATCAGCTGCTCGAGGTACTCGTTGTAGAGCCGGTGTCCGACCTTCGGGTCGTAGTGCGAGTTGGGCAGCGTCACCCACGTCGACTCGATCTCCTCACCGGGCGGGATGTAGGGGTACGGCATCAGGTGGAACAGGTAGAAGTCGAGCTTGTTCATCGCGTCGACGCCTCCTCGATGAAGTCCGCGATCGCCGTGGCGACCTTGTCCGGCTGCTCGAAGGCCAGCGCGTGACCGGTGCCCGGGATCGTCTCGATGCGCGCGTTCGGCAAGAGCTCGGCGTAGCGCTCCGCCATCTCGTCGCAGATCAGCCGGTCCTCCGCCGCCCGCACGACGAGCGTGGGGCAGGTCACCCGCCGCAGCCGCCGCTCGAGCGCCAGGTTGTACTGCACGTCCCAGGCGAGCCGCGCGAGGGTGGCGCCCTCGCCGTACAGGTGCACGATCTCGTCGAAGTCCTCGAAGTCGGGCGCCACCTGGTGCATGTTGGCCTTGTCGTTGAAGATCAGGTCGAGGAACTGGTCCGGCATCATCGCGACCGGGTTGGGGATCGGCTTGCCGGGGATCCGTAGGCCGGCGGGCACCATCAGCGTGAGGCTCTTCAGCCGCCTGGGGTAGAAGGACGCGAACTCGGCCGCGAGCCAGCCGCCGAGGGAGTACCCGACCAAATGGACGCGGTCGAGCCCGAGCACGTCGAGCAGCTCGTCGTAGTGGATCACGAGATCCTCGAAGCCGTCGAGCCACTCGGGCATCTCGGTCTCGCCGTAGCCGGGGTGCTCGGGGGCGATCACGTCGACACGCTCCGAGAGCGCCTCGAGGTGGGGCAGCCACATGCGCGTCATCCCGGCGCCGTGGAGGTAGAGAGTCGGCTCGCCGGTTCCCTTGCGGCGATACGCGACGCGCACGTCGCCGACGTCGAGCCATTCGGGCTCCGTATAGAAGTGATGCGGCCGCGGGACAGTCGCGGTCGCCGGACCATTCACCATGGCAAACCCCCGTCGTGTTGCTCTGCAACCTCTCGGAGCGGAGCCTACGCGCTACTGCACCGGCTCGTCGAGCCGCCGTCGCAGAGCACCGGCCCCGATCGTGTGCGCCCCGAGGGCGCGGACCCGGCCCACCAGTCGCCGGTCCGAGGTCGCCACCACGAGGGACTCCGGCCGCGGGGCGTGCGCGACCAGATCAACGATCGCGTCGTCGGCCGCGTCGCGGGCACGTCCGGCAAAGCGGACGTCGAGTCCCGGCGCGTTGGCGTCGAATGGATCCGAGTCGAGCACCACGGTGACATCCTCGTCCGTGGCTTGCGCATACCGGCCGAGCTCGTCCACGAGCCGGGTCATCGCACCGCGCCGGTCCCTCCACCACCCCGTCGGGCGGCTGCCGATCACGTTCATCGCGTCGACGACGAGCCACCGCTCGCGGTCGTCGGCGGACACTAGTCGTCCAGGTCGACCCGCAGCACCAGCGGCTCGGAGCCGACCAGGCGGACCATCGCGTCGTTGACCGGGCGGCCAAGCGCCTTCATTCGCGCGCGCGGGTCCTCGTCCGGCAGGACGTGGGCGGTCCCGCTGTGCCAGTCCGGGCCGACCTTCACGCGCACGCGCGGATCCCGCTCGATGTTGCGCACGTAGTCGGCGTGGTGACCGTGTTCCGCGACGATCCAGAACACGTTGCCGCGCAGGCCGTTGCCGACCGGGACGCGCCGCGGTTCACCGCTCCTGCGGCCGGTCGTCTCGAGCAGGGCATGCGTGCGCGGTGTCAGGTTGCGCTCGAGCAACGGGCGCATGACCGGGTTCACGAGCCACTTGCTGAACCACTTGCCGAACGCGCGCTTACGTGCGGACGGCGCGCGCCTTGCCCCGGTCACCTCCGGCTCAGGGGCTGTCCCCGGCGAGCCGTCGCCCGTGCCCTCCGGAGGGCGACTTTGGGCGGCCCCCGTCGAGCGTGAACGAGCGGAACAGCGGCCGCGGGTTCTGCGACATCTGGGCGTCGCACCGGGGACAGCGCTTGTCGTCGCTGTACGCGATGCCGCCGTAGACCGTCAGGCGGCATTGCGGGCAGTGGATATACGGAACCTGAGCCAGCACTCCCCTCCCAAGGAAGCCGTCGGGCGACGGACGGTCGATGATACTGACTCCTGGGTAAGTCGCAACCCGGGCCGTGGAGGCGCACTCTGCGCCTGGTATTGCGCCGCTCAGGCGTACGTTGCCGCGGGTGCAACCGGCACCGTCTCCGCCCGCCGCCCGTCCATCACCACGAGCGCGTCCCGGCCCGGAACGAGCGTCACGTGACGCAGGCGGATGCGCTCCGGAGCGGGATCGGGGGCACGCAGCGTGGCTTGGGCGAGCACGGTCTGCATCACCGTCCTGATCTCGAGCTGGGCGAAGGGTGCTCCCAGGCATCTCCGCACCCCGCCCCCGAACGGGATCCACGTGTACGGCGCGGGCTGGCCGTCCAGAAATCGCTCGGGCCGGAACTCGTGCGGGTCCGGATACACCTCGGGCATCAGCTGCACGAGCGCGATGGCCGGCACGACGATGGTGCCCGCGCGCACCCTCCACCGGCCCAGGTCGACGTCGGCCGTCACGAGCCGCGCGACATCGACGATCACCGGGCGCACGCGCAACGTCTCCTTCACCACCGCGTCCGCATACTCGTCGCCACCGCCGTCGATCTCAGCCTGCAGGGATCGCATCGCGCCGGGATTGCGCAGCAGCCGCTCGAAGGCCCACGCAAGGCCGGTCGCACTCGTCTCGTGCCCCGCGGTGAGCAGCGTGATGAGCTCGTCGCGCAGCTCGCGGTCGCTCATCGGGCTGCCGTCCTCGTGGCGCGCGCCGAGCAGCAGTGACAACACGTCATCTCGCTCTGCGGCGTCCGGCTCCGAGCGGCGGCGCCGGATCTCGTCGTACACCAGGGCGTCGACCTCCGCGCGCAGTTTCAGGAACCGCGCCCAGGGACTCCACGGGCCGAGGTCGCGGCGCAGGAACGGCAGCCACATCTGCAGTCCGGTCGCCTCGCCGAGTCGTGGCAGCAGCGTGCGAAACAGACCCAGGCGCTCCTCCTCGCGGATGCCGAAGACGGCCTGCAGGATCACCTCGAGCGTGATCGCCTGCATGCGGGGCCGCAGCTCGAACGGCTCACCGACGGGCCACCGCTCGACCTCGCGGGACGTGATCTCCGCGATCAGGTCCCGGTAGCGCTGGACGGCCTCGCCGTGGAAGGGTGGCAGCAGCAGCTTGCGCTGGCGCATGTGGTCCTCGCCGTCGAGCGTCAGCAGCGAGAACTTGCCCAGAATCGGCTCGAGCGCCCGCGCGTTCGCGGCGCCCGCGTGGAACGTCGCCGGGTCTCCCGTGAAGACCTGCTTCACGAGCGCCGGATCGGCGAGGTAGATCATCCTCCCGAAGCCGGGGAACGAGAGGCTGAACACGTCGCCGTAGCGCAGGCGGTTGCGCTCCAGGAACCCGACCGGGTCGCGTGAGAACCGCACGGCCTGCACCACCCCCGGCAGCGGCGACCCGGGTGGATACCCGCGCGTCATGTCAGTTTCACGATCAGCTTGCCGACGTTCTCGCCGTCGAACAGCATGTTCATCGCGGCCGGGGCGCCGTCGAGTCCCTCGACGATCGTGTGCCGGTCCTTCACCTTGCCCTGCGCGACCAGCGCACCGAGCTGGGTGATCGCCTCCGGGAAGCGGTCGAACCAGTCGAGCACGATGAAACCCTTGATCAGCACGCGATTCATCAGCACCCGCCTCAGGCTGGGCCCCGGCTGCGGCTCGTCGTTGTACTCGGAGATCAGGCCGCAGAGCGGCACGCGGGCGTTCAGGTTCAGCATCGAGAAGACCGCGTCCATGATCTCCCCGCCGACGTTCTCGAAGTCGACGTCGACCCCCTGCGGGCAG
>Ga0190275_10001140_pt1 | contig 20371 bp, 19 predicted proteins | sample Popmic550T_FD_133745 | JGI IMG/M metagenome (GOLD analysis project Ga0190275, IMG submission 133745) | Populus adjacent soil microbial communities from riparian zone of Yellowstone River, Montana, USA - 550 T | ecosystem: Environmental > Terrestrial > Soil > Riparian zone > Trees stand | place...
ATCAAACGGTGCAACTCCCCCTTCGCCGTACTCAGTAAGGACGTCCGTGCCCAACGCTCATTCACCGAGGAGGTCATCCCGGAGATCTGCTTAAGTTAAGGCCATTGGGCGGACCGGCCCACGGCGACGTGGGCGGTCCGGGGGCGGGCGCCTTCGGCGGCGGATAGAAGTCTTTCGCCGCTCCGCGGCGGAGCAACCGGACCGCCGACGTCACCGTCGGCCGGTCCGCCCGCGTCCTCGCGGGCACGCTCTCGCGCGGCACTCTCCCACATGCCCTGGATTCCCGGCCGGCGGCGTCTCGCCGCAGGGTGCGCGCGGGACTCTACGGAGCGCCGACTTTCAGTCGGCGCTCCGTAGAGTCGGCGTGAAGCTCTTCGATGTCGCCGGCGGCGTGCTGGAAGTACGTGATGGCTCCCGTCGGCCCGGCACCCGGCGGATGGTCATGGCGAGATCCGCGATCCGGGTGGGTGTCGATCGCGCTGTGATGGCCGGTTGCGCCATTCAGGTGGCATCCTCGCGCGCCTCGTTGCCTGTTGCTTCCACCCGCATGGCAGTCCGGCCCACCTGAGTGCCTCCTTCTGCCACAGCGATGGCTTGCATGCGCGCTCCGGTGGCAAATCGGGCCACTCTGGTGCGTGGAGCTCCCATTGGAGTGGCGTGCGATCCCACTCGAATGGCGTGTGGTCCCACTCGAATGGCGAAAGTCGCCACTTCAGTGGCAACTCTTGCCATTCGAGTGGCAGCTCTTGCCACTGAAGTGCGCGCTCGAGCCAATCAAGTGGCTAGTTCTCGCATTCAAGTGGCAATTTCTATCAATGGTATGGGAGATCGAGCCAACTCAGTGGCTACTTCTCGCGATCGAGTGGCAACTCGTGCCACTGAAGCGGAACACCTGCGCCACTTGAGTGGCAAGTCCTGCCATCAAAGTGGCAGCTCTTGCCACCGTTGTCGTTCAGACGGCGCCTATTTGCTCCAGGTGTGACCTCGCGGAAGGACGCAATTTGTTCACTTCTGACTGTTTTGACCACTATTGGTGGTCCGCCGCCCATCGGCGTTGTTACAGACGACATCAGTCACAATAAGGTTGTTACGGGTGACAGCTACCCCGGGCGCGAGCTACGGGACCTGAATCGCAAACCTGCGAGTTGTCGGCTTGGGGTCACACCTTCGTTCTCGCCACCGAAAAACAAAGCTCTGCCCCCGGTTGAGTTCGGACGTCTACCGGAGCGCCGACGTTCCCGTCGGCTGGTCCGGGCTACACTGCCAAGTGAGGTCAAGGCATGGCGGATGGCTTCACCTATGACGTCTTTCTGAGCCACAACGCGCAGGACAAGCCGCGGGTGCGGAAGCTGGCCGAGCGGCTGCGGGACGCGGGTTTGCGGGTGTGGTTCGATGACTGGGTTGTAAAGCCCGGCGACGACATCTACTTGGCGATCGAGCGCGGCCTGGAGGCGGCACGGGTGCAGGTACTGTGTCTCTCCCCCGAGGCGCTGGCCTCGGAGTGGGTGACGCTCGAACGCAACACGGTCCTGTTCCGCGACCCTACGGCGCTCTGCGTGGGGTCACACCTTCGTTCTTCGCCGCCTTCAGGCCCAATGGCGCAAACTCGAGGGTCCTTGGTCACTCCCTTACGGCGAGACGCCGTCCGCCGGCGAGACGCCGCCGGTCCAGCCGACGCGACGTCGGCGCTCCGGCGCATGACCGCGGTCCTCGAGAATCGACCGTCCGTGTATCGAAGCGACGGACGCATGGCTTCATCGCAAATAGTGCGTCCGCGCGTGGAGCGCCCGCGTCGCGCGGGCTGGTCCGGCGGCGTCTCGCCGGCGGACGGCGTCTCGCCGTAAGGGAGTGACAAATCACAGACCGGGTACAACAAGCACCCGCCCCGGCGAGCCCGCGTGCGGGCGACAGAGAAGATCGTTCGCACGTTTCTGGTCTGTCGCCCGCTAACGCGGGCTTACCTGGGCGGTCCCGTTTGTACCCGGCCTGAAGGCCGGGCCTACAGTTCTTTAGCTGCCTACGGCAGCAGAGAGGCGCAAGGGCCTTGCGTTGGTTTCTGAATCACTTCCCGCCCCCCTTCACTCATTCCGCACCACCCGCAACCTTGTCGTCGCCACCGTCGTGTGATCCACGGCGGCCGAGGCGAAGAGGCGGATCATCTGGCGCTCCTCTGCGCCGCCGCGGACGTAGTCGTCGCAGAGGACCACGATCTCGTCGTCCGGGATGCCGGCCGGGACGACGAAGCCGTCCGCGGGCTGGTTGCCGTCGCGGGTACATTTCACCAGCCACCGCGTTCCCGCCAGGCGGCAGCGGAGATACGAGCCCGAGGCGACGAGGGGGACGACGTTCGACGGTTCGTTTTCCCAGCCGCGGAGGTTGGCCACCCAGCGCCGGACGTCGATGCCGCTGACGTCGTCGAGCATGCCGGTCAGTGCGCGGGACGCGTCGCGGTCGAGCGGGGCGAAGCGGAGGCGGGTCTCGAACGTCGTCCCGCCGCCGTCGTTGTCGCCCAGCGTCACTACGCGTGAGGCCAGGATCTCGGCGGTGGCGGAGAAGCGGGTCCCTTTCCATTCGATGCTGATGCGGACCGTGGCTCCGCGAACGACAGCGGTCCGGTGGCGGATTTTCGCCCCGCGCTCGCTGAGATCCATCAGCACGCCCCGGCCGCGGCCGATCAGGACCGGGACTTCCCCGGCAATGCGGACGCGGGTGGCGTTACGGCGGTCGGTGGAGACGTATTCGAGTGCGCTCATGGGAAGCTCCTTGGGCTGATGTCAGGCTGCGTCGCGTCCGGCGCCCACGGGCGCGGCGGGTCTGAGGAAGGTATGGACTTCGGCGTGCTGCTGCGACTGGCGAAGGCGGAGGAACGCGAGTGCATGCGCGAGGTGATCGCCGTACGCCGTCGCGCCGTCGCAGATCTCCATCGCACCGGCATCGCGCGTCAGAAGGGTCAGGAAGCCGACGGTCTCGCCGGCGGCGCGCAACCGCAGGCAGCCCACCGAGGGATGCACCCCGTTGCCGAAACGGTGAACGGCGATGCGCGCGCAGCCGAAACCGGCGCCGATCGGCTCGGAGCCCCACCAGGCGGCGAGGAGGACCAGCGGCGCGCCGCGATGGGTCAGGTAGATCGCGCCGTCACGGCCGGCGAAGAGGCGTTCGCCGAAGTCGCGCGCGGCCTCCACGAGCTCGTCGGTGTCGGACGCGCGATCGAGCGTCGTTCTCATTTCCGCCAGCAGGCGCAGGCGCGCCGTCTCCGTCCAGGCCTGGTCGAGCAGGATGGAAAACGCGGCGATGAGGATAAACAGGATCAGAGAGATGGCCGTCAGCATGGAGTCCTTCTTTACGCGGCGTGAAGCGCGGCCCGGCCGGCGGCCCAGTGCGATGCGGCGTGAGGTTTCCCGAAATGAAATCCCTGGACGAGCGTCACTCCCGCGGCCTCGGCGGCGCGTGCGGTCGCGCCGCATTCGATTCCCTCGAGGATGGTCTCGCAGCCGAAATCGCTCGCCAGCGCGACGGTGTGGCGGACGATCCGCTCCTTGGTGGCGTCGTCTTCGAGCGCGGTGCCGAAGGTCTGGCTGATCTTGATGAACGAAGGGCGGATGCGATGGATGAGGGGGAGGTGTGAGTACGCCGAGCCATGGTCGTCGAGGGCAAAGCGGACGCCGGCCTCGCGGAGCGTCTCGAACATCCGGTCGGCCGCGGCGGTGTCGCTGAAGGCGGAGCGCTCGGTGATCTCGATGACCACCCGGTCGAGGGGGAGGCCGGCCGCGCGCGCGGAACGGTCGAGCACCGCGGCCAGCGGCTTGTCGAATGCGACTGGGTCGACGTTGAGGAACAGCATCGACCCGGCCGGCAGCGGCGCTGCCAGCTCGATGGCGCGGCTCATGGCCGCGAGGTTCATCTCCGCCAGCCGGTCGCCGCGCGAGGCATAGTCGAACAGCATGGCCGGGCCGCCGGCGAGCCAACGTCCGCGCACGCGCGTCAGCGCCTCGAACGCGAATGAGGCGGGGCCGTTCGGGGTCAGCCGGACGATCGGCTGAAACGCCGTCACCAGCGCATCGCCGCGGAGGATCTCCGCGAGCGACGGAATGCGCACGACCCCCGATCCATCGGCCGGCGCTTCGCCTTCCCAGGTGCCGACACCGAGCGCCTCTTCGAGATCCGACATCGCGAACGGCTTTGTCAGGATGGCCGCGGCTCCGCGCGCCAGTGCCGCGGTGCGCAGGGATTCACCCGCGTAGCCGGTGATCAGGACGATCCGGCAGCGTGGCGACAGCGCGCGCACGCGGTCGAGAAAGTGGAGGCCCTCGAAGCCGAACTCGCCGGAGAACTGGACGTCGCATACGAGATGCGTGACCGGGAATCGCTCGAGGGCGGTCTCCGCGGCGGCGATGTCCGAGCAGCTCACGATGGTCCGTCCCGCGCTTTCGAGCGCCAGGGTCAGTCCCTCGGTGATGCCGGAGTCGTCATCCACCAGCAGGATGCATGGGATCTCGCTCATCGCGTCCTACCGGACCATGGCCATGGCGATCGCCATGACGAAAGCGGGGGTGCAGAGGGTGATCAGGACGCGCCACGTCTCGCGTCCGCCTTTCATGTCAGTGATCGTTTCGTTCAGGAAGCGGCTCATTAGATTCTCCTTGGCCGCTCCTTAGTCCAACGGACGTACCACGGGTGCCAGTTGAAGTAAGTGTCACGCGACAAAAGAGTTGCGCCGCAAACGCCGCTCGCGGGGCGAGTGCACATCTCGAACGGGTGTCCGATTTCCGGACTACGCCTCGGTCCTCCGACTTCGCCCTGTTCCCCCAGCTCCGCGGCGGCCGTCTCGCGTGCCGGTAACCGAGCTGTTGCACGCCGAACACAGAATAGTCACTAACTAGGGAATGCCGTCTGGTATATTGTGACTTCCTTAAGTTAGGAAGTGAGTGAAGTGATCGTCCTGGGTGTTGCGGCGGTGGTGTTCTCAGTCCTTGTGGGAAGCTACGGAGAGTCCGTTCAGCTCGATCTTCGTACGCTCTCGCTGTTCGCGCTGGTCCTCGGTGGGGGCGGCCTGATGTCGGTCCTCGTGCCTCACGCCGTCCCGATCCGGCTGCGGCGCGTCCCGGCCGGTGGCGCGGTCCCGGCGCCCGCTCCCCGGCTGCACGTCCGGACCGAGCCCGTACGTCCCCGGCCGGTGGCCCTTCCGTCGAGGCGGGTGCTCCGCTACGTCGCCATCGGCGACAGCTCCGTGGAAGGCCTCGAAGATCCCGATGGCCGCGGCGGGCATCGGGGGTGGGCGGACCGGATCGCGGAGCGGCTGGACGCGCTGCATGGGCAGGTGCTCTACGCGAATCTGGCCGTGCGCGGACGGACGACGCGGCAGGTGCGGGACCAGCAGCTCGCGCGGGCCGTGGCCATGAAACCGGACATCGCGGTGGTCGTCGCCGGAACGAATGACGTGCTGCGCGGGAACTTCGATCCCCGGGTCATCGAGGAAGAGCTCTACTTCATGCAACGCTCGCTCATCGACGCCGGCGCGCGCGTGGTCACGCTCACGGTGCCCGATCTCACGCCGGTGATGCCGCTGGCGCGCGTGATCCGGAAGCGCGTCCTCGCGCTGGATGAAGCCATCCGCAACGCGTGCCTGCGCAGCGGCGCGACCGTGTGCGACCTGGCCAGGTTTCCGGTCTCGTCCGATCCGCGGTGCCTGTCCGGCGATCGCCTGCACGCGAACTCCGCCGGCCACGCACGCATCGCCGACGGACTCGCCTACAGCCTGGGCCTCCCGGGATCGGACATGCGATGGGCCGAACCGTTCCCCGCTCCGCCGCACGCGACGTTCGGCGCCATGGCGCGCGCGGAGGCCGAGTGGGTGCGCAGGCATCTGCTGCCATGGATCTGGCGGCACCTGCACGGCAGGTCGTCGGGAGACGGCGTGACCGCGAAACGTCCGGAGCTGACGCGCGTCTCCGGCGGAGAAGTAACCTCCCGGGCCGCCGAATACCTGGAAGCCGCCGGCTGAGCCGTCACGCTTTCCATCGAGCCTCAAAGAGGACGACGAGGAGGCCTCCGGCGGGCCGGCACGGCCGGCAGCGCTGGTCAGAGCACGTGCCGTCGCGTAAACAGCGTTCTGTGCGACAGGCGTGCGTCCAGGCTAGGCCAACAAGCGCTGCCGGCCGTGCCGGCCCGCCGGAGGCCCCCCGGTCGTTCTCTCTCGCGACTCGACGGACAGCGTTACGACGTGCGCTCGCGCCCGATCGCCTGGGAGATGGCGGCGGCGGCGGTGCGGAGGAAATCGATGTCGGCTTCGCTGAAGGCGTGCTTGCCGGCGGCGTGGGCGGTCAGCACACCCAGGCGCCCTTCACGGCCGTCGACCGGAACGCAGATGCTGTCGCCGACTTGCGTGCAGTAATACTCCGGCACGTTCCTGCGCGCGCACTCGGAGAACACGGCTTGATAGAGCGCGTCCTCGGCCACGATCGCTTCCCAGGTCCGGCCGCCGCGGTGGGTGAAGCCGATGCCCGGCCGGCCTGCCTCATAGAAGAAGGAGTACTGCACCCCCAGCGTCCTGGTGACGAGAGCGCAGGCGAGATCCAGGGCCTCGCCGGTGGAACGGTGGGTGAGCTCGCGCAACTCGTCGATCGCGCTCTGCCGCGCGAACGCGCAGTCATGCGTCTCCAGCGAAAAATCAACGGACCCAGCGAACAGTACGGCATCGACGGTGGTGTTCTTCATCATGGACGTTCTCTCCCTGCTTGCCCACCTTCTCTCCAAAGGCGATACCAGCGGGCCGGATACAGTCAAGTGTCTGATGACGAACGTGTTAGCCGCCGACGAGACAAAACGCACCGCGTACGGTTCTCAGACAAACGTCCGAATTCCGAACGCTCAGGACAGCCGCTACTCATAACGGGAGGCCAGGAGACGGTACGCTCTCGAGCGCCGCGCCACCGCCGAGACCGTGAGCCCGACGATGCCGGCGGCGGTGAAGACGAGCGCGATGCCCCGCCCCATCCCGGTGCCGAACCACCCGCCGATCCACTCCACCCCGCCCCCCGTGGTCATGAAGGGGATGAAAACGAACTGTGCGATCGGACCGATCAGGAAAGCCGTGAGCGGCGACGCCGACTGTTCGATGCTGTGCGCAAAGCCGATGACGCGGCCCAGACGTTCCGGCGGAACGACTTTCTGGAAGATCGTCTGCTCGACCGCCTCGATGAACGGAAAGAGAAACATCCAGATGAACGTCCCCACCGCGAGCAGCACGATGGACGGCTGAATCGTGAAGAAGATGCAGACTGTCCAGACGGCGAAGTTGACGCGGAAGAGCGTCCGCAGCGGGTTGCCGCCGAGCCCGCGTTTCGCGATGAACAGCCCGCCCAGGATGAACCCGAGGCTGAGGAAGCCCCACAGGAACCCCCAGACCTGCACCGAGACGAGCGTGAGTCCGTAGGCGTCCATGAGGGCCATGAACACTCCGCCGAGGAAGTTGTTGAAGGTCGTGAAGAAGATCAGCGCGAAGAGTCCGGGGATCGCACGAACGGCGGCGACCGTCCCCTTGAGGTCGACGTTTTTCCCTTCTCCCTCGGTCAGGTGCACGATCTCCCGTTCCTCGACGCGGATGAACGCCAGCATCGCGATGGCCACGAGCGTCATGGCGATGGCGATCCCGAGCACCCATTTCATGCCCAGATACGCGAGAGCGACGCCGCTGGCGACCGAAGTGATCGCGAAGGCGATGCCGATCACGGTCCCGAACATTCCGTTGGCCCGGTCGCGCCTCTCCTCGGGGACCGTGAGGCCGACGAGCGTCGGGATGGCGATGTTGTAGATCGACCCGGCGATCGTTCCACACGCGAGGATGCCGACGAACAGCCAGAGCCACGGACTGGCGACCGACGTGAACGCGCCGGCCGGGGCGAAGTGCAGCACGGCCAGTCCGGCCGCAAACGCGAGCAGCGTCGCCAGCGACGACCCGAGCATCGCGTGCTTCTTCTTGTGATGGTCGACGATGGAGCCGAACCAGATCCCGGAGACGGCCATCAGGACCAGGTAGATCCCGCCCATGGTGGACGTCGAGATCACGGACTTCGTGGACAGAAAGGCCCAGAAGATCAGCGCGAACCAGACGAAGTTGTTGGACGTGACGACGACGAGCGCGGTTGCGAGCAGTTGGAAGAACGTCTTCATGCGAAGCGTGGAATCGTAGATGAGCCCTGGCGGTCACGCCATCCCCACAAACGGCCGCCCGCAGGCGGTGGATCGGTGTAGGCTGTTGGAGCGCGGAAGCAATCCCTGTTCATCCCGGCCGTCACCAAACGAGGGAAGGGGGACTCGAATGAAACGAGCAGCCGTGTGGCCATTCGTCATCTACGCGATCGGTCTGATTGTCTTCGGGAGCTGTTCCCGTACCGAGTCATCCGGGAGCAGTGGCACTTCGGTAACGGACAGCACCGGCACGGTCGCCCCTGGGACTGGAGCCACCGCGCACGCCGGCCAGTCGAACGCGAACCTGCCGTGGTATCCGTCGCTCGCCGCGTTCGAGCATCACGATTCGGCACGGACGCATCTGTTCCCCGAGGCGACGTTCGGTGGGGACTATACCGGCAAGAACACAGTCCGGTCCGTGCAGGCTCCGTCGTCATACCCATCGGGATGGAACGTCGCGTATCTCGACGCCGACAACATCTTCTTGTACGGGGGTGGCGCCGGAAGCGAGCCATCGTCGATCGGTGCATATGTCGCCAAAATCGACCCGGCGACGCTCAAACCGGTCTGGTCGCGCCAGTTGATCGACACCCAGCAGAACGGCGAATGGGACTACCCCGGAACGATCGCCATCCTCGAAGACGGGATGCTGTATGTGATCTACGGCTATCGCCTGTCGAAGCTCGACCCGAAGACCGGCGAGGTGGTGGCAACGGTCGCGCTTTCCACCGGGGATGCCGCACCGGGCGACACCGCTTACAACGGATTCAGCGCGTCCGCGGACGGTGTCATCGTCGCCAAGTCGATCTACCGTCCGGCGGGCTGCACGGCACAGGGACCTCAGGCGCTGCTGAATTGCCCGGACCCGTCGTCCGTGCCCAACTCGGTCCTGGTGACCGTCGATCCGAAGACGATGGCCGTTCTCGACACGGTCACCTTGCCGGGTGAGGTCATCGGACGGGCCACCGTCGGCCGCCACCAGGGCAAAGAATACGTGTACCTGTTCGCGCAGAGCGGGTTCATTCGTTACGAGATCGCCCCAACCGGTACGTTGACCCTGGACCCCTCCTGGACCACCGGTCCGCTTTTGACACCCGGCCAGACCCTCGGCTGGGCAACCGTCGTCATGGGCGATTGGGTGCTCAGCCAGTGCAACGGCCTGCCGGCGTCGGCTCCGGTGACTGTCTACGCCGTCAACCAGGGTGATGCATCGAAACGGTTCACGATTCAACCGTTCGCGAACGATCCAATCCCACTCGGCGTGAAAGCTGCGTACCGCACGCAGGCCCCCGGCGACACCGCCGCGGTCAGCTTCGTCCCCTCCACGCTGTCCGCCGACCCGGACACGAATCTGATCTACGTGCTGGACGCCTTGCCCGGCAAGATCGCCGCCCTTCGGCTCACCCCGTCCGGTTTTGAAACGGCCTGGCAGGTCTCCCAGGCGACCACCGAATTCATCGCCATCATCGGACCGCAGGACCGTCGAGTGATCGTCACGACCGCGATCCCCGGCGCAGAGATTCCCGGCGTCAACAAGCACGACGAAGTCGTGTGGCGCAATGCCGCCACCGGCGAGGAGCTGGCCCGATCCGAACGGTTACCGGCGATGACCACCGCCACGATGGTCCAGCCGGCATACTCGGGCAACGTGTTCTACCCGGGCCTGGAGGGAACCCTCTACAAGCTGCTGCCGGCACCCCAGCCTCGTTAGTCGCGTCAAGCTTGTTTCCGTGGGTGCTTTGCGGCGGCTGCGGACCGTCTGCTTCGTCGCCGCTCCTCGACGATGTCCCCGCATCGCCTCGTCGCGGCGACTCGCATCCGGCCCACCGGCGCTCGCAAATCACTGACGCGACACCAAGCAGGACGCATTCAGAAAACCAACGAATCTCCGCTGCTGCCGTAGGTAGCTAAAGATCTGTAGGCCCGGCCTTTAGGCCGGGTAAAGCGTGGATGGATTTTCGAGCCCGCGTAGCGGGCGACAGACGAGAAACGTGCTGGCGATCTTCTGTCGCCCGCTCCGCGGGCTCACTTGGCGGGGTGCTCGTTGTACCCGGCCTAAAAGGCCGGGCCTACAGATCTTTAGCTGCCTGACGGCAGCAGAGAGGCCGGATCGATTTGCATGGGTCTTCTGACAGTGTTCTGCTTGGAGCGAAGGCGCGGCTCGATCCGGTGACGCCGGCGGAGTGGTTTGAACAGGTGGGGTCAGAGCTTCGTTCTTCTCCGGTGAGAAGAACGAAGCTCTGACCCCTGTAAGGCGTGCTCTGACCCCTGTAGGCGTGCCGCGCGCACTCTACGGCGCGTGGACAACGAGGCGCGAGCGCCACACCCAGCGCGCGATGCCGGCGCAGAGGAGGAGTGCCACGAACACGATGTACAACGCTCCCGGCCGCAGCATCCCGACGATGAACGCGATCCACAGAATGTGAATCGCGATCGCGTTCGGACGGATCGCGTTCCACACCATCACCGCGAAGATCGCCACGCCGACGAGAGCAGCCGGAACGTCGAGCACGCGTCCCGCGGCGAGGATCAGGGCATAGTGCAGCGTGTGCGAGACCGGCACGAGCGCGCTGGCCTCGCGCACGCGGATGCGCGCGAAGGCGAGGGCTGTGCACAACGCCGACGTGCGGGCGGTGGCGCGGATCGCGGCGCGCATGCCTTCCTCCCCGGTGCCGTGCACGACCAGCACGCACGCGACCATCACCGCGAGCATCGCGGCGCCGGCAAAAACGATGCTGCGGCGCATGCCGCTAGTTTACGACCGCGAACGCATGCCATTCGACGGACGTTGCTCGACCTGCCGTTCGCGATCACCACCCTGGCGCTGGGGCCGACGGGGTGATGGCATTCTTGCACCACGACCGAAACGCTGCCGTAAGGGAGGTCGTGTCGATTTTCGGGGCATACTGATTCGTCTACACGCCATGAAGAAGATGACGACGGTCGCCACTCTGCTCTTCCTCACCCTCTCCGCCGCCGCCGAAACGGCTTCGACGCCGCCCTCGCCCCCGCCATCGATCGAGGAGATGGCCTGGCTGGCCGGCCACTGGACCGGCACCGGGCTGGGAGGACGCTGCGAGGAGACCTGGACAGCCCCCGACGCCGGGGTGATGGTCGGCACGTTCCGCCTGATCAGGGACGACAAAACGGTCTTCTACGAGTTCCTGACCCTCTCCGTGATCGACGGCCGCCTGGTCATGCGCCTCAAGCACTTCAACCCCGACATGACGGGATGGGAGGAGAAGGAAAAGTTCGTCGAGTTCGTGCATACGGGAACGAAGGGAAACACGGTCGACTTCGGCGCACTGCGGTTCGTGCGCGAGAGCGCGGACCGGCTGACGATCTTCCTCAAGCTGCGGTCAAACGACGGGAGCGTGCGCGAAGAGAAGTTCGAGATGAGGCGGCGGTAGGCTGGCCGCTCGCTGGCGCAAAAGAATCCGACGAGAGCCGCCGAAGGCGGCGAAAGATCTGTAGGCCCGGCCTTCAGGCCGGGTTCACCAATCGCCCCTCAGGTGAGCCCGCGTAGCGGGCGACAGAGAGCACGTCTGCGCGGGGTCCGTGTTCTGTCGCCCGCTACGCGGGCTCGCCTGGGCGTAAACAGGTGGGGTCATAGTTTCGTTCTTCTCCGGTGAACGAAAAAGAAAGCTTTGACCCCATCTTATATTTCCTGCCGTTCCCCGGCGTCTCCACCGATCACGACATCCCCGGCAGAGGAAGGTTCTTCGGCACCGAAGACACGCCGGAGAGTCAACCCAACATCGAGATGCTCGGCGGAGGGCGCGTAGGGTGAACGGCCGCGCCGTGCGCGTAGCGCGCGACAAGATCACGACGGACATTCGCTCAACGAACGCCGATCTCGGCGCGCCGGTGTTCAACCGCAGCAAAGAGCTGATCGGCATCGTAGGCGTGCCGTATCGCCGGGGCAGCATGCCTGGAGGATGCGGCGGAGATCGCCGCCGCCGGTGATGCGCTCGTTGTCGATGGCGACGACGATGTCGCCGCGATGAGACCCGCACGCGCGGCGAGCGACCGGGGGTGGACGTACATCACGATCACTCCCTTGCTGACCGGGAGGTTAAACTCGCGCGCGACTTCCGGGTCGAGATCCTGCGACTGCAGGCTGTCGCGCTACTCACGAGAGAATCCGGAAGCTCATTCCGAAGCGAAAGTAGGGACAAATGTCTGAGCGCGAGACTTTCGTGGCTCGCCCAAACCGCCGTTCACTCACCCGTCGCGGCGCACCCCGCTGACAGGGTCATTGCACCGCAGTGGGGTGATCGCTGAGCGATGCAGTGGGAGAGTCAGCGCGGTCGCCTTCCATCGCATCCCGGTGGCAGCGGAACCGTGCTGGCAAACCGTCTGCCGCCGAGGACCTGCTGCACACAATGGTCAACGCCCTGGCAAAATAGCGCGACGGAACGTTCTCCTGACGAGTCCTCCGGGTCGAAGTGAACCGATTTCCGACCAGAGGCCTCAGAGACGTTGAAGCGTCAACGGATCGAAAGCAGACCCGAAGTACTTCTCCAGCGCCTGTAGGAAGACAGTCTTGTCGCTCGCCGCATGTGCAAACAAAGTCATGGAAGAGTGGAACTTCAGATCGTCCGGGCGCCCGAAGACCTCCCTCGCGGACGATGATCTGACCGCATTCGCGAGCGCCGTACATTCCCGCAAACGGCGCCCGAGGATCGGATGGTCGAGGAATGCCACGGCCTCGTCCAGACCGGAGACGGCGTAGATCTGCGAGGTGTAGCTGTGACCCAGACCACGGATCTGCGGGAAGATGAACCACATCCAGTGGGACTGTTTCCGGCCGGCGCGCAGTTCCGAACGGACGTTCTCGTAGACCTCCTGCTGCGCCTCGACGAACCGCTCGAGATTGAAACGATCTTCATTCATTTGATGGAGCCCTCAGCGCCAGCGCGCGACGAATGCCCGGAGTCGATATCATCCAGACGATCAACCGCGGGATTGGATCCCGTTAATCATCGAGTGGCGCTCATGCAGTTCGCTTTACGAGGGAGAGCAGTCGCCTGACTACATCCGGCTGAATATTCGGCGTCGTGCGCTGGTCTTTTCGAAAGACGACAATCGTTACCGAGCGGAGATGACCGCCGCCTGAGCGATCGTCGATGACAGCTTTCGTTGAGAGAAGCAGATACAGGAGGGCGAGCTCCGGCTCCAGTCCGCCATGCCCGGCCCCCATCAGCGGCAGGTAAAGGTCCGTGAGGCGGCCATCGTTCATTTCCTGGCAGACCGCCTTCATCGCTGCAAACAGATAGCGAGCCTCGCTCCGTAAGCCGATGCCGGCGCGTTTGGTCGTGACCGAAACGAACATCACATTCCGCCCGGACGCGAGCGGATTTTTCAAGCACACGCACTTCGCGACCCCGTAGCTCCTGGCGCGCTCGTCATGCTCGCGTTCCACGAGCTCAGACGGCGCGTTCGCCAGTTTTTGGACGATCAACTTCTTGATGTCTCCGATTGCATTCGGAAAGGCGGACTGCATGTACGCGCCAAGCGCGCTTCTCGTGTCCGTGATGCAATCGTCGTCGAAGAACTCATTTGCAGGCAGCGCGACCACAGTCCCCGGGTCGTTGGAGTCGCAGGAACGGATATCCCCAAAACGAACGCACACTTCGGTCCGTCCGATCGGTATGCGGCACTCATCATCGGTACCCGTGATTGCGCTCGAGATCGCCGAAGGATGTTCCCCTTCGGTAAGGAGTGACTTCAGGGACTTATTGACATAGTCCTGCATCCAGTCCAACCCTGCAGTCAGAATGTCCAGGCGCCGATCGATCGGCGGCTTCCGCTCCGTCAGTTTCTGCAGAGCAGCTCGAATGCGGCTGCAGGCCGGGCTCACGCTGGCTTCCCAGTTTCCGTCCGAGCGCGTGGGGTCGTATTCCGCGGCCACCAGACCCAGGAGATCGCTTGGTAGATGCAACTTTTCCTGATCGCGCGGCAGGACAAAATAGGTGCGGTCGCGCCCAAGTCGGCCGATGAACAGACCGATCTCGAAGACGACATTGTCGCGAGCCACGTCGAACGCCTGTTGACGGAGTTGTGTGACGTCATCCGGCGCGAGAACGAACACCGCGGCGTCAGACACTTCGAGCCGCTCGATCAACCCGGAGAGCGTGTCCTTCGAGAGCTCGAAGATCCCTTCATCCCACACGGTCGGTTCGTGATCGCGTGCGAGATTGATTTCGATCGCACGGGCAATGTGCAGCTTTTCGGACGAACTGCCGATGAAGACCCGTTGCTTCAATGCCCACCTCCGGCCGGCCCGCCCGAGCCCATCAACGTCGCGGCTACGATCGGAAGAAGATCTTCAGCCTTCTCCCGCACGTGCACCGCGTGGAGACCGCGCGGGCCGGGATCCGCGGTCGGATCGACAATGAACATCGGAGCTTTCCTCTGGTTCGCTGCCCGCCCTACCAATTCCGTCACGCCGACAGAAAACGAAGTACCAACTGCGAGGGCGAGGCCCATGCGATCGCATGCTTCCGTCACGGTCGACCAGCGGTAGTCGACGTGACCCGTATACATCTCGTCGAACCATAGGACGTGGGGGCGCATCAGGCTATGACATTGAGGACAGCGGGGAATGGCCTCCAATCGTGGCTCCCGCTCGAACCCCGAAAAGTCCAGGTCCGTCACAGCGACTGTCTCGGTCGAACCGGATGAGCATCGTAGACTCGAGCAGCGGGCACGATCCGCAGACCCGTGCACTTTTGCGAATTCGACGGATCCTGCCTGTTCATGCAGGGTGTCGATGTTCTGTGTCACGAGGAGAAACTGCCCACCACGATCGCGGTGCCATCGCTCGAGCTCCGCGAGCGCGAAGTGGGCCGCGTTTGGTTTCGCCCCCAGTGCCGTCCGAAAGCGCTGGCGGTACCATTGCCACGAGCGGACAGGGTCGCGCTCGAAGAAACGATACGTTCCCAGCTCCGTGACGTCACGTGTCCACACGGCACCTTCGTCGGTGCCGCGAAAGGTCGGTATCCCACTGGCGAGACTGATCCCGGCACCAGTCAGCACGAGCATCAACCCCCGCTCGGCCGCAATGGCGTCGATGAGCACGCGAGATGGGTCCTTGACGGTCACAATTCCACAGCCGACGCCGATCGGCCATCGCCGGCCGCACCAAGTCTACGGTGATCTGTCGAAAACGTGAACCATCGAGCGGTGGATGGGTTAGACGTTAGTTCTTCTCCAGTGAAACGAGAAAAACAAAGGTCTACCCGGTTGGATCAAACGGCCGGCGACTGTCTCGGCAGGCGGTGCGCGCTACGCAGACGGCTCTGCTGCGGCAGCGTACAACTCGCGAACGTCGAGCCGTGCGCCGATCGACAGTTCCGCGATCCCGCCTTCGGGAACGACGGTCGTTCGCCAACCGTCTTCTCCGCGCGTTCTGACCTCCACGGAGCGCTCGCGGTGAGACACGAGCACGTACTCACGCAGAGACGGGAAGGTCTTGTAGTGCTCGAACTTGTCGCCTGAATCGTACTCCTCGGTGCTTCGGCTCAGGACTTCTACGATGAGTGCCGGATTCGTGACCGCCAACGGGTCGGCAACGTCGATCTCACGGGGCCCGCAGATGACCGTGACGTCGGGGTACGTGGTCAGACCGGTGGGCGTGCGAGCGCGCAGATCGGAATTGTACGGACGGCACGGGCCGCCGCGGAGCTGAGGACCCAGCAAGGTGATGGCAGCGGCCGCGAGGGCTGCGTGTTCCGGCGTGCCGCCAGCCATCGCGTAGATCTGACCATCGAGGAACTCGTGCTTGACGTTACTCGATGCTTCGAACCCGAGATACTCGGCATGGGTGTAATTGAGCCTGTGGAGAAGCGCCGGCATCTCCGAGGGATTATTGCACGTGTCGATCCGGGTCAGACGGCGCGCCTGCCGGACCTTCGCCGGTGCCGGCTGAATTGCCGCATAATGACGGCATTCAGCAAAACGGGATCCTCGGAGGCCTCCTGGACAGGACGGAGTGCGAACGGACACTTGTCACGAGCCTGCCGCTCGTCGAGCGGTTGTGCCGTTTTTTCTGCCGCGGGTCGCGGATGGCGGCGGAAGACGTCGACGATTTCGTGTCGGAGGTGCGGCTGCATCTGATCGAGGACGACTACGGCGTGCTGCGGCGATTCGAGGGACGGTGCAGTCTGCCGACGTTTCTGACGATGACCATCCAGCATCTGCTGTTCGACCACCGGGCCAGGCGGTGGGGCCGTTTCCGCGCCTCGCGGGCAGCCCGGCGCCTTGGGGCCATGGGCGTGAGGCTGGAGACGCTCCTGCTGCGCGACGGAAAATCGCCCGCCGAGGCCGCGGCCGCGCTGACGGCGGAGGGATATACGGTCACCGCGGCCGATGCGGAACGGATCGCGGCGCAGTTTCCGAAGCGCAGGCTGCATGCGCTGGAGATCGGGATGGACGACGTCGACGACCACGACCCGGCACTCGCGGCCGGCGGCGACCGTGCCGACGCGGGCGTTGCCGCGCGCGAGCGCCATGCCGTCTCGCGCACCGTCGGCGATGCGATGCGCGATGCCATGCAGGACCTGCCGGCGGAGGATCGGACCATTCTCCGGCTTTACTTCGACGCGGGGATGTCCGTGGCCGACATCGCCCGCAGCATGGCCTTCGATCAGCGGCCTCTCTACCGGCGCATCTCGCGCATCTGCGGCGTGCTGCGCGAGCGGCTGTTCGCGGCGGGCCTTTCCGGTGCCGATGTGACCGATCTCCTGGGCCGCGCCGACAGTGATTTCGATTTCGGACTGCGCGAGGTGGGAAACGCCGTTGCGGAGCCGTCTACCGCGAGTGGGGACAAATGATGAGCGACAGCCCGCATCCGCAGCCGGAGATCCTCGGCGCGTTTCAGGAAGGGCGCCTCGACGCGGGCGAGCGCGGCGCCCTCGTCGAGCATCTGGCCTCCTGCGACCTCTGCGTCGGCTTTCTCCGCGGTGCGCGCCTCGCGGCGTTGGAGGAGGACGCGGCGCCTGCCGCCGCTCCCTCGCCGTTCATCCGCCGCCCGTGGCTGCTCGCCGCGGCGGCGGTGGTCGTGCCGGTGCTGGCGATCGGCGGCTTTTACCTCCTGCGCGACGACCGTTCTCCCGACGTCCGGACGTTGATCGCGGCGTCGCCGGCCACGTATCGGACCATCGAGCCGCGCCTGACGGGATTCCGCTGGGCGCAGTTGCGCCGGATGCGCGCGGACGTGGCGGCGCCTCCCGACGCGGAGGGATTGAAGCTCGCCGGCGCCGCGGGCGACGTGCTGACGCGCGCGCGCGACGACGACTCCGCGGGCGCGCGCCGCGCGGTGGGCGTGGCGTCGCTGCTGGTGAACGACACGGTTCGCGCGACCGAGGCACTGCAGCGCGCAACGTCATCCGATCCGCAAAGCGCGGCCGCCTGGAACGATCTCGCCGCCGCGCTGTACACGAGCGCGGTCCGCGACCGCCGCGCGGCCGATCTCCCCGAGGCACTCGCCGCGGCCGAACGCGCCTTGCGGCGCGACCCGGAGTTTCCGGAGGCCCGCTTCAACCGCGCGCTGATCCTCGAGCAGATGGGACTGCGAACCGAGGCCGCCGGCGCCTGGCGCGACTATCTCGCCGTCGACGCGAGATCGAAGTGGGCGGAGGAGGCGCGCCTGCGGCTGAACGCGCTGCCGCCGGCGACGCACACGCAATTCCGCGATCGCATCCCGGTCCTCGAATCGGCCGCGGCGGCGGGTGACGGCGTGCGTGTCGGCGCGGTCCTGCGCGACTTCCCGCAGGAAGTCCGGGCCTGGTTCGAGACGGACGTGCTGGGCCGGTGGGGGGAGGCGGAAGTGCGCGGCGACACGGCCGCGGCGGCGGCGTTCCTCGCGTCTGCGCGCACGGCCGGCGAGGCGCTGCGGAGTGCCTCCGGCGAGCGGCTGCTCGCCGCCGCGGTGACGGCCATCGACCGCGCGGGCGCGGGCCGGCGGAACGCGCTCGCCGGCGCGCACGCCGGCTATCGGGCGGGCCGGCTGGCGTATCGCGACGGGAAACTGGCGGACGCGGAGCGAATGCTCCTCGGCGCCGCGCGCGCGTTCGAGGCGGAGGCGAATCCGATGAGCAACCTCGCCCGCACGTACGCGGGGTCGGTCATATTCGATCAGAACCGGATCGCCGAGGCGGCGGCGCTGCTCGAGCCGGCGATCGCGGGCGCCGATCCCTCGCACATCGCGCTTCACGCGCAGGCCTCGCTGTTTCTCGGCCGCTGTGCGGCGTACGCCTGTCAGTGGAGCGAGGCGGTGCGCCATTTCACCGCGGCGCGGAGTGGCTACCAGCGTCTGCACGAGCCGTCGAATCTGGCGGAAGCGGAGAATGCCCTCGGCGAGGTCTACGCGAACGCCGGCGAGGTGGAACAGGCGTGGCAGCACCGTCTCGACGCGCTGCGGATCTTCGGCAACGGCACCAATGGCAGGCGCCTCCTCGCCGCGCTGGCGACGAATGCGCGCGGCGAGCTGCGAAACGGGCGATGGTCGTCGGCCGAGGCGCTGCTGCGGCTGGAGATTGCCGAGGCGCACCGGGCCGGGGATCCACTGCTCATCGCCGACGCCTACAAACGCCGGGCGATGCTGCACGCCGGGCGGGGCGACGGCGAGGCCGCGTACGCCGACCTGGGCGAGGCCCGTGGATACGCTTCGCGGGCGGCGAGCTCCGGCCTGCGCACGCGCCTCGAGGCGGAATGCCTGCTGGTCGAAGGGACGGCGGCACGGACGCGCGACGCGGTGCGCTCGCTTGCCGCGCTGACCGGCGCCGTCGAGTTCGCGCGCTCGTCCGGCGACCGGCGCCTCCTGCCCGAGGCGCTGCTCGAGCGTGCGCGGACCCACCGCGCGGCCGGACGGCAAGACGAGGCCTGGAGCGATCTGGCGGCGGGGATCGACGAGGTCGAGGATCGCAGGGTCACGGCGGCGGGCGGACCGGGCGCGACGCTCGATGCCGCGGGCGCGCTGTTCGACGAGGCCATCGATCTGCTGCTCATCCGCGGCCAGCACGAGCGGGCCTTCGAATACGCCGACCGCGGGCACGCACGGGCGCTGCTGGAAGCGATGGGCCCCGGCGTCCGCATGGAGGTGGGAGTGTCCGCCATCGCGGCGGCGCTGCCGGCGGATGCCGCACTGGTCCAGTACGCGCTGCTGCCGGACCGCGTCGCAATCTTTCACATCACCCGCGACGGTCTGCGCGTGGCGCAGCATCCGGTGGGGCGGGTGCAGGTGAATGAGGACGTCCGCGCGCTGCGCGCGCGGATCGAGGAGCGGGCGGAACTGGATGCGCTGCGTGCCGCATCGGCGCGTGTCGATGCCGCACTGGTGGCGCCGCTCCGCGCGTTTGGGCCCACGTCGTCTCTGGTGATCGTCGGCAACCGCGTGGTGCAGTCGGTGCCGTGGGCCGCGCTGTGGAATCCGGGCCGGCGCGAGTACCTCATCGAGCAAAGCGCGCTCTCGGTCGCGCCGGGCGCCGGGGTCTGGCTGAAGAATCGCGCGCGGCACGCCGGACGCCGCGGCGGCGATCGCCTGCTGCTCGTCACCAGCGACGCGCGGACGAGTCTCGATCCGCTGAACGGCCTGCGGCGGGAGCGCGAGGGGCTGCAGGCGATGTATGCGCGCCATACGCTGCTCGTCGATTCCGAGGCCACGCCGGCGCGCTTCCTCGAAGACGCGGGGGCGGCGGACGTCGTTCATTACGGCGGGCATGCGCGGGCGGCGTCCGCCGTGACCGAGGCGGCGCTGCTGCTGGCCGGGGACGATGAGCTGCGTGCGTCGCAGATCGCGCGCTCGTCACTGGCGGGACCGTGGCTGGTCGTCCTCGCGGCGTGCGACACGATGACCGGCGGCGCGACGGGGCTGGAAGGCGCGCCCGATCTGGCGCGCGGCTTCCTCGCAGCCGGGGTCCCGACGGTCCTCGGCACGCTCTGGCGGGTCAACGACGCGGACGCGGCGACGCTCTTCCTCCTCTTTCACCGGCAGATCCGATCCGGCATCGCGGCGCCGGCGGCGCTTCGCGACGCACAACTGGCCATGCTGCGGGGATCACCCGCCGGCGCGCATCCCGCCGCCTGGGCGGGCGCGGAGGTCCTGGGCGGCACGCCATGAACTGAAAGGAGCGATCCCATGAGCGAGGTCTCGGTGTTATTTCAGGGGATGATTCTCTGG
>Ga0190275_10001141_pt1 | contig 20363 bp, 20 predicted proteins | sample Popmic550T_FD_133745 | JGI IMG/M metagenome (GOLD analysis project Ga0190275, IMG submission 133745) | Populus adjacent soil microbial communities from riparian zone of Yellowstone River, Montana, USA - 550 T | ecosystem: Environmental > Terrestrial > Soil > Riparian zone > Trees stand | place...
AGGGCGCGGGCCACGCCCAGCGCCGAGCAGGCTTCGTCGAGGGCGCCGTAGGCGCTGGTGCGGCCGTGGTGCTTGGGGACGCGGCCGCCGTACCAGAGCGAGGTGGTCCCGTCGTCGCCCTTCTTCGTATAGATCTTCACCACCGGTCGATCCTACGTGGCGGCGCTCAGGCGACCGGGTTGAAGGCGAAGCCGGTCATCACCTTGGGGAAGAAGTAGGTGGACTTGGGCGGCATGTTGGCGTCGGTCTCGGCGACGGCCTTGACCTGCTCGACCGGGACCGGGCGCTGGATGAAGGCGACGTCGAAGTCGCCACGGTCGACCAGGGCGAGGGCATCGTCGACGCTCTTGGCGTACTCGAGGCCGTGGCGCTCGTCGATGTCGTGGTCGCTCATCCCGGCCAGGCCCTTCAGCACCAGGGTCTCGAGGATCGCCGAGTCGAGGCGGCGGTAGGCCTCGGGCTTGCCCTCGAGGCGGCGGTCGAGCTCGGCGACGTCCTTCAGCCGCAGCCGATACGCCTGCTTGTGGAAGTTGTCGTAGAGGCCGAAGACGCCGACGCCGTCCTCGCCGCCGGGGTCGATCGCGCCGACGTCGATCTCGCTGACCTCGAAGAGCTCGCGCAGGCCGCTGCCGAGGCGGCGCTGGCGCTCGGGGTCGGCGGCGAAGCCGGAGAGCAGGCGGTGGGTGGGGAAGACGGTGAGGCCGGGATCGTCGAGGCCGGTCAGCGCCATCAGCGTGTAGTCGTGCGGGCCCTCGCCGCCGACCTCGTCGCGATAGGCGCGCGCCGTCTCGTAGCGATGGTGGCCGTCGGCGATCAGCAGCTCGGCCCCGGCCAGGCCCTCGCTGACGGCGGCGTGGACGGCCGGGTCGCTCACCTGCCAGACCCGGTTCACAGTCCCGCTTTCGTCGGTCGCCTCGCCCCAGGGCTCGGTCGCCAGCGCCGGCTCGACCAGCGGCCAGGCGTCCTCGGTGCTGAGCGAGAAGATCGGCGAGAGGTTGTAGCCGCTGGCGCGGGTCAGCAGCAGGCGGTCCTCGAGCGGGCCGGGGTGGGTGCGCTCATGCGGGCGGACGCCTTCGTCGTAGTCGACGACCCGGACCCGGGCGAGGATCGCGTGGCGGCTGTGGCTGGAGCCGTCGGGCGCGGTGTAGTCCTGGGTGAGCGCCCAGATCGAGGGCGCCTGATCGGCGACGAGGGCACCGTCCTCGCGCCAGGCCGCGATCGTCCGCGCCGCCTCCGCGTAGGGGTCGCCGCTGGGCCTGCTCGCCGGGTCGGCCGGGTCGAACGGCTTCGGCAGGTCGATCGCGACCGCGTTGTAGGGCGAGCGCGCCAGCAGCGCCGCCCGGCCGGCGGCGTCGATCACGTCATAGGGCGGAGCGGCGACGGCGTCCAGCGAGCCGACCTTGCCGAGGTCGTAGTGCAGCGCGTTGAAGGGACGCACGTCGGCCATCGAGGTCACTCTAAACTGAGCCGCTCGGGGTGTGGCGCAGCCTGGTAGCGCGCCGCCTTTGGGTGGCGGAGGTCCCCGGTTCAAATCCGGGCACCCCGATTTTCTCAATGGACGTTTATCCGCTCACGTTTTGCAGGCGTTTGCCGATAGCGGACGGGATGATGACCGAGGGGGAACAGATCGAGCGGCGCGTCGAGCGCGCCGTGTTCGAGACCGACCGCCACCGGATCGTCGGTGACGTGACCCTTCCCCCCGAGGGGTACCAGAGCCGTTTCTCCGATGCGCTCAACCGCCGCGACCTCGACTTCGTCTCGTTGACCAACGTCGAGGTCACCTCGCTCGCCGACGGCACGGTCAGCGAGCGTCCCTTCCTCGTTCTCGCCAAACACCACGTCCGCTTCGCCTACCCGGCGAAGCTGTAACGGCGCTCAGCTCGCGGTCCGGGCCCGGTTGCGGTTCGCGTAGGAGCCGAGGTCGATGACGAAGGCGAGGATGACGATGAACCACTCGAAGCCCTCGACGCGGTTGGAGCTGCTCCACATCACCGCATAGGCGAGCGTCGTCCAGGGCAGTAGGAAGAAGCCCAGGAAGGGCAGGAACCAGCTGTCGAAGGCGCGGCTGAGCAGGTCCGAGAAGAGGAACAGCGCGAACAGCGCCAGTCGCGGCGAGATGAAGGCGAAGAGGACGAGGAAGCAGCCGATCGGGAAAACGTATCCGCTGGCGACGACGGCACCGATCGGCCACGCTCGGGACGGGGCGTGTCGAGTTTGTCCTCAACGGGTGGGACAAAGTCGACACGGAGCGAGTTGCGGCGCTCGCTACCTTGGACGTAGGTGAACCGACTTGGAAGGTTGATGACGATGCTCAATCCCGCGAAGACGCAGATGCCCGCGCCTGAGGACGCGCTGCCCGGGCGCAGCGAGCCGGCCTTCGAGGTTCCCGCCACGCATACGGTGCTCGGGACTACGATCAAGCCACCGTTCCCCGAGGGGACCGAGGTCGCCTACTTCGCGCTCGGCTGCTTCTGGGGGGCGGAGCGGCTGTTCTGGAGCCTCGACGGCGTCCACGCGACGGCGGTCGGCTACCAGAACGGGATCACCCCGAACCCGACCTACGACGAGGTCTGCTCGGGCCGCACCGGCCACGCCGAGGCGGTGCTCGTCGCCTTCGACCCGGAGAAGATCGCCTACGCCGAGCTGCTCAAGGTCTTCTTCGAGGAGCACGACCCGACCCAGGGGATGCGCCAGGGCAACGACGTCGGCACCCAGTACCGCTCCGGCATCTACTTCGCCAACGATGCCCAGAAGGCGACGGCGGAGATGGCGCGCGACGCCTATGACGCCTCGCTGCGCGCCGCCGGGCACGAGCCGATCACCACCGAGGTCGAGCCGGCCGGCCCCTTCTACTACGCCGAGGAGCACCACCAGCAGTACCTCGACAAGGTCCCCAACGGCTACTGTGGCCTGGCCGGGACCGGCGTCTCCTGCAGCATCCCCGCCGCCGCTTCCTGACCGCGGAGATGGACCACCGGCGCGGCGAATAGCATCTCGCGCCCGTGGCACCCTCCTTCGGCTCCTACATCGGCGGCTGCCTCGCCGTGATCGGCATCATTGCGGCGCTCGGCCTCGGCGGCTACTGGCTGCGGCGCTGGATCGTGCCCGAGTTCTCGGGGGCGCTGGCACGGCTCGCCGACGCCACGATCGCGGTCGCCCTGCTGATCGTCTCGCTGCAGATCCTCGGCGCCCTCAGTCTCCTCTACACGGGCTGGATCGTCGTCTTCTGCGTCGCCGCGGGGCTCGGGGCGGCGGCGCTCGGCCGGGCCAAGGCGCGCGAGCGGCGGGAGGTGCAGGCGCCGCGGGTCGAGACGATCGCGCTGCTGATCGCCGTCGGCGTCGCCTCCTTCACCGTCGCCGAGTGGACCTTCCCGGCCCAGTCCAGCCTCGACTTCGGCATGTTCGGCGGCGACACCACCTGGTACCACATGCCCTTCTCGGCGGCGATCGCGCAGGACCACTCGACGGCGCCGCTGCACTTCACCGACCCGCTTCGCCTGGCGGCCTGGTTCTACCCGGCCAGCACCGAGCTCGTCAACGGCGCCACGATCGTCCTCTTCAAGAGCGACTGGCTGGCGCCGCTGCAGAACCTGATCTGGCTGCCGATCGCCCTGCTCGCCGCCTGGTGCGTCGGCCGCCCCTACAAGGTCGGGCCGGCGACGCTGGTCGCCGCCGCGATCGTGCTCGACGCGGGGGTGATGATCGAAACGCAGCCCGGCGAGGCGCGCAACGACATCATGGGCCTGGCCTTCCTGCTCGCCTTCGTCGCCTTCCTGATCAACGGCCACCAGCGCCGGGCCCCGGCCAGCGGGGCGGTGCAGGACGCGCCCGAGCGCGACGCGCCGCTGCTCGACAAGGGCCCGCTGGTGATGGCCGGGATCGCCGCCGGCCTCGCCGCCTCGGTCAAGCTCACCTTCCTGATCCCGGTCGCGGCGATCACCGTCGGCGTCGTCCTCTTCAGCGGCAAGGGCCGGCGCCTGACCACGGCCTGGGTGATGGCGGTGCCGATGCTGGTGGTCGGCGGCTACTGGTACCTGCGGGCGGCGATCAAGACTGGCGGCAACCCGATCCCGATCACCAAGTTCGGGCCGCTGAACCTGCCGACGCCGGACCAGATGCCGCTCGACCCGCGGCCGCGCTTCGCCGTCGCCCACTACCTGACCGAGCCCTCGATCTACCGCCGCTGGTTCTTCCCCGAGCTCGACAACGCGCTGGGCCCGCTCTGGCCGCTGATCCTGATCGTCGCCGTCTCCGCCGCCTTCTACATCGCCTGGCGCTCGAGCAACAAGATCCTGCGGGTGATCGCGGTCGCGGCGCTGGCGACGGCGGTCGTCTACATCTTCACGCCGCTGACCGCGGCCGGCCAGGAGGGCTCTCCGACCGGGTTCTTCACCAACACCCGCTACCTGATCCCGGGCCTGGTCCTGGCGCTGGTGCTGCTGCCGATCGCGCGACCGTTGCGGGCGCCCGACAGCAGGGCCTGGAAGACGCTGCTCTTCTTAACCGGGGTCTACGCGATCACGGTGCTGAGCACGCCGCGCTGGTTCACGACCTACATCGTCGGCACGATCCTGCTCACGCTGCTGCTGGTTTGGGCGCCCGCCGCGCTCAGCCTCGGCCGCGGGCGCGGCCACGTCAGTCGCGCGGTCGTCACCGCGGCCGCGGCGGTGCTGGTGCTGCTGGCGGTCGTGCTGGGGCGGGCGCAGCAGGTCCAGTACGCCGAGCAGCACTACGCGAACCCGTTGCCCTTCCTCGGCGAAGGGGGGCCGCGCGAGGCCTACGACTTCGCCCGCGAGCAGAAGGACAAGCGGATCGGGATCGTCGGCTCGAGCCAGATCATCTTCGGCCAGTACGGCTTCTACGGCGGCGACCTCTCGAACGAGGTCCAGTACATCGGCCAAGAGGGGCCGAACGGGACCTACCGCCTGGCGACCAGCTGCCGCCAGTTCCGGCGCCTGATCAACGAGGGCGACTACGACTACCTGATCATGAGCCAGGCCACCCAGGACTCGCCCGAGTCCGACTACTGGTACCCGATCTACGCCTGGGTCAAGGACGACCCGGCGCTGAAGCTGGTGATCGCGGAGCCGGAGATCTTCCCCCAGCCCGACTACGTCTTCAAGGTCAACGGCAAGCTCGACCTAGCCGGCTGCGCCGACGTCGGCAGGTAGGGGTTCGCAGCCTCAGGCGGGAGTGAGGGCGTGGTCGCGGACCAGGTCCGCGCTGCGCTCGGGCTGCTCCCACCAGAAGAGGTGGCCGACGTCCTCGTAGGTCTCGAGCCGGGCGCCGGGGATGAGCGAGGCGATCAGCGGGCCGTTGGGGTAGCCGAGCACGCGGTCGAGGGTGCCGTGGAGGACCAGGGTGGGGACGGCGAGGCCCGGCAGGCGGGCGCTGGTGTCGTGGGCGAAGATCGCCTGCAGCTGCAGCCCGATCGTCTCCCGCGAGGCCGGCAGCGCTTCGGCCATCGCGGCGAACTCCGCGTAGCGGCTCTCGTCGGCGCGGAAGCCGGGGGAGAGGTTGAGCTCGTACATCGCCCGGTAGACGCGCTGGGCATCGCCGGAGCTCATCGCCTCGACCAGTCCCTGGAAGTCGGCCTGGTCCATCAGCTGCGAGCCCTCGCCGCCGCAGTAGCTGCAGCCGAGGGTCAGCGAGCGCAGGCGCCCGGGGTGGGCGAGGGCCAGCTCCTGGGCGATCATCCCGCCCATCGAGATCCCGAGCACGTGGGCCCGCTCGATCTCCAGCGCGTCCATCAATGCCGCCGTGTCCGCCGCCATCTCGGCGATCGAGAAGGCCTCGGTGACGCGGCGCGAGAGGCCCATGCCGCGGTTGTCGAAGGCGATGACATCGAAGTCGCGCTCGAGCAGCGCCGAGAACGGGCGCCCCCAGGCCAGGTGGTTTGCGCTCAGCCCCTGGATCAGCAGCAGCGGCTCACCCTCGCCGGCGCGCTCGTAGTGCAGCTCGGTTCCCGGCAGCTCGACCTTGGGCACGCGGCGATGCTACGCGAACCGCTTGCCAGCACCTAACCTTTTGCGCCTGCCCCCGTAGCTCAGCTGGATAGAGCGCCGGCCTTCTAAGCCGGATGTCGCTGGTTCGAATCCAGCCGGGGGCGTGCTCAGAAGCCGGGCGGGTGCCTGACGACGAAGTCTTCCGTCGGGCGGCCGCCGAGGTGCCAGCGGGGGCCGGTGCCGCTTTCGGTGCCCGAGGTGTCCCAGCGCAGGCCGGCGATCTCGGCGAAGGTGTGGCTGGCGTTGGCGTAGACGGTGATCCACTTGCCGGGGCCGGGGGCGCCCCAGCCCTCGAGCTCGCTGGAGGTGAGTGGGCGCGGGATCATGCCGCCGCCGAAGAGGGCGAAGCTGACGGCGCCGGAGCAGTCGTAGCCGTAGGAGTAGAAGGAGCCGTGGCCGCCGCCCCAGATGTAGGGGCGGCCGACGATCATGTTGGCGTTGTTGACCACGTCCTTGACCGCCTGCGGGGCGTCCGGCGGCGGCAGGGCGATGCCGGTCAGCAGGATCGAGGTGGAGCTGTCGGCGCTGCGGCTGCCGGCGAAGATCTTTTCCCGCTCGGCGGCGCTGTGGCGGTCGATCTCGGTGCCGTTGGAGCCGGCCGAGGCGGGCGGCAGGGTGGAGGGGTCGCCGGGGACGATCGGGCCCGGCGGGTCGTAGGGGTCGGGGGCGGCTTCCGGGGCGGCCGCGGCGCGGGCCTCGACGCGCTCGCTCGCTGCCATCAGGGCGAGGCCGTCGCCGAGCGAGCGTAGCGCCTCGTCGGCGCCGGTGCTGGAGGCGATCGCGCCCAGCATCGTCTCGCCGAGGGTGCTGGCGGCGCCGCGCTCGGGCTGCTCGGCGCGGGCAGCGGCCGGCAGCGCCAGGCAGGCGAGGGTGAGGAGCAGCCCTGCTTTGAGAAGGAAATTCATTGCAATTCGCTAGCCGGTCACACGATAATGGCGCCCTGCCTGACACGCCGTCGCCAACTCCGAAAGGACGCCGCATGAGCCCCGAGCAGACCGCGCCCGACACGATCGTCCTCATCCACGGCTTCTGGGTGACCCCGCGCAGCTGGGAGCACTGGATCGAGCACTACGAACAGGTGGGGATGAAGGTGATCGCGCCGGCTTACCCCGGCTTCGAGGTCGAGGTCGAGGCGCTCAACGCCGACCCGGCGCCGATCGAGGCGGTGACGGTGGCGCAGATCATCGAGCACCTGGAGACGGTGGTGGGCGCGCTCGAGAAGCCGCCGATCCTGATCGGCCACTCGGCCGGCGGCGTCTTCACCCAGGTCCTGCTCGACCACGGCTTCGGCGCCGCCGGGGTGGCGATCAACTCGGCCCCGACCGAAGGGGTCAAGCTGCTGCCGCCGTCGCAGATCAAGGCGACCGTCCCGGTGTTGAAGAACCCGGCCAACCGCCATAAGGCCGTCGGCCTCACGCCGGAGCAGTGGCACTACGCCTTCACCAACACCTTCAGCGAGGAGGAGTCACTGGCGCTGTACGAGCGCTACGCGATCCCGGCCTCGGGGGCGATCTTCTGGGAAAGCGCCTTCGCCAACGTCACGCCCGGCCACCAGGGCTCCTACGTCGACTACAGGAATGATGAGCGGGCGCCGCTGCTGTTCATCGCCGGCGGCGAGGACAACCTGATGCCGCCGAGCATCCAGCGCTCCAACGCCAAGCACTACAAGTCGGAGACGCTGACCGAGGTCAAGGAGTACGAGGGGATGGCGCATCTGCTCCCGGCCCAGGAGGGTTGGCAGGAGATCGCCGACTACGCGCTGGCCTGGGCCCGGGAGCACGCCGGGTGAACGGCGTTCGCCTCACCCATATCGGCGGGCCGACGGTGCTGATCGAGGTCGGCGGCTGGCGGCTGCTGACCGACCCGACCTTCGACCCGCCCGGGCGCAAATACAACTTCGGCTGGGGGACGAGCTCGCGCAAGCTGGCGGGGCCGGCGATCGCCGCCGCCGACCTCGGGCCGATCGACGCGGTCCTGCTCTCCCATGATCACCACGACGACAACCTCGACGACGCCGGCCGGGCGCTGCTGCCGGCGGCGGGGACGGTGGTGACCACGGTGCCGGGGGCGAAGCGGCTTGGCGGCAACGCGCGCGGCCTGGCGCCCTGGAAGGCGACCCGGCTGGAGGCGGAGGGGCGGGTGTCGATCGAGGTGACGGCGACGCCCTGCCGGCACGGGCCGCCGCTGAGCCGCCCTATCGTCGGCGAGGTCGTCGGCTTCGCCCTGCGCTGGGAGGGCCAGGAGCAGGGCGTGCTCTGGATCTCCGGCGACACCGTGCTCTACGACGGAGTCCGCGCGGTCGCTGACCGGCTCCAGGTCGACACCGCGATCGTCCACCTGGGCGGCGTCCGCTTCCCGGTCTCCGGGCCGCTGCGCTACACGCTGAACGCGGCCGAAGCGGTCGAGCTCTGCGGACTCATCAAACCGCGGACCGTGATCCCGATCCACTACGAGGGCTGGAAGCACTTCCGCCAGGGCCGCGAGGCGGCGGAGGCCGAGTTTGCGAACGCCCCCGCGAAGTTCCGCGAGAGCGTCCGCTGGCTGCCGATCGGGAGCGCGGTCGACCTTTCCTCCGCATAGCGGGAGAAAGGACAGCCACGCTCAGGTGTTCTGGTAAAGCGGGCCGTCGCCGCCCTCGGGCGGGGTGAGGCGGCCGCCCTTGGCGGTGATCGCGCCGCACTGGACGCAGTTGGTGTAGTTGACGATGACGTCGACGTCGCCGCTCTCGGGCGCGTCCTCGGGGATCTCGTAGACGCCGGCCGGGCACATCCAGGCCCAGGTCTCGGCGATCTCCCGCGGCACCCGCTTCTGCACCCGGATGTGGTTGGGGGCGTCGTCGCGGGTGACGTTGCCGCTGACGAAGACGCTGGAGAGCTTGTCGAAGGTGTACTTGCCGTCGGGCTTGGGATAGCCGTCCTTGGTCTTGCCGACGAACATCGGCTGGGCGTCGTTGCGGTGGATCTTCCAGCGGCCGCCGGGGAAGCGGCCCTTGGTCGCGATCATCAGGTTGACCAGCGGCCCGCCTTTGAGCAGGCCCTTCTGGAAGGGCTGGCGGGTGTTGCGCTGCTCGTAGAGGTCCTTGCCGACGACCGAGTCCTCGATCGCCCCCTCGTAGGCGGAGAAGTCGCTGCTGTCCTCCTTCAGCGAAGCGTAGATCGACTCGGCGGCGAGCATCCCCGCCTTGATCGCGTAGTTGACGCCCTTCAGCGCCGCCAGGTTGAGCATGCCGGCGCCGTCGCCGGCGATCACCGCGCCGGGGGCGGAGAGCTTCGGCATCGCCCAGTAGCCGCCGGCCGGGATCGCCTTGGCGCCCCAGCTGACCCGCTCGCCGCCCTCGATGATGTCGCGGACCAGGGGGTGGGTCTTGAACTGCTGCAGCAGGTCGTGGGCGGAGGTGGTGGCATCGGCGTAGTCGAGGTCGAGCACCCAGCCGATCGAGACCAGGTCCTCGCCGGTCTTCTCGTCTTTCATCGGGTAGATCCAGGAGCCGCCGATCTGGTGGTACTTGGCGGAGATCTTCAGTGGCCAGCCGGCGAGGGTGTGGATCACGCGGTCGAGCGGCTTCGGCACCTTCCAGACCTCTTTGACCCCGAGCTCCCAGACCTGCGGCTCGCGCCCCTCGTCGAGGTTGAACTCGCCGATGGCCGCGTCGGTGAGGTGGCCCCAGCAGCCCTCGGCGAGGACGGTCGCCTTGGCGGCGATGTCGGTGCCGGGCTCGAAGTTGCCCTGCGGCTCGCCGTCTTTGCCGCGGCCCTTGTCGCCGGAGCGGACGCCGACGACGGTGCCGTCCTCGACGATCAGCTGCGTCGCCGAGGTCTCGGTCAGCAGGTAGGCGCCGGCCTCCTCGGCCTGGGCCTGCATGTAGCGGCAGAGGGCGGAGACGGAGATCACCTCGTTGCCGTGGTTGCGCTGCGGCGGCGGCGGGGGGATGCGGAGCTTGCGCTTGCCGTTAGGGAGGAGGTAGATCGCCTCCTTCTCGACCTCGCCGAAGGCGAAGCCCTGCTGGCGCCACTGCTCGCGGCTGAGGTCGGGGAACAGCTCCTGCAGCGGGCCGGGGCGCATGACCGCGCCGGAGAGGTTGTGGCCGCCGCAGGTTTTCGCCTTCTCGATCACCGCGACCGGGACCTCGCCCAGCTTCTCCATCGTCTCCGGGTCGTCGGCCAGCAGCTGCAGCAGGCGGTTGGCGCAGGCGAGCCCGGCGGTACCGCCGCCGACGATCGCGACGCCGATCTCGATCCGCTCGTCCTCGCCGTCGAGGGCACGCTTGACGAACTCCTTCTCGACCTCGACCGGGGGCGGGAAGTCGGCGGGGGAAACCTTGGCACTGCTGGAAGCCATGTGACAGCCTTTCGTGTCGATTGACCCGTCAGTCAATCTTACCGCCGCGGCATCTTTCGGAGGCGATCAAGCTCCGTCGCGGGGAGCTCAGCAGGCGCGGGCGCCGGCGGCGCTCTTGACGACCTCGAAGGCGCTGCCGGGGATGCGCTTCAGCTGATCGAGGTTGGCGTCGTCCCAGCGGCGGTCGCTGCTGCCGCTGAAGTACCAGTTGCTGCCGTTGTCGGCGACGATCAGGCCGTAGCGCTTCATCGCCTCGGCGATCGTGCGGGCGTGGCCGCTGAAGCGGCCGAGGCCGTAGCCGGCCTTGAGCCGCAGGCGCAGACCCATCGGCGGAGCGGCGGCCCAGGCGGTGTCGCCGGCGCAGTGGGTGGCGGGGAGGACGTAGGCGTCGCGGGTGCTCTCGAAGGTGACGCGGATCGCGTGCTCGAGGCGGCCGGCGGCGACTTCGTCATAGCGGACCAGGCCGGGGAAGATCGGCAGGCCGGCGGCGTCGGCGGAGGTCCAGCCCGCGGGGCGCAGGGCGGCCGAACGCAGGTCCCAGGCGGCGCCGGAGTCGGCGTTCCAGTGGGGACTCGGCCGCGGCCGGTAGAAGGAGCGGTAGAGCTCGTAGAGCATGCAATTAGAGGTGTCGACCGTGAGCACGTGGCGATCCCCATTGCCGCGCTTGCCGCCCTCGACGGGCGCGTTGGCGGGGACGGGGAAGGGCCCCGGGTCGCTCTCGTCGCCGTAGGCGGTGTAGTTGACGGGCAGCCGGGGCTGGCCGGGGCCGACGACCGCGAAGGGGATGCCGTAGACGCGGGGCGAGCCGAAGTCCGGGTGCATGTGGTCGCCGCCGCTGCGGTTGATGTAAGAGATGTAGGCGGTGGAGCGCGGGTCGCGCGGTGCCTTCGAGATGTCCTGGTTCCAGGCCGACTGGTCTGGGAGCGAGGGCGCGGTGGGCGAGAGCGAGGCCGGGGGGTTCGGGAAGACCTGGCAGGAGCCAAGGGTCGGGTCGGGGACGGTGGCCTGAACGGGGGCGGCGAGGGTCGCTGAGGCCATGACCCCGGCGGCCGCGAGGGCGAGAGCGACTCGTATCCAGACTTGTCCCCACCCTGGTGGGGAAAAAGCTGGATACGCGTTAGTTCTCATTGCTCTGCTCGGGGTATCGGGGTAAGGAGCTCTCGCGGACGATCTCTCGTCGCAGGAAAGCGATGCCGCGCTGCTTGGCCGCGGTGCCACCGTAGCGCGGGTTAGCCTGCGGTGAATGAGCGCGGGCGACCGTCCCACCATGCTGGCGATCCAGCACGTGCCCTGGGAGACGCCGCACCGAATCCTCGATGCCTGCGGCGCCCTCCACCTGCGGACCGTGAAGCCGCTGGCGGGGCAGGCGCTGCCCCCGCACGACGAGGTCGCCGGCGCCGTCGTCATGGGCGGACCGATGAACGTCGACGAGGTCGAGCGTTTCCCGGCGCTGGCCGCCGAGCGCGAGTGGCTGGCCGCGGCGGTGGAGCGGGGGCTGCCGGTGCTCGGCATCTGCCTCGGGGCGCAGCTGCTGGCACGGGCGCTGGGGGCGGAGGTGAGACCGGGGGAGGGGCCGGAGCTGGGCTTCGCGCCGGTCGCGGTCAGCGACGCCAGCGATCCGGTGCTCGGCGGGCTCGCTCCCAGCACCGAGGTGCTGCACTGGCACGGCGACGTCTTCGACCTGCCGGCGGGCGCCCAGCTGCTCGCCTCCTCGGCCCGGACCGAGCACCAGGCCTTCCGCGCCGGCAACGCCTGGGGCGTGCTCTTCCACCCCGAGGCCGACTTCGCCCTGGTCGAGGCCTGGATGGCGGTGCCGGAGATGATCGACGAGGCGGTCGCGGCGCTCGGCAACGAGGGCGCGCACGTGCTGGCGGAGCGGGCGGAGGAGGCCGAGCCGGCCCTGGTCGCGCGCACCGCGCCGGGCTTCGAGGCGTTCGCTGAAATCGTCGCCAGCGGGTAGGGGCACTTCCGATTCGTCGTTCCAGGTTTTGGCCCCTATGGGGGCCACAACCCTGAAGGCGACCCGACAGAGTCGAACGCGATCAAGGAGGAGTGCCGTGGATGTCTGCTTGATGATCGAGGGCCAGGAGGATGTGAACTGGCAGGACTGGCAGGCGATCGCGGCCGCCTGCGAGGAGCACGGGGTGGGGACCCTGTTCCGCTCGGACCACTACCTCTCGGTCGACGATCGCCGCGACCGCGGCTCGCTCGACGCCTGGACGACGATTGCGGCGCTGGCCGCGACCACCGAGCGGCTGCGGCTGGGCACGCTGGTCTCGCCCGCGACCTTCCGCCACCCGGCGGTGCTGGCGAAGATGGCGGTCACTGCCGACCACGTCTCCGGCGGCCGGATCGAACTGGGGATCGGCGCCGGCTGGTGGGATGGGGAGCATGAGGCCTTCGGCATCGACCTGCCCGAGGTCGGCCTCCGTCTCGACGCGCTCGAGGAGCAGATGGAACTGATCCGCCGCTACTGGGAAGAAGGCCCGTTCAACTACGAGGGCCGTCATTACAGCGCCAAGAACCTCGACCCGCTGCCGAAGCCGGTGCAACAGCCGCGCCTGCCCCTGATCCTCGGCGGTCGGGGCGGCCCGCGCAGCCTGCGCCTCGCCGCCGCCCTCGCCGACGAGTACAACACGGTGATGGCGACGGCCGAGGAGGTCGCCGAGGTCCGCGAGCGCCTCGACCAGGCCTGCGAAGCCGCCGACCGCGACCCCAAGACTCTGCCGCTCTCGATGATGACGGGCTGGCTGGTCGGCGCCGACGAGGCCGAACTCCGCGACCGCGCCAGCAGTCTGTCCCAGTGGAAAGGCGAGGGCGACGACGGCGAGGCGTTGCTGGCCGGCTTTCGCGAGAGCGCGATCAAGGGCACCATCCCGGAAGCGATCGAGCAGCTGCGCGAGCTGGAGCAGGCCGGCCTGACCCGGATCATGGGCCAGCACCTGCTGCACCGGGACCTCGACGCGATTGAGCTGATGGGCCGCGAGATAGTCCCCGCGCTCGCCTGAGCGAGGCGATGCCTGCGCGCCCCGCCCGGTAGATTGGGTCCCGCGTGGTGGCTGTAGCTCAGTTGGTAGAGCTCCTGGTTGTGGTCCAGGCGGTCGCCGGTTCGAGCCCGGTCAGCCACCCCTTTTAAACGGGCGTCCGCCCCTCAAGCAGACTTCCGCTCCGGCACGGCTACGGCTAGAGGGTGCGCGGAACGTAGGTCTCAGCGACCCCGACGATGAGCAGCGCGGTGAGGCTCAGATAGATGGCGGCGACGGCGAGCTTGGTCCTCGTCGGCACCGAGTGAAACTCGCGGCTCTCCTCGGAGTGCCGATTCTTGAAGCGGTGGTAGAGCTCGGGCCCGCCGAGCAGGAGGACGAGCAGAAGCATGAACGGGCCAAGGAAAACGACGGTGGCGCCGATGGCGACGAGGATCCCGGCAATCCAGACCTTGGGGCCGAGGACGGCCATCGCCCGTCCACCGTCGAGCGGCAGTACCGGCATCAGGTTGATCAGGTTGATGAAGAAGCCGACGTAGGCCAGGGCCCGCCAGAGGTCGCTGCCGGTCGCCAGCCAGACAGCGAGCGGAATCAGAGTCCCGATGGTGCCGAGGATCGGCCCGGCCAGCCCGACACGGGCCTCCGCTACGGCATCCTTGCCCAGGGACTTGGCCGCAATCACCGCGCCGAGGAAGGGGATGAAGACCGGGGCCGAGGCCTCGACCCCCTCGCGGCGCAGCTGGATGACGTGCCCGATCTCGTGGACGAAGAGCAGCAGGACGAAGCCGACCGCGAAAGGCCAGCCGAAAGCCAAGGCGTAGGCGACGATCGAGATGAACATCGTCCCCAGCGTCGTCACGGCCTTGACCTTGATCAGGGCCAGGAAGAGGACCTTGGCCTTGCCGGCGAGGAGGACGACCGGGATCAGGAGCGCACCGAGCTTCTTGAGTCGCGACCGGTTGCGCTCCCTGTCCAGCTCCTCGGCCGTCGGCGGCTCGGGTGCGATGAGCGGCTCCGGCGTCAGTCCGGTGTTGGCTTCTGCTGCTTCGGCCCGTTGCTTGCTCAGCTCCACCGCACGGACGATAGGGCCTGCCACACGGCGGCTGGAGTGAACCCGTCTTAGGCAATCGCGAGGCGCAGCGCGGCCGCGAGGTCGCCTTTGCGCGCCACAGCGACGGTGCCGAGCTCCAGCCACCCGGCGAGCAAACGCAGCTCGTCGGCCAGCTCCTCGGCGACGCGGCCGATGTCGACGCCGGGCTCGGCGAAGGCGCCGCGCACCCGCAGCACGCCCGCCTGCCGGTCGCTCTTGAGGTCGACTCGGGCGACCAGGCGGTCGCCGAGGAGGAAGGGGAGGACGTAGTAGCCGTAGATGCGTTTCGGGGCCGGGACGTAGATCTCGATCCGGTAGCGGAATTTGAAGAGGCGCTCGGTGCGTTCGCGGGCCCAGATGAGGGAGTCGAAGGGGGTTAGGAGGGCCCGGGCGGTGGCGGCACGGCGCAGGCCCGCGGGGCGCTCGGTCGAGAGGTAGGCGGGCTGGCGCCAGCCCTCGACCCGGACGGGGAGCAGGCTGCCGTCCTCGGCCAGCTCGGCGACGCGGGCCTTCGACTCGGTGCGGGGCAGGCGGAAGTAGTCGCCGAGGTCGGGCTCGGTCGCCACTCCCAGCCGCCGCGCCGCGATCAGGATCAGTTGGCGTTGCGCGTCCTCCTGGGAGGGGGTCGGCGCATCGAGGACCGGGGGCGGCAGCACCCGCTCGGGCAGGTCGTAGAGGCGCTCGAAGTTGACCCGGCGCGCGGCGCAGACGCGCCCGGCGTAGAAGAGGTACTCGAGGGCCGTCTTCTCTTCGCTCCAGTTCCACATCTCGCCCGGCTCGCGCCGTCGTCCCTTTGCCGCCAGGTCCGAGGCCCGCAGCGGCCCGCGCCTGCGAACCATCTCCAGTACGAACTCCAGCAGCTCGGGCTGCTCCGCCGCCACCCGCGACACGCCTTTCCAGGCCAGCGCGTCGGCCCGCGCCATCCGCCAGCGCAGCAGCGGCTGCAAGTCAACCGGCAGCAGCGAGGCTTCGTGGCCCCAGTACTCGATCAGGTCTCGCTGCCCCGCCCGCCCGGCCTTCCCGCCCGCGTTCTCGTGCCAGGCCAGGCGATCGAGCGCCTGGCGCGGATAGGGGCCGAGGCGCGAGAAGAGGGGCATGTAGTGGGAGCGGCAGAAGACGTTGACGGAGTCGAGCTGGAGCAGGCCGACGTCGCCGATCGCCCGGCGCAGGTGCCTGACGTCCACCCGCCCGGTCGGCCGCGGGCGCCCGAAGCCCTGCGCGGCGAGGGCGAGACGCCGGGCCTCGCCGGCGCTGAGGTCGAGTTCGGGGCGGGTCGGCATCGGGCGATTCTCCAGCAGACGACGCTATCCGCAGCCGTTCTACTCGCATCCCGCCAGGTCGCCGTCGGCGTCGAGGCCATGGGGGTCGGCACCCAGGACGGTGACCGTTTCGCCGACTTCGGTGCAGTCGACGTCGGGCGGGTAGGCCGGCACACAGCCGGAGTAGTTCGGGTCGCACCCGCTCGAAAAGGATTCTTCTTCAACTGCTTCCTCGGCTACTTCTTCCGCTTCGCGTTCCGCTCGCGCCGCCGCCTTCGCGGCTTCGCGTTCTTCGCGCGCCACCAGCACGGCGAGTTGACGGGAGAAGCGACGTTGGTCGGCTTCGGCCCGGACGAGCAGGTTCTTGGCGCGGCGTAGTTCCCTGGCGGCCTCGCGCAAGCCGGTTCGAGCTGCCTGCCGGCGCGCGATGGGTTGCTGGGCTGCTTCTCGCGCGGTTTCCGCTTCGGCTGCGGCTTCTTCCAGTCGTTCGGCGTCGGGGCCTTGTTCGAGAGCGGTGCTGTCAGCTTGGAGTTGCGCGGAGGGTGAGAAGGCTGCTGGCTCCTCGGCGAAGATCGATGAGCCGAGTCCGCCGAGTGCCAGCAGAAGAAGCAGCGCGGCGACGCCCCGCGAGACCCAGCCCGGCAATCGATCGCGATTCAACACCGGCTTGGACCGACCGCGCTGAATCTGCACCGAGTGGCGACCGAGCAGGAAGGCGGTGGGGAGGATGAGCCCCAGGCAGAGGAGCAAGGTGCCGAGGGCACCAGCTGCGCCCTCTGCATCGCTCAGCGCCGCGCCTACGACGAGCAGCAGGAAGCCGCCTCCCAGGCACAGCCCGAGCGCTCGGGAGAGGTCGATCCGACAAAGGAAAGCAACGGCCCCTGAGGTACGAAACCGGTTCCAAGCGAGAGCGATCCCAGCGGCGACGGCTGCTGCAAGGCCAATGCCGATCCCGGAGGCGACCTCTTGATCTCGGTCGTCCACTTCTTGGCTATGGGCCGTCTTGAGCTCCTGGATCTGGGCTTTGGCCCGTTGCTGTCGGTCGGCCAGGCTCAAGCGCAGCTCGCGCTCGTCGGCTCGCGCCAATCGCGCGGCCTCGAGCGCCGGTTCGGCGCGACGCGACGCCGCAGTGAGGTCGTCACGGGCGGCAGCGAGCTTGGCCTCGGCCGAAGCTATCTCGGCCCGGGCGCTACCAATCTGCGATTCAGCGCTGCTGAGCTGGGTGCTCAGCTCCGCCCCTTGAGCAGGGCCGCTTGGTACCGCCAGGAAAAGGGCAAGCGCAAACGCGATCCGAACAAGACGCAGCTTCTGCTCGCTAAACACTCCCGCCCCCAGTTAGTCCTCGACCGACGATCATGCTCGGCGAATAAAAACTAATTGATACCTAATTGAAAACGTCGGGTGCCCAACAGGGGATTGCCTCCTGCTGGCCCCTAGCCGCCCTTGATCCCCTTCAACTCCTCGTCGGATTCGTAGGGCTCAGCGCAGCTCGTCGAGCGAGGCGACCTCGACGTCGAACGGTTCGTCGGCGGCGCGGCGGCGGCGGTAGGGGGAGACGGTGACGCGGTGGGTCTCGCCGCAAGGGCAGGGGACGTCGATCGGGCGCGTGTCGGTGGCCGGGTCGGTGTCCACTTTGAGGCGGTGGAGCTTGCCTTCGGGTTTGCAGCCGAAGGAGATCACCCAGCCGTGGTCCTCGGGCTCCGGGCGTTTTTTGGGATGGCGGGGTTGGGGCATTTGCCCATCCTCTCCGTTTTCGCGATCGTTGGGTTCCTCGTGAGCGTCGGCTGGGAGGGCGACGTGTGTATCAGAGGGAAAAGCTGTACTCCAGGCTGTTTGCCACCGCGGCATTGACGATCAGGATGAGGCAGATGAGGAAGGTGAAGACAGCCACTCTTCGCGGGCGGTCGCGATACACGAACGCAAAGACCCCGGTCAGCAGAGTGGGGCCGAGGGTCAATGAGAGCCACGGTTTGATCGAGCTCACCGAATCGCAGTAACCAGCGCGGGGGGTAGTGGGGAGCGGCTCTGGGAAGGGGGCGCTGATGTCGAAGCACCCGTGGTGCAGAAGTGCCGCACAGAAGGCCGCCCATACGGCCACGAAGACCGGCAGCACAAATGGGACCGGCGACAACTCCTCCCGTGCATGGTCGTCCACGCCTCAATGATGACGCGATCTCACGAACTGGCCGGCGGCCGCGTTTATATGGGGACGGCACGCAACCGGGAGAGGAGCGGGATGACGAGGACTCACACCACCATCGATTCGCCCGTCGGGGAGCTGACGCTGGTCGCCGTCGACGGGATGCTGGGCGGCATCTACTTCCCCGGTCACTGGTACATGCCGGCGCCCGAGGCCTTCGGCGCCGCCTCACCGCGCGGTTTCGAGGCAGCCGAACGGCAGCTGGCCGAGTACTTCGCCGGCGAGCGGACCGGCTTCGACCTGGACACCGCCGCCAGCGGCGACGAGTTTCAGCGCCGGGTCTGGGAGCTGATCGACCGCATCCCCTATGGGGACACCACCACCTATGGCGCGATGGCGGCGGAGCTGGGAGAACCGGCGCTGGCGCGCCGGGTTGGCGGCGCCGTCGGCCGCAACCCGCTCTCGGTGATCGTGCCCTGCCACCGGGTCGTCGGCAAGGACGGCAAGCTCACCGGCTACGCCGGTGGCCTCGAGCGCAAGCGGTTCCTGCTCGACCTGGAGGCGCCGACGCTGCGGCTGACCGCTGAGCGCGCCGGCGCGGTAAACGCCGGCGCGCCCCTCAGCGGCTAGTTGAACGCGTACTGCTCGTACTGGTCGACGTTCTCTTTGGTGACCACCGCGGCCGGGACGATGATCTGGCGCGGGACCTCGGGCGGCACCAGCTCCGGGAAGCCCTCGCCGAGGGCGATCAGCCGGGCCATCGTCACCGCCGAGGCGGCCATGTTCGGGTTGTAGAGGAAGGTCGCCCGGTAGAGGCCGCCCTCCTCGATCTGGGCCATCGCGTCCTGCGAGCCGCCGACGCCGGTGAGGAACATTTCGTCGTCGCGGCCGGCGTTGCGGATCGCCTGGACCACGCCCTGGGCCATGTCGTCGTCGTGGGTGTAGACGGCGTCGATCTGGTCCTCGGACTGGAGGATGTTCTCCATCACGGTCAGGCCTTTGTCGGGGTTGAAGTCGCCCGGCTGCTGGGCGACGACCTCGATGCCGCCGTCAGGGCAGACCTTTTTCATCGTGTCGTTGAACCCTTCGGTCCGTTCTTCGGTGACGGAGATCCCGGGCAGGCCCTGGATTTCGACGACGTTGCCTTTGCAGTTGAGCTCTTCGCCGATGTATTCGGCCGCGAGCACGCCGATTTGGTAGTTGTCGCCGAGGATCGTCGCCGTCGCCGCGTCCGGCTGGGTGAAGAGGCGGTCGATGTTGACGACCGGGATGCCGGCGTTCTCGGCTTTCTGCGCCACCGGCGTCAGCGCTTCGCCGTCCTGCGGCAGGACCACGAGGACGTCGGGTTTTTCCGAGATCACCTGCTCGATCTGCTGCGCCTGGGAGTCGGCGTCGGCCGCCTCCAGGAGTTTGAATTCGACGTCGTCGTACTCGTCGGCCTGGGCCTGCGCGTTCTTGGAGATCGCGCCGAGCCAGCCGTGGTCGGTCGGCGGCACGCTGGCGGTGATGGTCACCGGCCCGTCGGAGCCGCCGCCCCCGGCCGCCCCACCTACTTCCTGGCTGGTGTCCGCCGCCGTTTCGGCAGTGGTGTCGTCGTCGCCACCACCGCAGGCGGCCACCCCAATCGAGATAAGGGCCATGGTTCCCACCACAGCGATGAGTCGCTTGAGCGACATTTTCACTCCTCCTCCTGGTCTTGATTTCCACTGCGTGAAGTCGGGTGCGGGCGCATCAGTACCTCGCCTCCGGGCGCTGGATCAGGACCGCGCCGAGGACGATCGCCCCTTTGGTCACCTGCTGGATCTCGGTCGAGAGGTCGAGCTGGGTCATCAGGCTGAAGATCAGCGCGAAAGTGAGGACGCCGAGGAAGGTGCCGACCATCGTCGCCCGGCCGCCGGCCAGGCTGGTGCCGCCGATCACCACGGCGCCGATCGCGTCGAGCTCGTAGAGGTTGCCACTGACCGGCGAGGCGCTGCCGAGGCGGGCGCAGAGCAGGATCGTCGCGATCCCGGCCATCAGGCCGGAGAGGACGTAGACGCTGAAGATCACCCGGCGCACCGGCACGCCGGCGATCCGCGCCGCCTCACGGTTGCCGCCGACGGCGACGACGTGGCGGCCGAAGCGGGTGCGGTTGAGCAGGATCCAGCCGCCGATCACGATCCCGACGAAGACCCAGACCGAGACCGGGATGCTGAGCACTTTGCCGTTGCCGAACCAGAGCAGCGAGAAGGGGGCGGGGTCGCCGAAGGAGCCGCCGTTGAGCTCGAGCAGGCCGACCGGGAGCTTGTCGTTGAGAAGGAGGGCGAGGCCGCGGGCGATCGAGAACATCGCCAGGGTGGCGATGAAGGGGACGACGCGCCCGTAGGTGATCGCGGTCGCGTTGATCGTGCCGAGCAGGACCGCGAAGCCGATCGCGCCGAGCATGAAGACCAGGGTGGTGCCGCTGGGGTCGACGAGGATGCCGCCGAAGACGCCGGCCGCGGCGACCATCGAGCCGACCGAGAGGTCGATGCCCGAGGTGGCGATGACGAAGGTCATGCCGACCGC
>Ga0190275_10001142_pt1 | contig 20362 bp, 21 predicted proteins | sample Popmic550T_FD_133745 | JGI IMG/M metagenome (GOLD analysis project Ga0190275, IMG submission 133745) | Populus adjacent soil microbial communities from riparian zone of Yellowstone River, Montana, USA - 550 T | ecosystem: Environmental > Terrestrial > Soil > Riparian zone > Trees stand | place...
AACGGCGCCGGCAAGACCACGCTGATCAGCGCCGTCTGCAACCTGATCCGGATCACCGCCGGCGAGGTGCTCGTGTTCGGAGAGCCGGCGGCCTCGCTCGAGGCGCGCAGCTGGTCCGGGCTCGCGGAGCAGGACATCAACCTCGACCGCTTCCTGACCGTGCGCGAGACGCTCGTCTACCACGGCGGCTACTTCGGCATGGGCGGCGACGAGGCCGAGGCGCGCGCCGACGAGATGATCGACGCGTTCGATCTGCGCGCCAAGAGCGGCGTGCGGACGCCGAAGCTGTCCGGCGGCCAGCGCCGCCGGCTGCTGCTCGCCCGCGCGCTGATGCACCGCCCGCGGCTGGTAATCCTCGACGAGCCGACCGCCGGCGTGGACTTTGAGCTGCGGCTCGAGCTCTGGCGCTACATCCGCCAGCTGCACGCCGAGGGCACGACGATCCTGCTGACCACGCACTACCTCGAGGAGGCCGAGGAGCTGTGCGAGGAGATCGCACTCATCCGCGGCGGCCACCTGATCGCGCGCGACAGCTCGGAGGGGCTGCGTGAGCACTACGGCGCGAGCTCGCTCGCCGACGTCTACGTCAAGGCGATGGGAGCCGGGGCGTGAACGGCAACCGCGGCATGGCGTGGCTCGCGCGGCGCGAGGTGCTGCGCGTGTCGAAGCTCTGGACGCAGACGATCCTCGCGTCGGTGATCTCGTCGTTCCTGTTCATCCTGGTCTTCGGGCTGTCGCTCGGCGACCGGATCCGCCAGGTCGGCGGCGTCGACTACGAGATCTTCATCGTCCCTGGGCTGATCGCGATGGCGATGGTCCAGGCCGCCTACGGCAACAACGCGTCGACGATCTACCAGGGCCGCTCGGACCGCTTCATCAACGACGTCTTATCCGCCCCGATGCACCCGTGGCAGATGACCGCGGGCTACGTCATCGGCGGCGTCTTCCGCGGCTTCGCGATCGCCGTCGTGCTGCTCGCGCTCGCGCTCCCGATCACGGGCGTCCCGGTCGAGCAGCCGCTGGTGCTGCTGCTGGCAGTCGGCCTCGCCCTGCTCGGCTTCGCCTCACTCGGCACGGTCGTCGGGATCAACGCCGAGAGCTGGGACCACACGACGTTCATCCAGAACATCGTGATCCTGCCGCTGACCTTCGTCGGCGGCGTGTTCTACTCGGTCGACCTGCTGCCCTCGCCGTGGGAGGAGCTGTCCCACTTCAACCCGATCTTCTACATGCTGCAAGCGATCCGCTACGGCTTCCTCGGCGAGGCCGACGTCAGCATCTGGCTCTCGCTCGGCGTCACCGCCGCGCTCGCGATCCCCTGCTACCTGTGGGCGCAATGGCTGTTCACGACCGGGCGCAAGCTGAAAGCCTGAGCGAGCCGGACGAGCGCTCGCGGGCGTCGCGGCTGGAGGCGCTCGAGCGGCGCGTGGTGTCCTGCCGCCGCTGCCCCCGCCTGGTCGAGTGGCGCCAGCTGGTCGCGCGCGAGAAGCGCGCCGCGTTCCTCGAGGAGGACTATTGGGGCCGCCCGATCCCCGGCTTCGGGGATCCCGAGGCGGGCGTGTACATCCTCGGCCTAGCGCCCGCCGCACACGGCGGCAACCGCACCGGCCGCATCTTCACCGGCGACCGCTCGGGCGACTGGCTGTTTGCCGCGCTCTGCCGCACCGGCTTCGCGAACCAGCCGCACTCGGTCCACCGCGACGACGGGCTTCGCCTGACGGGCGCGTTCATCGGCGCCGCCGTCCGCTGTGCACCCCCGGCGAACAAGCCGCTACCGAGCGAGCGCGACAACTGTCTGCCGTATGCCGCCGAGGAGCTCGAGCTGCTGACCTCCGTGCGCGTGATCGTCGTCCTCGGCGGCTTCGCCTGGGACGCCGCGCTGCGGCTGCACGAGCCCCAGAGGCCGCGGCCGAGATTCGGTCACGGTGCCGAAGCGAAGCTGCCCGGCGGCCGCACGCTGCTCGGCTGCTACCACCCCTCCCAGCAGAACACGTTCACCGGCCGCCTCACCGAGCCGATGACCAACTCGGTGCTGCTCCGCGCCCGCGACCTGGCCGGCCTCCCATCGCCGGCGTTCGGGCCGGACACGCCGATCGCGGACTAGTCGACCGCCTCGCCGGCCTCGCGCTCGGCGTCGTTGCCGAGATCGCTGCCCTCCCGCTGGGCATCGTCGCCGAGCTCCTTGCCCTCGCGCACGGCGTCCTTGCCGAGCTCCTCGCCCTCACGCGTCGCGTCCTCGTCGAGGCCGGTCTCGTTGTCGACGTCCTTGGCGGCGTCCTTTGCCTTGTCACCCACGTCGCGGCCGGCGTCCTCGACGTCCCTGCCAGCCTGCTTGGCCTCGCGCTGAACGTCACCGGCCGCGTCGTCGAGCTTCTGCTCCGTCTCGTCGTCGCCGCACGCCGGGAGCGCTACCGCGAGCGCGGCAGCGGCTAGGACGGCGGGCCATGCCTTCGTCATCGATCTCATGCAGGCCGCCTACCCGTGGGAGCGCCGAAGCTCACATCGCGTCGCGGGGCGCGCGGTACGCTCGAAGGCTGCATGGCTTCGGATCCGCTCGCATCGTTCACGCCGCAGGTCAGGGAGTGGTTCGCGCGCTCGTTCGAGGCGCCGACGGCGGCGCAGGAGCAGGCGTGGCCGGCGATCGCCGGGGGCGAGCACGTGCTCGTCTCGGCGCCGACGGGCTCGGGCAAGACGCTCGCGGCGTTCCTGTGGGGGCTCGACCGGCTGGTCGCGAGCCCGCTCCCGGAGGGCGAGCGGCGCACGCGGCTCGTCTACGTGTCGCCGCTGAAGGCGCTCTCCTACGACGTCGAGAAGAACCTGCGCGGGCCGCTGAAGGGAATCGGCGGCGACGTGACGGTGGCGATCCGGACCGGCGACACGCCGCAGAAGGAGCGCCAGGCGATGCTGCGCACGCCGCCCGACGTGCTGATCACGACGCCGGAGTCGCTCTACCTGATGCTCACCTCGCGAGCGCGCGAGTTCCTGACCGGCGTCGAGTGGGCGATCGTCGACGAGATCCACGCGGTCGCGCGGACGAAGCGTGGCGCCCACCTGGCACTCACGCTCGAGCGCCTCGACCACCTCGCCCGCGGCGGCGACCCGAACGCACCGAGCGTCCAGCGGATCGGGCTCTCGGCGACGCAGAAGCCGCTCGAGGAGGTCGGCCGCTTCCTCGTCGGCGGCGGGCGCGACTGCCGGATCGTCGACACCGGCGTCCGCAAGCCGCTCGACCTGAAGATCCAGGTGCCGGTCGACGACATGCGCGAGCCCGGCGCGCACGACATCGGGGACCCGGCGGTCGAGACGGTGGGCACCGCCGGCGGCGGCGGTGACCTCGTCGGGCGCGGCCTCGAGGCGCCCTACGCCGACCCGCTCGCCGGAACCGGCTTCGGCGACGACCCCAACGCAGCGACCCGCCGCTCGATCTGGCCCGCGATCTACCCCGAGCTGCTCGAGCTCGTGCGCAGCCACACCTCGACGATCATCTTCGTCAACGCCCGCCGCGCGGCCGAGCGGCTCGCGGTCCGCCTCAACGAGCTCGCCGGCGAGGACGGCACGCCGGCCGACATCGCCCGCGCGCACCACGGCTCGCTCGCGCGCGAGGAGCGGCTGATCGTCGAGGACATGCTGAAGTCGGGACAGCTGCCGTGCCTGGTGGCGACCTCTTCGCTCGAGCTCGGCATCGACATGGGCGCGGTCGACCTCGTGCTCCAGGTCGAGTCGCCGAAGTCCGTCACCGCGGGCCTGCAGCGGATCGGCCGCGCGGGACACAACGTCGGCGACGTCTCGAAGGGCCGGATCTTCCCGAAGTTCCGCGCCGACCTGCTCGAGTGCGCGGTCGTCGCCAAGCGGATGCACGCGGGCGAGATCGAGTCGACGGTCGTGCCGCGCAATCCGCTCGATGTGCTGGCGCAGCAGATCGTGGCGATGGTCGCCGCGCCGCCGGTGCCGGCGGACGCGGCAGTCAACGGCCGCGCCAACGCGACCGACGGCGGACCGTCCGGGGGCGGGGCGGCGGCTGCGGGCGGCGAGGAGTGGCGCGTGCCGGAGCTCTACGACGTCGTCCGCCGCGCCTACCCCTACGCCGAGCTCCCGCGGGAGCTGCTGAACCAGGTGCTCGACATGCTCGACGGCCGCTACCCGTCCGAGGAGTTCTCCGAGCTGCGGCCGCGGATCGTCTGGGACCGCGTGCAGGACACGGTCCGCGCGCGCAAGGGCGCGTTCCAGCTCGCGATCACCAACGCCGGCACGATCCCCGACCGCGGCCTCTACGGCGTCCACCTCCCCGACGGCCGCCGCGTCGGCGAGCTCGACGAGGAGATGGTCTACGAGGCGCGCCCCGGGCAGACGTTCCTGCTCGGCGCATCGACCTGGCGGATCGAGGAGATCACCCGTGACCGCGTGATCGTCACGCCCGCGCCCGGCGCCCCCGGCGCGCTCCCGTTCTGGAAGGGCGACGGCGTCGGGCGGCCCGCCGAGCTGGGCCGCGCGATCGGCGAGTTCTCGCGCTGGGCGGTCGGCCAGGAGCCCGCGGGGTTGATCGAGGCCGGCTACGACCTCGACGAGCGGGCGGCCCAGAACCTCGTCACCTACCTGCGCGAGCAGCAGGAGGCAACGCGCGTAGTGCCCTCCGACCGCACGATCGTCGTCGAGCGCTTCCGCGACGAGATCGGCGACTGGCGCCTGTGCGTCCTCTCCCCGTTCGGCGGCCGCGTCCACTCGGCCTGGGCGCTCGCCCTGTCGGCCCGCATCCGCGACGAGTTCGGCCTCGAGTCCGACGCGATCTGGTCCGACGACGGGATCATCGTCCACCTCCCCGACGCCGACGAGCCGCCCGGCGCCGAGCTCGTGCTCGTCGAGCCGGACCAGATCGAGGACCTCGTAGTCGCGGAGCTGTCGGCCTCCGCCCTCTACGGCGCCCGCTTCCGCGAGAACGCCGCCCGCGCGCTGCTGCTGCCGCGCGCGTACCCCGGCAAGCGCACGCCGCTCTGGCAGCAACGGCTCAAGGCCCAGTCGCTGCTCGAGGTCGCCAAGCGCTACGGCCAGTTCCCGATCGTGCTCGAGACCTACCGCGAGTGCCTGCGCGACGTGCTCGACCTGCCGGGGCTGGAGGAGCTAGTGCGCGGGCTGCACACGCGCGAGCTGTCGCTCGTCGAGGTCGAGACTCAGCGCGCGTCGCCGTTCGCCTCGTCGCTGCTGTTCGACTACGTCGCGACCTACATGTACGAGGGCGACACGCCGAACGCGGAGCGCCGCGCGGCCGCCCTCTCGCTCGACCGCGACCTGCTGCGCGAGCTGCTCGGCCAGGAGGAGCTGCGCGAGCTGATCGACGCCGACGCGCTGGCCGAGGTCGAGGCCGACCTCCAGCGCCTCAGCGAGCGCACCCAGGCCGCGAACTCCGACGCGCTCCACGACGTGCTGCGCGGCGTCGGCGACCTCACGACCGACGAGGCGCAGCTGCGCTGCCTCGGCGCCGTCTCGGCGAAGCGCATGCTCGGCGACCTGAAGCGCGAGCGCCGCGCCGTGTCGATGCGGATCGGCGGCGAGGACCGCTGGATCGCCGCCGAGGACGCCGGCCTCTACCGCGACGCGTTCGGCGCCGTCCCGCCGGGCGGCCTGCCCGACGCCTTCCTCGAGGCCGTCGAGGCGCCGTTCGAGCGGCTCGTCCGCCGCTACGCCCACACCCACGGACCGTTCACCACCCGCGAGCTGCAGGAGCGCTACGGCCCCGATCCGACCCCGGTGCTCAAGGCGCTCGAGCGCGCCGCCACGCTCGTCCGCGGCGAGCTGCGCCCCGGCGGCAGCGAGCGCGAGTGGAGCGACACCGACGTCCTGCGCCGCCTGCGCCGTGCCTCGCTCGCCTCGCTGCGCAAGGAGGTCGAGCCCGCCGAGCAGCGCGCGCTCGCCCGCTTCCTCCCGGCCTGGCAGGGAGTCGATGCGACTGCGCCCGCCGGCGCCGGCATCGATCGTTTGCGAGAGATGCTGGTGCCGCTCCAGGGCCTCCCGCTCTCGCCCGCGACTTGGGAGCAGGACGTCCTCCCCCGCCGCACCGGCGCCTACTCGCCCGCCTGGCTCGACCAGCTCTGCGCCAGCGGCGAGCTCGTCTGGGTCGGCGCCGGCTCGCTTGGGCGCAACACCGGCAAGGTCGTCCTCCTCTTCCGCGAGGACGCCCGCTGGCTCGGCCCGCCGCCGTTCAAGGGCGACGCTCCGTCCCAGCCGATCCACGATGCGATCCGCGCCCGCCTCGCCGCCGGCGCTGCCTTCTGGGCCGACCTGCTCGCCGACGTTCGCGTCGGCGCGGCTCCTGGCTCGAACGGATCCGAGCCGCCCGACGGCGCCGCCGGCCACGCCCCCGAGCCGGTCGAGCTCCAAGAGGCGCTCTGGGACCTCGTCTGGGCCGGCGAGGCGACCAACGACGCCTTCGCCCCCCTACGCGCGCCGCGCCTGTCGCTGGCCGCCGAACGTCGCGAGGCGAACCGCCGCTCCGCGCGCCGTCGCCGACCCGGAGCCCCGCACGTCCAGGGCCGCTGGTCGCTGACCGAGAACCTCTTCCGCGACCCGCCCGCGCACGGCCCTCAGGCACGCGCCCGCGCCGAGCTGCTGCTCGAGCGCTACGGGATCGTCACCCGCGAGACGGTGCTCGCCGAGGGCATCCCCGGCGGCTTCGCGAGCCTCTACGGCGAGCTCGCCAACCTAGAGACGCTCGGCACCGCCCGCCGTGGCTACTTCGTCGAGGGCCTCGGCGGTGCCCAGTTCGCCCTCCCAGCAGCGATCGAGCGTCTCCGCGGCCTGCGCACCGACGAGCCCGCCGGCGCGCTCGTGCTCGCCGCCACCGACCCCGCCAACCCCTTCGGCGCCACCCTCCCCTGGCCAAAGCGCGACGACAACCGCCGCCCCAGCCGCGTCCCCGGAGCCCACGTCGTCACCCTCGACGCCGAGCCCGTCCTCTACGTCGAGCGCAACGGCAAGGGCGTCGTCACCCTCCGCGACCCGCTCGCCCCCGACGGCGCTCCCGCCGACTGGCTCCGCGAGGCGCTCGAGGCGCTCGCGAACCACGTCCGCCGCGGCACCCTCAAGCGCCTCGGCCTCGAGCGCTTCGCCGGCGACCCCGTCGTCGGCTCGCCCTTCGAGCCCCTCCTCGTCGAGGTCGGCTTCCGCCAGGGCCCGCGGCGCCTGACCCTCAGCGCCTGAGCGGCTCGCGTCGGCTCAGCGGTCGGAGCCGTCGCGTTCCTGACGCCGCTCGAAGCGGTCCACGAGGAACACCATCAACGCCATCGACACTGCGAAGGCCGTGCCGGCGACTATCTGCAACTTCGTATCGCTGGCGTCGACTCCCACGACGAGGATCCCGATCACGAGCACCACCGCGAAGACGGCGAGGCTAGCGTTCGCTCGACTGAGGTATCCGGGAGGGAAGTACATGCATATATCCTATCGAACGAGGGTCTCGGCCAACAGCAGCAGCACCGCTCCGCCGCCGCCTAGGTAACCACCAAGTCGCACGAACCGGGTCGCGTCACCGCCTGGGCTCCGCCGGGCGAGATCGATCAGGCCGGCTACGAAGCCGCCCAGCAGAACGCCCGAGCCGACACAGGCGGCGAGCGTCGCGAGGAGACCGGTGTATGGACCTGACGGGGCCACCCGTCCACCCTCCCCGCCCAAGGCCGCCACCGGACCGACGTCAGTGACGGTTGGGGTTCCGTTCCGCGACGACTCACGCCTACGATCAGTCCATGCCCGAGGGCGACACGATTCACAACGCGGCGTTGCGGGTGGGTGGGGCGCTCGTCGGCAAGGAGATCCGGGAGATCGAGACTCCACAGGCGCGTCACCGGATGGACCGCTGGCCTGAGCGACTCGCGGGGCGGGCGGTGCGGGCGGTGGAGGCGCGCGGGAAGCACCTGCTCGTGCGCTTCGAAGGCGACCTGACGCTGCACTCGCACCTGCGGATGGGCGGCAAGTGGAGCGTCTACGAGCGCGGGCGGCGATGGACGCGGTCGGCGCGGCGGGCGTGGCTGGTGATCCGCACCGACGAGCACGACGTCGTGCAGTTCGACGGCCCGGTGCTCGAGCTGATGACGGACTCGCGAGTCCGCTTCGACCGGCGGCTCGCGGGGCTCGGCACCGACATCGTCGCCGACGACTTCGACGAGCGGAGCTTCCTCGCACGCCTGCGCGAGGACGACCAGACGCGCGACATCGGCGACGCGCTGCTCGACCAGCGCAACGTCGCGGGCATCGGCAACATCTGGAAGTCGGAGGGCTGCTTCCTCGCGGGCGTCGATCCCTGGCGCACGACCGCTGCCGTGACCGACGACGAGGCGCTCGCGATCGTCCGCGCCGCGCGACCGCTGATGCGCGAGTCGGCGCGGCGCGGCGGACCGATCGTCACCTACCGTGGCGAGCGGGGAGCGGCCGGCGCTGGAAGTCGTGGCGCCGCGAGGCCCGCGCGCCGCCCCGACGATCAGGACCGCCGCGGCGGCACGTGGGTCTACGACCGCGACGGGCTCCCCTGCCGCCGCTGCGGCGCCACGATTCTCGCGCGCGGTCAGGGCGACGACAACAGCACTACATACTGGTGCCCGGGATGCCAGGCCTGATCCGAGTCGGACACAAGGGCGCCGACCACGTCGCGCCGGGCAACACGGCCGAGAGCTTCGAGGCCGCGCTCGAGCTCGGCGTTGACATGATCGAGTTCGACGTGATGCCGGCGCCCGACGGCACGCTCGTGCTTGCGCACGACCCCGAGGATGCCGCCGGCCGCACGCCGCTGACGCTCGCGCAGGGGCTCGACCACTTCGCCGTCGAGGCGTACGACGGGATCGAGCTCGACGTCGACCTGAAGATCCCCGGCTACGAGCGCGAGGTCGTCGACGGCCTGCGCGAGCGCGGCCTGCTCGAGCGCTCGCTGATCTCCTCGACCTACCCCCAGAGCCTGCGGCTCGTCCGCGAGCTCGACGCCGACGTGCGGCGCGGCTGGTCGGTCCCGCGCGCCCGGCGCGACTACACGAGCAACCGCCTGCTGATGGTCCCCGCCTACGGCGTGGTGATGTGGTGGCGCGCCGGGCTGCCGCACAAGGCGGCCCGCGCGCTCGAGCGCGGCGACTGCGAGGCGATGATGGTCCACCGCCTGCTCGTCACCCGCGAGCTGGTGCGGCGCGTTGACCGCGCCGGCGGGCAGCTCTACGTCTGGACCGTCGACGACGCGGCCGAGATCGAGCGCCTCGAGGCGCTCGGCGTGCATGCGGTGATCACCAACGATCCCCGCCTGTTCGGCGCCGAGCGCCCCGGCTAGCTCAGACGCGCTGGAGCAGCGTGCCCGTCCCGGTGCCACCGGCGGTGCACATCGTCACTAGGCCGAGCTCCTTGTCGGAGCGCTCCAGCTCATGGACGAGCGTTGCCGTCAGCCGCACGCCCGAGCAGCCGAGCGGATGGCCGATCGCGAGTGCTCCGCCGTTGACGTTGACCCGGTCCATGTCCGGCTCGAGCTCGCGCCGCCAAGCGGCCACCACCGACGAGAACGCCTCGTTGACCTCGATCAAATCGAGGTCGTCGATCGTCATGCCGTTGCGGTCGAGCAGCGTGCGCGTCGCCGGGATCGGCCCGGTCAGCATGATCACCGGGTCGACGCCGACGGTCGTCTGGTCGTAGATCCGCGCGAGCGGCCGCACGCCGAGCTGGTCGGCCGTCTCGCGCGTCATCAGCACGACCGCCGCCGCGCCGTCGGAGATCTGCGACGAGTTGGCCGCGGTGATCTTGCCGTCCTCCTTGAACGCCGGCTTCAGCCCCGCCATCTGCTCAAGCGACGTGTCGGGCCGGATCCCCTGATCGGTCTCGACGACGTGGCCGTTCACCCGCACCGGGACGATCTCGCGCTCGAAGCGGCCGTCCTCGGTCGCCCGGTGCGCGAGCTGGTGCGAGCGCAGGCCGAGCTCGTCCATCTCCGAGCGCGGGATCTCCCACTTGTCGGCGATCAGCTCGGCGCTCAGGCCCTGCGGGATCAGCTCGTAGCGCTCCATCAGCTCCGGCGGGAACGGCGTGCCGTGCTCGTCCGTGTGCGCGACGTTCGAGCCCATCGGGACGCGGCCCATGTGCTCCACCCCGGCGCCGATCACGACGTCGTGTGCGCCCGAGGCGATCAGCCCGGCCGCGAGGCCGACGGCCGATTGGGCCGACCCGCACTGGCGGTCGACGGTGATCGCCGGCGTCTCGACCGGCAGCCCCGCCTGCAGCCACGCGTTGCGAGCGATGTTGTTCGACTGCTCGCCGACCTGGCTCACGCAGCCCGCGATCACGTCCTCGACGCGCTCTGCCGGGATGCCGGCGCGCTCGATCGCCGCCTTGTAGACGGTCCCGAGCAGCTCGTTGGGGTGGATGTCCTTGTAGTAGCCCTTCTCGGCGTGGCCGCGACCGACCGGCGTGCGGACCGCCGCGGCGATTACGACCTCGCGGCCCTGGGCTCGGGTGCTCTCGTGCTTCGGCGTCATCAGTGACCTCCATGGCGGACGGGGACCGTCCCAACATATCGAACGATCGGTCTATATACCTCGGACGCCCGAGCGGTCAGTTCAGGCCGGCTGGGGAATCAGGCGCTCGATGCCGGCCCGCGCCCGTCCAGGCGCCTGCTGGTCGTCGTAGAGCTGAAGCGCCCAGTTGGTCGCGAAGATCAGTCCCTGCAGCTCGAACGCCAGCTGCGCGGCGGACGGGTCTGGCGGAAGGTCACCCACCCGCTGGGCCTCGCGGGCGTCGGTGGCAAGCGTGTCGAGCCAGCGCGACATCGACTGCGCCAGCTCGTCGCGGACAGGCCCGGGGTGAGCATCGAGCTCCATCGTCGCCGCCGCGAAGAAGCAGCCCCCCGGGAACACGCTCCTTTCCAGGTAAGAGACCCACGCCTCGGCAGCCGCCCGCAGCCGCGGCAGCCCCGGTGGCTCGTCGGCCACCGGGTGCCAGACCTCGGCGCGGAAGCGCCTGATCGCGGCGAGGAGCGCCGCCATCTGCAGCGACTCCTTCGTACCGAAGTGGTTGAGCAGGCCGCTCTTGCTCATCCCGACGTCGCCGGCGAGCCGGCCGATCGTCAGGCCCTCGAGCCCGTCGGTCGAGGCGACCGACACGGCCGTCTCGACGATCTGCCGCCGGGTCTCGGCGGTGTCGGCTCTGGAGCGTCGAGGCACCGTCCTACGTTACCACCCGGTCGGTCGGTATTCGCGAACGCGCTAGGCCGAGCCCGTGTGTCCGATCGGCTGAAGTCGCTCGAGCAGCGCCGCTAGCGTCGCGTCGAGCGGCGCTCGCGCTCATATAGGCCGGTGATCGCCGCTAAGCCGGTCAGGAACGCGGCAGTCACGATCAGCGCCGCCGCATCGTCGCTTGGATTCCAGTTCGCCAGCCAGCATCCGAGCAGCAGGGTCACCGTGGACACGACGATTCCGATGTTCTCATTGCGAACGTCCATAGCATTTATACTAGCTCAGCGCGTAGTCAGTGCCAAAGGCCACGAGCCCCAGCATCCCACCCCAGTAGCCGCCCTTCCGGACCCGGAAGTCAAGTTCCTCGCGATCCCACGACAGCAGCAAGCCGACTACGCCGGCGGCGAGACCGCCAAGCACGATGCCAGCCCCGGCCGCTGTCGCGCAAGCCATCAGAAAAGGCGTCAGGGGCCCGCTCGAGAACGTCATGCTGAGCAAGCTCGGCCATACCGAGCGTCGGCCGGGTTACTCGCGTTACGGTTCAGTCACGTCGAAGTGACGAGCACGATTAGGCGATGGCTGCGCCGAGCGCAAGCCGCGAATCGATCTCCGCGGCAGCGCGCAGGGAGTCGATCAGGACCGAACGCAGCAGGCCACGGACCTGGTCGCGCTCGAGGTCGCGCTGCTCGAGCCAGCGCAGCAGGACGCCCTCGACGAAGAAGATCCAGCCCTGGAGGGCGGAGCGCAGGGCGGGCGAGTCGCGGCCGGACCCGTCGGCGAGCAGCTGCCCCGCGACGCCGTCGAGCAGCACCTGGATCCGCCGCTCGCGACCCTCGTCGAGCACCGCGCGGATGTCGGGGTCGCCGCCGCCGCGGGTGAGGAAGAGCGTGGCGTAGGCGGAGGCGTGGTGCTCGACGTAGTCGAGGAAGGCGTCGAGGCCGGCGTCGATCTGCTCGATCGGGGTCAGCGCTGGGTCGGGCGCGGTCAGCGCGGTCACCTCGTCGACCGCTTGGCGCAGGACCGCGACGACGAAGTCCTTCTTGGCCGGGAAGTAGTGGTAGAGCAGCCCCTTGGATATCCCGGCGGCACGCGCGATCTCGTCGATCGAGACCTCGTCGTAGGGCCGCCGTCCGAGCAGCTCGACGCCGGCGCGCAGCAGCTGCTCGCGCCGGTCGTCGGTCGTCATGCGGCGCGGCTGGGCGGCGGTGGTGGCCACGGCGGCACCACGTTAGTCGCTGTTGAACCTAGATTCAATAGCTGCTAGAACTCCGGCGACTATTGAATCGATGGTCAACAGCTCCCCCGCCGGTGCCCCGGCGTATGCGCCGCTCGTAGCGGCGCCCCTACCGCCCGGCCCCACCGGCCCCGGCCCGCTCGTCTTCGCCAACTTCCTCCTGCGCCCCGGCGGCTTCCTCGAGAGCTGCAAGCAGAAGTACGGCACGCCGTTCACCTTCAAGCTCTCGCCCCGGCGCACGGTCGTGATCACCGACGACCCCGCGGTGATCAAGCAGGTCTTCACCAGCGACCCGACCAAGCTGCTCGCCGGCGTCGGCAACGAGGTGCTGCGCCCGCTGCTCGGCCCCCGCTCGGTGCTGACGCTCGACGACCCCGAGCACATGCGCCAGCGCAAGCTGCTGCTGCCGCCCTTCCACGGCGACCGGATGAAGCTCTACGGCGAGGTGATCGCGGACGCGACCAGGCGCGAGGTCGAGCGCTGGCCGGTCGGCGAGCCGTTCGCGGTCCAGGGGTCGATGCAGGCGATCACGCTCGAGGTGATCATGCGCGCCGTCTTCGGCGTCCGCGACGACCGCGAGCGGCTGGAGGAGATCGCGGTCCCTCTGCGCCGGCTGCTCGACTCGATGGCCGACACCGGGCGGCTGTTCACACTCCAGGTCGCGAGCTCGAAGCGCAACGGCCCGCTGAGTCCGTGGCGCCACTTCCGCAAGACGCTGCTGCACCCTGCCAGCGACGCCCTCTACGAGGAGATCCGCGCCCACCGGGCCGACCCCGACGTCGGCGAGCGCGACGACATCCTCTCGCTGCTGCTGTCGGCGCGCGACGAGGACGGCGAGGGCCTGACCGACTCCGAGCTGCGCGACGAGCTGATGACGCTGCTGCTCGCCGGCCACGAGACGACCGCGACCGCGCTGTCATGGACGCTCGAGCGCCTGATCCGCCACCCCGACGCGCTCGCCCGCCTGACCGAGGAGGCCCGCGCCGGCGACGGCGGCGAGTACATGGACGCGGTGATCAAGGAGTCGCTGCGCCTGCGCCCGGTCGTCCCCGCGGTCGCTCGCTACCTGACCGAGCCGACCGAGCTCGGCGGCCGCGTGCTCCCGGCCGGGGTCCACATCACGCCGTCGATCTACCTGACCCACCACAACCCGGAGATCTACCCCGACCCGCACAGCTTCCGCCCCGAGCGCTTCCTCGAGCGCCCGGCCGGCACCTACGAGTGGATCCCCTTCGGCGGCGGCACCCGCCGCTGCCTCGGCGCCACCTTCGCGCTGTTCGAGATGAGGATCGTGCTGGGCGAGGTGCTGCGGCGCTTCGACCTCGCGACGACGAGCGATGCGAGCGAGCGCATCGCGCGGCGGGCGATCACCTTCAGCCCCGGACGCGGCGGTCGCATTCGGGTCGCACGCGCGGCCTAGCGCCGCGCGCCGCGCGCGGAGTTTGCTCAGCGCCTTCTGGCTAGGGGACGACCTACGCGACTACGTCGCGGGGAACTCGGCCCCGTCGACCACGCAGATCCCGTCCGAGCGCCCGGGCGGCCTGCCGCCCTCGACGCCCTTCAGCCCTCCGCGCGTGAAACGCATCGCCCGCTTGACCACCACCTCGCGCATGCGCTTCGAGCCCTTCCTCACGGGCCGCAGCTCGCGCCACTCGAAGCCGACCTCACCGCGCAGCTTGTAGCGCCCGCCGGGCGGCGGGTCGGCGATCCTCGAGAACGTGAAGCCGCGCTGTGCCGCGGCGAACCGAGCCGACCCCGCGCTGACCCAGGTCGACGGCACGCCGGTGTCCTCGTAGCGCTTGCGCGCCGGGCGGTACCACTGCAGCTGGAAGCGCATGTACATCCGCTGCCTCGTGCCGTTGCCCGGCATCCCAGCCCGAATACCGACCGTGTTGAGCTTCTTGGCCGTATCGCAGACGTTGACCGTCGCCACGGCACCTTCGCCGGAACGGCGCCCGCCGTGGCGCTCGAAGCCAGCACGCCGACGACGGTCAGCAGGGCGGCGAAGAGGATCCGTCGCATCCGCCGGATCCTAGAGCCGGCCAGCGGACGTCGCGCCACATGCCGGGCTCACCTTGACATCGCATATAGTCATGCACATGCCCGCCCGTCAACAACTCATGGCCGGCTCCTCGCAAACCCCGAGGGGGGCGAATCCCGGCCGGCCCCGCCTTCGCTCGGTCATGAGCGCAGAGAGCCCCATCGCAGGCATCACTCTCGTCGCGATGGTCCTGGGCGCGGCGGTCGCCCAGCTCGCGACCTCGATCCCCAGCCCCGCCGATCAGGGATTCACCGCGGTGCTCGCGCTGATCGCGGGCTTCACCGGCGCCGCCTGGAAGTGGACTCGCACCAGCTCTTGGGCCGACATCCAGCTCCAGGCCTTCAAGTTCAGCTTCGTCGCGACGGGCGTCGGCATCGGCCTCTACGCCTTTGGCCTGATCACCGGCCTCTACTGAGCCGCGCCGCCACGCGACGCCCGTCGACCGCCCGAGGGCAGTCGTCCCTCACGCCGCGCCTATCATCGTCGGATGGCCGAGGCGGGTGACACGGCGGAGCTGCTTGCCAGCGTCAAGGTCTTCTCCGGGCTCGAGCCACGCGAGCTGGAGGAAGTCGCGCGCGTGGCGGTGCCGCGCCGCTTCGACCGCGGCGAGGTCGTCTTTCGCGAGGGCGACCCAGGCGACACCTGCTACATCGTGCGCTCCGGCACCGTCAGCATCCGCCGCGACCATCCCGACGGGCGCAGCCGAGCGCTCGCCGAGCTGCGCAACGGCGCGATCTTCGGCGAGCTGTCGATGTTCGGCGCCGAGACGCGCTCCGCGACCGCCGAGGTGCTCGAGCCGACCTCGCTCGTCGCGATCCTGCGCGCCGACATGCAGCGCGTCATCCGCTCCTCCCCCGACATCGCTTTCAAGATGCTCGCCGAGCTCGCCGACCGCGTCCGGCTCGTCAACGAGCAGCTCAGCCGGCAGTCGTTCCAGACCGTGTCGGGCCGCGTCGCGAGCACCCTGCTCGCGCAGGTCGTCACGCGCCAGTCCGAGGGCGCCGGCGCCACGGACGTGCTGATCAAGGCGACTCAGTCCGAGATCGCCCAGCTCGCCGGCACCTCGCGCGAGAGCGCGAGCCGCTTCCTCGCGACCCTCGCGCGCGAGGGAGTGGTGACCCTCGGCCGTGGCAAGGTCACCGTCCACGATCCGGACGGGCTGCGGGGCTTCATCCACTAGCCTCGCGAGCCGCCGCGCACGGCGTAGGAGCCGCCACCGTCTCCTGCACAATATGGTTCCCGCCCGTGATCGTCACTCCATGGGGCAAGTCTGACGAGCTGCGGTCGCGGAGGTTGCGCCCGGGCCCCGCCGCGACCCGCGAGGAGGTCGTCGCCAACCAGCGCGAGCGGCTGTTCGGAGCGATGGTGGCCGCCGTCGCCGAGCTCGGCTACGAGAAGACCCGCGTAGCCGATCTGCTGAAGATCTCCGGCGTGTCGCGCAGCACCTTCTACAGGCACTTCGACAACAAGCAGGAGTGCTTCCTCGCGACGCTCGACGCGCTCGTGACGACCGGCGGCGAGCGCGTCGTCCGCTCGCTGCTCGAGCACGAGGGCACTTGGTACGAGCGCTTCGAGGTCGCCTTCGACACGCTGGTCGAGTCGATCGTCGAGAACCCGGCCGCCGCCCACCTCTACTACGTCGACACCTACGCGGTCGGCCGCACGGCGATCGAGAGAGTCGAACGGATGGGCGACCGCTTCGAGCGGATCGCGATCGAGGCGATCGAGCAGTCGCCGGACCACGCGGGCATGCCGAACGACCTCGTGCGCGCGATCCTGCGCGGGTTCCGGCGGGTGATCCAGACCCGCCTGCGAACCGGCCGCGAGCGCGAGCTGCTGACCGAGGGCCGCGACCTGCTGCGCTGGGCGTTCGGCTATCGCACGCCGCCGGAGCCGCTGGGGCGGCCGCGCAAGCCGCCGGCCGACCACTTCCACCCGCCCCCCACCGACCCGACCGATCCCCGCGACCGAATCCTCGACGCCGTCATCGATCTGATGGCCGAGAACGGCTACGAGGCGATGACGATCAACGAGATCGCGCAGCGCGCCTCGATATCGCTGACCACCTTCTACGGCCACTTCGAGGGCAAGGACGATGCGGTCGTCGCGGCGCTGCGGCGCAACGCCAACCGCGTGCTCGAGGTGACCGCCCCCGCGTACCGCGAGGCGCCCGACTGGCCGCGCGCGATGGGCGCGGCGATCCACGCCTTCTTCGCGTTCCTGATGCTCGAGCAGCCGTTCGCCCAATTCGGCGGCGTCCACGTCCACTCCGCCAGCCGGCTCGTGGTCGAGGTCCGCGACCAGCTGCTGGCCGCCTCGCAGGCGTTCATCGCCGAGGGCTACCGCCAGCATCCCGGCGCGAACCGGCTCGCCGGGGAGGCGATCGGCGCGAGCGTGGACGCGCTGATCTTCGACGAGATGGTGCGCCGCGGGCCGCAGCACATCTACGAGCTCGCCCCGACGGCGACCTACATGGTCCTGCTCCCGTTCGTCGGCGCCGACGAGGCCTGTGCGGTCGCGAACGCAAGCCGATAGGCTGCGCCGCGATGTTCGTGCTCAACTTCTACTCGCCGGTCTTCAGCGATCAGCTCAAGCGCGGCCGCAAGACCGCCACGATCCGGCTCGGCGACAAGGCCGCGAAGTACCGCAAGGGCGAGGTCGTGCTCGTCACCGTCGGCTTCCAGCACGCCCCGCGCGAGCGGATCTTCGAGGCCGTGATCGACGGTGTCGAGGTCAAGCGCGTCAAGGAGCTCTCGCCGCGCGACATCGAGCACGACAACCCCGAGTTCCGCCGCCTCGACGAGACGGTCCACTTCCTCGAGCAGATCTACGGCCGCAAGGTCGAGCAGGACGACGTCGTGACGATCGTCCGCTTCTCCCAGATCTCCGACCGTCCGTCGGAGATCACCGAGCGCCTGCGCCCGGACGCTCCCTCCCAGAACTGAGGTCGAGCAGCGACGCCATCCCCTCGAAGGCGTGGGGGATGCCGCCCTTGCGGTCGGAGAGGAAGCAGACCAGGACGTACGGCCGGCGCTCGAGCGTTAGCTCGGTCACCTGCTCGCGCCCGCTCTCCAGCGCGACCGTCGCGCGCGACCCCTCGACGTCGACCGGCACCCACGCCGTGTCCGACCGGCGCCCGATCGCGGCGCGCGCACCCGCGACGAGCGACTTGGCGCCCGGGTCGATCGGCAGCGCGACGGCCTGGTGCAGCTCGCGGCCGCCGTTGCGGAAGAGCACGCGGTTGCGCCCCACCTCGAGGTTGCGGGTAATGAAGCCCTTGCCCTCGGTCGCCGTGACGATTCCCTGCGCCTTCGGCAGCTTTCCCCCGGTCGGCTCACCGCTCACCTCCAGCTTGGCGATCCCGCCCCTGGCGCCGTTGGTCTGACGCCCGCCGTCGGGGCGCTCCTGGGTGTCGGCGATGTAGTAGGTCCCCGGCTCGAGCGCCTGGCTGGTGGTCGCGGACTGCCCCGGGGGCACGGGCGCCACGCCGCCGGCCGGATGCATCCAGCGCGGCTTGGGGCTCCCGTCGACCGCCTCGAGCACCTCGTTGACGATGTCGGCGCCGTCGTGGCCCCCGTCGACCTTGAACAGCTGGGCGTCGTGGAGCGTGTCGCCGCGGTTCACGAGCGTCATCCGGACGGGCCCGGGCTCGATCGACGCGGGCGCCTGCATAGCGACCTTCTTCGCATTCGGATCGGTGGTCTCGACGACCAGTGCCGTCGGGCCGCCACCCGATCCGCCTCCGCCATCACCGCCCGGATCGTCGTCGGAGCCGCACGCGGACGCTCCGCAGACGGCGGTGATCGCCACCAGCACGGCAAGCTGCCTGTACCTCATGTCGGTCGACCCCTCCTGTCGATTGACGACAGGAGGGACCGTACACATCCGGCGCCCGAAGCGCCAAACGGCTACCGCACGTCGAGCTCGGAGATCATGCCCTTGGCGACGTGCGGCGGACCGCCCGCCCGATCGGCGATGAAGCAGACGAGCGCGTACTTGCCACGCTTGAACTCCATCTCCGTCACCTGCTCCTCGCCCCCGTCGAGCACAGCGGTGCTCTCGAAGCTCTCGAAGTCGACCGGCGGTGGGCCCTTGGGCTCCTGCTCGGACGCGAACAGCTTCGTCACGTCCGAGAACTTCGCCCCCTTGCGCATCGGAAAGGCGATGATGTGGTGCAGCTCGTTGCCGGCGTTCTCGAACGTCAGGCGGTTCTTGCCGGGCTTGATTCCCGAGGGGTCGAAGCTGTACTCGTCCGCGACGATCTTCGCATCGGTCGCGGGCAGCTCGCCGCCCTCGTCGCCGGCGACCTCGAACTTGACGATGCCTCCCCGCCTGGCATTCGGCGTACCCTCGCCCTCGCCCCCGCTCGACTCCGTGTCGACCAGGTAGTAGGTCCCGGGCAGCAGCGTCTGGGTGACCGTCCCCGACTCACCCCGCTCGACGGAGCCGACTCCGCCCGCGGCGTGCGCCCAGTCGGGCGTCGGAGCGCCCTCCTCGGTGTCGATCACGTCGGCGATCACCTGCTGCGCGGTCTGCTCGCCCGCGACACGCACGAGCTGCGCGTCGTGCGGGCCCTTGCCCGAGTTCTCGAGCGTGATCTCGACGAGGCCGGCGTCGACCGAGGACGGGCCGTCGATCGCGACGCGGCTCTTCGAGGGCTCGGTCGTGGTGAACGTGACCGTCGTGGCCTCGGACGCGACGGAGGAGCCGCCGCCCGCGGATGAGTCGTCGTCGTCACCGCACGCGGGCAGCGCGCAGAGGCCGGCGACGGCGAGGAGGGCAAGGGAGGGTTTCAGCGCCATGGCGGCGTGGGTCCTTTCGTCGGTTGCGAGCCTTTTACATCAGGAAGCGCGGGAATCGCAACTCTGGAGGCGGGCATGGGGCGTGCCCAGCCGCTGGCACTCTCGGTGGTAGAGTGCCAATCCAGTCATCAGAACTCAGTCGTAGACGGAGGTAGCTACCCCTATGAAGCTCAAGCCCCTCGGCGATCGTTTGATCGTCCAGGCCATCGAGGAGGAGGAGACGACCGCCAGCGGCATCGTCCTCCCCGACACCGCCAAGGAGAAGCCGCAGCGCGGCAAGGTCGTCGCAGTCGGCGACGGCAAGTGGGACGAGGACGGCGAGAAGCGGATCCCGCTCGACGTCGCCGAGGGCGACGAGGTCCTCTACTCGAAGTACGGCGGCACCGAGGTGACCGTGGAGGGCGACGACCTGCTCGTCCTGCGCGAGTCGGACGTGCTCGCCAAGGTCTCCTAGCAACTTCTCTTCACTTCACTCAGGAATCACGGAGGAACACAGAACATGGCTCACAAAGAGCTCAAGTACGACCAGGAGGCCCGCTCGGCGCTGCTGGCCGGCGTAGACGCCGTCGCCAACGCCGTCAAGGTCACCCTCGGCCCCAAGGGCCGCTACGTGGTGCTGGACAAGAAGTTCGGCGCCCCGACCATCACCAACGACGGCGTCACGATCGCGCGTGAGATCGAGGTCGAGGACGTCTTCGAGAACCAGGGCGCGATGCTCGTCCGCGAGGTCGCCACCGCGACCAACGACGTTGCCGGCGACGGCACGACGACCGCGACCGTGCTCGCCCAGCAGATCGTCCGCACCGGCCTCCAGAACGTGGCCGCCGGCGCGAACCCGCTCGGCCTCAAGCGCGGCATCGAGAAGGCCGTCGACCAGGTCGTCGAGAACATCGGCAAGCAGTCGACCGAGATCTCGGGCAAGGACCAGATCGCCCGCGTGGCAGCCATCTCGGCCGCCGACGACGAGATCGGCGACGTGATCGCCGACGCGATCGACAAGGTCGGCAAGGACGGCGTCGTCAACGTCGAGGAGGGCCAGACGTTCGGCATGGACCTCGAGTTCACCGAGGGCATGCAGTTCGACAAGGGCTACATCTCGCCC
>Ga0190275_10001143_pt1 | contig 20317 bp, 13 predicted proteins | sample Popmic550T_FD_133745 | JGI IMG/M metagenome (GOLD analysis project Ga0190275, IMG submission 133745) | Populus adjacent soil microbial communities from riparian zone of Yellowstone River, Montana, USA - 550 T | ecosystem: Environmental > Terrestrial > Soil > Riparian zone > Trees stand | place...
CACCTCGCGGCCGACGCCGTAGAACATCGACCGGATCGTCTCGCCGCGGCGGAACGCGGTGATGCCGTAGTCGCCCATGAACGCCGTGCGGTCGGCCTCGTCCATCGCCAGCAGCTCCAGCTCCAGCTTCGCCGGCGCCTGCGTCGCGCTCGGCGCCAGCGCCAGCAGGTCGGCCGGGAGCGGGTCGTTGAAGCCGCTGTCGCCGCGGTTCACGAACACGATCTCCGGCTTGAGCGTCAGCAGCTGGAAGCTCCGCAGCGCCTTGTCCTCGTCGGCCGTGAGGCCGAACTGCGCCGCCGGCGTCCCCGCCTCCAGGCCGGCGACGACGCGGCGCAGCAGCGCCAGCTCCGCCTCCTCGGCGTCGCGCTCCTTCTGCGGCTTCGCCTTCTTCAGCCCCGCCTCCACCTTCGGGACGCGGTTCGACACGATTTCGAGGTCGGCGAACAGCAACTCGTCGCGGAAGCGGGTGAGCTGCGCGGCGAAGTCGGTGCGGGTGAACCCGTCGAGGACGACGACCATGCCGTTGGCCTCGCGGATGATGCCGAGGCGGCGGGCGTTGTCCTTCTTCTCGTCGAGCATCAGGCCGGGCGTGTCGAGGACGGCGACCTGGGTGTACGTCGTCTTCTTCGGCTTCATCACGGCGGCGATGCCGGCGAGGCGGTCGTCCGGCACGTCGGCCATGGCGGTCTGGCCCTGCTGCACCTTCGACGGGTCCGGCTTGCCGCCGGTGAGCCACTCGAAGACGGTGCTCTTGCCCGACCCGGCGTAGCCGACGAGGCCCATTTTCATGGAGAATTCCAGCGCGACGAGGAGGAACGCGGATGCGGATAGCATACGGACGGGGCGCGTCAGGGGGCGTGCCGCAGCGCCCGGCCGGGCAGCGCCCCGGTGTGCGTGCCGCGGTCGAGCACCACCCGGCCGTTCACCACCACGTACTCCACGCCCACGCCGTACTGGAACGGCGCCGTGTACGTCGCCCGGTCGGCGACGGTCACGGGGTCGAACACGGTGATGTCCGCGAACGCCCCCGGCCGCAGCACGCCGCGGTCGCGCAAGCCGAGCTTCGCGGCGTTCAGGCTCGTCATCTTTCGCACCGCGTCCTCGAGGCGCAGCACGCCGCGCTCGCGGACGTACTCGCCGAGCACCCGCGGAAACGTGCCGAAGCTGCGCGGGTGCGGGTTGCCGCGCCGCAGCGGCCCCTCCGTCGCCAGCGCCAGCCCGTCGGACCCGACCGAGCACCACGGCTGCGCCAGCGCCAGCGTCATGTCCTTCTCGTCGTGGTGGGCGTACACCGTCGGCACCGAGCCGTCCTGCTCCACCAGCACGTCGAACAGCACGTCCAGCGCGTCGGGCGGCGGCACCTTCCCCTTCGATTTCTCGGCAACAACGCGGTCCATCGTCAGCCCCTCGTAGGGGCCGCGGCCGCTGACGAGCATCCGCGACCAGTCGCCGCCGACCGCGGTGAAGTGGTTGTACCACCCGGGAAGGCCGTCCTTGATGTCGGTCTTCATCCGGGTGCGCGCGGCCGGGTCGCGGAGCCGTTCGAGCAGCTTCGCCCGGCCGCCCTCGTGCGCCCACGGCGGCACGATGCTCGCCAGGTTGTTGTTGCCGCGGGTGTACGGGTACACGTTGGCCCGCACGTCCACGCCGCGGCGGCGCGCGGCCTCGATCAGCGCCACCACCTCGTTCATCCGCCCCCAGAACTGCTGGTCGGCGATCTTGATGTGGATGATGTCCACCGGCACGCCGGCGCGCTCGGCGACGGCGATCATCTCGCGCACGGCGTCGAACACGCCCGTCCCCTCGTTGCGGGTGTGTGCTGAAAAGGTGCCGCCGTGCCGCCCCGCGGCCTTCGCCAGTTCCACCAGGTCGTCGGTAGTGGCGAGCGACCCCGGCGGCATCGCCAGCAGCGACGACAGGCCGAACGCCCCGTCGCGTATCGCGGCGTCGATCACGGCCTTCATCTGCTCGAACTCGGCGGGCGTCGGCCGGGCGTGGGACTGGCCCATCACCGACTCCCACACGTTGTCGAGGCCGACGTAGGTGGCGACGTTCACGCTCACGCCGGCGCGGTCGATCTCGTCGAGGTAGCCGCGCACGGTCGTCCACTCGAACGCCTTGCCGCGGGCGGCCACCTTCCGGGCGCTGAGCTTCCCGACGAGCGGGGCCGCGGACCGGCCTTCGCCGAGCACCTCGGTCGTCACGCCCTGGCGCACCTTGCTCTCGGCCTTGCCGTCCTCCAGCAGCGTCTCGTCGGAGTGCGAGTGGATGTCGATGAAGCCGGGGGCGACGATCAACCCCTTCGCGTCGATCGTGCGCGTGGCGGAGCCGCGGACGCGGCCGACGGCGACGACGGCGTTGCCGCGGACGGCCACGTCGCCGGCGAACCACGGGTTGCCGGTGCCGTCCACGACGCGGCCGTTGCGGATGACGAGGTCGTAGTCGGGGGGGTCGGCCGGCCGGGCGGGGACGGCGGACACGGCGAGGAGGCCGAGCGCGGCGAGGGTGAGGAGGCGCATGGGGGTTTCCTGTGGGGCCGGTTTCCAACCGGCCGGTTCGCGGCCAGGCCGGTTGGAAACCGGCCCCACGTCGTCACTCGGTACGGATCACGCGGCGCACGTCCACCGCCTCGCCGCCCGCAAGGATCGCACGAACCACGTCCGCCCCGGACGCGACGCGGCCGAACGGCACCACGTCCCCGACCGCGGCCGGCGGCGCACCGGGGAACAGCACGAACTCCCCTGCCCCGCCGCGCACGAGCGCCACGGTTCCCTCCGTCGGCCGCGCCGCCGACGCCGGCACCGACGGCAGCTTCAGCCGCTCGGCCGCACCGCGCGTCAGCCAGCCGGCGCCCGCCGTGCCACGGACTACACCGTCGGCGCCGCGCAGCCGGCCGCTGTGGTAGCCGCCGTCGAGCGCGACCGCGAGGAACAGGGCCGCGGCTTCCGGGGCGCCTTTCGCGTCCAGCGTCAGGTCGAAGTCGCCGGCCGCGGTTTGCACCGTCACCTTCGCGGCGTCGCCGACGGGCGCCTTCCGCCACTCGAAGCGCGGCAGCTTTGCCCGGTCGTAGCCCGGCAGGTGGGTGCGCTCGTCGGCCGGGCGGTCGGCGGGGCGGCGGTAGCGCCACGGGCCGTCGCCGAACACTTCAAGGCACAGCCCGGCCAGCGGCGCGTCGTACTCCTTCAGCTTCTCGCGGGTGCGCACGTCGTTGTGGAGCGCGTCCGGCGGGGCGTTGTCGTCGAACCAACACTGCACGCCCTCGGCCCAGTACTCCGAGTGGTTGGTCGCGGCATACGTGTTCTTCCACAGGCCGCGGTCGCGCGCCGCCTGGTACGCCGCCCGCAGCCGCTTGTCGAACGTCGGGTCGGTGGTCGAGAGGCCGGTGCCGTGGATCGCGTGGGCGAACTCGTGGACGAAGATGTTCTCGGCCGGGTACGGGTCGCCGCGGAAGCCGAGGAGGTTCTCCTCGCCGCAGCTGACGACCGGGTTGCTCCGCGTCGCCCCGAGGCCGCGGGCGCGGCGGTCCCAGTACAGTTTCGGCTTCAGGTTGGCGTGTTCCGGCAGGTCGGTCGTGTACTCGGTCGCGGCCATCACCGCCACGCGCACCCGGTTCGCGCGCATGGCCTTGACGAGGTCGGGCCGCTCGCCGAGCATCTTGCCGACGACCCACGCCGCTTCCGCGAGGGCGTGGTCGCTCACCTTCGCGGAGCCGACCACGGGGAGGCCGTCGGCGTCGGCGTGGCGCTGGTAGAACGGCGCGAGCTTCAGTTCGGCGCGGAGTGTGTCGGGGATGGGTTCCGCGCCGCGGGCGGCCGGGCCGACCAGGAGCAGGGCGAGGACGAACGGGCGTGCGGGGTTCGTGGGCATGTGGTGTGTGATACGAGTAGAGTGGTCTGGCGAGCCGACCGCCGTGAGGCGGCGAGTGACGTTCCCATCACCCGCCGCCTCACGGCGGTCGGCTCGCCAGGTCACAACGTCACCGAACCAACCCCCGCCCGCAGCGCGTCGCGGTGCAGCGCCGCGAGGTAGCCCGCCCGCAGCAGCGCGTCCGGCGTGACAGTTTCGCCGTCCGCCCACGGGTCGCCGAGTTCGGTGAACCCGACGCGTCGGAAGAATCCCAGCAACTCGGTGCGACGCTCGCCGCCCGTCGCGCCGCGGCGCGTGCCCGCCTCGGCGACTCCGAGCAGCACCGCCTCCCACTCGCGCAGCCGATCGCCGACCGCGCCCGGCGCGTCCGGGCCGGCCTCGGGCGCGTCGTCGTCACCGCCGAGCGTCGTGGGGACGCGGTCGCGGCCGAACTTCGCGCGCAGCCGCTCCAGCAGGGCGGCGTTCCGCGACACGATCCGGCCGCGGTCGAACCCCGGACACAACACGCGGTGCCCACCGTTCGGCGTGCCGGCGCCCAATAATGCGAGCGGTTCCAGCGTCAGCCCGCCGCGGGCGAAGCCGACCCGGGCGACGACGTGCGTCAGCCGGTCGCGGTCGGGGTTCACTGCCTCCAGGAACTCGACCGCCGGCTCGTTCACGCCGACCCACGGCACCGTCAGCTCCGCTTCCGACCCGGCCGCGTCGCGCACGTCCCAGCGGAGGCACTGGCGCGACTCGTCGAACACGCGCTCGCCCCATCCGGCCGGCTTCAGCACGACGATTCGGTCGAGCGGCTGCTCCTCGACCAGGCCGAGCGGGAAGGTGCCGGCCGCGTAGGCGGCGAGCGCCGCCCAGTCGGCGAATGCCCGCCCGCCGAAGTCGATCCGCGCCGGGTCGGTCGGTTCGATCGCTTCGGCGCGGCTGTCCTTGCTCGTGGAGAGCCGGCCGGCCGGGTTCAGCCGCCCGCCGCGCAGGGCGACCAGCGACCGGCACAGCTGCTCGGCCGGCCCGCACCGCCACAGCACCTCGGAGCGGTAGGACGCGTCCGACGAGAACCGCCCCGGCGTCGCGGCCGGCCGGCTCGCGGTCCACGTCAGGAACCGCTTGTTTTCCATGTCCCAGAACAGCGCCGTGACGCCCTCGAAGCCCGACGCCGATTCCCACGGGAACGCCCCGACGCCGACGAGAACGAGATCGGGAGCCGCGTCGTACTCGGTCCGCGGTCGGCCGGCGAGGCGGAGCGGCGGCGGTTCGCCCGCGGCCTGTAGCGATTGCGCGAGGGCGTCGGCCGTGTACAGCCGTGCGAACAGCCGGGCCGGGTCGGCGGCCGCATGGCGAGCCAGCGCAAGGTCCACCTCGTCGGCGACGGCGCGGACCAGCCGCGCCAGCCGCGGCAGGAGCAGCGCCGTGGCCGACACGGAAAGCGTGAACAACCGCTGGCTCGTTCGTTCCGAGACGTGGGCGATCCCGCCGCCGACCATCGCCGCGAACAACTCGCGGGCCGCGGTTAGCACTTGAGCACGGGAGACGGGCGATCCCGCCGGCGCGTCCGCGGTGGAAGCGGCCTCTCGCCGTTCGATCACCTTGCCGCGGCTGGCCTGAAACGCGAGCACGGCCACCAGCACCCAGCGCGTGTGTTGCGCCTTCGGCGCCGTGGTCAGGACCGCGTCGAGCAGTTGCGCGGGTCGCGTGCCGCCGGGGAGGAGCCGCGCTTCCACGTCGTGTGAAACCAGCCGGATGGCGAGGGCCGCACCCACTTCCACTTCCACGGCCGGCGGCGGCGTCAGTGCGGCGAGGGCGTCTTTCACCGCCGTCTTGCCGGCCCATTTCACCAGGTCGTCGAGCGACACGGCCAACAGCGCCTCGGCCAGCGCCTCGCCCGGCGGCGGGCCGGTGGATGCCTCCGTCGTCGCGGCCCAGGTGTCGCGGAGGTACATCGTCGCGGCGAGAACTTGCCGCGTGACGCCGGTCGCGGCGGTGGTGTCGGTGGCCTTCGTCGGCCCGTCGGGCGGCATGGTCACCGCCCACCCCAGGCCGCGGACGATCACCGCGTGGTCCGTCTCTTCGTGGGTGACGCCGCCGGCGTCGAGGTCTTTGCGGGCGCGACGGACGAGGCCGACGTTGGCGAGCGCGACCAGCCCGGCCTCGTCGAACGAGGCGAGGAGGCGCGTCAGCCGGTCGCGGTCCGCGGGCGTCATCACCTCACCCCTGATCCATCGCCGTGGCGAGCCAGTGGGCCAGCCGCTCGGGCGTCAGCGCCGCGATCTCCATCCCCTCTGCGGCCAACTGCCCGGCCGTCCGCACGTCGTAGAACGGGTTCGCGTTCCCGTCCAGCGCCGCCAGCCCGAGGAGCCGTACGCCGGCGCCCCGGAGGCGCCGCACCGCCGCTACCAACTCGCGTGGGTCGGCCCCCTCGCAGAAGTCGGTGACGAGTACCAGGATGGTCCGCCGCGGCTGACTCACCAGCTGCTCGCAGTAGCGCAGCGCCGCGCCGATGTTCGTGCCGCCGCCGAGCTGCACGGACATCAACACTTCCACCGGATCGCTCGCGTGCTCACTCAGGTCCACGATGGCGGTGTCGAAGACCACCAGCCTGACGCGCACCGCCGGCAGCCCGGCCAGGATGCCGGCCATCACCGCCGAGTGGATGACGCTGTCGGCCATCGACCCGGACTGGTCCACACACAGGATGATTTCCCACGGCAGGTGCCGCCGCACGCGGTTGAAGAACTGCGGGTCCTCGACGACCAGTTTCTTGCGGCCGGGGTCCCAGTTCTTCAGGTTCCGGCGGACGGTGCAGCGGGCGTCGAAGTTGCGGGCGACCTTGTGACGGCACTTGCGGAACCGGTTCAGCCGGCCGGTGAGCGCGCCGAGGATTTCGCGCTCCAGCTTCCTCCGCACCTCCTCGACGACGCGGGCGATCAGCCGCCGGGCCTCGACCAGCACCGGGCCGCGCATCTGCCCTTTCAGCGACAGCACGGCGGCGAGCAGTTCTGCCGAGGGTTCGAGTTTGGCGAGCGTCTCGGGGTCCTGCACGATCTCGGTCATGCCGTAGCGGTCGAGGGCGTGCTTCGTGATGCGCTCGCACGTCTGCTGCGGGAACAGCTCGCGCAACTCGTTCAGCCACGTCGGCACGTTCAGCTGCGACGGGTCGAGCGAGCCCGGCCCGAGCTTCGGCCCCTGGCGGACGCCGCGGCCGCGGTACTCCCGGCCGTAGAGCTGGTCGAGCGCGTCGGCCATGCGCTGCTGCTCGGCGGTGAGTACGTCCGGCATCCGCGGCTGGGCGAACTTGCCGAGCACCAGCCGCCACCGGGCGAGTACGTCGTTCGCGGACATGGCTTCTCCTACGTCAACCCGTCGGCGGCCAGCGACTCGCGCACACGTCGCGTCGCCGCGGCGGCGAGCAGCGCGTCGGCCTCGGACACGTCCGTCTGCACCAGCCCGGTCAGCGCCGCGCCGCCGTGCAGGCCGGCGACGGCGTCGGCCACGCGCGCCACCTCGCGCGGCGTCAGGTCGGCGAACGCCAGCCGGAGTTCGGGGAGCACGCCGAGGAAGGCGCCGTCGTCCCAGCCGCCGAAGCGGGCGTCGAGCGCGCGGACGAGCCCGCCGACCTGCCACGCCGCCTCGCGGGCCGTCGCCAGCAGGCCGCGCACGAACCCGGCACTGCGCCGCGGGTCGCCCGACGTGCCGCCCAGGAACCCGGCCGCGAGCGCCACCAGCTCCTCCTCCGTCAGCCGACCTTCGCCGTACAGCACCCCTGCCGCGGCGCCGACGATGGCGGTCTGCCCGCGGTCCGGCGGCGCCGCGACGATCCCGCGGAGGCCGCCGGCGAGGAGGTCGGCGTCGAAGTCGCCGCCCAGCAGTTCGCGGAGCGACTGCAGCGCCCGCAGCGCGGGTTCGACCACCTCGTCGGGGCAGTTCACCAGATCGCCGACGAGGAAGCACGCCCGGCGGTACGCGGTCGCGGCGAGGTCGGGGAGCATCGTCAGGTGGCCGGCCTCCAGCGGCTCACGCGACCGGGCCAGCAGGTCGAGCTGCGTCAGCCCGCCGACGGCGGACACGAACGAAGGGTCCTCGGCGGCGAACCGTCCGACCAGTTCCGCGAGCGCCGCGGCCTGTCGGTGCAGCCCGAGCCGGCACGCCCGCACCAGCACCGCGACCGCCGCGGCCGTGTCGCGGCCGGCGCCTTCCGCTTCCAGCCGCGCCGCCTCGGTCCGCAACTTCGCCGCGGCCGCTTCCTCCACCGTCACGCCGAACACCGCGGCTTCCACCAGCGCGCTCTCGGCCGCGGGCGACCAGCACACCCGCCAGTGTTCCTGCATCCGGTCGAGGCCGGTGCCGCGGACGAAGTCGGGACCGTTCACGTACCCGCCGAACGGCGAGCCGAGCAGGTCGAGCCGGTGGAGCAGCCGGCTCACGGCGCGGTGACGGGCGTCGCGGTACAGGTCGAGCGCCAGTTCCTTCCGCTCGACGGCGTCGACAGGCAGCTTGAGGCGGCGGGCCTCGCGGTGGAAGTCCTGCACGATCGGCGGCACACCCGCGGCGGCGGGCACGCGGCCAATGCGGTTCCCGGCCAGCACCTCCGCCACGAGCCGCAGCAGCGGGGCGCCGTCGGTGCCGGCCTCGCCCTTCACGAAGCAGCTGCGCATGCCGTCGAGCACGTCGTCGCGCGTCGGCCACGCGTGCCCGCGGAACGCGGCCAGCTCGCGGCTCATCCGCACCGCCGCCGCCGCGTCCGGCGTGGTCACCGTCGGGTGCATACCGCGCTCGCGCGTCAGCCGACCCACCTCGACGGCGATCTCGGCGGCGGCGCGGGTGCGGTCGGCGGCGTGCCATAGACGGTCGTAGAACGCCGGCTGCGGCATACCCGCCGCGTACCCGGCGAGCGCGTCGAGCTGGTCGAAGCTGTAGCGCATCAGCCACGACCCGGCCTCGTCGTCGGTCAGCGCCGGCGGCGAGGGTCGCGTCGCCCCCGCCGCCACCAGGTCCGGCAGCACGACGGTATGGAATCCGCCCGTCACCACGAGCACGGGTCGGTTCGATCGTTCGCTCTCGACGCGGTTCAATTCATCGATCACGGCCGCGGCCATGCACGCCTCGCGGGCGTCGGTGCCGTCGGCGGCCAGCTCGGCGGGCGCGTAGCTGAGGCGGGCCATGGCGCAGTACGCGGCCACGCGGTCGGCGAAGGCGGCGGTGTCGGCGTCGTCCCACGCCGTCTCGAAGAGGTGGTCCCACGCCTCGTTGTGGTCGCGACAGCCGAGGCGGCGGGCGAGCGCCTGCACGTACGCGCTGTGCGACAGGTGCGCGTCCGCCGCCAGCGAATCGACGCGCACCGGTTCCGCGTCGTCGGAGCGCTGTCGGGCCAGCACCATTTCGGGGTATTCGAGGTCAATGAACCGCAGCCGCGCCCCCGCGGCGCGTCCCGCCCGCAGGGCGACGAGCTCGGGCGAGTAGTCGCAGAACGGGTAGAACGCGGCGAACCGCGCCGGGCCGACGGGGCCCGGGCCGCCGAGCCGACGCTTGCGGTCCACGAACGTCGTGTACAGCGCCACGGGGCACGCGGTTTCGTCGTCGAGCAGCAACTCGATGAGCGGGGTGAACGACGCCGGCCCCTCGACCAGCACCGTGGCGGGGTGGTTCGCTTCGATCCAGCGGCGCAGGTGCGCGGCGCACGCCGGCGAGTGGTGGCGAATCGGGAAGTACGTCACCCGCTGCGACCGCAGCTTCGGCAGCAGCGCGGCGACGACGGTGGCGGGGTCGGTCACGGCGGCCTCACTGCCCGAGGATTCCGCGGCCGTCGTAGAACGCCTTCCAGTGCGGGCTCCCCTTCGCCCGCGCCTTCACCACCACGTCGAAGTACTGCCGCACCTTCTTGGCGTCGTCGGCCGAGTCCTTCAGGACGGTGCCCACCAGCTGCCGGGCGAGGTGGGTGCCGGTCACGGTGCCGTCGCCGAAGTAGCTCGCGTCCAGCCCGGCCGCGAACGCCACCGACACCGCCTCGGCCGTGCTCATCGTCGCCGCCGGCCGCTCCACCACGGTGCCTTCCGCGGTCCGGCCCTTGCGCAAATCGAGGAACGTGGTGACGAGCACGTCGATCACGTCGGTCGGCACGGTCGCGGCGGCGCCGGCGTGTAGCAGCAGGTCGGCCGCCTGTTTGGTCACGAGGTCGAGCTCGAACTGCTTCTCGGCGATCGGCGGCACCGTCTCGAAGTTGAACCGCCGCTTCAGCGCCGCCGACATCTCGTGAACGCCGCGGTCGCGGGTGTTCGCCGTGCCGATGACGTTGAACCCCGGCCGGGCGAACACCGCCGTGTCGCCGCCGCGCAGTTCGGGCACGTACAGCACCTTGTCGCTCAGCACGCTGACGAGCGTGTCCTGAATCTCCGGCGGGCAGCGCGTAATCTCCTCGAAGCGCACCACCTGACCGCGGCTCAGGCCGTGGTGCATCGGCGCCGGCACCAGCGCGTTCGGCGTCGGCCCCTCGGCCAGCAGCAGCGCGTAGTTCCACGAATACTTGATCTGGTCCTCCGTCGTGCCGGCGGTGCCCTGGATGGTGAGCGCGCTCGTACCGGAAATCGCGGCCGCGAGGAGTTCCGACAGCATCGACTTCGCGGTGCCCGGCTCGCCGACCAGGAGCAGACCGCGGTTGCTCATCAGGGTGACGATGCAGCGGTCGATCATCGCCTCCTCGCCGTGGAACTTGCGCTCGACGCCGGCGGCGGGCTTCTTCCCCTTCGCGGGTTTCGTGGCGAAGTCGCCGCCGAGGATGAAGGTGCGGACGGCGCGCGGCGAGAGCTTCCACCCCGGCGGTTTGGGGCCGGCGTCGGCCGCGGCGAGGGCGGCCAACTCGGCGGCGTAGCGCAACTCGGCCGGCTCGCGGAGCATCGTCGGGTCGGCGGGCATGGGGGGAACTCCAGGATGCGGCGTCAGATGCTGGTAGCCGCGGGCTTCAGCCCGCGCTCACCTACGACGACTTGCCGGGAGTAACGCGGTTCGCTCTCCACAGCCAGCGCGGGCTAAAGCCCGCGGCTACCAACCCAGGCGCCACGCGCTCAGTAGTAGCTCACCTTCTGCCACTCGGGGTCGAAGCCTGTGCCCTCGGCGGCCAGCTGCCGCACGTCGTTGTAGCACTCGCTCAGCAGCACCGGCGGCACCTTCCCCAGTTCCACCGCCGTCCGGTTCCAGCGGCCCCCCGACTCGTTCGCCGGCTTGATCCGCACGAACGACAGGCCGTGCAGCGCCACCGGCCGGTCCTCCTCCGGCAGGCCGCTGCCGCTGAACTCCACCTCCGCCTGAAGGCCCAGCGACGGGAACGGCTTCCGGTAGGTGTAAAAACAGCCGCCGTCCTCGGCCTCGCCGCGGACGTAGCCCAGCTTCGTCGCCCGGCCGCGCAGCTGGAACGTCGTCAGCTTGTGCCCCTCGAAGTCCTTCAGCGCCGCCTCCTTCTTGCGGGCGTCCGGCAGCACGAACGGCTCGCGGCCGAACTGGTCGAACGGCGGCGTCACGTCGTAGTCGGTGAAGTGCTGCTTCCACGCGGCGGCCTGCTCCGGCGTCACCGTCGCCGCGTGCGCCAGCCTCACGACGGCGTCCGCCGGAACGGTCACGGCGGCGTCCGTCTCGTCGGTCAGCGACCCGTCCTCGAGCGGGCGGAACAGCCGGTCGTCGGCCACCCACGCGAGCCGGACGCACACCCGGCCGACGATCGGGTGCTCGGCGAGGTAGCGGCGCCAGTCGTTGAACGCCCACGTCCGCTGCGTGCACAGCGCCTCGTACAGCCGCTCGCCCTGGAGCTTCACCACCTCCTTCAGTTGCTTCTTGGCGTCGGCGAACGCCTTCTTCGCCTCCTTCGCTTTCTCCGCGTCGTCCGCCTTGCCGGGGGCCGGCAGCGCCTTCAGCGGCTTGCCGCCGTCGCCGCGGACCACCGGTTCCAGCTCGTCGTTCAGCGCCGCGGTGAACTGCCGCGGGCCGTAGTTGAGCGTCAGTTCGGCCGGGCCGCCGCCCTCGGGGCGCGTGAAGCCGGCGTCCGGGATAGTGCGGTCGGCCAGCTCGTCCACCGTCCACCCTTCGCGCTCGGCGACCGCGGTGACGAACTGCCCCGCCAGCTCGCGCACGGCCTTCGTGCGGAAGCGGTTGGCGATCGACAGCAGCACCTGCAGCGCCGTCGGGTGCTTGAGGTTCGCCAGCACCTCGACCAGCGCCTTGCACTGGGCGAGCCGCTGGCCGAACCACGTGCGGACGTACTGCTCGCACACCCGCACGCACCCGGCGTCGCCGGCCGCGGACACGACCGCGAGCATCCCCTTCTCGCCGGAGGCCGACCCGACCAGAGTGTTCGAGTACTGCCGGAACAGGTGCGCCCGGTAGCCCTCCTCGTCCTTGTACTGCTCCTCGAAGTAGTGCAGGTGCCCGGACCCCTTCCACTGCGCCCAGTGTGCCGCGGCGTCCTTCTTCGCCTTCGCGGCGCTCTCCTCGGCCGACGCGGTGCGGGTGTCGTGGCCGATCCAGCTGCTCAGCACGAAGGTCGCCAGCGCGGCGGTGTCGGCGGGGCGGCACAGGCCGAGGAAGCGGCGCAGCACCGGGCCGCACGCCGGCGACTTCTGCTGCACCGCCTGCACCACCCACCAGCGCACCACCCTCGGGTCCACGTCCTTGCCGGTGTCCTGCCAGCGCACGGCCGGGAGGCGGTCGAGCGGGAACCAGTCCATCCCGGCCGGCGGCTTCTTCGCCAGCCCGGCCTCGGCCTCCTTCAGCAGCGCCTTGCGGTCGAGGAACTCGTTCACGTCGGCGCCGAGCTTCTCCAGCGCGGCCATCATCACGCCCTTCACCGCCTCCTGCTTCTCCTTGCGGAAGGACGCCTTCAGCGGGTCGATGGCGGCCGTGTCGCCGATGTCGCCGAGCCACTCGGCCGCGGCCGCACGCACGCCCTGCCGGCCGTCGGCCAGCGCCACCAGCACCTTGTCCGTCTTGCCGGGTACGGTCCGCAGCGCCGCCTGCGCCAGCGGCCGTTCGCTCTTCCCCTCGCCGAGCGCCAGGTCCCACAGGAGGTTGATGAACCCCGGCGGCAGGTGCGGAAACATGCCGAGCACGCGGAAGGCGTTCCGCCGCCGCGTCGGCTCGAAGTAGTCGCGCTGGCCGGTGGTGTTGACGCCGGTGAGGGTGTCGCGGAGGAGGTCGAGGTGGTCCACGAACGCCGGCCACACCGCGGCCGGCTCCCAGTCGCAGAACTGGTGGTAGGTGGTGTTGTTCGACAGGTAGCCGACCGCGGCACGGCCGGGCGAGCTCTTGGGTAGGCGGGCCACGACCGCGTCCAGCTCGCGCAGCCCGAACGGCTCGGGGCAGCGGGCGCGGTAGTTTTCCAGGTCGGCCATCTGGTTCCACCACACCCCGCGGCCGTGGTTCTCGGTGTTCAGCTGGCCCAGCGCGTACGCCAGGCGGACGACGTGGACGAGGTGAACGTCGGGCGGCGCGAACGAGTCGTCGCCGACCGGCAGGTTCCAGGTGTACGGCCGGCCGTACTTCGCGGGGTCGATCCGCGCCCCCGACCGCCCCTCGACGAAGCTGAACAACAACTCCAGCTCGCCGGTCGACAGCGGGACGGGCTTCGTCGGCTTCGTCATCCACTTCGGCCGCTCGGGGCCGTTCCACATCGCCAGCTGCCGCTCGAACTCCAGCGTCTCGGCCTGGAGCGCCTTGTCGAAGAACGCCCGCACCCGGTCGCGCGCCGCTCCCGGCAGCATCGCCTCGCGGAGCTCGATGGTCACCGGCGGCAGGTCGAACCCGCCGGCGTCCGGGGCCGCGTCGTCGGGGACCGCCAGCAGCTTCTCGATCGTCTGCTTCACGCGCTCGGCCGATTCGGTTTCGAGGTGCGCCCGCAGCCGCGGCTCGGCGGCCTTGGCGTCGAGCCGCCACAGCACCGCGGCCGCCTCGTTGCGGCGTGAGGCGTCGCCCGCCAGGTGCTTCTCGACGTGCGGGTAGGCCGCGGCCGCGAAGCGGATCAGGTATGGCAGCAGCGCCTCGCGCACGGTCTTCGACGACCCGGTGGCGAGGTCGGCGACCATGTCGAGGACCGGGGCGAAGTCGAATCCCACGCGGCCGAGCGCGCCGACCGCCTGAACGCACTTCGGCCCGGGGAGCGCCGTCAGCACCTCGCGGACGACCGCCGGCCGGGCGTTCAGGAACTCCGCCCACTCGCCGAACGGCGCCTCCGTGTTGCCGTAGTACCACACCCCCGTCCCGCGCAGCGACTCCTGGAACGTCGGCTCGATCCCGACGCGGACGGCGTCGGCGACGGACACGCCGCCCTCGGCGCAGACGGCGGCGAGGGTCGCCACCGGCCACACGCCGCCGGGTTGCTGACCGCCCTGGTAGTGGGTGTGGAGGAGTTCGACGACGAGGCCGTACAGCCACCCCGGCCACCCGGCGGGCGGGGTGAGCTTGCGGCCGCTCGCCCGCGCGGCGGCGTCGAGCACTTCAGCGAACCGCTGCCACAGCTCGGGGGACAGGTCTTTGCCCAGGGCGAACAGCTTGGCCCGCGCCTCGTTGACGCGCCGATTGTTGTCCCAGGCGGCCTGCGTACTCACGCCGGCGAGGAACAGCCGCTCCCCGGCCTTCGCCGCCTTCCCGAGCGTCAGCGGTAGGTCGGCCGGCTCGCCGGTGCGGACGTAGCGGACGGCGGCGTCGGCCGCGGCCGGGTCGTCGGCGCCGATGAGGCCGAGGTGTTTGGCGAGGCCGTCGGCGAACGCGCCCAGGAGGCCGTCGGCGGCGGGCTTGGACTTGCGGGCCATGGCGTCGGTCCGGGTCGGCAAGGGGAATTGGGGGTAACAGTACACGCCCGCCGGGCCGCTCTCAATCTCCGCAGGTGAAGTCGTAGGAATGCGAAAAGCCCACCCGTTGCAACGGGTGGGCTTTCGGTGTGGGAAAGCCCGGGGACGGCCGTCCCCGGGCTTCGTCGTTTAGTCGCGGCGCGGGCCGCGGGGGCCGCGGCCGCCACCACCCCCGCGGCGCTCGCCGCCGCGGTCGCCGCCACGGTCACCACCGCCGCGGTCGTCGCGCGGCGGGCGCTCGCCGCCGCCCTCGCCCTCCGGTAGCGGGTCCATGAGCGCCTTCCGCGACAGCTTCACCCGGTCCTGGTCGTCGATCGAGATCACCTTCACCTGGATGCGGTCGCCGATCTTCACGACCTCGTCCACCCGGCTGACGAACCCGGGGGCCAGCTCCGAGATGTGGCACAGCCCGTCGCGGCCCGGGGCGATTTCGACGAACGCCCCGAAGTCCTTGATCGAGATCACCTTCCCGTCGTACACCGCCCCGACCTTCACCTCGGCGCACAGCGCCTCGACGCGGCGCTTGGCGTCCTCCACGCCCTCGGCGTTCAGGCCGGAGATGGCGACGGTGCCGTCGTCCTCCACGTCGATCTTGGCGCCGGTCTCCTCCTGGATCGAGCGGATCATCTTGCCGCCGGGGCCGATCAGCTTGCCGATCAGCTCGGGGTTGATCTTCAGCGACACGATCCGCGGGGCGAACGGGCTGATCTCCTTCCGCGGCGCCGGCAGCGCCGCGAGCATCGACTTGAGGATCTGCAGCCGGGCCTCGCGGCCCTGCTCCAGCGCCCCGCGGACGATGTCCTCGGGGATGCCGTCCAGCTTGATATCCAGCTGGATCCCGGTGACGCCCTTCTGGGTGCCGGCGATCTTGAAGTCCATGTCGCCGTAGTGGTCCTCGTCGCCCTGGATGTCGGTGATGAGGACGTGCTGGTCCTTCTCCATCACCAGGCCGATGCTGATGCCGGCGACCGGCCGCTTGATCGGCACCCCGGCGTCCATCATCGCCAGCGTCCCGCCGCACACCGACGCCATCGAGCTGGAGCCGTTCGACTCCAGAATCTCACTCACCAGGCGGATCGTGTACGGGAACCGCGTGGCCGGCGGGATGACGGCCTTGAGCGACCGCTCGGCGAGCATGCCGTGGCCGATCTCGCGGCGGCCCGGCCCGCGGATCGGCTTGCACTCGCCGACCGAGTACGACGGGAAGTTGTAGTCGAGCCAGAACTTCTTCGAGTACTCCTCCTGCACCCCCTCGACGCGCTGCTCGTCGCCGACGGTGCCGAGCGTGGCGACGACGAGCGCCTGCGTCTCGCCGCGCTGGAACACGGCCGTGCCGTGCGTCCGCGGCAGCACGCTCACCTCGCTGCCGATGGCGCGCAGGTCCTTCGGCGCGCGGCCGTCGATGCGGGTGCCGCTCAGGGTGATCTCGCGGAACACCCGCTCGCGGATCGCCGACACCGCCGCCGACACCTGGGCCGACGTGTACTTGGCGTCGGTGGCGCCGTCCGGGGCGTACTCGGCCTTGAGCGTCGTCTTGAACTGGTCGAGCGCGTCGTTGCGGGCCTTCTTGCCGGTCGTGAGGTAGCGGGTGCGGAACTCGGCGCCGTGCTTCTTGTAGATGGCCTCGGCCAGCTCATCGGCGGCCGGGGCGTCGGGGAGCACCTTCTTGCCGAGGCCGGCCTTCTCGCGCAGCTCGTGGATGGCGCCGATGATGAGCTTGCACTGCCGCTGCGCCTCGGCGATGGCGTCGCCGGTCTCCTGCTCGGGCAGCTCCCGCGCGAAGCCCTCGATCATGACGATGGCGTCCTCGGTGCCGGCGACGATCAGGTCGAGCTCGCTCGTCTCCATCTGCGGGATCGTCGGCATGACGACGAGTTGGCCGTCGACGCGGCCGATGCGGACGCCAGCGTGCGGCTTGAGGAACGGGATGTGGCTGACGTGCAGGGCGGCGCTAGCGCCGATGAGGGCGAGCACGTCGGTGTCGTTCTCGGGGTCGGCCGAGATGACGGTGCAGTGAATCTGGACTTCGTTGACGTAGCCGACGGGGAACAGCGGCCGGGTGGGCCGGTCGATGAGCCGCGAGGTGAGCGTCTCCTTGGTGGAGGGGCGCGTCTCGCGCTTGATGAACCCGCCGGGGAACTTGCCCGCGGCGTACGTGCGCTCGCGGTACTCCACCTGGAGGGGGAAGAAGTCGCGGCCGGGGATGACGTTCCCCTCGACGACAGCACAGAGGACGACGGAGTCGCCGTAGCGGACGGTGACGGCCCCGTGGGCCTGTTTGGCGAGCTTACCGGTTTCGAGGACGAGGGTGCCGCTCCCGATGGGGAGCTCGACGGTTGCGTGGCTGACCGGCACGGATGGTTCCCTTTCCGATGACCGGCAGGGTGCGCGTGCGGCGGTGCGGGGCGGACGACGTTCGTCCGGCGGCCCGGGGGTTTCACCCCGGCGGCCGCGAGCGGGAGGATGGATCACCTGGGCCGGCGGTTACTTCCGCAGGCCGAGCCGGGCGATGAGGGCGAGGTACTTCTCGCGGTCCGTTTCGCGGAGGTACTTGAGCAGGTCGGCCCGCTGGCTGACCAGCTTCAGCAGCCCGCGACGGCTGGAGAAGTCCTTCTTGTGCGCCCGCATGTGCTCGGTCAGGTACGTGATCCGGGCGGTGAGCAGCGCGACCTGCACCTCCGGCGAGCCGCTGTCCTGCTCGGCGCGTCGGTACTGTCCGATGAGTTCGGTCTTCTGTTCCTTCGTGATCGCCATCGCTCCCGGCCTCCGCTAATCCGCCGCGTCGCACTCCTGCCAACTGTGAAGAAACGACAAAAGTGACGCCTGGTTCACAATTGAGAGAGTTGTAGGCGCGGCCCCGACAGCGGCAAGGGGCGAAATCGGCCGGCGTCCGGTGCGCGTGATCAGACGCGCTTCTTCCAGAACCCGTGCCGCTGTCGGTCGTGCTTCACCGCGACGACCAGCACGTCGCCGGATACGAGTCGGTAGACGAGGGCATAGGGGTACTTCCCGACCGGCCAGATTCGGTGGAGGCGATCGCACGGGGCGCCGATCTCGGGGAGTGCGGCGAGGGTGCGAAGGGCGTGCTGTACCTAGGCCTCGAAGCCGTCGGCCGCGGCCGGGTCGCGGTCCGCGTACCACTCGTGGGCGTCGTCGTAGTCGGCGGCGGCGGCCGGGTGGAGCGAGACGTTAGCCATTCGGACGACCCAACAGCCGCTCCCGCGCGCGGTCGCGGACGACCTCCCACGGGATGAGTTCGGCCGTCCCGGCGTCGATCTCGGCCGACCGGCGGGCGATCTCGGCTTCCCACTCCTCGGCGCTTCTCATGCCGGGTGGTGCGTCGGCAGAATCGATGAGAGCGGCAGCGACTTCGAGCCGCTCGGCCTCGGGAAGCGAGAGTGCGGAATTTAGCACGCTGGCGGCAGCGGGGCTCATTTCGGTTCTCCGGCTCGGTCCTTCACAATACCGCGGTCCGTTCTACCCGGCTACCGCTTCCGTCCCGCGAAGAACGCGGCGATCTTCGCCCGCGACTCGTCCGACCCGGCCAGCCGCAGGAACGCTTCGGTTTCGATTGGGATTGCGTCACGCAGACAGCGACCCGCGCCTGCTCGGACGACGCGATTCACCTCCTCCGCCGCTCTAGATTCAGACTCGACCTCTTGAACAGAGTCCAGTCGCAAAACTGGCCCGAGCTTCGAGTCTCGTGATAGCGGCCGCGCCTCCATCAGCTTGACGCAAGCATCGATTAGCGTCTCCGATAACCACCCACCATCGATCAAACCAGCTCTGGCGGCATCATGCATTTCGAGCGGCACGCCTGATAACAACATCCCGAGGGCAGCTCGTATTCCGACAATCCGGGGCAAGCGCTGTGTACCACCCCATCCTGGAATGAGCCCGAGCATGACCTCCGGTAGCCCGAGTCTAATCTTCTCGTTCAACCCGGTCATTCGGTAATCGCACGCCAGCGCGAGTTCCAGCCCGCCGCCGAGCGCCACGCCGTCGATCGCGGCGCAGGTCGGGAACGGCGGCGCCTCCAGCTTCGCCAGCACGCGCAGCCCCTCCTCGATGAACGCCTTCACGGCCGGGTCGCCGGGGGTGGCGTTCGCCAGCAGGTTGAGATCGGCGCCGGCGATGAAGCAGCCGGGCTTGCCGCTCGCGATCACCAACCCCGTCAGGTCGGGCGGCAGCGCGTCGAGGGCGGCTTCGAGTTCGTCCCACAGCGGCACCGTGAGGACGTTCACCTTCGCGCCGGGCTGGTCGATTGTCAGCACGGCCACGCGGTCGGGACGTACCGCGACGCGGACGGCGGGGTCGGACATGACGCACCCCCGAAACGAAGCCACCCCGGGCGGAACCCGGGGTGGCATTGTACCCGCCCGCGGCGGCTCAGTTCTTCGGGGCGCCGTTGGTCATCGGCGTGTCGATCCGCGGGGCGCCGAGCGGCATCGGGCTGCCGATGATCGGCGGGGCGCCGACCGGGCCGTGGCCGAACGCCGGCACGGCATACCCAACCGGGCCGCCGTAGCCGACCGGACCGGCGTCGTGGCCCGTGGTGCAGGTGGAGCAACCGGGGGCGCCGATCGGGACTCCGGCGACCGGCACGCCGACCACCGGGCTCGGGATGCGGAACGCGGGCGTGGCGTTGCACGCCGGGGCGCACACGGGGCCGCACGCCGGGCCACCACCGACGCCGATGTGGTTCTGCCACCGCCAGGCGATCCGCTCGCGGACGCACCAACAGCCGGCGGACAACTGCGACGCGGCCAGCAGGCCGAACAGGATCAGACGACGGGACACGGGAACCTCCTTCGCGGTGCGGCACGGGCGCGGGACGGGAGCCTCGATCCGTCGGGGGCCGGGAGTCCGTTCCGGCCGTCCCTGGGGGCAGCGCTCGGCCGCCACGGTCCGCGTCGGGGACCGTGGGCCGCGGCGTTCCTCTGCCGGTGCGCAATCGTGCGCCCCGCCTCGGCCGCGGGCAAACTGCCCCGGGTGTAAATGACGCAGACGGCCGCGCGGCCGCGACCGGTGGGGGCGGGGGGAACGGCGGAAGGAGTTGGCGCCGCGGCGCCGGTCGGACCGGGGGCGGCGTTGGAGTGGATGGTAATGGGTGAAAGCCCGGGGACGGCCGTCCCCGGGCTTCGCGACGATCACCCCGACCGTTAGAACCCGGCCGGCGGCAGCACGCCCGGCGGAAGGGCGCCCGGGGCCGGGCAGCACGACGGGGCGGCGCTCACCGAGTTGCTCTTGCAGCAGCGGTTGTTCCGACAGCCGGTCAGCGGGATCATCACGGCCAGGGCGGCCAGGGCGAGGACAAGACGCTTGGCGAACATGGTCCGCTCCTTCAACTCGTTGGTGTGTCGTCCGTGCTGGTGGGGTTGGTCCCGGTCTGCGGCTCGGCCGGCCGGTGCTCTACCCACCGGACGCTGTACCGTATGGCGCCCTTGCGCCGGCGCCAAAGCCCGACTTGAGCGAATCCCGCTGCAATTCCCTGGCACCCGGAGGGTCGTGACGGTTCGGCCGGGGGTGCCGGTCCGCGAAGCGGGGCAAGGGCGACGGGTCGTAGCGGTCGCAGGAGTCGGGGAGAATTTTCTGAGATTCCGCGATCGGCTCTTGACGCCCCAACG
>Ga0190275_10001144_pt1 | contig 20317 bp, 18 predicted proteins | sample Popmic550T_FD_133745 | JGI IMG/M metagenome (GOLD analysis project Ga0190275, IMG submission 133745) | Populus adjacent soil microbial communities from riparian zone of Yellowstone River, Montana, USA - 550 T | ecosystem: Environmental > Terrestrial > Soil > Riparian zone > Trees stand | place...
GCCGCTTCGCGACATCGTCGTCTTCCCGCAGATGATCGTGCCGCTCTTCGTCGGCCGCGACAAATCGGTCGCCGCGCTCGAAAGCGCGATGGCGGCGGACAAGCAGATATTCCTCGTCTCCCAGCTCGATCCGGCCGAGGACGATCCCGATCGCGACGCGCTCTACGACATGGGCGTGGTCGCGACCGTGCTTCAGCTCCTCAAGCTGCCCGACGGCACCGTGCGAGTGCTGGTCGAGGGCCAGCAGCGCGCCAATCTCGTCTCGATGGGCATGGAGGACCAGCATCTCGTCGCCGAGGTCGAGCCGATCGAGCTCGACGAGCCCGAGGGCGCCGAGGTCGCCGCATTGATGCGCTCGGTGGTCGAGCAGTTCGAGAATTATTCGAAATTGAACCGCAAGCTGCCGGCCGAGACGGCGGTGCAGCTGGCCCAGATCGGCGAGGCCTCCAAGCTCGCCGACTCGGTCGCCGCCAACATCAACATCAAGGTGTCGGACAAGCAGGCCCTGCTCGCCGAGCTGAACCCGGTGCGGCGGCTGGAGATGGTGTTCGCCTTCATGGAGGGCGAGCTCGGAGTGCTTCAGGTCGAGAAAAGGATCCGAAGCCGGGTCAAGCGCCAGATGGAGAAGACCCAGCGCGAATATTATCTCAACGAGCAGTTGAAGGCGATCCAGCGCGAGCTGGGCAATGAGGGCGAGGAAGGGGAGGGCGACGAGCTCGCCGAGCTCGCCCGCAAGATCGCCAAGACCAAGCTCAGCAAGGAGGCGCGCTCGAAGGCGACCTCCGAGATGAAGAAGCTGAAGGCGATGGCGCCGATGTCGGCCGAGGCCACCGTCAGCCGCAACTATCTCGACGTCCTGCTCGGCCTGCCCTGGGGCAAGAAGTCAAAGGTCAAGAAAGACATAGAAGAGGCCCAGGCGATCCTCGACGAGGATCATTACGGGCTCGAGAAGGTCAAGGACCGGATCGTCGAATATCTCGCCGTCCAGGCCCGGACCAACAAATTGAAGGGGCCGATCCTGTGCCTCGTCGGACCGCCCGGCGTCGGCAAGACTTCACTCGGGCGCTCGATCGCGCGCGCCACCGGCCGCGAGTTCGTCCGCCAGTCGCTGGGCGGGGTTCGCGATGAGGCCGAGATCCGCGGCCACCGCCGCACCTATATCGGCAGCTTGCCGGGCAAGATCGTGTCGAACCTTCGGAAGGCCGGCACCTCCAACCCGCTCTTCCTGCTCGACGAGATCGACAAGCTCGGCCAGGATTTCCGCGGCGACCCGGCCTCGGCCCTGCTCGAGGTGCTCGATCCCGAGCAGAATTCGAAGTTCCAGGACCATTATCTCGAGATCGACTACGATCTCTCCGACGTCATGTTCGTCACCACCGCGAACACGATGGACATGCCGCAGCCCTTGCTCGACCGGATGGAGATCATCCGCCTCGAAGGCTATACCGAGGACGAGAAGGTCGAGATCGCCACCCGCCATCTCATCCCGAAGCAGATCGAGTCGCACGGCCTCAAGGAAGGCGAGCTGATCTTCGCGAAGGACGGCCTGAGGAGCCTTATCCAGCATTATACCCGCGAGGCGGGGGTTCGCACGCTGGAACGGGAAATCGCCAAGGTGGCGCGCAAGGTGCTTCGTCGAATCCTTGAGGGCAAGACTGAACGGGTCGAGCTAACTGCCGAGAATATCGGTGAATATTCTGGCGTCCGTCGTCATCGTCACGGCATGGGGGAGGAAGAGGACCAGATCGGCGCCGTCACCGGCCTGGCCTGGACGGAAGTGGGCGGCGAGCTTCTGACCATCGAGGCGGTCACCGTGCCCGGCAAGGGCCAGATCAAGACCACCGGCAAGTTGGGCGACGTCATGCAGGAGTCGATCCAGGCCGCTTTCTCCTTCGTCAAGGCGAGGAGCCCGAGCTACGGGGTCAAGCCGAGCATCTTCGGCCGCAAGGACATCCACGTCCATCTGCCCGAGGGCGCTACGCCCAAGGACGGCCCGTCGGCCGGAGTCGGGATGGTGACGGCGATCATCTCCACCCTGACCGGGATCCCGGTCCGCCGCGACGTCGCCATGACCGGCGAGGTCACCCTGCGCGGGCGCGTGCTGCCGATCGGCGGACTCAAGGAGAAGCTCCTCGCGGCGCTTCGCGGCGGAATCAAGAAGGTGCTGATCCCGGCTGAGAATGAGAAGGACCTGGTCGAGATCCCGGCGACCATCACCGGCGGGCTCGAGATCGTCCCGGTCAGCCATGTCGACGAGGTGCTCAGCCACGCGCTGGCGACTCCGGTCGCCCCGATCGACTGGACCGAGGCCGACGATTTGGCGGCGATCCCGGCGCCGGAGCTTGCAGCCGCGCCGGACGACGTCGCGGGCGCCTCGATAAGGCACTGAGCCGAAGCTATATCCTCCCCCGGATTCCCGGGGGAAGGGGACCGCGCGAAGCGCGGTGGAGGGGTTCTGCGGAGTCTGAAAGAACCCCTCCACCAGGCTTCGCCTGGTCCCCCTCCCCGCGAAATCGCGGGGAGGATTTTGGGCGGAATGCTGCGCCGCATCAACGAATTTGGATCAAGACGGAGCGATTTTCCCCCGGAAAGTCGCGCTTTCCTTTTGACTCCCTCTCCGCTCCTGCCGTTAGATGGAGGCAAGCGCCAACTGCGACTCAATCGGAAAAAGGGGGTTCGGGAGAGATGAACAAGCAGGAGCTTATCGGGGCCGTCGCCGACGCTACCGGCCTCAGCCGCGGCGACGCGACCCGGGCGGTCGAAGGCGTGTTCGACACGATCCAGAATGCTCTCAAGCGCGGCGACGAGGTCCGGCTGGTCGGCTTCGGCACTTTCTCCTGCTCCAAGCGCAAGGCCTCCACCGGCCGCAACCCCCGCACCGGCGAGCCGATGCAGATCAAGGAATCGACCCAGCCCAAGTTCAAGGCGGGCAAGGTGCTGAAGGACAGCGTCGCGCGCTGAGAAGTACCGTCATTCCCGCGAAAGCGGGAATGACGGAGAGGTAGACAGTCCGCCCGAGCATTACTAAGTGGCGCCTTCCGCACGGCGTGGGCGCGTAGCTCAGTGGTAGAGCACACCCTTCACACGGGTGGGGTCGTAGGTTCAATCCCTACCGCGCCCACCACGCCTTACGAAATGCTATTGGCCCTCCAGCGGCTGCTCCTCGCCACTGCCTGGAATCCCCAGCGCCGCCTTGGCCCGTTCCACCGCCTCGTCGCTCGGCGCCTCCGGAAGCTCTTCGCCGGGGCCGAGCGCATCGTCGGGGATGCCCGGGCCGGTTCCGGCGATGGTCTCGTTGCGCGGCCGGTCGTTCGGGCCGGTGCTGATCTTCGCTTTGTCGTCCATGCCAAACTCTCCTCGCTTGTGCTAATGACGGCGCCGCGAGGAGGTTCCGAGAGATGGGCGAGGCGACCGATGGGGTGCTGAAGGAGCTTCGGGCGTTCGGCCTGGCTTATCCGGGCGCCCATTCCAAAGCGCCCTGGCCCGAACATGACGACCTTGCCGTCAACGACAAGACCTTCGCCTATCTGCCGGTGGCGGGGCAGCCTTTCACCCTGTCCGTCAAGCTTCCCTATACGGGCGAGGTCGCGCTCGATCTGCCTTATGCCAGGCCGACCGCCTACGGCCTCGGCAAATCGGGCTGGGTCAGCTTCACGCCGGCGGAAGGCGAGATCCCGGGCATGGAGCAGCTCAAGGACTGGATCGACGAAAGCTACCGCGCCCAGGCGCCGAAGAAGCTTGTGAAGGCGCTGGACTCGCGCTGATCGCCGGAATGACGGTTCAACCCATCGCCTCGGCGACGATCTCATACGACCGCAACCGCGCCCCGTGATCGTAGATTTGCGACGTGATCATCAGCTCGTCCGCGCCGGTCCGCTCCACGAACGCCTCGATCCGGGCCGCCACCGTCGCGGCGTCGCCGATCGCGGAGCAGGTGAGGACTTGGTCGAGCATCGCGCGCGCCTGCGGCGGCAAGGTCTCTGCATAACCGGGGCGGGGCGGCTGCAGCTTGCCGGGATTGCCGCTGCGCAGGTTGACGAAGGCCTGCTGCAGCGAGGTGGCGAGCAGCTCGGCCTCCTCGGCCGTCGCCGCGGCGAAGGCGTTGAAGCCGAGCATCACATAGGGGCGGTCGAGCTGGGCGGACGGCTGGAAACGCTCGCGATAGACCCGGATCGCCTCCATCATCTGCCCGGGCGCGAAATGAGAGGCGAAGGCGTAGGGCAGGCCGAGCATCGCCGCCAGTTGCGCTCCGAACAGGCTCGAACCGAGGATCCAGACGGGAATGCTCAGCCCCTCGCCCGGAACGGCGCGGACCGCGCGGCCTTCCCGACCTTCGAAATAGCCCATCAGCTCGACGACATCCTGGGGGAATTGGTTCTCGTCCGATCCCAGGTTCCGCCGCAGGGCGAAGGCCGCCGCGCGGTCGGTGCCGGGCGCCCGGCCGAGGCCCAGGTCCACCCGCCCGGGGAAGAGCGATTCGAGCGTTCCGAACTGCTCGGCGATGACCAGAGGCGAATGGTTCGGCAGCATCACTCCGCCGGCGCCGATTCGGATCGTCGAAGTGCCCGCGCCGATGAAAGCGAGGGCGACCGACGTGGCGGCGCTGGCGATCCCAGGCATCGAATGATGCTCGGCCATCCAGAAGCGGCGGTAGCCGAGCCGCTCCGCCGCCTGGGCGAGCTCGAGCGAGTTGCGCAGCGCCTTGCCGGCATCGGCGCCCTCCGGGACTGGGGCGAGGTCGAGGACTGAGAATGGGATCATGGCGGAGAGATAGGTACGCCGTCATCCCGGCGAAAGCCGGGACCTCGGGACGAGAAGACACGGGGGTCTCTACAAGGTCCCGGCTTTCGGGTTCCCATCAAAGTACTACTTTGATGGGATCCCTCCCGGGATGACGGATGATCCGGCACCGTCTAGGGCCGTCCTCATGCTTCAGCGGAGCCCCGAAACCCGCCTCTGGCGCGACGAGATTCGCGCGACGCTGGCGCTCGCCTGGCCGCTCGTCCTCACCAATATCGCCCAGGCGCTGATCCACGTCACCGACGTGGTCCTGCTCGGCTGGGCGGGGCCGTCGGTGCTTGCGGCGGGCACGCTCGGGGTGAACGTCTATTTCGCCTTCCTGATCTTCGGAATCGGGCTGGTCACCGCGACCGCTCCGATGATGGCCAGGGAGCTGGGCGAGCGAAGCCACAGCGTCCGCGACGTCCGCCGGACGGTGCGCCAGGGCATGTGGGCGGCGGTCGCGCTGACCCTTCCAGTCTGGGTGGTCCTGTGGTTCAGCGGCTCGATCCTGGTCGCGATCGGACAGGATCCCGCTCTGGCCGCCGACGCCCAGCTATTCGTCCGTGCCCTGCAATGGGGATTCCTCCCCTATCTCTGGTATCTGGTGCTGCGATCCTTCATCTCGGCGCTGGAGAAGCCGCTCTGGTCGTTCGTCGTCGGAGTGGTCGCCGTGCTGTTCAACGGTATCGTCAATTATGGCCTGATCTTCGGCCATCTCGGCCTTCCGAAGCTCGGCCTGATGGGCGCCGGCATCGGCAGCGCGCTTGCCAACACTCTGATGTTCGTAGGGATGTTGACAGTGGTGCAAACCCACAAGCAATTCCGCCGATTCCACCTTTTCGGACATTTCTGGAGGGCGGACTGGCAGCGCTTCCGCGAGGTCTGGCGGCTCGGCCTTCCGATCGCGGTGACCCTGGCGCTGGAGATCACCATCTTCAACGCGGCCGTCTTCCTGATGGGCCTGATCGGCGCCGAATCGATCGCCGCCCACGCCATCGCCATCCAGCTCGCGGCCCTGAGCTTCATGGTGCCGATGGGCCTGTCGCAGGCGGCGACGGTCCGGGTCGGCCTCGCCTTCGGACGCCGCGACCGCGCCGGGATCGCCCGCGCCGGCTGGACCGCCTTCGCGCTCGGCACCGGCTTCATGTCGCTGACCGGCCTTCTCATGCTCGCAATGCCTTACGCGCTGGTGACGATGTTCCTCGACCCCGCGCTTCCGGCCAATGAGGGAGTCATCCCGCTCGCCGTCTCCTTCCTCATCGTCGCCGCCTTCTTCCAGATTTTCGACGGCGCCCAGGCCGTCGCGGCGGGCATGCTGAGAGGTCTTCAGGATACGAAGGTGCCGATGGTCTATGCGGGGATAGGCTATTGGGTGATCGGCCTGGTGACCGGAGTAGGCCTCGGTTTCGGCCTGGGCTGGGAAGGGGTCGGCATCTGGATCGGCCTCGCGGCCGGCCTCGCCGCAGTCGCGATCATGCTGCTCGCGCGCTGGATGCGGCGCGAACGGCTCGGACTTGCCGATTGGTGACCTTGACGCTCGGCCTCCCGGGCTCCTATGTGCGCGCCGCACCTTGAAGGCGCGCAGTGGCGATCGTAGCTCAGTTGGTTAGAGCACCGGTTTGTGGTACCGGGGGTCGCGGGTTCAAGTCCCGTCGATCGCCCCACCTGCGCCCGTAATTTCGGGATATTTGAATGCATTCGCCGTGGGAGTTCCCCGATTTCGACGATCATGAGGTCGTCCACTTCGTCACGGACCGAGCCAGCGGCCTTCGCGCCGTCATCGCCGTCCATTCCACCCACCTCGGCCCCGCCGGCGGCGGCGTTCGCTTCTGGCATTATGCCGAGCCCGGCGAGGCGGTGCGCGACGCCCTTCGACTGTCGCGCGGGATGAGCTTCAAGAACGCCATGGCCGGCCTTCCGCTCGGCGGCGGCAAGGCGGTGATCCTGGCCGATGAGAGCCGCTCCAAGACCCCCGAGATGCTCTCCGCCTACGGCCGGGCGGTCGATGGCCTGGGCGGGCGCTACGTGACCGCCGAGGACGTCGGGATGAGCGTCTCCGACATGGTGGCGCTGTCTGCGCATACCCGCCACGTCGCCGGCCTTCCGGTGGCGGAGGGCAATGTCGGCGGCGATCCCGGGCCGCATACCAGCTACGGCGTCTTCCTTGGCGTCAGGGCCGCGGTGAAGCGGGCGCTCGGCAAGGACAGCCTGGCCGGAGTCCATCTCGCCATCCAGGGCGCGGGCAGCGTCGCCTCCGGCCTTGCCCGCCGGGCCGCTTCGGAAGGCGCCAGGATCACGCTCACCGACATCGACCGCGGCCGGGCCGAGGCGCTGGCGGCGGAGGTCGGGGGCGAGGCGGTCGCGCCCGAGACGATCATGACTCTCGAGGCCGACGTGCTCAGCCCCAACGCGCTTGGAGCGATCCTTACCGAAGAGTCGATCGCGGCGCTCAAGGTGCCGGTCGTCGCCGGCGGCGCCAACAACCAGCTCGCCACGCAGGCGGACGGCCAGCGCATCCACCAGCGCGGAATCCTCTACGCCCCCGATTACGTGATCAACGCCGGCGGGATCATCAACGTCTCGACCGAATATCTGAAGGACGGCGACCAGGGGACGGTGCGCGGCCGGATCGAGCAGATCCCGGTCCGGCTCGAGCAGATCTGGTCCGAAAGCGCCGCCACCGGCCGCAACCCGGCCGAAGTCGCCGACTCGATGGCGATGCGGCTGATCGGGCGCTGACCCATCCCCTCCCTTCCAGGGAGGGGAGGTTAGAGCGGCGCCGGCTCCCGTGCCGCTTCCCGCCCGAGACGGTGCTCGCGATACAAAGTGTAGAGCCCGCTTGCGATGATGATCGCGGCGCCGAGCCAGGTGGTCGAGGCGGGACGGTCGGCGAAGACCAGCCAGCCGAGCAGGACCGCCCACAGCAATTGGCTATAGTCGAACGGCACCACCGCCGGCACCGGGGCGTAGCGCAGCGAGGCGGTGAGGCAGATCTGGCTGAAGCCGCCGACGGCGCCCAGCCCCAGCAGGAGCAGCCAGGTGCCGCCGTCGTGCGCCTGGCCGAAGAAGGGCATCAGAGCGCCGGTGGCCGCCATGGACAGCAAGCTGAACCACAGCACCGTCGTCTGGGTCCCCTCCGTCTTGCCCACCTGCCGGATCGTGATGGTGACGATGCCCGCGCCGAAGGCGGCAAGGCCGGCCAGCAGGAGCCCGAGCGGAGGCAGGTCGCGGCCTTCCGGCCGCATCACCACGAGCACCCCGATGAAGCCGAGGATGACGGCGGTCCAGCGGTGGCGCCCGACCTGTTCGCCGAGCAGCAGGGCCGACAATGCGACCGAGAAGAGCGGCGCCGCGAAGCCGATCGTCGTCGTTTCGGCGAGCGGCAGCAAGGCGAGCGCGCTGAAGCTGAGGATCAGGGTCGTCAGCCCCGCCGCGGCCCGCCACATATGGGCCAGCGGCCGTTCGGTCCGCCAGGCGCCGAAATTGCGGCTCGCGGCGATCCACAGCAAAAGCGGCGGGAGCCCGAAGGCGAAGCGGTAGAAAGCCAGCTCTACGGTGGCCACCCCGGCCTCGTGCCCGAGCTTCACGAGCATTGCCATGAACGCGAAGCAGGTGGCCGCGGCGACTCGCAGACCGATGCCGGCAAGCCGGTTCTGCTGGGGGCGGTCGGTGGACATGAGTTCGGGGTTAAGCGCCCAGCGCCGGAGGGGACAGTCACTTTTCCGCACGGCGGCACCGGGTTTCCACCGGCCGTGGGAAAAGTGACTGTCCCCGGTCCCCCCGGCTCGGCTAAAGACGGCCCCGGGCAAATGCATATTCTCGCGAATCCGACACGCTTCCTGCGGCTGGCGCGGCCGCTTACCGCCTGGCTCGGCTGGGGCGGGGCGCTGCTGATCGCCGTCGGCCTGTCGTGGGGCCTGTTCGCGGCGCCGCCCGACTATCTCCAGGGCGACACGGTGCGCATCATGTACGTCCATGTTCCCGCCGCCTGGCTGGGCATGGCCGGCTGGGCCGGAATCGCCGCGGCGAGCCTGATGCAGATCGTCTGGCGCCATCCGCTCGCCGCGGTCGCGGCGCGCGCGCTGGCTTTGCCCGGCGCCGTGTTCACCTTCATCTGTCTCGCTACCGGCTCCCTGTGGGGACGGCCCGCCTGGGGGACCTGGTGGGAATGGGACGGCCGGATGACGTCGATGCTCGTCCTCCTCTTCCTCTATATCGGCTTCATCGCTTTGGCCGATGCGGAGCGCGAGCGGGGCGGGGAGGGGCGGCTCGCCGCCATCTTCGGCCTGGTCGGAGCGATCAACCTGCCCATCATCCATTATTCGGTCCTGTGGTGGCGTACCCTCCACCAGGGCCAGAGCATCGGCCTTACGCGCTCGAGCATCGATTCCTCGATGCTGTGGCCCCTGTTCATCTCGGCGGCCGGCTTCTCTCTGCTTTTCGGAGCGATCGTGCTGATGCGCATGCGGGCCGCCCTGGCGCAGCAGAAGGTCGAGGCCCGGCTGCGCAGGATGGCGGCATGAGCCACTGGCCGTTCATCGCCGGCGCCTATGCCGTGGCCCTTATCGGAACGTTCGGCCTGGCCGGCTGGAGCCTGGCCGCCATGCGGCGGACCGAGCGCGCCGTCGAATCCCTGAAGGGTGAGCGGTGAAGGCGAAGAACCAGCGCCTGACCCTGCTCGTCCTCGCCATCGCCGCAATCCTCGGTGCGGTGCTGCTTGCCATGTCCGCGCTGAAGGACCAGGCTGCCTATTTCTACGCGCCCGGCGATATCGCCCGCGAAGGGCCTCCCGTCGGCCGCGCCGTCCGGATCGGCGGAATGGTTCAGGCCGGCTCGCTTCGGCGCGCCGCCGACGGCGTGACGATCGACTTCCTGGTCAAGGATGAGACTCCGCATACCATCCCGGTCCGCTTCACCGGGATCGTCCCGGACCTGTTCAAGGAGAATAGCGGCGTCGTCGCGGAGGGCCGCTTCCAGCCCGGGGGCCTGTTCGTCGCCGACAACATCCTCGCCAAGCATGACGAAAATTACATGCCGCCGAAGCTCGATTCGAAAAAAGGCGAGCATAAGAGCGAGAGCCTGAAATGATCGCCGAAGCCGGCCTCGCCGCTTTGTGGCTGGCGGCGGCGCTGTCGCTGCTCCAGCTCGGGATGGGGGTGGCGGCCCTGATTAATTCCTCCCCTGCATTTGCAGGGGAGGGGGACCAGGCGAAGCCTGGTGGAGGGGCTTTTTCAGACTCCGAAGAACCCCTCCACCACGCTACGCGCGGTCCCCCTCCCCCGGAAATCCGGGGGAGGAATTTTGCCTCCGCCATTCGCACCATTGCAATTGTCCAGGGTCTCCTCGTCGGCCTCTCCTTCCTCGCCCTGATCCAGCTCTTCCTTCGCACCGATCTTTCGGTGAAGCTGGTCGCCGCCAACAGCCATTCGCTGAAGCCCTGGCTGTACAAATTCGCCGGCGCGTGGGGCAATCACGAAGGCTCGATGCTGCTCTGGGTGACGGTGCTCGCGCTCGCCGGCGCCGCGGTCGCCCTGTTCGAGCGGCGGCTGCCGGAGCGGACCTCGATCGCGACCCTGGCCGCGCAGGCGGCGATCGGGCTCGGCTTCTACGCCTTCCTGCTTTTCTCCTCCAACCCGTTCGAGCGCCTGTTTCCGGTCCCGGTCGAGGGCAACGGCCTCAATCCCCTGCTCCAGGATCCCGGCCTGGCCTTCCATCCGCCGACTCTCTATTTCGGCTATGTCGGCATCTCGATCGCTTTCTCCTTCGCGGTCGGAGCGCTCGTCACCCGGGACGTCGGCCCCGCTTTCGCGCGGGCGATGCGGCCCTGGGTGCTGGGCGCCTGGATCTTCCTCACCCTGGGAATCACCGCCGGCTCCTACTGGGCCTATTACGAGCTGGGCTGGGGCGGCTGGTGGTTCTGGGACCCGGTCGAGAACGCCTCGCTCATGCCCTGGCTGGCGGCGACGGCGCTGCTCCATTCGGTAACCGTGCTCGCCACCCGCGACGGTCTGCGCGCCTGGACGGTGATGCTCGCGGTGGTCGCTTTCTCAATGTCGATGGTCGGCACCTTCCTGGTCCGCTCGGGAATCCTCACCAGCGTCCACAGCTTCGCCGTCGATCCCAAACGCGGAAGCTTCATCCTGATCCTGCTCGCCCTCTATATCGGCGGTGCGCTTACCCTGTTCGGCCTCCGGGTCGGCACGGTGAAGGAGGGCTCGACCTTCGAGCCGGTCAGCCGCGAGGGCGCCCTCGTCGTCAACAACCTCCTGCTGTGCGTGGTGCTCGCGCTCGTCTTCATGGGCACGCTCTATCCGCTCGCCACCGAGGCGCTGGGCGTCAAGGTCTCGATCGGAGCGCCCTATTTCAACCTCGTCACGGGTCCTTTCGCCCTGCTTCTGGTGATCGTCATGGCCCTGGGCCCGCTGATGCGCTGGCGACGCGACCGGCTTCGCGAGGTGGCGCGGCGGATCGCCCTTCCGATCCTCCTTACCGCGATGGCGCTCCTGCTCGCGCTCCTGCTCGCTCCGGGGATGGGCATCCTGCCGCTCCTCGGGCTGGTCCTGGCGCTGGGGGTGGGGGCCGCGAGCGTGGCGCCCCTGTGGAAGCGCAAGCTTCTGCGCACCCCGCTCTTCACCTGGGGCATGGTCCTCTCCCATCTCGGAATCGCCGTCGCCCTCGCCGGAATGGCCAGCGAAAGCGCTTTTACGAAGGAAACCCTGGTGGCCGCGCGAGTCGGCGACCGGGTCTCGGTCGGGCCCTGGAGCCTGCGCTTCGACTCCATCGAGCCCGTCGCGGGGCCCAACTGGACGGCGGTCGAAGCCAGGCTGACCGTCCGCCGAGGCACCGGCGCGCCCTTCGTGCTCCGGCCGCAGGCGCGGATGTTCAGCACGCCTCCGACCGAGACCAGCGAGGCGGCGATCGCCACCCGCCTCGACGGCCAGCTCTATACCGTGATCGGCAAGCCGGACGGGGCGGGGCGCTGGCAGCTGCGCCTGTGGTGGAAGCCGTTCGTCACCCTGATCTGGCTCGGCGGCGGCCTCGTCGCCCTGGGCGGCCTGCTCGCCCTTGTCGGGCGGGTCCGTCGCGGGCGCCGCTCCGTGCCGCAGGAGGCCTATGCATGAAAAGGCTGTTCCTCTGGCTGCCGCTGGCGGTGTTCGTCGCTTTCCTGGTCACCGTCGCGATCGGCCTTCGCAAGCCCGCCGACACCGAGATACGCTCGAAGATGATCGGCAAGGCCATGCCCGATTTCGCGCTCGAGCCCGCCGTCGCCAGCCACCCGCCGCTCGCCGCCGCCCATTTGCGGGCCGGCAAGCCTCGCCTGGTCAACGTCTTCGCCAGCTGGTGCGTCCCCTGCAAGGCCGAGGCCCCCCAGCTGATGGCCTTGAAGCGGCGCGGGGTCCCGATCGACGGAGTCGCCATCCGCGACCGGAGCGAGGACGTCGCCCGCTTCCTCGCCGAATGGGGCGATCCGTTCGAGCGGATCGGCGCCGATCCCGCAAGCCGGGTCCAGTTCGCCTTGGGCTCGTCGGGCGTCCCCGAGACCTTCGTCGTCGACGGCAAAGGGGTGATCCGCCACCAGCATATCGGCGACATCAGGCCGGAGAATGTCGCGGCGATCATGGCGGCGTATGAGGCGGCGAAATGAGTCATTCCCGTCCTTCCCGCGAAAGCGGGAATCCCGCTTCTGTCTTGTCTTCGGCTGTCCCGGAGAAGCGGGATTCCCGCTTTCGCGGGAATGACGTGCTTCTCTTCATAGCCCTCTTCCTCGCCGCCCCGGCCTTCGCCCAATCCACCCTGCCGCCCTCGCGCTACGCCTACACCCAGCTCGAGGATCCCCGCCGGGAGGCCGAGGCGAGGGCGCTGATGGAGACCTTGCGCTGCCTCGTCTGCCAGGGCCAGTCGATCGCCGACAGCGACGCCGACATGGCCGGCGACATGCGGGCCTTGGTGCGCGAGCGGATCGCGGCGGGCGAGAAGCCGGAGGCGATCCGCGCCTGGCTGGTCGAACGCTACGGCGCCTGGGTGAGCTACAAGCCGACGGTCGAGCCGATCACTTGGCCGCTCTGGGCGGCGCCGCTCGTGCTGGTCGCGCTCGGTATCTATCTCGCCCGTGGCCGCTTCCGGAAGAAGACGCGCTGATGGGCCTGATCGTCCTCCTTCTCCTGGCGCTGGCGGCGTTCGCGGCGATCTGGCGCTTCGCCGGCCTCGACCGCGCCGGCGCCCAGTTCCTCGCCTCGGCCCTGCTGCTCGCCTGCGCCGGCTATGCCTGGCAGGGCAGCCCGGGCCTCGGCGGAAGCCCCAAGCCGCCGCCGGAAACGCAGGACCTGCCCGAGACCGCCTTCGCCGGGATGCGCCAGACCATGCTCGGCCGCTTCGACACGGCCGACCGCTGGCTCACCATCGCCGAAGGCTTCCAGCGCCGCGGCGACACGCGCGGCGGCGCCGGAGTGATCCGCTCGGCGCTCCGCGAGCATCCCGACAATGCGATATTGTGGGTCGGCTACGGCAATGCCCTGGTCGTCCATTCCGGCGGAATGATGACTCCCGCCGCCCAGCTCGCCTTCGAGCGCGCGGCCGGACTCGCGCCCGACCATCCCGCGCCCCGATTCTTCTTCGGCCTCGCGCTCGCGCAGGGGGGACGGCTCGAGGAGGCGGAGCGGATCTGGCGCGACCTCGTCGCCACCGCCCCCGCCGATGCGCCCTGGCGGGCGCAGGTGGAGGCGCAGCTGCGGATGCTGGAGCAGGCGAAGGCGATCCAACGTTGACGTCACCCCGGCGAAGGCCGGGGCTTGGTCGAGACCCGCCAGGGCTTATCGACCTGGGGTCCCGGCTTACGCCGGGATGACGGGTTCTACGCCGCCGCCTCGAACGGCAGGCCGAGCGCCTCGGCGACCGCCTGGTGACGGATCTTGCCCGCCGAGACGTTCAGCCCATTGGCCAGATGCGGATCGGCTTTCATCGCCGCTTCAGCCCCTTGGCTCGCCAGCTTGAGAACGAATGGCAAGGTGGCATTGTTGAGCGCGAAGGCCGAGGTGCGGGCGACCGCGCCGGGCATGTTGGCGACGCAATAATGGATGACCCCGTCGATCTCGTAGACCGGATTGTCGTGGGTCGTCGCCCGCGAAGTCTCGAAGCAGCCGCCCTGATCGATCGAGATATCGACCAGGACCGATCCGCGCTTCATCGTCTTCAGCATGTCGCGGGTGACGAGCTTCGGCGCCGCCGCGCCCGGCACCAGCACCGCGCCGATCACCAGCTCGCATTTGGTCACGGCGTTGGCGATCGCCGCCCGCGAGGCATAGGCCGTCTTGATCTGGCTTCCGAAGAACATGTCGAGCTCGGCCAGGCGGGCGTTGGAGATGTCGTAGATGGTGACGTCGGCGCGCATCCCCACCGCCATCTGCGCCGCGTTGACCCCTGAGACTCCGCCGCCGAGGATCGCGACCTTGGCCGGAGCGACCCCGGGGACTCCGCCGAGAAGCACTCCGCGGCCGCCCTGCTCCTTCTCCAGATAATGGGCGCCGACCTGGATCGACATCCGCCCCGCGACCTCGCTCATCGGCTTGAGGAGGGGAAGCGAACGGTCGGCGGCGGTCACCGTCTCATAGGCGATGCAGGTCGCTCCGGACTTCATCAGGCCCTTCGCCTGCTCGGGGTCCGGAGCGAGGTGGAGATAGGTGAAGAGCAGGTGGCGCGCCTCGAGCAGGGCGATCTCCTGCGGCTGCGGCTCCTTCACCTTCACGATCATCTCGGCCAAAGCGAAGGTCGACGCCGCGTCGGGGGCGATGCTGGCGCCGGCGTCGATATAATCCTGGTCGTCGAAGTCGATGCCGAGGCCCGCCCGGGTCTCGACGATCACCTCATGACCGGCGCTGACCAGCTCGGCGACCGAGGCCGGGGTCAGCCCGACCCGATATTCGTGGTTCTTGATCTCTTTGGGGACGCCGACGCGCATATCCGACTCCTGATGATGATGTTGGGCGGGCCTATAGCGGCGACCGCCGGCTTTGTCGCCGTTGCGGAAGCGCCCGCCGCCATGCTAGACGCCGCCGCCTTTCCGACATGACCGACGCCCCCATCGCCTCCGATCCTCCCGCGGCCTCCCCGCTCGCGCCCGACGCGCGCGGGCGTTCGCAGGCGCGGCTCGCCCTGGGAGCGATCGGGGTAGTCTTCGGCGACATCGGCACCAGCCCGATCTACGCCTTCCGCGAGGCCTTCACCGGCCACCACCCGCTCGAGGTCAGCGCGCTCAACGTCTTCGGGGTGCTCAGCCTGATCTTCTGGGCGATGGTGATCGTGGTCACGCTCAAATATGTCCTGATCCTGATCCGCGCCGACAACAAGGGCGAGGGCGGAAGCCTCGCCCTGCTCGCGCTCATCTCGCGCAAGAGCGCCGGCAAGGCGCGCTGGAGCGGCGGGATCGTCCTGCTCGGAGTCTTCGCCTGCGCCTTGTTCTACGGCGATTCGATGGTGACCCCGGCGATCTCGGTGCTCGCCTCGGTCGAGGGTCTCGCCGTCGTCGATCCGCGGCTGGCGCCGGCGGTGGTGCCGCTCTCCGCGGGAATCATCGTCGGCCTGTTCGTCGGCCGCAAGGGGGGCACCGCCAGGCTCGGCCGCTGGTTCGGGCCGGTCATCTCAATCTACCTGGCGACGATCGGCCTCCTCGGAGCGCTCGCCTTGGCCCGCCATCCCGAGGTCGCCGCGGCGGTGGACCCGCGCCACGCCTTCCGCTTCTTCGCCGAGCAGCCCTGGCTGGCCTTCCTGGCCCTGGGCTCGGTGGTTCTGGCGGTGACCGGGGCGGAAGCGCTCTACGCCGAGATGGGCCGCTTCGGCCGGCGCCCGATCCGCTACGGCTGGTTCTTCTTCGTCCTGCCCGCCTTGATGCTCAACTATCTGGGGCAGGGGGCCCTGATCCTGGCCGAGCCCAAGGCCGCGGCCGCCCCTTTCTTCCTGCTCGCCCCCCAGGGCTTCGAGCTGCCCCTGGTCCTGCTCTCGATCCTCGCCGCCACCATCGCCACCCAGGCGGTGGTGACCGGCGCCTTCTCGGTCACCCAGCAGGCCATCCAGCTCGGCTTCGTCCCGCGCCTGAGGATCGTCCACACCGCCGAGCATGGCGAGATCTACATACCGGTGGTCAACTGGACCTTGATGGCGGCGGCGCTCGTCCTCGTCCTCACCTTCCACAGCTCCTCCGGGCTCGCCTCGGCCTACGGGGTCGCGGTCACCGGGGCGATGCTGATCGACACCTTCCTGCTCGCCGCCCTCATCTCCTCGCTCTGGACCTGGAAGCCGTCGCGCCGGGTGCCCCTGCTCATCCTCTTCCTCGCCGTCGACCTGGTCTTCTTCAGCGCGACCCTGACCAAGGTGCCGGACGGCGGCTGGTTCCCGCTGCTGGTCGGGGTCGTCGCCTTCGTCCTGCTCACCACCTGGGCGAAAGGGCGGCAATTGATGCGCGCCCATCTCTCCGAGTCGGCGATGCCCACCGAGATCTTCATCAAGTCGGCGGCCGGAAGCGTCGTCCGGGTCCCCGGCACCGCGGTCTTCCTGACCACGTCGCACCAGGGCGTTCCGCCCTCGCTGCTCCACAATCTCAAGCATAATCGCTGCCTGCACGAGCGGGTGATGCTCCTCACCGTGGTCATCGAGGACACGCCCCATGTCGAGCCGCACCGGCGCTGCGACCTCACCGATCTCGGCGAGGGCTTCTTCCGACTCATTCTCCGCTTCGGCTTCATGGAGGACAGCGACCTGCCCGAGGCCCTGGCGACGGTGAGCTGCGGGCGCGACATCAAGATGATGGAGACGAGCTTCTTCCTCTCCCGCCAGACCCTGATCGCCGCCCGCAAGCGCGGGATGCCGGTCTGGCGCGAGCATCTCTTCGGCTGGATGCTCCGCAACGCCGAAAGCGCGATGGAATTCTTCAAGCTTCCGCCCAACCGGGTGGTCGAGCTCGGCAGCCAGGTGGAAATCTGAGCGACTTGGCGCCTCTCATCGTCACCGCCTTGTTCGGCGACGGCGACAATGGCTGGCTCCAGGCGCTTCGGCGGGCTCATTATCCGCCGGAGCGCAACCGTGTGCCCGCCCATCTGACCCTCTTCCACCACCTGCCGCCGAGCGTCCGGGACGAAGCCGGCCGGCGCCTGGCCGATTATGCGGCGACTCCGGCCCCGGCCGCGGCGATCGCGGGGGTGATCGACCTTGGCGGAGGCACCGCCCTGCGCGTCGAGAGCGAGGGGCTGGAGGACATGCGCTACGACCTCGCACTGGCCCTGCGCGGCCTGCTCACGCCCCAGGACATGGCACCGTGGCGGCCGCACATCACGGTGCAGAACAAGGTCGAGCCCAAGGAGGCGAAGGCTCTGCAGGCGCAGCTTCGGGCGCGCTTCGAGCGCCGGCCGCTGGCGATCAAGGGCCTGGCGCTGTGGCGCTATCTGGGCGGGCCGTGGAAGCCGGTGAAGAGCTGGACGTTCAGAGGCTGATCGTCATCCCGGCGAAGGCCGGGACCTCATCGAGACACACAGAGACTATTGTGTCCCGAGGTCCCGGCTTCCGCCGGGATGACGGGCGCTCAATCCAGCTGGCCGACCCCGTCGCAGCTGTAATCGAAGGCCGCCAGCCCGGCCTCGAGATGCGAGGCGAGCAAAGGCATGTCCATCAGCTCGTCGATCCGGCTCTCCGGATCCTCGTCATTGGCTTCGGCGCAGGCATCGTCCCATTCGCTCACGTCGTAGGTGCCGCGCCCGACCCAGGCCAGCGCCAGGGTCTCGGCGAGCTGGTCGTCGGCGAGATCGTCGAGAATGGCTCGGAGCTCCTCCTCGACCCCGGTGTTGAGCTCGTCCTCGAGCACCGAAAGCGCCTCGCCGCCCTCGTCGTCGAAATCGTCGACATTGTCGGCATCCTCGTCGGGGTCCTGGGCGGGGACCTGCGCCTCATTCTCCTTCGCGCGGATGATGATCCTGCACAGGGTCTCAAGAGGGGTAAGCAGTTCCATGTTCTTCTCTCCAGTCGGCCCGCAAACGACAGGAGGGGCAAGCGGGTTCCAGAGCCGAAACGGCGAGGGCCGGGCTTGAAAAGGGCGCCCGGCCGCTCCAGTTGACCGGGTGCGCGCCCCTTCCTATAGCGCGCACGCCCGGCGTCGCCGGAGCCCGATGGGGCGGAGTAGCTCAGCTGGTTAGAGCAGCGGAATCATAATCCGCGTGTCGGGGGTTCAAGTCCCTCCTCCGCTACCACATTCTTAAAAACGGATAATCGCGTTTGAGCGGACCTTGTGCGTTTTCCGCGGCCGCGTTAGCCTCCGTTCGCCGGACACCTGGTTCCGCGCGGGGATCGGGGGTTCTGACATGGCTAATTTCATCGGCGACAGCGCGCCCAACATCTTCACGGGCGGCGCGGACGCGGACACCGGTTACGGTAATGGCGGCAACGACCAGCTGAGCGGCAACGGCGGCAACGACATGTTATATGGCGGCGCCGGCGCCGACACGCTCGACGGCGGCGCCAACGACGATATCCTCGTCTCCTACGACGTGGCAAATTTGGTCTACGCCTATTTCTCCACGGTCTCGCTGGACGTCGGCACCGAGCACGACATCCTGACCGGCGGCGACGGCGACGATCTGCTGGTGGCGGGCTACGGCGACGACGTCAGCGGCGGCGCAGGCTATAACAAATTGTTCATCAACTTCCTTGGAGCGACGTCCGGGGTCTATGCCGATTTCCGGGCCCAGTGGAGCGGCGGATCGATCGTCGTCGGCGGCGGCACGATCAGCGGCGTTACCCAGACGATGGACATCCAGGGCAGCAATTACGACGATACCCTCTATCCGGTCGGAAGCTATTACGGGTTCTCGACGGTTCACGGTAATGGCGGCAACGACTATATCCTCGCCGATTATTATAACTTCTATTTGTATGGCGACGACGGCAACGACACGCTCGACGCCCGGATGAGCGGATATACTCACGACGTCGACGGCGGCTCCGGCGACGACATAATCTATACCCCGACCAACTCCTTCTCCTCGGCTCATGGCGGCGACGGCAACGACACCATCTACTCGCACGGCCTCACCTATGGCGGCGCCGGCAACGACACCATCGTCCTGCAGCAATCCTATTATACCGGCGCCGTCTACGGCGAAGCGGGCGACGACGACATCAGCGCCGCCGCTTACTATGGCTACGTCATTTCCGGCGGCAGCGGGGCCGACCTGATTCGCGGCAATACCGGCGACGACAAGCTCGTTTCGGGCGAATTCCAGCCGAACAGCCCTTACCAGGCGGCGACTTACACTCCCGCGCCGGATATGGGGCTGGAGCGCGACCAACTGACCGGCGCCGAGGGCAATGACACGCTCGCGATCGGCTATGGCGACGATGCCGATGGCGGCGTCGGCAACGACACCTTGTGGCTGTCGCTCGGTGGTCTCGCCGCCGGGGCGGTGTTCAGCACGGCCGGAATCGTCTCGGGCCAGCCCTTCGTCCTCGGCGGCGGGACGATCCAGAATATCGAGACCCTGGCTTACCTGCGCGGCTCCGATCTGGGAGACGTCCTGACGATCGCGACCCAGGCCAGCCTGCTCACAATCGACGCCGGCGGCGGCGACGACATCGTCACCTCGAACTCCAGCTCGGTCGCTCTGTCCGGCGGCAACGGCAACGACCGCTTCAACAGCGGCATCGCCGGCGACACGTTCGACGGCGGCGCGGGTTCGGACACGGCGGCCTATGGCAGCGCCGCGGCCGGAATCACCGTCACCCTGGCTGTCGACGGCCAGACGACCGCGGGCCCGGGCGGGGATCAGCTCGTCAACGTCGAAAATTTGGAGGGGTCGGCTTATGCCGATTCGCTGACCGGCAACGCGCTTGCGAACGCCCTCGGCGGGGCGGCGGGCGACGATACGCTCACCGGTCTCGGCGGCAACGACACGCTCGACGGCGGGACGGGCGCCGATTTCATGCGGGGCGGCGCCGATAACGACGTCTATGTCGTCGACAATGCCGCCGACGTCGTTGAGGAGAATGCCGGCGAGGGGACGGACGAGGTTCGAACGTCGCTGGCGAGCGCAAGCCTCGCCGCTTATGCCAATATCGAGAATCTGACCGGCATTTCGGCGACCGGCCAGTCCCTGACCGGCAATAGCGGCAACAACGTCGTCACCGGCGGAAGCGGGGCCGACATATTGCGCCTCTACGACGGCGGCAACGACACGGTCCTGGCCGGCGCCGGCAACGACAATATCTTCTTCATCGGCTCGCTGACGTCCGCCGATGTGGTGAACGGCGGGGACGGGACGGACACTCTGGTCCTCCAGGGTAATTATGCGGGTGGCCTCACGCTCAGCCCGAACATCACCTTGATCGAGAACATCTCGATCCTCGGCGGCGGCAACACCAATTTCGGCGACCCCGGCACCAACCTCTACGATTACGTGCTGACCACCAACGATGCGAACTTCGCGGCGGGCATTCAGGCTCGGATCAACGGCGCGGCGCTTCTGCCCGGCGAGGATTTCACCTTCAACGGCTCGGCGGA
>Ga0190275_10001145_pt1 | contig 20316 bp, 15 predicted proteins | sample Popmic550T_FD_133745 | JGI IMG/M metagenome (GOLD analysis project Ga0190275, IMG submission 133745) | Populus adjacent soil microbial communities from riparian zone of Yellowstone River, Montana, USA - 550 T | ecosystem: Environmental > Terrestrial > Soil > Riparian zone > Trees stand | place...
GAGGTGGATGCGGACCAAGGCTCCCGGGATCGCGTCGATATCGTAGACCCGGAGAGTGTGGCGGTAATGCGACGCCACCGGGATGCCGACGATCGACATCGGTGCGGAGGAGAACTCCTCGTCGCGGACGACCGGGATCTCGGCGCCGGCGGTCTGCTCCTGCCGGGCGACGTCGTAGACGCGCGAGTTGATGCGCAGCTTGTGGGCGTCGCTCTCGCGCACGTAGATGATCGAGCCGGTGCTTCCTCCGGCGAGCAGCTCCGTGATGTCGAAGGCCATGCGTGTCGGCAATGCGCAGAGCGTCGGGGGCGGGCAGGGGTCCGGCTGCGTTTCGATCTCCAGGTCGGCGAGGATCACGCCGGTGTTCTCGACGCGCCAGAGCGAGTTGCCGGAGCCGGGGACGTCGGGGCCGCCGAGAGGAACGAGGATGCGCGACCACCCCTCCTGCTCCGGCACGGTATCGCTCACCTGGATCGTCGCGGTAGCGGTGTCGTTGGCGAGAAGCGGGTCGGCGTGCAGCTCGCCGCGCAGGCGGGCGTAGAGGGTGAAATCGGTCGAGGGCGCGGTCGTGGTGACGGTCAGCGGCGCGACTCCGTTCGCGGCGAGCGACGGGCGCGTGCAGACGACGGCCTGCGGTCCGTAGGCGAGGTTGCCGCACGACCATCCTTCGCCGGCGACGGTGAACGGCTGCGGGTTGCTGGAGACCGGGACGCTGAAGTAGGCCACGACGTTGCGGACGTCGACGTCGCCGTGGTTCGTCACGCTGACCGGGAGGGAGACGGGGTCGTTCTCGCTGACGCGGTGGACCTGGGACGTCGGGGTGATGGAGAGGTCGGCCAGCGGTGACGCCGCGAGGTCGGCGGTGAACTGGACGACGTTATTCGTCGGGGTCGGGTCGGGCTCGTCGGCGCTCACTGCCGCGCGCAGGGTGAACGTGCCGGCGACCGGCGGCGTGAGGACGTGCAGCACGAGGTTGGCCTCGGCGCCCGGCTCGAGCATGACGTTCTGGCAGAGGAACGACGTCCCCTCGAGGTTCGGATAACACGGCCAGCCGCTCGTCGCGACCGACAGGAGGTAGAACGGGGTCGGCGAGCCGGTCACGCTGACGTGGACCGTGTGGGCGGTGTCGGGGCCATCGTTGCGCCAGACCAGCGACAGCGCCACGCGCTCGCCGGTGACGGTCGGCGTAGTGCTCAGGGTCGCGGTGGTGATGCGGAGGTCGGCCGTTTGAGCGAGCAGAGCGGGGGCAACGAGCAGGGAGAGGGCGAGCAGGGTCTTTCGCATGGGGTTCGTGTCACCGGATTTCTTTACGGTACTTGGGATCGAGGGCGTCGATGAGACCGTCGCCGAGGAAGTTGAGGCCCATCACGGCGAGCATGATCGCGGCGCCGGGGAAGATGGCGAGATGGTTGGCCAGGCCGAGGTAGCGGCGGCCGGAGGTCAGCATCGCTCCCCACGACGGGGTAGGCGGCTGCACTCCGAGCCCGAGGAACGACAGCGAGGCCTCGGCGAGGATGGCGCCGGCAAGGCCGAGGGTGGCCATGACGATGACCGGGTTGATGACGTTCGGCAGGACGTGCCGGAGGATCACCCGGGGAGACTTCGCGCCGAGCGCTTTCGCCGCGACGACGTACTCCATCTCCCGCACTTTCAGCACCTGCCCGCGCACGAGGCGCGCGTAGCCGACCCACCCGATGGTGGCGAGGGCGAGGATGACGTTGTTCAGGCTCGGCCCGAGCACCGCCACGAGGGCAATGGCCAGGAGGATGCCGGGGAAGGCGAGGAGGATGTCGCAGAGGCGCATGACCAGCGTGTCCACGATGCCCCCGAAGTAGCCGGAGATCGCGCCGAGGGTGACGCCGATCAGGGAGGCGAGGACGACGACGCTGAAACCGACCCGCAGGGAGACTCGCGCGCCGTAGACGATGCGCGAGAGGACGTCGCGCCCGAGGTCGTCGAGACCGAGCGGATGCGCGTTCGACGGCTCCTCCAGCCGGCGGGCGGTGTCCTGCTCGTTCGGATCGTGCGGGGCGAGCAGCGGCGCCGCCAGCGCTCCGATGACGAGCAGCAGCGTCAGGAGCAGGCCTGCCGTGAAGGCGAAGTTTTTCAGCAGCAGCTTGAGGGTCTTCACTCCAGTTTGATCCTCGGGTCGACGACCCCGTACAGCAGGTCGCTGATGAAGTTCACCATGATGTAGGTGAGGGCGATGACCAGGATGGACGCCTGCACCTGGGGGTAATCGCGCGTGGTGATGGAGTTGATCAGGAGCCGCCCGAGTCCCGGCCAGGAGAAGATCTGCTCGGTGATGATCGCGCCGGTGAGCAGGGAGCCGAACTGCAGGGCGAGGATGGTGATAACCGGGATGAGGGCGTTCTTCAGCGCATGCCGGAAGATGGCTCTGCCTCGGGTCACGCCTTTCGCGATCGCGGTGGTGACGTAGAGCTGGTTGAGCTCCTCGGCGAGACTGACGCGGATCATGCGGGTGAGGATCGCCGACAGCGCCAGGCCCATGGTCAGCGAGGGGAGGACCAGCGACTTCCACCCTTCCTCGCGGCCGGAGACCGGGAACCAGGGACGGTTGATGGAGAAGGCGATGATCAGCAGCGGCCCGAACCAGAAGCTGGGCATGGAGACGCCGATGAGCGCGAAGAAGCGCGCCACGTTGTCGATCCAGGAGTTTCGATAAATGGCCGAGATGATCCCTAAGGGAAATGCGACCAGGAGGGCGACCAGCATCGCGCCGAAGGCGAGCTGCATGGTGGCGGGGTAGCGGAGGGCGATCTCCTTGGCCACGCTCTCGTTGGTGCGGAAGGAGCGCCCGAGGTCGCCCTTGGCGAGGTTGGTCAGGTAGGTGACGTACTGCTTCCAGAGGGGCTGGTCGAGGCCGAGGGATTTGCGAATGATCTGCACGTCCTCGGGGCGCGCGCCTTCGCCTGCGATCTGCACCGCCGGGTCGCCCGGGATGAGGTGGATCAGCGAGAAAATCAGCGTGAGGATCCCGAGGGTGATCGGGATCATCTGCAGGAGTCTACGGACGATGTACTGCGTCATGCCGGCACGGCCGGCAGCGTTGGTTGCCCAAGGCTCCGGCGCGATTTCCCTCGATTCGGTTCAGTCAGTCGCGGACGCTTCCTGCAACTTCTATGTCATCTCCTGCTTCCCGGTGATGTTCCAGTTGCGGATCTTCGTGACCGGCGCCAGGGTGCCGCCGAACATGTTGTACCAGGTACCGATGCTCCGGCGCTCTTTCGAGAGGGATTCGACGTTGGACAACGCCTCGACCATCGACTGGGTCCAGCGGAGGTTCGGCAGCCGCGCCGCGACTTTTCCGTCGCGGATGAGGAAGGTGCCGTCGCGGGTGGTGCCGGTCATGAGGGCGGTCTTCGGCTCCAGGAGCCCGTTGACGTAGTTGAAGCGGGTCACCCAGATGCCGAGCTTCGTCGAGGCGATCATCTCCTCGCGCGTGGCGTCGCCGCCGGCCATGGTGAGGTGGAACGCGGCGCCATGTTCGGGGGAGCCGAGGTGCCACGCGTTCGCCGTGGGCGCGAGTCCGAGACGGTCGGCCCAGGCCTGGTCGAGGACGGGGGTGCGGATGACGCCGTTCTCGACGATTGCCACCGGCCGCTTCGGCAGCCCTTCCATGTCGAAGGGAAAGGGGAGGTAGGTCGTGGAGTCGTCGACGAGGGTGACGTTCTCGCCGAGGATGCGCTTGCCGAGGTTGCCGACGAAGAAGGACGAGCCGTCTTCGTACGACTGGCCGGTGAAGGCGATCATGCTCATCCACTCGAAGACTTCCGCCAGCGCGGGGGGCTCGAGGATGACGTCGTACGGTCCGGGCTCGAGGTCTTCGACGACGCCGGCGGAAAGCGTCGCCTTGAGCGTCGCCTCGTCGCCGAGGGCGGCGATGCCGGCGTCGGCGGCGCGGCGCTCGCGCAGCGTTGCGTACCCCGAGGCGTCCTTGCTGATGGCGATCACCGTCGCGTCGGCGTGGGTCATCCGCCCGTAGCGGCGAATGCCGTGCGTGTTGCCGCAGGCGACCGAGGTCGCCGCGGTGGCGTACGAACCGGCGAAGTGGACGCCGGCCGCGGCGCCGCGGTCGAACATGGTCCGCAGCGCCCGCGCCTTTTCCATCGGCGCGATCGCCGCGGTAGCCTCGTCGAAGGAGTCGACCTGCGGCACCGGCTCGTTCGCGCGGTAGAGACCCTTGAAGCCCTGCACGGCGCTGGAATGGCGCGCCGATTCACGCGCGATCGCGGCGGCCTGGGCGATGTCTTCTTCTTCGAACGAAGTCGTGGTGGCGACGCCCATGGCGCCGTCGAGGATCACGCGGAGCGCGAGCCACGCGCTCTCCTCCGACATGTTCTGGTGGACCTGGGAGTTGGCGAAGCGGCTGATGTTCTGGTCGACGGAGATGAACGCGGCATCCGCCTCGGCGGCGCCCCCCGCGTGAGTCGCGGCGGCGAGCGCTCTGCCGAGGATGTCGAACGATTCGCTCTCGGGTCGCATCAGGTCATGCGCGGATCATGCTCGGACAACGATGGTGTCGGGCAGCTCGGCCGCCGGGACGACGTTGCGCGTGTCGATCACCAGCTTCGCGTTGCGATAGAGGGCCGGGTCCTTGAACGCCGTGTGCGGTGTCGAGAGCAGCACGGCGTCGTACTTTGCGAACTCCTCGGCGGTGCAGGGGACGGACTGCATCTCGTGCTGGAACTTGCGCGTCGGCCGCGAGGAGGGGATGAACGGGTCGCAGTACGCCACCTCGGCGCCGCGCTCGTGCAGCAGCTCGATCAGCTCGAAGGACGGCGACTCGCGCGCGTCGTCGATGTTCGGTTTGTAGGAGAGGCCGAGGATCAGCACTTTCGCACCGCGGACGCTCTTCCCGCTTGCGTTGATCGCCTCGGTGGTCCGGTCGACGACGTAGCGTGGCATGCCGGTGTTGATCTCCCCGGCCAGCTCGATGAAGCGCGCCCACGTGCCGTATTCGGCCGCCTTCCACGTCAGATAGAAGGGGTCGAGCGGGATGCAGTGCCCGCCGAGGCCGGGGCCGGGGTAGAAGGGCATGAAGCCGAACGGCTTGGTGCTCGCCGCGGCGATGACTTCCCAGACGTTGATCCCCATCCGGTCGAAGACGACCTTGAGCTCGTTGACCAGGGCGATGTTGACGGCCCGGAAGATGTTCTCGAGCAGCTTCGACGACTCTGCCACCTCGGCGCTGCTGACCGGGACGATGGTGTCGATCGCCGAGCCGTACAGCGCGACCGCGGCTTCCAGCGACGCGGGGTCCATCCCGCCGACGACTTTGGGGATGTTCTTCGTATGGAACTTCTCGTTGCCCGGGTCTTCGCGCTCGGGGGAGAAGGCGAGGAAGTAGTCTTCCCCGCACTCCATGCCGCGCTCGGTGAAGCGGGTGAGGAGCTCTTCCCGGGTGGTGCCGGGATAGGTGGTCGACTCGAGGATGATGAGCTGCCCTTTGCGCAGCCGCCTGGCGATGGCTTCGGCGGTCATGCGGACGTATTTGAGGTCGGGCTCGCGATGGGGTCCGAGGGGGGTGGGGACGCAGATGAGGATGGCGTCGCACTCGGCGAGGCGGTCGTAGTCGGCGGTGGCGGAGGCTTTTCCGCCGGTAAACGCGGCCGCGACCCGCTCCGGGCCGATGTGGCGGATGTACGAGTCGCCGCGGGTCAGGGCTTCGACTTTTTCGGAGTCGACGTCGAAGCCGATCACCGGAAATCCCCGCTCGCTGAAGAGCAGAACGAGGGGCAGCCCGACGTATCCGAGGCCGATCACGCCGACAGTGGCGGTACGGTTCTGGATCGAGTCGAGCAGCGATTGGTTGTGTTGCACGTCAGTCATCGGTTCTCCAGGGGGACGATATCAGGGGGGCGGAAGATATCAGAGGGGCGAGAGATGAGCGATGAGCGATGAGAGATGAGCGATGAGCGGGGAACGCACCGGGGCTGAGGTTGAACGAACAGCGTTCATCCGGAGGGGGTCCTTCGCCGCCATGTTTTTGGTCTACCGGGAAGTCCCTGCGGCTCAGGATGACAGTTCTTGCTTCTGTTCTCCCGAGATGAACAAGGAGAGATGCCGGTGCATCTACTGTCATCCTGAGCCGCAAGATCTTGCCACGTGTGAAAAGCACGGCGGCGAAGGACCCCCTCCGTCTGGACGCGAATCGTTCAACCGGAGCGGCTCATCGTTCATCTCTCATCACTCATCTCTCCCCGTCTACCCCATCTCCACCCCTCGAAACCTCGCTGCCGGCGCCCCATGAGCGACCCTCATCGTCTGCATCGGATCGCCCTTCCCGCAGTTGGGCAAGCCCCAGACCTGCCACGACTTCCGGTCCGCAATGGCGTCGCAGGAGCGCCAGAAGTCGGGAGTGTTGCCGGTGTAGAGGGGATTGCGGAGCATCCGGCCGAGACGGCCGTTCTCGATCTCCCAGGCCACCTCGCAGCCGAACTGGAAGTTCAGGCGCAGGTCGTCGATCGACCATGACTTATTGGTCTCGACGAAGATCCCGTACTTTGTGTCGGCGATGATCTCCTCGATCGGCGTATCGCCCGGCTCGAGGTTGATGTTGGTCATCCGGATGATCGGGATGCGCGCCGCCGTCTCCGCGCGGACCGTGCCATTCGACTTCCGGCCGATGAACGGCGCCGTGTCGCGGCCGGTCAGGTACCCGACGAACATCCCGTTCTCGACCAGGTGAAACCGCTGCCCCGGCACCCCATCGTCGTCCCATGCAAACGAACCGATCGAGCCGGGGATCGTGGCATCAGCGACGAGGTTGACCAAGTCCGACCCGTACCGGAAGCTTCCGAGCATCGCCGGCTGCAGGAACGACCCCCCCGCGAGCGAGATCTCCAGCCCCATGGCCCGATCGAGCTCCGTCGGATGCCCGCACGACTCATGGACCTGCAGCGCGAGCTGGGCCGAGCCGACGATCAGGTCGAACCGCCCGGCCGGCGCCTTCGGCGCGGCGAGCAGCGCCAGCGCCTCGTCGCGGATCTGCAGCGCCTTCCCCGGCATGTCCAGCCGTTCGATGAACTCCCACCCCTCGGCCTGGAAATCGCCGCCGAACGGATTCGGATACGTCCGCCGCTGGAACTCCCCGCCCTCGATCGCCACCGCCTCGATCCCGCCCCCCATCTGGGTGGTGGTCTGTTCGAGGAAACTCCCCACGGTGGAGGCAAAGACCTTCTCCTGCCGGTAACAGGTAATCTCCCCCGCCACCTGGTGGACGCGCGAATCGCCCCGCATCGGTTCAGTCGCGCTCATCAAATGCTCGAGCTTCCGGTCGATCGGGACGGACCAGGGGTCGATTTTGTACTCCGAGTGCGAGGCCCCGACATGCGGCTCGATCTCGCTCAGGGTCACTTCCTGCGTCGAGGCAATGTTGCTTGCCGCCGCGACTTCGAGGGCTCTTCTCGCCGCCTTACGAATGGAGGCGTCGCTGATGTCGCTCGTCGCCGCGAATCCCCAGCCGTTGCCGACCAACACCCGCACCCCGGCCGCCCGGTCGACGGTGGAGGAGAGGTGGTCGACCTCGCCGTTGCGGACTTTGACGTGTTGCTGGTGGGTGGCGGTGTAGCGGATGTCGGCGTAGCGCAGACCGGGGTTTTCCAATGAACCGAGGATGTCATCGAGTTGCGTGCGGTCAGGCGTCATGCAGGGGGCGGGATTATATGAGGAGGGCTTCCGGCCGTCATCGGAGCGCCGGTCTTCGACCGGCCGGTCCGCCGGCTTTCAGCCGGCCGTCCGCGTGTGGAACGCACCGCGAGAGACTGCCGACCGAAGGTCGGCGGACCGGCCGGTCGAAGACCGGCGCTCCACAGGTGCTTTGAAGCTGCAGTCGCGAACGGAGGCGATGAGGGCGGTGAAGGATTCCCGAACGGCTCTGACCCCAGAGCTCCGATGATCCTTTTCTGTCATCCTGAGAGGCTGTGAAAAAATCCAGAGCGACCCGTGTTGCGGCGGGACGAGGCCATCTGCTTCGTTGCGCCTCCTCTCCGATGGCCTCGCATCGCCTCGTCGGCGCGCCTCGCATCTGGCCTCGTCGCGCTCGCAACCCGGACCACTCTGGATTTCTTCACAGCCTCTGAGGCGAGGCACTGCGCGAACGCAACGATCGATCGGAAGAAACCCCCGGGAGCCGCCGAAGGCGGCGGAAGAATGTAGGCCCGGCCTTCAGGCCGGGTACAGCGAGTCTCCGCAGGTGAGCCCGCGTAGCGGGCGGCAGAAAAAGGGTGTCCGCACGGGAGAGACGCAGTGTGACGCGGGGAATGTTCCGTGTGTCGCAAGGAACTCGAAGCGCCGCGAGGAACGTTCCTGTTCTTCAGCGAGGACGCCGGCCTGCTCCCGCGAGCCGGAAAAGCCTTCCGGCGACGTTCGCGGGGGCCGGCGTGAGCGTCGACAGCGTCCCGGCTTCTTTTCAGGACGCTCCCGGCGAGGTTCGGAGCCATTCGCCGGACGTTTTCGAAGGCGGAACGAGCGTCAAAACCGCCGGCAGGAGCGTTGAGGGTGTTTCCGCAGGCACTTCAGACGCTCCTGCGAGCTTCCGGGCTGGAGGTACGAGCGTTCCGAACGTTCGCGCGTGGGCTCGAGAGACATCGGAGCGCGTTCTGAACGTTCACGCAGAGGTCCGAAAGGTAACCGCGAGCGTTCTGAACGTTCGCGGGAAGTTGGAGAGGCATCCGCGAACGTCCCGGACGTTCGCGCGAAGGATCCAGACGTATCCGGGAACGTTCCGAACGTTCGCGGGAAGGTTCAGGAGGCATCCGCGAGCGTGCCGAACGTCTGCAGGAAGGTTGAAAACCTATACGCGAACGTTCCGAACGTAACCGGGAACGTTCCGGACGTCCGCGGGAAGGTTCAAGACGTAACCGCCAACGTTCCGGACGTTCGCGCGAACGTTCAGGACGTATTCGGGCACGTTTCGGACGTTCGCGACAGCGTTCCAGACGTCAGCGGGGACGTTTAAGACGTAGCCAGCAGCGTTTCGAACGTTCGCGCGAACGTTTAGAACGTATCCGGGAACGTTTCGGACGTTCGTGCTGAGGTTTAGAACGTAGCGTGGAACGTTTCTGACGTGAGCAGGAACGTTTAAGAAGCAGCGACGAACGTTTCCGATGTTCGTTCTGGCATGTTAAACGTCGTGGAGAGCGTCGTTCACGCTGTCGCGAGCGTCTTAAACCTTCTCGCTGGCGTCCAGACGCTCGCGGCGACGGTTTCAACGTGCGAGATGACGTTTTTGACGTGGCGAGTGACGTCTTAATCGTGCCGATTGACGTTGCAAGGGGAAGCGATTCCACCTTAAGCGGCGCGTTACTGCTCATTTAACGTTCTGGCGAGGGCTCCTGTTCTCTCGTATGATGCTCGTAACTATCTGTGTTGACGGAAGATCCATGCGTCGAGCGTTCTTGGCGCTCCTTGACTCTCTTTTGGCGTCGCCTGCTTCTCATATGAGGAGTGCAGGATGGTACTCTCGAACGCCTGAGGCAGCTTTACGTCTCGAATCGCTGCGCGAAAGCCATCCTCGACGAACTTGCGTCGAAGGGGATGAGGCCGAGACGACGGTCGACAGGGTCCGGGCGGCGCTCGACGACGCGGGGACCTCGTGCAGCCGGCCGGAGGGGATCGCGGTCTTCATGTGGGGAACGCATCGCGAGAGACTGCCGACCGAAGGTCGGCGGACCGGCCGGTCGAAGACCGGCGCTCCGTGGGGATGAACGAGGATCGCTTCTGCGTAGAATGTAGGGATGGGTATCGAAGAAATCCTCAGCAATCAGCGGGAGGAGATTCACCGCATCGCCGAGAAGCACGGTGTGACGAGCATGCGCGTGTATGGCCCCATTGCGCGCGGTGAAGCGGCATGGAAACGGACGTCGACCTGCTGATCGAGAACGGACCGAATACGACGCCGTGGTTTCCCGGCGGTTTCGTGGCCGACATGGAGGAGCTGCTCGGGCGGCGTGTGCACGTCGCTTGGGAGGACGCGCTGCCTCCTTATGCGCAGTACATCGCGGAGGAAGCCGTTCCGCTGTGAAGGCCGGGGATGATCTCCCTCAAGGTCACCCGCATGCTCGCCGATCTCGACCGGCCTCATTCTTGAAAAGCGCTCGCTCCGTGCTTCGGCGTTCCCTGATCGTCATTGCGTTTCTCCTCGCCACGGCCGCTTCGGCGGCGGATTGGGAGAGGGTCAGCCCCGGGGTCGCGTACAAGCACATCCGGCGGGACACGATCGACGTGTATGTCACGAAGATCGATCTGCGGAGCCGGGCCATCCGGGTCATCGCTACGACGGAAGAGGAGAAGGGGCTGACGGTCAGCGAGTTTGCGAAGAAGACGGACGCGATCGTGGCCATCAACGCCGACTATTTCAACGAGCAGTCACAGCCGCTCGGGCTATCGATGGGGGCCTGCGGGGTCTGGACCAAAGGCGAGAAGCTCGGCCGGAAGCAGGGGCTGGTCGCGGTCGGGAGGCGGCGGGCGGAGATTCAGGCCCGCACGATGATCCCGAAGCGGTGGATGACGGGGGCGGTCTCGGGATGGCCGATGCTGGTCTCTTCCTGCGCCGTGCTCGCCGATCTGCCGGGGAGCGACCATTTCACGCGGGCGCCGCATCCGCGGACGGCGGTGGCGCTGTCGAAGGATGGGAAGACGATGTATTTCGTCGCCGCGGACGGGCGGAAGGAAGGGGTCCCGGGGATGACGCTGCCGGAGTTGGCGGCGTTCCTGCGGGAGGAGCTGGGGGCCTGCGCCGCGATGAATCTGGACGGCGGGGGGTCGACGGCGATGTGGGTCGATGACGAGATCGTGAACCGCCCGAGCGACGGGCCGGAGCGGAAGGTGGGGAACCACCTGGCCGTGGTCGCCGCGCGCGATTACCGCGGCTGCGATATCCGCGACAGAACGAAGCGCGATCAAAAGAAGAAGGACTGAGCCGATGAAAGTACTGGTCACCGGAGGGGCGGGCTTCATTGCCTCGCATGTTGTGGATGCGTATGTGGAGCGGGGACACGAGGTCACGGTCATCGACGACCTGAGCAGCGGGCGCCGCGAGAATGTGAACCCGGCGGCGGAGCTGATCGTGGCGGACCTCCGCGATCCGCAGACGGCGGCGCAGTTGCGCGGCCGCGGGTTCGCGCTGCTGAATCATCATGCGGCGCAGATCGACGTGCGGGTCTCGGTGGCCGATCCGGCGGCCGACGCGGAGCTGAACATCGTGGCCACGCTGCGGCTGTTCCAGACGCTGATCGACGACGGGGTGAAGAAGATCATTTTCGCCTCGAGCGGCGGCGCCGCGTACGGTGAGCCGCAGTACGCGCCGCAGGACGAGAATCATCCGGTCGCTCCGATCTCGCCGTACGGCTGCGCGAAGCTGGCCATCGACCAGTATCTCTATTACTTCCGCACGGTGCACCAGGTGCCGTCGGTGTCGCTGCGCTATGGGAATGTGTATGGGCCGCGGCAGCGGAAGGATGGGGAGGCGGGCGTCGTGGCGATCTTCGCCGGGGCGCTGCTGGACGGGCAGACGCCGCGGATCAACGGCACCGGGGAGCAGACCCGCGATTATGTGTTCGTGCACGATGTGGTGCGCGCGAACATGGCCGCGTCGGAGCTGCCGCTCGAAGGGATCTATAACGTCGGGACCGGCGTGGAGACGTCGGTGAACGAGCTGTACGAGCGGGTTCGCGAGGCCCTCGGCTCGGCGACGCCGGCGGAGCCGGCCCCGGCGAAGCCGGGGGAGCAGATGCGCAGCGTCCTCGACGCGACGAAGGTGCGCACGGCAGGGAATCTGCCGGAGTTCTGGAAGTTCGAGGAAGGGGTGAAGAAGACGGTGGAGTGGCTGAAGGAGCAGCAGCAGTAACGCTTTTACTCAACCCATGGAAGGGAGACCCGACCAGGGGGCCTCCGTCGGGCCGGCCCGGCCGGCAGCGTTTGTTTCCGCCCGGACCGCGTTCAGCGCGAGAGGCGTGCGTTCAGCCTATGGCAACCAACGCTGCCGGCCGGGCCGGCCCGCCGGAGGCCCCCCGGTCGGTCTCCCTCACTTCTCCGCCAGCTTCTGCTCCGTGGCCCGCTGCAGCGACAGCAGTTCGTTGATCTCCGGGGCGGTTCCGGGGATCTCGTTGAGTCTCTGCGAGATCTCCAGCGCGTTTTTGGCGCACTGCCAGTTTTCCAGCCTCACGTGCGACCGGGCGATGTGAAAGTAGGGGTAGTAGTCGATGAGCCACATGCCGTACATGCGGGCCTGTTTCTGCGGGTTGGGGCGGTGGGAGACGGCTTCGATGAAGTGGGTGAGGGCGCGGGAGTAGTCGCCTTTGCGCTCGAGCTCGAGGCCAAGCTCGTAATTGGCGTACCAGGGGGCGTCGCTCAGTTTGGTGTCGAGCGGGAGGTCGCACTTGGAGAGGACGTCGTTGCGGAGGAGGTTGAAGTCGGCCTCGCTGAGCGTCGGCGCCTTCTTTTCGAAGACGGCGTAACGCGGCCGCGTGCCGGCGGCGTCGCCGCGAAGGAGCAACTGATAGGCGACGAGCAGCGGGCGGCCGACTTCGCTCTTCGCTGCCATCCCGGAAGTCTCGGCGAGGGCGAGCTGCTTGCGGGCGTTGCCGACGTCGCCGGTCATCTGGCTGGCGATGGCGAGGTAGAGGTGTGGCAGGTAGTCGATGTATTGCTGCGGGCGGGTCGGGAGCTGCACCCCTTCCTCTCCGCGCGCTCCGAGGGCCGCCTCGAATGCCGCCTTCGCCTCGGCGGCGTGTCCCTGCTCGATCAGGCGGACGCCTTTCTCGTAACTCTCGTACCAGTTCGCCGCGGAGGCGGGAATCGACAACGCGAGCAGCAGAACAGTCACGAAGGTCCGGATCATCATGGTCTCCTGAAAGTTGTTACGGATTGATGCCCGCATTGTAAAGCGTCTAACCTCTCGCGAAACCGGCCGTCTATCCGGTCAGACGAAAGGGGAACCGCTGCATGAAACGACTCGGACTGGCGCTGACGCTCATCCTGGCCTCGGGGGCTTATGCCCATGGCCCCAACTTCCAGATCAACGGCGACAACTGCTCGCCCCGCAACATCCGCTTCGACGACGAGCCCGCCGCGGTCGAGAAGCAGGTCATCGAGGCCGGCAATCTCCGCTCGCTCAAGGTCTCGGTCTCGCACGCGCCGATCTCCGTGAAGGGCGGCAACGCCAACGGTTACACCATCACGGTCTGCAAGGCCGCGGCGGTGCAGTCGGATCTGGCCGCGATCCGGGTCACCGTCGAGAATGGCGAGCTGAAAGCCACGGGACCGCGCAACGGCGACTGGACGGTCCAGTACCAAATCGCGGTTCCGCGCGGCGCCGACCTCGACCTCGAAGCGTCGAACGGGCCGATCTCCCTGCGGGACATCGACGGGACGGTCGTGGCGAAGGCGTCGAACGGGCCGATCTCGCTGAAGAATCTCTCCGGCGACGTCAACGTGACCACGACCAACGGGCCGATCTCGATCAACGGCGGCTCGGGCTCGATGAAGGTCCGGGCCTCGAACGGACCGCTGTCGGTGGACCTCGAGGGGAACGCCTGGGTCGGCGGCTCGCTCGACGCCGCGACGAAGAACGGCCCGCTGACGCTCAAGCTGCCGCGCAACTACGCTTCGGGCGTGACGGTGGAGTCGAACGGCCGCGGCCCGATCTCCTGCCGCGCGGAAGGCTGCAACCGCGGCTGGCGTGCCGCCGGCGACGACCGCCGGTCCAGCGGCGACGATCGCTGGGACGACGAGCCGCGCACGATCGAGCTCGGAAGCGGCGCCCCCGCGGTGCGGCTCTCGACGGTGAACGGGCCGATCACGATCAAGGACGAGTAGCCGAGGAGTGGTTGCTGGTTGCTGATTGCTTGTGAGGCAGCGCATGACGCCCAGGCGCGAATTCACAAGCAACCAGCAACCAGCAACCGTTTTCGCGAAGAGGGGGACCTTGGAGCGAACTCGCAGGCTTCCCTCCTATACACTGTGCACACCGGATGACGGTCCGCACAGACTCTGGTAAGGCCTCCCGCGGGCAGTTGCTCGCCGTCCTCGGCGTCGGGTTCGGCCTCGCCGTCACGATCGGCAACGCGGTTGGGGCCGGAATCCTCCGCACGCCCGGGGTCATCGCCGAGCATCTCCAGACGTTCTGGCCGTTCATCGCCGTCTGGCTGGTGGGCGGCCTTTACGCGCTTCTCGGCGCGAACGCGCTGGCGGAGCTCGGGACGATGGTGCCGCGCAGCGGCGGGCAGTACGTCTTCGTCCGCCACGGCCTCGGCCCCTACCCCGGTTTCGTCGTCGGCTGGAGCGACTGGATCTCGACCTGCGGCACGACGGCCGCGGTGGCGATCGTCGTCGGCGAGTACACCGTGTCGCTGTTCCCCGAGGCGCGGACGCAGCAGGTCGTGGCGCTGGCGGTAGTCGCCCTCTTCACGCTCATCCAGTGGGTGGGCATCCGCGCCGGCGGCGCGGTGCAGGGCGTCACCAGCATCATCAAGGCGCTGGCGCTGATCGTCTTCATCGGCGTCTGCTTCTGGCTCGGCCCGCGCATGCCGCACCAGCCGACCGTTGCGTCGACCGAGCACGAGCTGACGCTCTTCGTCGCCTTCATCCTGGCGCTGCAATCGGTGATCTACACGTACGACGGCTGGTCGGCGATCATCTACTTCTCCGAGGAAGTGAAGGACCACGGGAAGAGCATCCCGCGGGCGATGCTCACCTCGGTGGTCACGATCGCCATCCTCTACGTGCTGATCAACCTCGCCTTCCTGGCGGTCGTCTCGCTCCCGACGATCGCCGGCAGCGACTTCGCCGCGGGGGTGGTCGCGGAACGGCTTTTCGGGACGAACGGCTACAACGTCCTGCGCGGGCTGGTGGTGCTGGTGCTGCTCAGCGCCGTCAGCTCGAACGTTCTGATGGCGCCGCGGGTGCTGTTCGCCATGGCCAACGACGGCCTGTTCTGGCGCGGCGCGCGCGAGGTGAACCGCGGCGGCACGCCCGACATCGCGTTGCTGATCAGCAGCATGCTGGCGGCGGGGTTCATCGTCACGAATACGTTCGAGACGGTGATCGCGAAACTGGCGTTCTTCTTCGTGGCGAACTACACCCTCTCGTTCGTCACCCTCTTCGTGCTGCGCCGCCGCGAGCCGGACGCGCCGCGTCCGTATCGCGCCTGGGGGCATCCGGTGACGACCGGGCTGGCGCTGCTGGCGTCGATCGCGTTCCTGTTCGGCGCGGTATGGAGCGATCCCGGGAGCAGCGTAGTCGCGGTAGGCTTACTGCTGCTGAGCATCCCGATCTACCTGATCGTCCGGCCGAAGCCCTCGGCCGAAGCCCCGCCATAACCCATGATCGACCCCAGACTCGAATACGCATCGACGCTCCCGTCGCGCTACTACACCGATCCGGCCGTGCTGGCGGAGGAGAACCGCCGCGTCTTCGGCCGCACCTGGCAGCTCGCCGGCCGCGCCGGGCAGGTAAAGGACGCGGGGCAATACTTCACCGCCGTCATCGGCGGGGAGCCGGTGCTGGTCGTACGCGGCGGCGACGGCGAGCTGCGGGCCATGTCGAACGTCTGCCGCCATCGCGCCGGGCCGATTGCGAAAGGGGAGGGACGGCGTCCCGTGCTGCAGTGCGGCTATCACGGCTGGACGTATTCGCTCGACGGCCAGCTCCGGGTGACGCCGGAGTTCGACGGCGTGGCCGAGTTCGACCGCGCGAATTGCAGGCTGCCGCAGTTCCAGGTGGGGATCTGGAACGAGCTGGTATTCGTGAACACCGATCCGGACGCCGAGCCGCTCCCCGGGTTCCTCGGCGAGCTGCTGACCGATATGCCGCCGCACGATTACAGCGGCTTCCGGCTCGCACAGCGGAAGACGTGGGAGCTCGACTGCAACTGGAAGGTCTACGTCGACAACTACCTCGAGGGGTATCACATCCCGATCGTGCACCCCGGCCTCTTCCGGGAGCTCGACTACCCGAGCTACCGCACCGAGACGAAGCGGACGTATTCGATCCAGCACGCGCCGACGAAACGGCCGGATCGCATCCGCACGGTCGGCGGGAACAGCGAGGTGCGCTACTTCTGGATCTTCCCCAACCTCATGCTCAACGTCTACCCCGACAACTTCTCCACCAACCTGATCCTCCCCCTCGGCCCCGGCCGCACGGTCACGCTGTTCGACTGGTATTTCAAGGACCCGGATGCGGCACGCGCGGAGATCGACGAGACGGTGGCCTTCAGCGACGAGATCCAGCTCGAGGACATCGACATCTGCGAGTCGGTGCAGCGGGGGCTGCAGTCGACGACGTACGACAAGGGAAGGTTCTCTCCGCAGAGGGAGAACGGGGTGCATCATTTTCATTGCATGTATGGGGAGATGATGGGGGCGAACGCCGAACGCTGAACCGTAGCTCTTTTCTGTCGCCCGCTTCGCGGGCTGACCCTGGGCGACGCTCTATACCCGGCGTAAACGCCGGGCCTACAGATCTTCCGCCGCCTTCGGCGGCTACGTTGCAACAACCCTTCGAGCCACAGCGAGCGTTGCTGCCGTAGGCAGCAAAAGATCTGTAGGCCCGCCCTTCAGGGCGGGTAAAACGGCGTTTTTCAAGGCGAGCCCGCGGAGCGGGCGACAGAATAGAGCGTTCACCCTCGCGCCCACGGCGCCCCCGCCCGCACCGCCTTTCCGTGCACGGGGCACGATGCCTCATGCGCCCCCTCCAGATACCCGGTGCTCAACAGGAACGACCCCGTGATCTCGCCGCCCGTAAACACGAACGTCTTCTTGAAGAGCTTCACCCACTCCGCCTTGTCACGCGGATGATGGGCCTCCAGCCAGGCGGCGAATGAGCCGTGCGATTTCCGGATCGCGAGGATCCGTTTCGCGTTCTCGATCGCGGCGTTCACCTTCAAACGGTTGCGGATGATGCCGGCGTCGGCCAGGAGGCGGGTGCGGTCGCGGAGGGTGAAGCGGGCGACCTTTTCGACTGCGAACCCGGCATAGGCTTTCCGGAAGGCTTCGCGCTTCTGGAGGATCGTCAGCCAGGAGAGGCCGGCCTGGTTGATTTCCAGGATCAAGCGCTCGAAGAGACGGTCGTCGTCGTTGACGGGGAAGCCGTACTCCTCATCGTGATAGGGGCCGTGGAAGGGGTGTCCGATTGCTGCGTCGCAGTAGCTCGTCATCGCCTGAATGCTGACACAAACATTTTCCTTGCGTGCTCCGGGCGGGCCGCACAGACTGCGCCGAGCATGGGTCCGGTCCAGGTCGTCATTGCCGTAGCAGCGGTCGTAGTGGCGGTGTCGATGGTCGCCCGCCAGATCGCCGCGACCCGCGCCGCGCGCGAGCGCGACGAGACCCACCGGTTCGCCGCGGAGATCATCGACAACGCCGGCGAGGGCATCGTCGTTTTCGACCGCGAGCTGCGCTACCTCCTCTGGAACCGTTTCATGGAGGAACTGACCGGCATGCGCGCCGGCCAGGTCGTCGGCCAATCGGCGCTCGACCTTTTTCCGCACGTGCGCGAGCAGCAGGTCGACGAATTGCTGCGCCGCGCGTTCGCCGGAGAGACGGTTTCCTCCCCCGACATCCACTTCGTCATTCCGGATACCGGCCGCAGCGGCTGGGTGTCGTCCGTCTACCGGCCGCATCTCGACGCCGCGGGCAGCGTCATCGGCGTCATCGGCCTCATTCGCGACATCACCGCGCGCAAGAGCGCCGAGCAGCAAATCGAATATCAGGCGTACCACGACGCCCTCACCGGCCTCGCCAACCGGCGGTTGTTCCAGGAGCATCTCTCGCTCGCTCTGGCACTGGCGCAGCGGCGGAAGTCGCTGGTGGCGGTGCTGTTCCTCGATCTCGATCACTTCAAGGTGGTCAACGATTCCCTCGGCCATACGGTCGGCGACGAGCTGCTGCGCGAGGTGGCGCGGCGTCTCAAGAGTGCCGTGCGCGAGGGCGACACGGTGGCCCGCGTCGGCGGCGACGAGTTCACCATCGTCCTGCAGGAGCTTCCCCGCCGCGACGGCGCGGACGAGGTCGCGCGGAAGGTGCTGCGCACGCTCGCCGAGCCGATGGAGATCAGCGGCAATCGCCTCTACGTCACCACCAGCATCGGGGTGACGCTGTTCCCCGACGACGGCGACGACGCCGAGGCGCTGCTGAAGAACGCCGACACGGCGATGTACCGCGCCAAGGCGGACGGGCGGAACACTTATCACCTGGCGACGCGGGAGCTGAGCCGTTCCACGCACGAGCGGATGACGCTGGAGAGCGGCCTGCACCGGGCGCTCGAGTCGGGCGAGTTCGAGCTGCTCTACCAGCCGCAGGTCGAGACGGATGACATGAACATCGTGGGGATGGAGGCGCTGTTGCGCTGGAACCATCCCGACCGCGGGGTGATCGCGCCGGAGCAGTTCATCGCCGTGGCCGAGGAGCGGGGACTGATCCTGCCGATCGGGGAGTGGGTGATCCGGAAGGCGTGCCACGGCGCGCGCCGCTTCCACGACCTCGGCGTGCCGCACTTCCGCGTCTCCGTGAACCTTTCGGCCCGCCAGTTCCGCGACCCGTCGCTGCTTTCGATCGTCGAATCGGCGATCGCCGAGGCGCGGATCGACCCGCACACGCTGGAGCTGGAGATCACCGAGACCGTGGCGATGGAAGACGTGGCCCTGACGATGTCGACGCTCGCCCAGCTCCGCAAGAGAGGCGTGACCATCGCCATCGACGACTTCGGCACCGGCCACTCCTCGCTCAGCTACCTGAAGCGCTTCCCCATCGACGCCCTGAAGATCGACCGCGGCTTCGTCTTCGACCTCCCCGACGGCTTCGAGGACGCGGCCATCGTCAGCTCCATCATCCAGCTCGCCAACGGCCTCGGCCTCCGCGTCGTCGCCGAAGGAGTCGAGACCCGCGAGCAGCTCGACTTCCTCCGCGAAAGCGGCTGCCGCGAAGTCCAGGGCTTCTACTTCAGCTACCCGGTCGCGCTGGAGGAAGTGGAGCGGCTGGTGGCGGCCGGGCAGGCGGTGGAACGCACGGCGAGTGTGGCGGCGGGGTGAAATCGATCGAGGAGTAGAATCGACGCATGATGACGGCTGAGCAGGTCGTACACAGTGACCCCGAGATCATGGGCGGGACGCCCGTCTTCGTCGGAACCCGGGTGCCGGTCTACAACCTCTTCGACTACCTCGAGGCCGGCGATTCGCTGGAAGAGTTTCTCGACGCTTTTCCCTCCGTGACGCGGGAGCAGGCGGTTGGGGCGCTCGAAATCGCAAAAGAGGCGGTTGTCGCGGTTGCGAGTCCTCATACGAATCGCTTCCGCGCCATCTGGCGCGTGAGCTGACCGGGCATGACGTATCGACCGTCCGAGCAGAGGGCTGGTCGCGACTGCGCAACGGCGTCCTACTTCGGGCCGCTGTCGACGCTGGGTTTCAAGTGATTCTTACGGCCGATCAAAGCATCCCGTTTCAGCAGAACCTGCCCAGGATCGGGATCGCTGTTGTGGTCGTGCTGCGCGTACGCAATCGCATTGCGGATCTGCGACCCTTGATCCCGAAGATCGTCGCAGCGATCGAAAGCGCCAAGGTGGGAGAAGTCCGCGAAGTCACAGGTTCGCCGCTCTAGCCAGTCCGTTCTGCTTTCCGCACGTTGTCTCCTTTGGTTCCTTCCTTGCGATGGCGGGGGCAGCAGTAAATGAACCCTGGAGGCCAACGTGAGGAAAAAGAAGCAGTTAGCAGCAGTGCTGGCGCTGACGACGCTTGTGGGAGCGTCCGCTTTTGCGGATTCGCGTCACTCGAATGAGACGCGGGCCCGCGGTGAGGGACGGGACACGATCCGGCGCAGCCGCGACGCCGGGCGCGCAGAGACGCGACGCCGTGACGAAACGCGAAACGAAAGCCGCGAGCGAAACCGCGCGACGGTCCGCGAAGAAGCGCGTCCCCGGAGCGAGGCCCGCTCCCGCGCGACGGTGCGTGAAGAAGCGCGTCCCCGAAGCGAGGCCCGTTCGCGCGCTACGGTCCGCGAAGAGTCGCGTCCCCGGACCGAATCGCGCTCCCGCGAGACGTACCGCAATGACTCGCGTTCCCGGGACAACTCGCGTTCCCGCGAGACGTACCGCAATGACTCGCGTTCCCGGGACAACTCGCGTTCCCGCGAGACGTACCGCAATGACTCGCGTTCTCGCAACGACTCCCGCTCTCGCGATTCGCGCGATCGTTCGTATCGCAACGACCATTCGCGCGGCCGGCAGGCGTACCACACGCGTGGGCGCGTCTCGCGCGTGCATCCGTACAGCGGCGGGTATCGCGTCTACGTTCATGGC
>Ga0190275_10001146_pt1 | contig 20262 bp, 24 predicted proteins | sample Popmic550T_FD_133745 | JGI IMG/M metagenome (GOLD analysis project Ga0190275, IMG submission 133745) | Populus adjacent soil microbial communities from riparian zone of Yellowstone River, Montana, USA - 550 T | ecosystem: Environmental > Terrestrial > Soil > Riparian zone > Trees stand | place...
CTGATCCTGCCGCCGAGCCCGTTGATCGGCACCTACATCACGCAGTGCACGACCGGCGCGATGCCGGCCCGCGCGGGCACCGCGGCCACGAACGAGGCCGCGCCGGCCAATTGAACCCGCGCGCGTCGACAAGGTGAGGCTGCCATGCGCGTGATCCGGACATTGGGCCCGGTGATGGCGGCCGCGGCCGCGCTCTGCGCCTGCGTGCCGGCAACGCCGCCGCCCGCCCCCCAGCCTGCGCTCGCGCCGAGACCCGTTCCGCCTCCCCCGCCAGCGCCGGTCCTGCCGTCGCCGCCCGCCGCCTGGCAAGATAGCCCGCTGAGCCCGGGCGATTGGAGCCATGACTCGAGGCTCGGGCCGCTGGCCTCCTTCGGCGCGGAAAGTCCGGTCTTCCTCGTCGAGTGCGTTGCCGGAAGGCAGGTCAAGCTCTCGCGGATCGGCGTCGCTCCCGCCGCCGCGATGCTCACCATCCGCACCGACTTCGGCGAGCGCAATATCGCGGCGTCGGGCCAGGCCGGCGCTGGCGCCGCAACGCTCGCGCCGTCCGATCCGCTTCTCGACGAAATAGCGTTCAGCCGGGGACGCTTCCTCGTCCAGGTGAACGGCCTGCCCGATCTGGTGCTGCCCACCTGGCCCGAGCCTGCACGCGTGATCGAGGAATGCCGCGGACAATAAAAAGCGCCCCGGAAGGGCGCGAAGCATGGAATCCTAGCGCAAAAAAAATTGAGATCAAGACTTGATCCGCGATTCCGCGCGAATCATAGTGGCCCTGCCATTCAACCTAGCGAAAGGAGGTGATCCGATGTCTCATGGTTCAGCAGAGGGGTCGGTCAAGTCCGCGCGGGAGCTGAAAGCCTAGACTTTCAATCGCTTCCGGGCAGTCGGCTTCCGGCCGCTGACCATGTCGAAGGGCCGCCGGGGAACTTTTCCCGGCGGCCTTTCGCTTTTGCCGCGAAGGAGCCCCGCAATGGCCGGACAAAGAAAGCAGGACGAAGCAGGCGGGCAGGGGCATCCCCTGCCCGACAGCGAGGAGGCGCGGGAGGACGAAATCCCCGAGCATCTCGTCCGCGAAAAGGGCCATGGCGACGATGCCCGCGCGCCCGCGCGCCCGGTGGGCGACGCGGTCGGCCCCGACGGCGAGCCCTACGAAATTCGGCCGGCCGGCATTCGCTAGGCCGTTCGAGAGGGAACTGTTCGTTCGCTGGTGGGTCTGTTACGTTCCGGATACGAACAGCAGGAGCAGATCCATGGCTCAGAATAAAGGCAAGAAGGGTGGCAGCGGCGGCGGCAGCGGCGGCGCCGACAAGATTCCCGACGCATTGCGCGACGCGGGCCGCCGCGCCGCCGATCTCGCGCAAAATCCGCTGGCGCGCAGCCTGCTCGCCGCGGGTCTCGTCACCGCCGCGGCGGCGCTGGCGGCGAACAAGAACGTCCGCAACACCGCCAAAAAGAGCGCCCGCCAGGCGCAGGACGCCGCCGAATCCGCAGCCGACGCGGCGATCGAGAGCGCCAACAAGATCGGGGCGGCGATGATCAACGCCGCCACCGAGGCGGTTCGCCGCATGATGGGCGAAGCCTCCGCGGAGGTCGCCGCCGCCGCGGCCAGCGTCGCGGCGGGTCGCGCCAAGGCCGGCAAGGCCTCGGCGAAGAAGCCCGCGCGCAAGCCGGCCGGCAAGCCCGCCGCCAAGAAGAGCGCCCCGAGAACGGCGAAGCCCGCGTCCGCGAAGCCCGCCCCGGCCAAGAGCGCGCCGGCAGCCAAGCCCCCGGCCGCGCGCAAGGCGGCGGCGAAAAAGCCCAAGGCGAAGAAGCCGGCCCAGAAGGCCTGAACTTCCTCCCGCATCGAAAAGGGGCGCCCCGCAAGGAGCGCCCCTTCTTCGTTTCAGCGATGCGCGCCGGTTAGCGGCAGCGGCGCCCGCTCCGGCTGTTGCGCTGGATTTCGCGGCCGACCAGGGCGCCGGCAACCGCGCCGACGACCGTTCCCGTGGTCCGGTTGCGGCCACCGTCAATCTCGCGGCCGATCAGGGCGCCGGCGGCACCGCCGACGATCAGGCCGGTCGTGCCGTTCGAGCGCCGGCAACGATAGCGACCGCGATTATCGCGCCAAGTCGGGCCATTATAATAGCCGTTGCGGTCATAATAGCGCCGCTGCGCCTCGGCGCTTTCGGTCGGCAGCGCGATGCTGACCGGAATGGCCATGGCCGTCGCGGAGACGGCAAGGATTAGATTACGCATTTTCTCACTCCCTTGGGAAAGGAACCCGCACTCTCAACGCGTCCGGCATGCCGCGAGTTTCATGAACCTGAAACAACCGCCTGGTCATGCTGCGGCAAGGCGCGGGTGGACGCGCGCCCGGTTCGGCCATAGATGCCCGTGCGGCGCCCCTCGAAGGAAATCAGGCTTTGGCAAACGTCACCGTGATCGGCGGCCAGTGGGGCGACGAGGGCAAGGGCAAGATCGTCGACTGGCTGTCCAGCCGCGCCGATCTCGTCGTCCGCTTCCAGGGCGGCCACAATGCCGGCCACACTCTGGTGGTCGGCGACCAGACCTACAAATTGTCGCTTCTCCCTTCGGGCATCGTGCGCGGCACCTTGTCGGTGATCGGCAACGGCGTCGTCCTCGACCCCTGGGCTTTCAGGGCCGAGGTCGCGAAGCTGACCGAGCAGGGCGTTTCGATTACGCCCGACAATCTGCAGGTCTCCGACATCTGCCCGCTCATCCTCCCCTTCCACCGCGATCTCGATGCGCTGCGCGAGGACGCGTCGGGCGCCGGCAAGATCGGCACCACCCGGCGCGGCATCGGCCCGGCCTATGAGGACAAGGTCGGCCGCCGCGCGATCCGGGTCTGCGATCTCGCCCATCTCGGCCAGCTTGGGGCCCAGCTCGACCGCATCTGCGCCCATCACGATGCATTGCGCGCCGGCTTCGGCAAGCCCGGCATCGACCGCGCCCGGCTTGAGCGCGACTTGGGCCAGATCGCCGATTTCGTGCTGCAATATGCGCGTCCGGTCTGGATCACCCTCAACGAGGCGCGCCACCAGGGCCGCCGCATTCTGTTCGAAGGCGCCCAGGGCGTGCTGCTTGACGTCGATCACGGCACCTACCCGTTCGTGACTTCGTCCAACACGGTGGCCGGCACCGCCGCCGCCGGCACCGGCCTGGGCCCTTCCGCGGCGGGATTCGTGCTCGGGATCGTCAAGGCCTATACGACTCGGGTCGGTTCCGGCCCGTTCCCGACCGAGCTTCACGACGAGATCGGCCATCGGCTCGGCGAGCGCGGTCGCGAATTCGGCACGGTGACGGGGCGCAAGCGCCGCTGCGGCTGGTTCGACGCGGTGCTGGTCCGCCAGTCGATGGCCGTGGCCGGAGTCACCGGCATCGCGCTCACCAAGCTCGACGTGCTCGACGGCCTCGACGAGATCCGCATCTGCACCGGCTACAGGCTGAACGGCGCCACGCTCGACCATTTCCCCGCTTTTGCCGCCGATCAGGCCGCGGTCGAGCCGGTCTATGAGAGCATGAGGGGCTGGCCCGAATCGACCGCCGGCGCGCGCAGCTGGGCCCAGCTGCCGGCCCAGGCGATCAAGTACATCCGCCGGATCGAAGAACTGATCGCCTGCCCGGTCGCTTTGGTTTCGACCAGCCCGGAGCGCGACGATACGATTCTGGTGCGCGATCCGTTCGCTAGCTAGGCGGCGGGTTACGAGCAGCCTTCGATCAGCTGGACATAGCGCCACAGGCCGACCCGCATCCGCTCCGCGCGCGAATCTTCATAGCTGGTCTCGATAATGAGGCCGTAGGGCTCGGAGCGGGCGCGGTAGATCAGATAATGACCCTCGGGCCCGGTATAAGGATGCGGCTCGACCCGCATGGCGGCGCCGTAAATCGCGCGTATCTCCGCCTCGCTCATGCCGACATGGGCGCCCGACGCGGTGCGATAGGCCGCATCGTCGATATCGACCCGCACCACCCGGCCGCCGGCGACCATGAAAGCGAGGCCGTCGCGCCCCGGCAGGCGCCAGTAAGCGCAGTCGACCCCCTCCTCCTCGAGCGGATTCTCTTCCCTGGTCGCGCCCCTGCGCCGCAGCTCAGCAACGGGCAGGCCGATGCGCAGATCGCCGATCCCGTGCAGCGTCACCGGAATTTCTCCCGGCGCGGTCAGAGCGAGCGCGAGCAGGCTCAGCATCATATCTCCCTCCCCTCCCCGCATTGGGCGCGGTGCAGCAATTTGTGATCGGCAAGGACGAGCGCGACCATCGCCTCGACGACCGCCGCGCCGCGCAAGCCCACGCAGGGGTCGTGGCGGCCCGACACCCCGAGCGCCGCGATCGACGAGGTCGGCTTGAACGCGGCGCGTAGCACGATCGGCGCGCCGGTCGCGATGCCGCCGGTGATACCGCCGGCATGATCGGGGATCGCATTGTTCTCGCCCCGCTGGCGCGCGGCGGCAAAGCCGGCGCCGATCTCGACGCCCTTGACGGCATTGATCGACATTATCGCGCTCGCCAACTCGGCGTCGAGCTTTGCATAGACCGGCGCGCCCCAGCCCGCCGGCACTCCGGTCGCGACGCATTCGACGATCGCCCCCAGCGAGCTTCCCGCGTCCCGCGCCGCCTCGATCAGTCCCGGCCAATCCTTCTCGACATAATTGCCGCCGACCTCGACGACCCGCGCGGCGAGCGCGACCTCGGGGATCACAAGCCGCGCCACCGCCCCGGCCGCCACCCGCGCCGCCGTCTCGCGGGCCGAAGCGCGGCCGCCGCCGCGCGGGTCGCGCAGGCCATATTTGGCTTCATAGGCGAAATCGGCATGGCCCGGCCGGTGGGGCGCTCCGGCCGGATAGTCGCCCGGCCGCGCGTCGACATTGCCGATCAGCAGGCTGATCGGCGTCCCGGTCGTCAATCCCTCGAACAGCCCCGACAGAATCCGCACCCGATCCGGTTCGTTGCGCGCCGACGTCAGCGCGCTCGCCCCCGGCCGGCGCCTGTCAAGCCAGAGCTGGATGTCCGCTTCGCTCAGCGCCAGCCCCGGCGGACAGCCGTCGACCACCGCCCCGATCGCCGGACCATGGCTCTCGCCCCAGGTCGTGAAGCGCAACATTCGGCCGAAGCTGTTCAGCGACATCAACCGCCTCCGGGCCGAACATCAATCACGTCGTGGCGATATCCGGCGCGTCCTCGGCCTTCATGCCGATCACGTTATAGCCCGCATCGACATGGTGGATTTCACCGGTGACGCCGCTGGCCAAATCGGAAAGGAGGTAGAGCGCCGCGCCGCCGACCTCCTCGATCGTGACGTTGCGCCGTAGCGGGCTGTTATATTCGTTCCATTTGAGGATGTAGCGGAAGTCGCCGATCCCGCTCGACGCGAGCGTCTTGATCGGGCCGGCCGAGATCGCGTTGACCCTTATATTCTCCCGCCCGAGGTCCATCGCCAGATATTTGACGCTGGTCTCGAGCGCGGCCTTGGCGACCCCCATCACATTGTAATGCGGGATCACCTTTTCGGCGCCGTAATAAGACAAAGTGAGGATGCTGCCGCCGTCCGGCATCATCGCCCGGGCCCGCTGCGTCACCGCGACGAAGCTGTAGGCGGAGATGTTCAGGGTCAGCAGGAAATTGTCGAGGCTGGTATCGACGAACTGGCCGCGAAGCTCGTTCTTGTCCGAAAAGCCGATCGCGTGGACCAGGAAATCGATCGTCTGCCAGCGCGCCCTGAGCGTCTCGAACGCCGCGTCGAGATTGGCCATGTCGGCAACGTCGCAATCGATCAGGAAGGCGTCGCCCAATTGCTCGGCGAGCGGGCGCACCCGTTTCTCCATCGCCTCGCCCTGATAGGAGAAAGCGAGTTCCGCGCCGTGCGCCGCCAGTGCCCTGGCGATCCCCCAGGCGAGCGACCGGTCGTTGGCCAGGCCCATGATCAGCCCCCTCTTGCCCTCCATCAAGCCGGTCATTGATCCTCCTCTTGCGCCAGCCGCACGGCCTTGTCCTCCGCTTGCGCGGCTTTCTCAATGGCTTTGTGCTCGGCCTCGGCCGCGGCCTCCTCGTGAACGACCGCCTCGATGTCCTCCTCGGTCGGCACCGGCGTATCGGCGAGCGCCGCATTGAGCTCCGCGCCGATCACGAGGCCCAGCCCGATGATGAAGAAGAAAAACAGCGAGATGATCACCCCGGCCAGGCTGCCGTAAGTGAGGTCGTAATCGGTCAGGCTCGCCAGCGCGACCGGAAGCAGGGCTGTCGTCAGCACCCACCAGCCGGTCACGAAGGCGGCGCCCGGCCATTTGTGGCAGCTGGTCACGCGATAGCGCTTGGGCGTCAGCGTGTAGAACAGGAGGTAGAGCGCGCCGAACAGGACCAAAGCGGGCGCCGCCCGAAGCAGGGTCAGGAGCCCGACGAGGTCGCCCGCGCCGGGGATCTCCCGGACCAGGAATTGCTGGACGCCGGACAAGAGGATCGAGGCGCTGAACGCCACCATCGCCAGCACCACGGCGACGATGATCATTCCTACCGATCCCAGCCGATATTCCCAGAAGGGCCGGCTGTAGGTAACGCCATAAGCGCGGCGGATGATGTCGCGGATCGTCTCGATGAAGCTCCCGGTCGTCCAAAGGCCGACCAGCGCGCCCAGCCAGAGCAGACTTCCCGAGCGCGCCTCGAGCACGTCCTCGATCGGCCGGCGCAGCACGTCGGCGACGTCGCGCGGCATGGTCTGGAGCAAGGCATTGACCGCCTCCATCCCTTCTTCCGTCTGGCCGAACAATCGCGCGACTGCGGCCGCGACGATGACGAACGGGAAGATCGACAGCAAGGCGAGGTAGGCGAGGTTGCCGGCGTGGATGAAGCCGTCCGAATAGACGCCGATCGAGACCCGCTTGATCACGTCCCAGGTCCGCGAGCGCTTGCTCCTCTCCCTGATCGTTCCGAAATGCGCCTTGGCGCTGGCGAGCCGCTTGCGCCTTGCTTCCGGGGATTCGGGGGAGATGTCGCGCACGTGGCCCTAAACGCCGAGCCCCGCGCGCGGGTTGCTTTTGCCCCTTCCGCTCCACCCTTCGAGGAAGCTGGCAAGCTCGGCATCGTCGGGCACGTCGACCATCAGGGTGACGAGCTGGTCGCCGCGCTGGCCCTTCCTGCCGGTGAAGCCCTTGCCCTTGAGGCGCAGCACCTTGCCCGAGCTCGACCCCTTGGGCACGCTGAGCATCACCGGTCCGTCGACGGTCGGGACGCGGACCTTGCCGCCCAGCGCCGCCTCGTCGATCGAGACGGGGAGGTCGAGGCGGATATTGTCGCCTTCGCGCGCGAAGAAGCGGTGCGGCCGGATCGCGATGCTGACGATCGCGTCGCCATTTCCCGCCGGCCCGGCATGCCCCTGGCCGGCAAGACGGATCTTGGTTCCATCCTCGACGCCGGGCGGCAGCTTGATGTCGAGCGTCTTGCCGCTACCGAGCGTCACCCGCTGGCCCTCGAGCCGCGCCGCATCCTCGAACGGAACCTCGAGCCGGTAGGCCTGGTCAGCGCCCTTCTGCGGCGGCGCGCTGCGGCGCCCGAAGCCGCTGAACGGATTGCCGCCGCCCCCGCCGCGGCGGCCGCCCCCGCTGAACAGACCTTCGAACAGGTCGGAAATGTCGGCCGCCTCGCCGCCGCCGGTGAACTCGAAACGCTCGCCGTTCGGCCCGCGGAACGGGCCGCCGCGCCCGGCGCCCGCGCCTTGGCCGCCGCCGAAGCCGAACGGCATCTTGGGATTGCCTTCCTCGTCGATCTCGCCGCGGTCATATCGGGCGCGCTTGTCCTTGTCGGTCAGGATGTCATAGGCCTGCGTCACCCTGGAAAAGCGCTCGGTCGCCTTGGGGTTGTCCTTGTTCTTGTCGGGGTGCAGCTCCTTGGCGAGCTTGCGATAGGCCTTCTTGATCTCGGCCTCGCTCGCGGCGCGCGGCACGTTCAGCTGTGCATAGAGATCGGCCATTTTCGCCTGTTCTTTCGTTTCGCTCCGCCTTGTGCCGCATAATGCGCGCGCGTGCCAGAGCCCTGCCTGTTCAAGCCTCGCGGATTCTGCCAACACTCGGCCCCGATATGGGCAATGAACCGCCTCTCGCCAATCGGCGGCCGCTGAAGTCGCGCGGCACGGGATGGGCGCGCGCCGCGACCTCTCTCCTGCTTCGCACCCGGGTGACGCCGGACCAGGTCTCGATGCTAGGTATCCTTATCTCCGCGGGCGGCGCCTGGGCGCTGGTCGCGGCCGTCGCCGCGCCCGGGCTCTATCTGGTCGGCGCGCTGAGCATTCAGCTGCGTCTCTTGTCCAACATGCTCGACGGGCTGGTCGCGGTCGAGGGCGGGCGCAAGTCGGCCTACGGGCCCTTGTTCAACGAGGTGCCGGACCGGATCGAGGACAGCTTGTTTCTGATTGCGTTCGGCTATGCGGCCGGCCTTGCCTGGCTGGGGCTGACCGCCGCTTTGCTCGCGGCCATCACCGCTTATGTCCGCGCGCTCGGCGGCACGCTCGGCTTTCCGCAGGATTTCGGCGGGCCGATGGCCAAGCCGCAGCGGATGGCCGCGCTCACCCTGGGCGCTCTTGCCGCCTTCGCCGAGGCGGTCTGGACCGGCACCTTCTACGTGCTCCCGGTCACGCTCGCGATCGTGACGGCGGGCACCCTGGTCACGATCGTCCGCCGCATCCTCGGCATCGGGCGCCTGCTCAAGGCGGCCTCGTGATCCGAGCGCTGCTGATCGGCGCGACGCGCTTTCTGGTCGGCGGGCAGGGCGTGTGGATCGGCTCGGCGCCGTCGGGCGCGCAACGCATCTATTTCGCCAACCATTCGAGCCATCTCGACACGATCCTGCTCTGGGCCGCGCTGCCGCCCCATTTGCGCCGCACCACGCATCCGGTCGCCGCCGCCGATTATTGGGGGAAGGGCGCCGTGCGCCGCCACATCGCGCTTCGAATATTGAACGCCGTTCTGATCGACCGCGAGGGCGGCCGCCGGGTCAAGGGCGGCCCGCTCGCGCCGCTCCACGACGTGCTCGAGCGCGGCGAATCCCTGATCATTTTCCCGGAAGGGACGCGCGCCTTCGAAAAGCTGCCGGGGCCGTTCAAGCCGGGTCTCTACCATCTCGCGCTCGCCCATCCGAAGGCCGAGCTCATCCCCGTTTTCCTCGACAATCTGCGGCGCGCCTTTCCCAAGGGCAGCCTGCTGCCCGTGCCGATCAGCTGCACCGCCCGCTTCGGCGCGCGGATCGCGCTCGCGCCCGGCGAGGACAAGGCGGCCTTCCTCGTCCGCGCCCGCGAAGCGGTGGCGGCGCTGGCATGACGATCGGCGGTCTTTCGCTCGACCCCAGGATGGTCGCCCTGTTCGGCGGCGTCGCCGGGATCCTGATCCTCGCCTCGCTGATCGGCTTCGTCCTTTCCCGGCGGGTGACCAGCGAGGCCGGCCGCGAGACGGTGCGCAATCTCAACGCGCGGATCAAGGCCTGGTGGGGGATGGTCGCGGTCTTCGCTTTGGCCTTCGCCTTCGGCAAGCTGGTGACGCTGGTCCTGTTCGGCTTCGTCTCCTTCTACTGCCTGCGCGAGTTCATCTCGCTGGCGCCGACCCGGCCCTCGGACCACCGCGCGATCGCCGCCGCCTTCTACGTCTTCATCCCGCTCCAATATTGGCTGATCTGGGACGCCTGGCTGACGATGCTGACCATTGCCATCCCGGTATACGCCTTCCTGCTCCTGCCGGTCCTGTCGGTCGCCAAGGGCGAGACCGGGGATTTCCTGCTCCGAACGGCCAAGATCCAATGGGGGCTGATGCTGACCGTATTTTGCATCAGCCACGCGCCCGCGCTGCTGATCCTCAACATCCCGAACTATCAGAACGTCTATCTCTTGTTCTTCCTGGTCACCGTGGTCCAGCTCAGCGACGTTCTCCAATATGTGTTCGGCAAACTGTTCGGGCGGCACAAGATCGCGCCCCGGGTCAGCCCGTCCAAGACCGTCGAAGGGTTCATCGGCGGCGGCCTGGCCGCGACCGCGATCGGCGCCGGCTTGTGGTGGATCACCCCGTTCAGCCCGCTCCAGGCCGCCGGCATGGCGGCCGCCATCGTCGTCGCCGGCTTCCTCGGCGGCCTCGTCCTCTCGGCGGTCAAGCGCTCGCTCGGCGCCAAGGATTGGGGGACGATGATCGAGGGCCATGGCGGCGCGCTCGACCGGATGGACAGCGTGACCTTCGCCGCCCCGCTCTTCTTCCACCTCGTCAATTTCTATTTCACGATCTGATGGTCCTGCTGCTCGTCGCCGGATGGTCGTTCGCCGAAGCGATCCTCTTCTTTCTCGTCGCCGACGTCCCCATCAGCTTCGTCGCATTGCGCTGGGGATGGCGGCGGGCGGCGGCCGCGGCTTTGGCCGCCGCGCTCGCGGCGGCGGCGGGCGGGGCGGCGACCTACGCCTGGGCGGCCTCCGATCCCGATGGCGCCCGCGCCGCGATCCTCGCGCTGCCGGCGATCGACGAGGCCCTGGCCGCGGCCACGCGCGAGCGCCTCGCGGCCGAGGGCAATATCGCGATGCTGTGGGGCTCGATCTCCGGCATTCCCTACAAGCTCTATGCGCTCGCCGCCGGCAGCGACGGCAGGCCCCTTCTCGAATTCCTGCTGCTGACGCCGCTGGTGCGGCTTCCGCGCTTCCTGTTCGCCGCATTCGGGACGGCGGGCCTCAGCTTCCTGCTGTCCCGGAGGCTCGGCATGCGCGCCCGGCTCGCCCTCCTCGCCGCCTTCTGGCTGCTATTCTACAGCTGGTATTTCTGGGCCATGCCGGGCTGATCTCTCGACAGAGGCGCACAGAGGCGCCATGGATCGCGCCGTGAGCAGTGATCCGCATCTTCTGTTCGAGGAGTGGTTCGCGCAGGCGCGCCAATCCGAGCCGAACGACCCCGAGGCAATGGCGCTCGCCAGTGTGGACGCCGACGGCCGGCCGTCGGCGCGGATGGTGCTGCTGAAGGGCCACGACGCGCGCGGCTTCGCTTTCTACACCAACAGCCAAAGCCGCAAGGGCGGCGAGCTGGCAGCCAATCCGCAGGCCGCTTTGGTCTTCCACTGGAAGTCCTTGCGCCGCCAGGTCCGCGCGGAAGGCCGCGTCGAGCCCGTTCCCAGCGACGAGGCGGACCTCTATTTCGCCTCCCGCTCGCGCGACGCCCGGATCGGCGCCTGGGCCTCGGACCAGTCCCGCCCCCTTCAAAGTCGCGCCGCCTTCGAGGCCCGCTACGAGAAGCTGGTCGAGGAGTTCGAGGACAAAGAAGTCGGCCGCCCCTCTTATTGGCAGGGCTATCGCCTCGTCCCCGACCGGATCGAATTCTGGACCGACCGGCCGCACCGTCTGCACGAGCGCCGCCTCTTCACCCGCGCCGGCGAAGGGTGGACCGAAGGGCTGCTCTACCCATGAGCGATCTCCACGAGGAACGCGCGTCGCTGACCACGCGGGCCGCGCTCGCCAGCGTCGCGGTGGCGCTGTTTCTGCTCGTCCTCAAAATCTATGCGACGCTGGCGACGGGCTCCGTCGCCATGCTCGGCTCGCTGGCCGACACCGGGCTCGATCTGATCGCCTCCCTGGTCACCTTGCTCGGCGTGCGCGTCGCCGCCATGCCCGCCGACCGCGACCATCGCTTCGGCCACGGCAAGGCCGAAGCGCTTGCCGCTTTGGCGCAGGTCGCGCTCATCTCGATCTCGGCGGTCGTCATCGGCTGGCGCGCGGTTCAGCGCCTGATCCACGGGGAGGGGACGGCCAATGCCGAATATGGCATCGCCGTTTCGGTGGTCGCGATCCTCGCGACCCTCGCTCTGGTCGCCTATCAGCGCTCGGTCGTTCGCCGCACCAGCTCGGTCGCGATCCGCGCCGACGCCGTCCACTATCAAAGCGACCTCTTGCTCAACCTCTCGGTGATCGTCGCATTGGTGCTCGATCAATATTTCGGCTTCACCGGCGCCGATCCCCTGTTCGGGCTCGGCATCGCCGCCTGGCTGATCTGGGGCGCCTGGCGCGCGTCGCGCCGCGCGCTCGATCAGCTGATGGACCGCGAGTGGCCGGAGGAGAAGCGCCAGCGCTTCCTCGCGGTCGCCGCCCGCCATCCCCAAGCGCGCGGCATTCACGACGTCCGCACCCGCAGCAGCGGCACCCACGATTTCGCCCAGTTTCACATCTGGGTCGACCCTAAGATGACCATCGCCGCCGCGCACGAGGTGATGGAGGCGATCGAAACCGATCTCGAGCGCGAATTCCCCGGCTGCGAGGTCCTGATCCACCTCGATCCCGAAGGGCAGGTCGACAATCCCGGCGAACCGCTGCGCGAGGTCGACGAAACCAGGGAGACGATCCCCGAATGACCGACTTGCGCCTCGTCCAGGTCGACGCCTTCGCCGACCGTCCGTTCACCGGCAATCCCGCCGCGGTGATGCCGCTCGACGCCTGGCTGTCCGACGAGATTCTCCAGGCGATCGCGATGGAAAACAACCTCGCCGAGACCGCCTTCACTATTCCCGCCGATGGCGAGGACGCCGATTACGAGCTGCGCTGGTTCACGCCGGCGACCGAGGTCGTGATGTGCGGCCATGCGACCCTCGCAAGCGGCCATGTCCTGCTGACCGGCGGCAATGTGCGGTTCCGCACCCGCAATGCGGGTGTCCTGACGGTCGCAAGGGACGGCGATGGCTATGCCATGTCGCTGCCGGCCTGGGCGCCGTCGGCGAAGGCCTTGCCCCGGGTCGTCGCGGCGCTCGGCTGCGCGCCCGTGGAGACCCTCTGGCACGCGCAACGCTATGCGGTCGTCCTTTTGGCGAGCGAGGCCGAGGTGCGCGCGGTCGAGCCGGATTTCCGCGCGCTCGCCAAAGAAGGCGATTTGCTCACCATCGTCACCGCGCGGGGCGAGGATACCGACATCGTCAGCCGCGCCTTCGCGCCCGGCGCCGGGATCGACGAGGATCCGGTCACCGGCTCGGCCCACGCGGTGTTGGCGTCTTATTGGGCCGGGCGCTTGGGACGTGCCGAATTCACCGCCTACCAGGCGAGCAGGCGCGGCGGCCACGTCGCCTGCCGCCTGGAAGGGAACCGCGTGATCCTGGGCGGCAAATGCGTGACCGTGATGGAAGGGGTGATGCGGATTTAGTCGCTTCGCCGCACCCGCGGAGTCGCTCGCCGCAAATATCGCGGCGCGGGATTCCCTTCTCTGCCAATTCCGTAAAGAATCGAAACGGTTGCGGGAAGGGACCGGCATGTTCAGCATTTTGATCGTCGAGGACGAACCTCTGTTCGCCCAGACGCTCAAATATCTGGTCGAATTGAATCCGCTCTACGTCGTCACCGCATTGGCCGACGACCGCATCAGCGCGCTCGCTTCGGTGGCGCATCGCCGCCCCGATCTCGCCTTGGTCGATCTCCAGCTCGCCCACGGCAATACCGGCTTCGCGGTCGCCTCGAAATTGGGCGATCTCGGCATCCCCTGCCTGTTCACCACCGGCAAGGCGCCCGATTTCGCGATGCCGGACCTCGCGCTCGGCTGTCTGGTCAAGCCGTTCAGCGAGGACGACCTGGTCCGCGCGCTCAAGGCGGCGGAGGATATCGTCCGCGGCCGCCAGCGCGTCCGCCCCAGCCGTCCCGGCAATTTGCGCCTCTACGCCGAGGAGGAAGCGGCGGCCGAGCAGCTCGGTCTACTCCCGGTCCCCGAACATTCGAGCGCCCGCCGCACGCTCAAGGCCCGCGCCGGCCGCCTCTGGCGCGCCGCCCAGAGGTCCCTGAGCTTCGGCTAGCTACTACCGCGCGCGCTCGGCCGCGATCCATTCGTCGATCTGGCTTTCGAGCACATCGAGCGGCACCGATCCGTTGCGCAGCACTGCATCGTGAAAGCGGCGGACGTCGAACCGCTCGCCCAGGGCGACCTCCGCCCGGCGGCGCAATTCGAGGATCTTGAGCCGCCCGATCATATAGCCCAGGGCCTGGCCCGGCCAGCTGATGTAGCGGTTGACCTCGGCCTCGATATTGCCCTCGGTGAGCGCCGTATTGTCGCGCATGTAGGCGATCGCCCGCGCCTTGTTCCAGCCGAAGGCGTGGATGCCGGTGTCGACCACGAGGCGGCAGGCGCGCCACATCTGGTAGGAAAGCTCGCCCATCCGCCGCGCCGGCGTGTCGTAGAGCCCCATCTCGCCGCCCAGGCTCTCCGCATAGAGGCCCCAGCCCTCGGTGAAGGCGGTGAAGAAGGCGAAGTTGCGGCGGAAGGGGGCGATGTCGACCTCCTGCTGGAGCGCGATCTGGAGATGGTGGCCGGGCACCGCTTCGTGCAGGCTCAGCGCCGGCACCTCCCACAGCGGCCTTTGGTTGAGCCGCGACAGATTGACGTAATAGGTGCCGGCGATGCCGCTCTCCTGCGATCCCTGGTTGTAATAAGCGGTGGTCGTCCCTTCGGCGGTCTCGGCCGGAATCTGGCGGATCGTGTAAGGCAGCCGGGGCAGGGTCCCGAACAGCCGGGGCAGATGGCCGTTGATCTCGGTCGTGACCCGCGCGGTTTCGCGCATCAGCTCCTCGCCGGTCGATGCGAAATAGACCGGATTGGTGCGCAGATCCCGGATGAAGGCCTCGCGGCTGGCCGCGCCTGCTTCGCGCGCGACCTGCTCCATCGCGGCCCGGATCCGCGCCACTTCGCGAAGCCCGATATCGTGGATTTGCTGCGGCGTCAGGTCGGTGGTCGTCTGCGATCGCACCTGGAACGCGTAATAGGCGGGCCCGCCCGGCTGGTCGCGGATCGAATCGGAGCGCGCGCAATGCGGCTTATATTCGCGCGTGTAGAAATCGAGGTGCCTTTGATAAGCCGGGTTGATGCGCTCGACGATGATCGTGCGCGCCCGCGCCTGCAGCGCCGCCCAGTCCGCCGCTGCAATCGCCGCCGGCCGGTTCCCCGCGAACGGCTCGTAATAGCGCGACTGGGCGGGGTCGGCGGCGATCACCCCGGCGATCGTCCGCTCGTGCCCCTCGAGCACCGAGCAGGGCAGGACGTAGCGGCCGCGCACCGCATTGGCACTGATCGCCAGCGCCTGGTCGTTTAGCGCCGGATATTGCGCGATCCGCGTCAGATAGGAATCGAAGTCCGCCCGGGTCCGGAACGGCAGGTTGCGCGCCAGCCCGGCGAAGCCCTGGTGCCAGCCCGCATAAGTGGTGAACAGCATGTCGCGCTGGGGGAAGTCGTTCGCTTCCACTTCCTCGGCGAGCAGGCGACGCAGGATCGCCCGGTTGACGCGGTCGGCAGGCGCGAGCTGGGCTGCGGGGATCGCTTCGAGCCGCGCCAGGAACGCGCGCTGCTCGCGCGCCCGCCGGTCGCGCGCCTCGGGGCTTATGTCGCGAATGGCGTCGTCATGGTCGCGGACGCCGAGCGTCGTCGCGTCGGTCGGGTTCTCCCGCAGGATCCAGCGGTAGTGCTCGTCCATCAGCCGCTGGAAATCCTCGGCCGGACCGGCGGCGGCGGGCGCGGCGAGCGCCAAAGCGGCTGCGGCAAATATGGCAAGGCGCATCATTGTCTCCCCTTTGCCGCCACACTATCCGCGTCGCCGGGCCGCGCAAATGGCCCTTCGTCGAAAAAGCGCTGGCGCCGGTCGATCGAGTCGCTAGCCTCGGTCCGGCCCAGGGGAGAGACCAGAGATGACCGTCGCCGAAGCCACGCCCGCGCTCGACATCGCCGATCACGCCGACCGCGCATTCCTCGGCCATCCAAAGGGCCTTGGCTATCTCGCTTTTACCGAGGCTTGGGAGCGTTTCTCCTTCTACGGCATGCAGGCGCTGCTCGTCCTCTACATGGTCAACGAGCTCCTCCTCCCCGGCCATGTGGAGAATATCGCTTTGTTCGAACCGTTCCGGCGCCTTTACGGGCTCGAGGGCCAGCCGCTCGCTTCCGCCATTTTCGGTACCTACGCCGCCTCCGTCTACCTGACCCCGATCGTCGGCGGCTGGCTCGCCGACCGCGTCCTCGGCAAGCGCCGCACCGTCCTCTTTGGAGCGGTGACGATGGCGGCCGGCCATTTCCTGATGGCCTTCGAGGTCACTTTCCTGTTCGCGCTTCTCTGCCTGATCCTCGGTTCGGGCATGTTCAAGGGCAATATCGCGAGCCAGGTCGGCGCCCTCTACAAGGCCGAGGATCTAAGGCGGGCCGACGCCTTTCAGATTTTCTATCTGGGCATCAATGCCGGGGTCATCGCCTCGCCTCTGATCGTCGGCACCTTGGGCGAAGTCTATGGCTGGCATTACGGCTTCGCCGCCGCGGGCGTCGGCATGCTGATCGGGCTCGGCATCTATCTGGCCGGCCAGAAGCATCTGCCGAAGGAGCATTTCGAGGCGCAGGGCAAGGCGGCGCGCGCCGCCGCTCCCAAGCTGACCCGTGCCGACTGGCTGGCCACCCTGGCGCTCGTCCTGCTCATCCCGGTGATGGCGGTGGCGATCGTCCCCAACAACCAGATCTTCAACGCCTACCTCGTCTGGGGCGATCAGCAGTTCGACCTGACCTGGGGCAGGACGACCCTGCCGACCACCTGGCTGGTGACGCTGGACGCGATCGTGTCGGTCAGCTTCCTTGCCGGCGTCGCTTTATTCTACCGCTGGTACGGCCGCCATTGGCGTGAGCCCGACGAGCTTACCAAGATCATCATCGGCTCGGTCTTCTCGATCGGCGGAATGCTGTGCCTCTTCACCGCCGCCGCGACTACCGCGCCGGGCGACAAGATCGGCCTGTTCTGGCCGGTCATGTTTCACGTCGTCAACTCGATCGGCTTCGCCCACATGCTCCCGGTCAGCCTCGCCTTGTTCGCCAAGCTCGCGCCCAAGGCGATCAACGCCACCGTGATCGGTCTTTATTATCTCGCCTTCTTCGCCGGCAATTCGATGGTCGGCTGGGTCGGCGGCTGGTACGAAACGATGCCCATCACGACCTTCTGGCTGGTCCATGCCGGCTTCGCGGCGAGCTCGGGCGCGGTGTTCGTGCTGTTCAAATTGTTCCTTGCGAAGCGGCTGATGTCGGGCGAGCCGGCGCCGCTGCCCGATTAGGGGTGCGCACCGGCCTTGGGCGGCAGTGGGAACAGGGCGGTGAAGCGCTCGGCCAGCGTGCGATCGCCCTTCACTTCGAGTGCCCCTTCCTCCTCCAGCTCCGCGACCGGCACGCCGCCGTAGACCGCGCCGGCGATGGCGGTTGCCGCTCCTGCAAACACCACCTCCGCTCCCGCGATCGGCGCACGCTCCACGTCGACCCCGCGCGAGGAAATCCGCACCAGAAAGGTCTCCTCTCCAATCGAAAAGCCGATCCTCGCGCAGAACCCCGCCATCCGGGCCGGATCGCCCATGGTGCGGAACGACATCATCAGCGAGGTGGCGGAGAGCGGCATGGTCGGGTCGTGCGCGGGCGAGCGGGTCGCCCAACGGCCCATGGTCTGGATGATCGGCTCGGCCTCATAGCCCCATTGGGTGAGCTCGTAGACCTGCGCCGAAGCCGGCGGCGGCAGCCGGCGGCGGACCACCAGTCCGGTAGCCTCAAGCCCCTCGAGCCGCTGGGTCAGCGTGTTGGCGCTGATTCCGGGCAGGTCGGCGCGAATTTCACTGAACCGTTTTGGGCCGAGCATAAGCTCGCGCATGACGAGCAGGGCCCAGCGTTCGCCGATCAGGTCGAGCGCGTGGGCCGTGCCGCAGGCGTCGTCGTAGCGGCGGCGCGACGGGCTGTGTCGCGATGGAGTTAGTTTTTCTAACGTCATAGTTGCTTTTTATAACGCAATGGGCCATCAGCGTCAAATCCCGAGTCGCGGAAGGACCCTTGGAGAGAAAGATGTCAAAGCTGATTTTCGTGAACCTGCCCGTAGCCGACCTCGCCGTCGCCAAGGCCTTTTACGAGGCGATCGGCGCCGCGAACAACCCGGCCTTCACCGACGAGACCGCAGCCTGCATGGTCTTTTCCGACGTGATCCACGTCATGCTGCTCACCCATGAAAAGTTCGCCCAGTTCACCCCCAAGCGGATCGCCGACGCGCACGAGACCAGCGAGGTGCTGATCTGCATCTCGGCCGAAAGCCGCGAGGAAGTGGACGACATTACCGAAAAGGCGCTGGCCGCCGGCGGCACCGAGCCGCGCGAGAAGCAGGATTACGGCTTCATGTACTCCCGCAGCTTCGAGGATCCCGACGGCCATATCTGGGAGCCGATGTGGATGGACCTCGAGGCCGCCACCGCCGCCATGGCGGCGCCGCAGCCCGAGCCGGCAACGGCCTGAACCGATTAATCAAAGGAGAAATGAAATGACCTATGTCGAAGGGTTCGTGTTGGCGGTTCCGGCCGAGAACAAGGAGCAGTTCCGCAAACACGCCGCCGACGCGGCGCCTTTGTTCAAGGAGTTCGGCGTGACGCGCCATGTCGAGACCTGGGGCGACGACGTGCCGGACGGCAAGGTCACCGACTTCAAGGGGGCGGTTCAGGCGAAGGAAGGCGAAATCGTCGTCTTCTCCTGGTTCGAATATCCCTCGAAAGAAGTGCGCGACGCGGCCAATGAGAAGATGCGGAGCGATCCGCGCATGGAGGCGATGGGCGCCGATATGCCGTTCGACGGCCAGCGCATGATCATGGGCGGCTTCGCGCCGATCCTCGACGAAAGCGCGGGCGGCGCGATGGGCTATGCCGACGGCTATCTGCTCGCCGTGCCGAACGGCAACAAGGAGGCCTATCGGGAGATGGCGTCGAAGGCGGCCGAGGTCTTCCAGGAATATGGCGCGACCCGCATCGTCGAGGCCTGGGGCGACGACGTGCCCGACGGCAAGGTCACCGACTTCAGGGGCGCGGTCCAGGCGAGGGAGGGCGAAATCGTCGTCTTCTCGTGGGTCGAATGGCCCTCGAAGCAGGCCCGCGACGAGGCTTGGCCGAAGATCATGGAGGACGAGCGGATGAAGCCCGACCATGAGAACATGCCCTTCGACGGCAAGCGCATGATCTACGGCGGCTTCGCGCCGCTCGTCGACGCCTGAAGGGGAGCGGGAAGATGGCCGACACGTTCATCTGGTACGAGCTGATGACGCCCGACGAGGACGCCGCGATCGACTTTTACACCAGGGTCGTCGGCTGGACCGCGTCGGACGCCGGCCAGCCGGACATGCGCTACACGATCCTCTCCGCGGGCGGCCGCGGCGTCGGCGGCGTCATGCGGCTGACCGACGAGATGTCCGCGGGCGGCGCCCGGCCCGGCTGGCTCGGCTATATCGGGGTCGACGACACCGACGCCAGGGCGAAGGACATCGAAGCATCCGGCGGCAGAATCCTGATGGCGCCGGGCGACATTCCCAATGTCGGCCGGTTCGCGCTGGTCGCCGATCCCGGCGGAGCGGCCTTCTATTTGCTGACGCCGCTGCCGCAAAGCGAGGAGCCCGCGCCGCTCGATCCGGAGGCGCCGGGCAGGTTCAGCTGGCACGAGCTCTATTCGAGCCTCGGCGACAAGGCCGCCTTCGATTTCTACGCCGCCCGGTTCGGCTGGGAGACGATGGCCGAGATGGATATGGGCCCGATGGGCGTCTACCGCATCTTCGGCAAGGACGGCGAACAGCTCGGCGGGATGATGAACAAACCCGACAATATCCCGGTTTCGCTGTGGGGCTTCTACACCAATGTCGACGGGATCGACGCCGCGGTCGAGCGGATCACGGCCAATGGCGGCCAGGTGCTGATGGACCCGCACGAAGTGCCCGGCGGCAGCTGGATCGTCCAGGCGATGGACCCGCAGGGCGCGACCTTCGCGCTCCTCTCGACCAAGCGCTGAGGAGAGAGGCGATGTCCAGGATCATTCCCTGCCTGTGGTTCAACCACGATGCCGAGGAAGCCGCGAATTTCTACGTCACGCTCTTCCCGGACAGCCGGATCGACCAGGTCCTGCGCTCGCCCGCCGACAATCCCTCGATGGCCGAAGGGGGCGTCCTGGTCGTGGAGTTCACCCTCGCCGGCCAGCCCTATATGGGCCTCAACGGCGGCCCCCAATTCCCGTTCACCGAAGCGGTCTCCTTCCAGGTCCGGACCGAGGACCAGGCCGAGACCGACCGGCTCTGGGACGCGCTCACCGCCGATGGCGGGCAGGAGAGCGAATGTTCGTGGCTCAAGGACCGCTGGGGCCTCAGCTGGCAGATCGCGCCCAGGCGGCTGCTCGAGCTGATCGCCGATCCCGACAAGGACCGCGCCCGCCGCGCGATGGAGGCGATGATGCAGATGAAGAAGATCGACATCGCCGCCATCGAGCGCGCCGCCGACGGC
>Ga0190275_10001147_pt1 | contig 20249 bp, 22 predicted proteins | sample Popmic550T_FD_133745 | JGI IMG/M metagenome (GOLD analysis project Ga0190275, IMG submission 133745) | Populus adjacent soil microbial communities from riparian zone of Yellowstone River, Montana, USA - 550 T | ecosystem: Environmental > Terrestrial > Soil > Riparian zone > Trees stand | place...
ACCCATGCCCGTGCCGAGGTTTCGGACGCGACCGCGGAAGCGGCTGCCGTCGCCGAGCCGGAAGTCATCAAGAAGGGCAAGCCCGAGGACGAGAAGAAATAACCCTCAGTCACGCTATCTTGCGAACCCCGCGCTTGCCGCGGGGTTTTTGTTTTTGGAGAATGCTCTCGATGAAACGACTGGTCCTGCCGCTCGCCCTGATCCTCGCACTCGCCGGCTGCAAACGCGACGAGACCCCTGTCGCTGCCGGCTCCGGCAACGCGCAGCCGAAGAAGGAAGCCGCCCGCGGCCCGCGGCAGCAGCCGTCGGAAGCGCCGTCCGGCACCGACGTCGGCTCGAAGATGCCGGAGTACGCCGCCATGTATCTCGACGGCTCGAAGTTCGACCTCGCCGCCAGGCGCGACAAGGTCGTGCTGCTCAACGTCTGGGCGACCTGGTGCGGCCCCTGCCGCTATGAGATCCCGGAGCTGCAGGCGATCCACGACCGCTACGCCCCCAGGGGTTTCGAGGTGGTCGGCGTCAGCGTCGACGAGAGCGGCATCGAGTCGGTCAAGGAGTTCGTCGTCGAGCAGAAGATGACCTACCCGGTGGTGCTCGACGCCGAGGGAAAGCTTGCCAACATCCTGCAGACCTCCGTGCTCCCGACCTCGATCATCGTCGACCGCACCGGCAAGGTGGTCTGGAAGAAGTACGGCGCGATCTTCAAAGGGGATGAGGAGCTGGATAAGGCGATACAAGAGGCACTGTAAGCGGCAGAATCTGCCTTGTTACAGATGCCGTCGGTCGGGCGTCCCCCGCTCTTCCCGCCTCCGCTCGCGCTGGCGTTGGATGAACGTCGTGATGTTCCGGGCCATCTGGGCCACGAGCAGGCGCATCGGTACGTAGGCGAGAGCGAGTCCGAGGGCCAGCGCGACTATCAGCGCCAACCCGACAACGAGCAAAGTGGTGAGTGAGGACATCTGCGCCATTGAATAGCAAGCGCCCTGCCGGGCGTTGAGGATCTCGATGGACTTCGTCAAGACCGCCCCCCTGAGCCCGAGGCTGCACGAGCCTCTGCGGGCGGCCCTGCGAGAGAAGCCGCCCGGCGCGATGACGGTCTTTCCTGACGATCTCTCCCGGGACGAGCTGCAGGCACTGGTCGAGCACGGTGTGGCGCCGCTGGTGTACGCAGCCGTTCAGACGCCGTTCTTGCGCACCGAGGCCATCCGCGCCGCCGCCCTCGAACCGCTCCGCGCCGAGGATCTCCGGCGGGTGCTGGAAGCGCTCGCGGCCCGCGGGGTGGAGGCGGTCCTGATGAAAGGAACGCCGCTGGCGTATCAGATCTATCCGGCGCCGGAGCTCCGGCCGCGCGGCGACACCGATCTCCTGATCGCGGTCGACGCCATCCGCCCGGCGCGCGAGGCCATGAGCGCGCTCGGCTTTACCGAGCGCACCACCAGCGGCGACGAGCACGGGTTGCGGCAGACGACCTTCACCCGCGCCGGCGGCTTCGGCGTCGAGCACGCGTACGACGTCCACTGGGCGGTGACGAACTCGCCCGTCTTCGCCTCGGTGCTGCCGTTCGCCGAGGTCCGGGCGAACGCCGTCGCCGTCCCGGCACTCGGTCCGCACGCGCGTGCGCTCGCCCCGGTGGACGCGCTGCTGCTGGCCTGCGTCCACCGCGTCGCCCACCACCACGACAGCGACCGGCTGATCTGGCTCGTCGACGTGGCCCTCCTGCGCGGCCGGATGACGCCGGACGAGCACCGGCGGTTCTGGGAGCTGGCGGCGGAAGGGCGGGTGGTGGCGATCTGCGCCCGGGCAGTCGAGCTGGCGGATGAATGGATGTCGCGGCCGGCGCACGACCGCGCCGGGGATTGGCTGAGCCGCGAACAGATCGACCGCTACGAGCCGTCGCGCGTCTTTCTCGACCGCGACATCACCGAAGGGGGCGTGATGCTGGCCAACCTGCGGGCGCTGTCGTGGCCGGACCGGCTGCGGCGCATGCGCCAGCTCGCCTTCCCTCCGCGCTCGTTCATGCTGGAGACGTTTCAGCCGCGCAGCCGCGCCGCGCTGCCGTGGCTGTATCTCTATCGCGCCGGACGCGGCATCGCACGCCTTTTCCGCGGAGTGGGCGCGCGGTGATCGATCTCGCCCCGGCCGCGATGAGGCTCGTCCTCGTGCACCTGATGCTGGCGATCCTCGGCGCACCGCGCACGCGCAGGCTCATCGAGCGGGGAGAGGGGAGGGCGACCGACCGGGATCGCGCCGAGCGCTTTGCCCGCGCCATCCAACGCGCCGCCCGCCGCCTCCCCCTACGCACGAACTGTCTCGACCAGGCCCTCGCCCTGACGTGGATGCTGCGCGCGGATGGCATGCAGGCCGCGCTGCGGTTTGGGGTGCGGCATGGGACAGATGGGACGGATAGGACAGATGAGTCCCATAGGTCCCATGACCATCGCCTGATCGCACACGCCTGGGTGGAACACGCCGGCGAACCGCTCCTCGACGACGCCCCGATGCACTACACGCCGCTGCAATGACCTACGGAGCGCCGGTCTTCGACCGGCCGGTCCGCCGGCTTTCAGCCGGCAGTCTGCGGGGCAGGGTCTCGCGAGAGACTGCCGACCGAAGGTCGGCGGACCGGCCGGTCGAAGACCGGCGCTCCGTAGACCCGGCGCGGAACGTTGGCCTCTGGACTTTTCCCTCCCTCTGAGCGTCAATGACGTCAGCCAGCAATGACCGCGTGGAGCATCAGTGTCCGCTTCGACCAGAGTGATCCGCGGGAGCTTCTCCTGCGTGGCGATGTGCGCCTCGACGGCGATTCGCCGGGTATTCTCGAAGGGTATGAGCGATACGGCGACGCCCTCACGGAGCACCTGATCGGCGACTTCAGCTTCGCCCTCTGGGACGGTCCGCGGCGGCGTCTGCTGCTGGTGCGCGATCACTTCGCGCGCCGTCCGCTCTTCTACGCGCAGCATCACGGTGCTCTTCACGCCACGAACGACCTTCCGACGCTGCTGGCGATCCCCGGCCTTGCCGGCCCGCTCGACGAGCATGCCCTCGCCGACTTTCTCCTCTTCGGCCGCAACCTCCATGCGGGGCGGACGACGTTCGCGAACATCCGCCGGGTCCCGGCCGCGCATCACCTGATTGCCACGACGGAGGGCGTCTCGATCCAGCGCTACTGGTCGATTCCCTGGCGCGACCAGCCGCGGCGGATCCAGCCGATCGAAGCGCAGGCGGAGTTCCGCGACGTCTTCTCCCGCGCCGTACGCGACCGGGTGCGCGATCGGGACCGCGTGGTGCTGTCGCTGAGCGGCGGGCTCGATTCGAATGCCGTGGCGGCGACGCTCGCGCAGCTCCTGAAGAAAGGCGAAGTCGCGACGGATGTCCGGGCGCTGACCACCGTATGGCGCACCGAGTTTCACGACACCGAGGCGGACCATGCGGCAGCGGCGGCAAAGGCGTATGGCTTCCCGCACGAGTTTCATGTGGCGGACGGCTGCGAGCCGTTCGCCCGCTGGGACGATCCCCGGGTGCGCGGTCTCGAGCCGACCGACGAGCCGTGCTCGGCCGCCTTTTTCGACTTTATCCGCCACGCGGTCGCTCACGCCCCGGTGATCCTCACCGGCGAAGGGGGGGACCCGCTGCTCTACAACTCGCACGAGCATTTCTTCCGCCTGCTGACGCGCTTCCGGCTGCTCCGTTTCGCCCGCGAGGCGGGCGGCTACCTGCTGGCGCGCGGAAGGCTCCCGCCGCTGAACCTGCGGTCGCAGCTTCGGAGAGCGCTCGGCCGGCCGCCGCAGTTGCCGGAGTATCCGGCCTGGATCGATCCGGAGCTCGAGCGGCGCCTGGGGCTGCGCGAGCGCTGGCTGCAGGTCCTCGCGCCCTCCGGCCCGCGGCTGCATGCCTACCGCAACGAAGCGGCGCGGATTCTCGACAACCCGGCCTGGTCGCGCGGCTTCGAGGCCACCGATCCGGGCTCGACCGGACAACCGCTGGAGTGGCGGTCGCCGTTCTTCGACGTGCGGGTGGTCGAGTTTCTCTTCTCCCTCCCGCCGATGCCGCACTTTGCGGACAAGGAGCTGGTGCGGGAGAGCATGCGGGGGTGGATGCCGGAGATCGTCCGCCGCCGGCCGAAGACCCCGCTTCCACACGATCCGTCGGCGAGGGCATTCGGGAGGTTCCGGGAACGTTGGATGCAGGGAGTGGAAGAATCGACAGGACTTACCGGTCTTGTCAATCGACGTATTCTTACAGACAGGATTCGGGAGAGCGCCGGCGGCGCGAACGACTATTCCGCATCGCAGCAGGCGTTCGCCGTCGGATTAGGGTTATGGCTGAACAACCGGTGAGGGTGGCGCGCAAGACCTATCAGCCTCCGAAGCTGACCCGGTACGGATCGCTGCGCGATCTGACGCGTGAGATCTCCTGCAACACCAACAAGGACGGCGGATCGAATGCCGTCTGCCGCCGTACCTGAGCGGTACCGGGTCTACGGGCTCGCGCTTCGATCGGAGATCCGGATCGAAGGGCTGGAGCCGCTTGCGCCTTCTGATGAGGCTCCCGATCTCGACGTCATCCGCGGCGAGGTTCCGGCGGAAGGGGCGGAGGTGATCGCGTACGAAGACGGGACCCGCTTCCGGATCGAAGCGCACCGCATCACCACTTCCTGGACGTCCACCGCCGCCGACATGGCCACGTATCTTCTCGGCCCGGTCCTCGCCGTGGTGCTGCGCCGCCGCGGCCTGCTGGTGCTGCATGCGAGCGCGGTGCTGCTCCGCGGCCGCGCGCTGATCCTCTGCGGCGCGCCGGGGATGGGAAAGTCGACGACCGCCGCGGCGCTGGTGCAGAGCGGCGCCCGCGCGGTGACGGACGACGTGGCGGCGATCGTCCGGCGCGACGGCGTTCCTCACGTGGAAGCGGGCTATCCACGGCTGCGGCTCTGGTCCGATTCGGCGGAAGGGCTGTATGGCACGGCCGCAGCCTTGCCGTTGCTGACGCCGACGTGGGAGAAGCGCTTTCTCGACACGCGTGGCTGTTTCGTGCGGGAGGCGGTGGCGGTCGGTGCCGTCGGCGTGCTGGCGGCGCGCGAGGAGCGGACCTCGATCCGTACCCTGTCGGGCCATGAGGCGGTCATGAGCGTGCTCGCGCGGACCTCGGTGCCTCTTTTGCTCGAAGAGACGCTGCGCGGCGAGGAGCTCGAACTGCTGTCCGGGCTCGTGGCGGCGGTGCCGGTGTTCGAGGTGCGGGTGCGCGACGATCTCGGCGCCATCGGCGAGGTCGTGGCGGCCCTGCAGGAGGCCGCGGCGTGGTGACGTTCCGGCCTGCCGAGGGGGTGGTCTTCAACCGCGTCGGCGACGAGCTGGTGCTGCTCGATCTCCACCGCGGCATCTATTACGGCCTCGACCCGGTCGGCGCGCGCATCTGGCAGTTGCTCTCCGAGGGAGCCGGGGAAGGGGAGATCGTTGCCCGGCTCGGCGAAGAGTACGACGTGGAGCGCGAGACGCTGGCGGCAGACCTCGGCCGGCTGATCGCCGAGCTACGAGGCTGCGGCCTCCTGCTCGACTGACGAGGGCTCTTCGTGGCACGCCTTGACGTGCGAGACGAGCTGCCGGATGTCGAACGGCTTCGGCATCACGCGGAAGACCGGCGCGGCGCCGGCGGTCTCGTGCGCCCCCTGCATGTTCGCCGTCATGACGATCACCCGCGGCGCCGGTGCCGGGCGCTCGCGCTCCAGGAAACGCAACACACCGTGCCCATCGACTCGCGGCATCATCAGGTCGAGCAGGACCGTCGCGTAGTCGTTGCGGGCCAGCTTCTCGATCGCCTCGAACCCGTCGCGCGCGCTTTCGACTTCGAAATGCTCGCGGCGAAGAACGCGCTCGACCATCATGCGGATTGCGTCGTCGTCATCGACGACCAGGATTTTCTTCTTCTCGGATTCAGCCAAAACCAACTTCTCCGTGGCAACCTTGTTAGCAAGGCAACTGCCACCGAAACCTGCGTTTCTCGATGCTTTTGGTAACAAATGACGGACAGCGGAGTCGAGCGGGCGCGATATCGTAGAGGCACCATGGACACGGTCGACGTTACCCTCTACACCCGTAACCCCTGCCCTCTCTGTGACAAGGCGAAGGCGGCGATTCAGGCCTCGGGCGTCCCGGTGCGGATCACCGAGGTCGACATCGACCGCGATCCCGGGCTGCGCGAGCGTTACACAAACGACATCCCGGTCATCCACATCGCCGGCCGGGAAGCCTTCCGCCATCGGGTCGACCCGGCCGCGTTCGCCGACCACGTCCACGCCATTGCCGGCGGCTGGCGCGTCGTCGACGAGCACCACCTGGAAAAGGAATACACCTTCCCCGACTTCGCCCAGGCCCTCGCCTTCACCAACCGCGTCGCCGCCCTCGCCGAGGAGCAGAACCACCATCCGGACGTCCACCTGGCGTGGGGGAAGGTGCGGCTGGCGTTGTGGAGCCACGACGTCAGCGCCATCACCAAACGCGACTACCGGCTCGCCGCGGCGATCGGGAAGCTCCCAGGGGACAAATAGGACCTATGCGGCCAATCTGACCCCGGAACTGTGGCATCATCCTCTCGTGGGTCAGGGAACTTTGGCCGTAGAGGCCACTCGTGTATACCGCCGGTCGACGGATGTGGTCTGCCGTCAGGTGGGGCAGGAGTCGATTCTCGTTCCGATCCGCCAGAACGTCGGCAACCTCGACTTTGTTTATACCCTCTCTCCCGTGGCCGCCCGGATCTGGACGCTGCTGGACGGCAAGCGCAGCATTGCCGCCATCGCCGATGAGATCTGCGCCGAGTTCGACGTCGACCACAGCACGGCCTCTGCCGACATCGCCCAGCTCGTCTCCGATCTGGCAGAGGTATCGCTCTTGAACCCGGTGCCATGATCGAGACCCTCTCTTACTCGGATTTCAGCCGCGTCGTTCACGACGAAGTGAACCCGCTGCACATCCCGGTCAACGGCACGATCGAGATCACCAACCGCTGCCCGCTCGAGTGCGCGCACTGCTACAACAACCTGCCGATGAGCGACGCCGGAGCGCGCCGCCGCGAGCTGACCACCGAGGAGCACAAGCGCGTCCTCGACGAGCTCGCCGACCTCGGCTGCCTCTGGCTGCTCTTCACCGGCGGCGAGATCTTCGCCCGGGCCGACTTCCTCGACCTCTACCGCTACGCGCGGGAGAAGGGCTTCCTGGTCACGCTCTTCACGAACGCGACGCTGATCACCGAGCGGATCGCCGATTTCCTCGCCGAGTACCCGCCGTTCGACATCGAGGTCACGCTCTACGGCCGCACCAAGGCGACGTATGAGACGCTGACCGGCATCCCCGGCTCGTTCGAGAAGTGCCTCCGCGGCATCCACCTGCTGCTCGACCGGAAGCTGCCGCTGAAGTTGAAGACGGTCGCGCTCACGATCAACAGGCACGAGCTGAAGGCAATGAAACAGTTCGCCGAGGAGCTCGGCGTCGAGTTCAAGTTCGACCCGATGATCAGTCCGCGCATCGACTGCTCTTCGAGCCCGCTCGCGGTGCGGCTGTCGCCGGCCGACATCGTCTCGCTCGACCTCGACGACGAGGAGCGCGTGGCGGAATGGCGCCGGCTGGCCGTCGACTGCGCGCCGGTGCTGCCCGCCGAAGGGGAGTCGCGGCTGCTGTACGAATGCGGCGGCGGCGTGAACTCGTTCGCCATCGATCCCTACGGCGACATGTCGATCTGCGTGCTGTCGCATTTCGACCGCTACAACGTCCGCGACGGCTCGGTCCGCGATGGGTGGGAGCAATTCCTCCGCACCGTCCGCGGCCGGCGCACGACCCGCATTACCAAATGCACCGCCTGCGCGCTGAAATCGCTCTGCGGGTCGTGCGCCGCCAATGCGGAGCTCGAGAATGGCGACCCCGAGGCGCCGGTCGACTTCCTCTGCCGTACCGCCCATCTGCGCGCCGAGGTGTTCGGCGTCGACGTGCCGGCGCATGGAGACTGTGAATATTGCCCCGACGGCTCGCACCGTCACGACATCATGACGCTGGTCGAAAAGGTACACTCGCGGCACGGAGACGTCTCGGAGACGATCGCCGCGATCCCGGCCGCCGCCGCCCGGGAGGGCTGCGGGACCGGTTCGTGCGGTTCGTGCCACGTTCGTTAGGAGAGAAGCATGAAGAGAGACGAGAGCTCAGAGAAGAAGCGGTACGAGAAGCCGGTGGTGACCCGTTTCCCGCTGCGTCCCGAGGAGGCCGTGCTCGGCTTCTGCAAGTCGAACGCATCGGCCGGGCCGAGCGGCGGCGGCTGCCGCAGTGTCGACGCCTGCTTCTCGGCCGGTTCCTGATCTACGATGGATGCGTTCCTTCGCATCGGCGGCATGACAGTCGCCGTCCGCTGCGACGGCAAGCGTGTCCGCTGTAACTGGGAAGATCCGTTCCGCCGCTTTCTCGTCGACACTCCCGGTAAAGTCGACCTCGACCTGCGCGTCGACCTCGCCTCCTCGCTTCCCACGGGTGACGGCCAGCTCCTCTTCGACTCCGATTCGGTCTGGCGGATGTTCCGCACCGCGGACGGCTATCGTCTCGAATGCCGCTCCGAGGCGTTCGGCGACACGCCGTACAAAGTCGCGCTCATCGACGACGACTTCACCCAGGGGACGATCCTGCTGCGTGAGGATCACGCCGACCTCCATCCTCTCGACTACCCGCTCGACGAGGTGCTGATCGCGCATCTCCTCGGGCGCGGTCGCGGGGTCGAGCTGCACTCTTGCGGCGTGATCGACCGGCAGGGGCGCGGGCATCTTTTCGTGGGGGTATCCGGCGCAGGGAAGAGCACCACCGCCCGCCTGTGGGGCGATGCCGCGGCGGGGATCGTGAGCGACGACCGGGTCATCGTCTGCGAGCAGGACGGCGCGATGTGGATGTACGGAACGCCGTGGCACGGCGAGGCGGAGCTGGCGATGGCCTCGGGCGTGCCGCTGCACGGGGTCTATCTGCTGGTGCAGTCGGAGCAGAACGCGCTCCTGCCGCTGTCGCACGCGCACGCGGTGGCGCGCCTGTTCGGCTGTACGTTCCCGTTGTTCTACGACGCGGCGGCCGTCGATTTCACGGTCTCGTTTCTGGCGCGTCTCGCCGCCTCGGTGCGCGTGCGCGAGTTGTTCTTCCGGCGCGACCCGAGCGTGGTCGACCTCGTCCTTGCCGGCGCCGCATGACCGCCGCCGACGCCACGAGCGTCATCGTCGACCTCCTCCAGCGCGGTCACGCCGTCCAGTTCCGCGCTCGCGGCGACAGCATGCACCCGTTCATTCGCGAGGACGACGTGTTGCAGGTCGAGCCGGGGCGGGAGGCGCGGGTGGGGGATGTGGTGCTGGTGCTCTTCGAGCGCGGCCTCACGGCGCATCGGGTGATTCGCCGGGACGACCGCATCGTCACGCGAGGGGACAATGCCGCCGAGGCGGACGGGCCGGTCTCACACGTTCTCGGTGTGGTGACCGCGGTGGAGCGCAACGGTAAGCACGTGCGGGCGCGGCGGAGTGTGGTGTGGGTAGGGGTAGTGCGGTGGGTGAGAGGGCTTTTGCGCCAGCCCTAATCCACCCTTCTTCGCACGCTCATCTCCGAGGTGTTCCCGGCCGCGTCGATCGCCAGCGCGGAGAAAGCCCGGGCCTCCGGTCCGACCGCGGCCAGCACTTCGCGGGCCCAGACGCTGGTCTCCTCGATCTTGCTCGGGTCTTCCTTCGTCTCCACCGTGATCGGCAGGGGGAAGGCTGCTTCGAACATGCCGTCGGCCTGGGTGTTCGTGGCGCCCAGGTAGTTGAACTCGCCGATCGACGGGAGGGTCAATTCGCGCTCTTCGTTCGCGATCGTCTCGCCGCCCATCGTTTTCTGGGAGCGGACGAGCGGGACGTCGGCCTGTTTCTCCTGGCGCACGCCGGTGGTGACGAACGACTGGTACAGCTCGACGATCTCGCCGGGACAGGCGCGGCCGCGGATGACGACCCGGGCGGCGTTTTCGTTCTCGGTGACGGTGACCTCGGTGATGCGCGGTGCGCTGATGCCGTTGTTGACCGCGGCGGGGTCGCGGTCGCAGTTTTCGCGGGAGCGGGCGAGCGCGTTCGGATTGTCCGTACCGTGGACGAGGATGATCGGGCGGAGACCGTTCTCGTCGAAGCGGTTGGCGCTGAAGCGGTTCTCGCGCGGAAGCAGCGCCGGGTCCTCGATGCGTGCGGTGGAGACGCCGCCGAGGCGATTCCACATCACGTCGTTGCGGGTGATGACGTTGCGCGAAGCCCCCGGACCGAGCAGTACGCCGGTCTCGTTGCCGCTGATCGTGCAGCCGTCGATGGTGTTCGACGTGGCCGGACTGCCGGCGGCACCGAGGAGGATGCCGGGGCCGAGGTTGATGGTGACGGCCGACGACCGGACCGAGGAGCCGCTCGACAGGAGCACGATCCCGCCGTCGTCGTTCTCCGTGGTGATGTCTCCGCAGCGCGAGATATCGAGGCGCTCCGCGTCGAGGCGCGCGCCGGGACGGACGATGATGCCCGCCGAGGTCTGGCCGGTGACGTACAGGTGCCGCGCGGATGTGGTCCCGCGCTCGACCTGCACTCCGACCGTGCCGGGTTCGGCCGAGGCCTCGGCGTCCGGCGCCGCGCCGAGGAGCACGTGCTCGATGCGCGCATCGGCGCGGGTGACGATTCCCGCCGGCGTGCCGTGCATCGCGAGGGCGTGGACGCCGCAGCGGCCGGTGCAGACGATGCCGATCGGCCCGGTGAGCTTCACTTCCAGTTCCGGATTCTCGAGACGCGGCACCGCGCGCTCGTCGGGCTTGATGGTCGGCGACTCGCCGCGGCGGCCGGGATGAACGTTCACCACCGAGGCGGGGGAGAGATAGTTGTGGGCCGTGCCGTCGATGACCGTGTCGTCGTCGCGCAGCTCGGGCAGCGCCGAGCCGAGGACGATCGACCACCAGCGCGGCGGCACCCCGAAGTTCGTCTCACGCTGCTCGCGGGCCCGCTCCAGCGGCACGAAACGCATGTGGTTCGGGCCGGAGACGGCGTTGGCGTTGACGACGAACTGGCGCAGGGAGCCCTGCACGCGCTCCCCGTCGGCGGTCGAGGTGACGGCGTTGCTGCTGAACCCGAAATCGACGCGCGTCGACGACTCGCGCAGGTTCACCAGGGCCAGGTGCTCCGAGGTGGCGAGCGAAGAGGCATTGTCCGAGGCGGGAGTGCGGCCCCCGAAGCAGGAGCCTTCGAAGTAGGCACTCCGCGTCGAGCCGTCGGGATGCGCGCAGAGCGAGCCGGCCGGCCCGAACGTCTGCTCCGGCCAGGTGCCGGCCTGGATCGTCGACGAGTCGACCGCGATCCAGTAGTTGCCCGCGGCGAGGTCCTTGAAGACGAAGAGGCCGGCGGTGTCGGTCCGGGCCGTGGCGACCGAAGAGTCGTCGGCTGTCGGGGCCCCGTCGCCGCCGTCGCGGTACAGTTTCACCGTCACGTTCGGCGAGGCGACGAAGCCGGGCCGCACCGCGAGCGCGTTCCGGTCGTCGAACACGCCGCCGGCAATGACGAGATTCTGCGCGCTCGCTCCTGTCGCAGCTACAGCGCACACCGCTACCGCCCATCTCACCAGTGAATGCATTAAAGGACCTCTCCGGGGGAGATTATGCGCTAACCCGGACCTCCGAGGAACCGGGCGGTTCGGCGCCCGGTCAGTGCTGCATGTAATTGCGCGAGATGTAGTCCATCTCCTCGAACGTCGTCGCCAGCGCCAGGCGCGATTCGAAGATCAGGTAGACGCTGGCCGAAAACAGCAGCCCGGCGCCGATGAAGCCGAGGAGGAGCGGCACCCAGCCGATGTCGACGTGGATCAGCGACACCACCCCGATGGCCACGCTGGTGGCGATGAAGAAGCTGATGCCGATGTAGAGCCGCGACATCGCCTTCTGCAGCAGCCGCGCGCGGCGGGTGTTGATCTCCAGTTGCTTGTAGAGATGCGAGCGCCGCTTCTCCGTCCCCTCGTCCGTCCCTTTGCCGAGCGCCTGCAGCTCCTCGGCGCGCTCGCGGACCCGGTCGACGCAGCGGATCGAGCGTGCCGAGGTGGTGATGAGCAGGGAGCTGGAGGCGAGGATCAGCACCGCCGGCGTGATCATCGCCCCCAGCACGTCGAGCACCGAGGAGAGCTCGCGGGTGGATGTGAAGTCAGGCCACATCGGCGAAGGCGAGGCGGGTCAGGTTCTCATTCCCCGTCTCGGTGATGATGATGTCGTCCTCGATGCGGATGCCGCCGTACTTGCGGAACGCGTCGACTTTCGTCCAGTCGACGTATTTCGCGGGCGCGGTCTGCTGCAGCTCGCCGAGGAGCGACTCGATGAAGTAGAGGCCGGGCTCGATGGTGAAACACATCCCCGGCTCGACGACGCGGGTCAGGCGGAGATACGGATGCCCCTCCGGCTTGGGGATGGTCCGGCCGCTCTTGTCGGCCATGAACCCGCCGACGTCGTGCACCTGCAGGCCGAGGAAGTGGCCGACGCCGTGGGGGAGGAAGGTCGAGCTGATGCGGGTCGAGACCACGCCGTCCACGTCCAGGTCAAGCACGAAGCCGAAGCGGAGCAGGATCTCCGCGACCTTCCGGTGTGCGAGGAGGTGGATGTCGGGATAGTTCGTGTCCGGCTTGCAGGCGTCGACGAGCTCGCGCTGCATCGCGTCCATCGCCTCGATCAGCTCCTGGAACTCCCCCTTCTGCGCCGAGTAGGTGCGGGTGATGTCGCTCGCATAGCCGTTGACCGAAGCGCCGGCGTCGATGAGGAACGAGTGGCGGTCCTGCTGCTCCAGGCGGCGGCGGTCGTGGTGGTAGTAGTGCAGCGTCGAAGCATTCTCGTTGAGGGCGATGATGTTGCCGTACGGCACCTCCTCCTCCACGTGGTCGGCGCCGCGGAGGTATTCGAGGTGGATCTCGTACTCCGAGAGCCCCTCGCGGAAAGCCCGCGCCGCCGCGAGGTGCCCGCGCGCGCCGCGCTGGTTCGCCCGGCGGAGGCATTCGATCTCGTACTCGGTCTTCCTGGCCCGGTCGAAGTGGAGGCTGTTCACCACCGCCTCGGGGTTCGGGATGAGATCGCCCCACGCGGCGAAGCGCTCGTCCCACTCGCCGATGAAGGCGACCCGGCCGGAAGGCATGTATTGCTTCGCGCCGTCCGGATCGGAGATCAGGATCAGCTCGAACTTTTCCACCCACTTCTCCGCCGGCCTGCCGGCGACCTTGTGCCAGTAATCGACCGGCTGATACCAGAGCAGCTTCGGCTTCAGCCCGGGCGTGTAGACGACGAAGCAGTTCGGATTGTCCGTCACCGGCACCCACGCCTTGAAATGCGGGTTGACCTTGAACGGATACGCCATGTCGTCGACGAACTGATAGTGCAGCCCGCCCGAAAAGATCACGGCATGATCGAACTTCGACTCCGAGAGCGCCGCGTCATGCCGCAGCTTGTACATCGTGATGTGCGCCGTATAGATGGTCGCCAGTGCGTCGTCCATGGCGGCGGAGGATAGCAAATCCATGGGGAGGCATGAGGTATGAGGTACGAGGCAGGAGTGCCGCCACCCGAGCCGGAGGATTGGTGCTGACGGCGTTCAGCCGCGGAGCGGCGACAGAATGTAGCCCCGGGCGTGAGCCCGGGGAAAAGGTGTGTGATGAGTCAGCCGCGGAGCGGCGACAGAACGCGGTGCTTCGTTCTTTCGCCGCTCCGCGGCTGACTGGTCGCGCCCTTTTCCCCGGGCTCACGCCCCAATGGCGTCAACTTAAGGGATTATTAGTAGTCAAGGCTGATCCTAAATGTGGCCCGGACTTTTAGTCCGGGCCAAGCTAGGCAGTGGCCTAAATACCCTCGTCATCACTCACGCACTACCGCGGATTACGACGGTCGGACGAGCAGGGATGCTGCGGGCCCGGACTAAAAGTCCGGGCCACATATCGGGATCGCTTGCCGCGACGCTGATCTCGGCTGGCTCTCGTACACGCCGTGGTGGTCCGGCGGTCCCCCACTCATACCTCATGCCTCGTACCACATGCCTCCCCGCCGTAAGCGGAGCGCCGGCCCGCACCGGCACTCCGCGAGCCACACTACCCGGGCATCCCCGTCCCCCAGAAATTCTCTTCGAAGAACTGGGTGTAGTCCTTCCCCGTGATCTGCTTGAGGAGGGCCACCATGTCCTTGGTGGAGGCGAATTTCCAGGCGTTGATGGCCTGGTAGTTCCGCAGGAAGGTGAGGAACTTGTCGTCGCCGATCTCCTTGTGGATCTGGGCGAGGAGATAGGCGCCTTTGCTGTACATCAGCCTCGTCCGGTTGGCGAAGGCGTTGTCGGTGGCGTTGACGTGCATGAGGCGGTTCGAGAGGGCGATCGACGCCGAGTCTTTGGCGTCTTTCGCGTCCTGCTTCCACGTCGCCATCATGGCTTTGTGGGCGGAATTCCCCTTGAGCTCCTTGACCACGAACGACGACGAGTACTCGGCGAACGACTCCGTGACCCACTGCTCGTCGCCCGAGCCCATCTTCACGACGTGACCCCAGTACTGGTGGGCGATCTCGTGGGCGTAGCGGTGGTTGATGCCCTGGGAGAACCACTGGTTGATATCTCCGCCGAGCGGGTCGAAGGCCTCGTTGGTGATGAACATCGTTCCCGGGGGAGCCTGGCCGAAACCCCAGGAGTTGATCTGGATGACGTTGAGCTCCGTGAAGGGGAACGGGCCGAGGAAGGGCTCGTAGTAGCCGATCATCCCGTGCGCGAGGTTCGCCAGCTTCTTCATCTGCCGCGGATTCGCCCCGCCGTAGCTGGCCACGCGGACGGTGACGCCGTTGGCGACGTCTTCCTCGTACTTGTAGTTGCCGGCCAGGACGATCGCGAACTGCACCGGCTTGTCGATCTTGTTCTCGACGACGTTGTAGTCGCCTTCCACCACGCGGCGGACCGTGGTGCCCGGCGCGAACGGCACGAACGGCTTCTTGACCTTCACCGTCGAGTGCACCGTGTAGAACTGCCCGTTGAGCTCCGGCTGCGGGAACCACGGCTCGACGCCGAGCGCCCAGTAACTGTCGCCGCCCGGACGGATCAGGAAGTCGCCGTCGATCTCGAAGCGCATCGTGAACGGCTCGTTCTCGGCCATCGCCGCGGGAGTGCCGACCAGCACCTCTCCCTCGCGGTGGACGAACTTCAGCTCCTTGCCGTTAACGTCCGTGACGCGGCGGAGGTTGTACTTCCGCTCCTTCCGGTTGTCCGTGTAGATCGTGTCGTGGAGGTTGAAGCGGTACACCTTCTGTGCGCTCTTGCGGGGGATGATCGTCTCGGTCATGTCGAGAACGGCCGCTCCCTCGGTCTCCGCGGTCAGGGTGTAGTCGATCCCGTAGAGCAGGAACGGCGGGTCCTGGAAATCCTTGCGGGTGCGGCCGATCGGCAGCTCCGAGAGCACCGTCGGGAAGTGCGAGCGCGCGTACTCGCGGATCGAGGTCTGGCGGGTCTTGTGGAGGCTGTACAGCTTCTCGGTCTCGCTCAGGACGCCGTCGTAGAGATAGACCAGGATCTCTTTCCCGCCGCGGAACTGCGCGCGGACGAGCGGCGTCTTCGGGGCGTCGAGCTTCTGCTTGACGAAGACGAAGCTCGAGGGGCCGGAGAAGTCGCGCTGGATGGTGTCGCGATGCTCCTTGAACGCGGGCGCGAGGACCGCGTCGCCGTCGCCGCTGAGGGCCAGTCCCTCACGTCCCGCGACGAGGAGGTAGACCTCGGTGAAGCTGTCGCGGATGACCAGGGAGTTGCCGTCTTTCTCGGCTTTCAGGCCGGTGGTCTTGATGTTGGTCGTGAGCACCGCCGCTTCGATCGGGTCGGGCGAGCGGTATTCGAGCTGTCCGTTGCCCTTGAAGAAGACACCGATCTGCTCGGTGCCGGCCATGACCGGTGCCGCGGCGCCCTGGGTGAACGTCACCTTCAGGTTCCCCGAGGTGAACGTCGCGCCAGAGACGGGCGACGCCTTGCCGAGAGTCGGATGATCGTAGGCCTCGACCAGTCCGGGGACCGTATCGGCGGCGGAAAGCGGAAGCGAAGCAATGGCCAGCGCTGCCAGCACAACGAGAAGGAGTCGTTTCATGAAGGGACCTTTCGGCGACGTTAAACGGTCTCGGGTCGCGTTTGTTTCATTTTACCCGGCATGAACCGCGTTTCGGTGAGTCGCAGGAAGGTCGAGGGGTGGGAGGCGGAGGTTGGAGATCGACAGGCGCCCCAAAAAAATTGAAGCGCGCCGACCGCCTAGCGAATATCGGCGCGCTTTCTGGGTACTGCAACTACGCCAGCGCTGTCTCATCCATCTGCGAGAGAAATGCCAGGTTTTTTCGGCGAGAGAAATGCCAGGTTTTTTCGGATCACTGCCGCCAGGCGTCCATGTAGCCCAGCATGTCGTCGATCGACAGCAGCCGTTCTTCGCCGCGGGCGTTGCGGAAGACGGCGTGGTACCACCCCTTCACGCCGACGGGCGTGAGCAGCTCGCGGCCGATCTGCAGGCGCTTGCCGCTGCCGAGCTGGCGGAACACTCTCTCGTACGAAGAGCGCGTGAGGCGCGGTGACGTCTGCGCGGCGGCGGAGCGGCGCTCCGGGGCGTCGCGCCGCTCGATGCGTGCCGGCAGCGTGACCCGCTCGCGGCGGTCGTGCACCTCTCCGCGCCACGGCGGGGCGAGCTTTTCCTCGACGTCGGCGTGCCGGCGGCGGGTGGGAGACTCTTCGGTATCCCGCATCGCCCCTTCAAAATTCTGAAGTTCGGGGATGGTCGTCCCCCAGCTCACGTCGCGGCCGACGTCATCGTAAGCGGGCGGCCTGTCCTCCAGGTCGAGCAGGGAAGGGGTCTCGCCGGAGAGCACCGCGAAGAGGACGCGATAGCTGAACGGGTCCGACCACTGCCGGATCGAATCGGAAAAGTACGTCGCGATCTCGCGGGCGATCGTGCGCGACGACAGCGTCCGTCCGCCGCGCAGCTTCCACACCGGATCGTTCGCCTTCGTCTTGAAGGGATTGCGCGGGAAGTGAAAGTCGCGGGTCACCCAGCCGTTGCGCGTGGCGTGCTTGCCGGGCGTGACGCCGGCCAGGACCGGGATGCCGCGCGCTTCCAGCTCCTCGACCCGGTACGACGGCCAGGAGATGACCTCCCGCACGATCCCGACGATCAGCGCCGTCGTCGCAGCCATCAGCCCGGGGTCGGGGGTGAAGTCGAGGGTGATCTCGATCCGGTCGCGCCGCGGACGGACCCCCATCCCGCTCGACCTTGGGTTGGCCCCGGTGACGATCACCGGCATCGGCAGCAGGTAGGCGAGCAGCAGGGCGAGCTTCTGGATGGTCCGGTTGCGGTTCCGCTCCTCGCGCGCCAGCTCGTAGGAGATGTTGAAGTGGCAACTGTAGGCTTCGAGCCGGACGCGCTTTGCGTTCCGTTTCTCCCAGCGGTCGAGCTGGTCGCGGATGAAGCCGATCTGCTCCCAGAGACTGCGTACCACCCGCGCCGTGCATTGGGAGGCGATCTCGATGACCGGCGTGACGACCTCGAGCACGCCGCCGTCGAAGTACACCGCGCCGCCGGTCGGCAATTGCGATGACTTGGAGGTGCGATACAGGAGAGGGCGGTCGATGAACGCCGAGGGGGCGCGCCAGTACTCTTCCGGCACGACCTCCTGTTCGTCGACATACACCTTGAACTCCGACTCCAGCCCGATGACCGGGAGGAGAAGCTCGTTGCGGTAGGGAAAGCGAAGAGGATCGATGACGGACATACGCTCGGACGTTTGCAGGAAGAGCAAAGTCCAGGCCGCGCACTCCGCCCCGGTCGTGCTACAAAGGCGCAGCGATGGCTCGCTACATCCAGCGCATTGCGTTGTTGGGCAAAGAACGGTGGATCGGCTGGGAGGTCGACGGGGTCGGCACCGAGATCCCCGGACTGACGCTCGCGGACCAGATGACGGAGGAGGAGCTCCGCACCCGAGGCATCAAGGAGTTCCGCCCGATGCCCTTCGAGAACTTCCTCGGACTCGGCTCCATCGTCACCGGCTCCCCCGGCGGCGAGCTGCACGACCAGGACATCGACTACCGCCTCGACGCCCTGCTCGTAGGGATGGAGCGCATCCGCTCCCGCGGGACCACCGCCGTCCCCCGCACCGTCCTCCTCGGCTTCTTCGGCGACGACCGGCAACTCGGCCATCCCCGCGTCCAGGCGCGCTTCCGCGAATGGGAAGCGGCCGGCCAGGTGACGCTGGTCGGGGCGGAGGACTGCTATTTGAGGATCAACGCCAGATTGGCTTGAGGGAAACGCCGTGCAGATCCGCCGAGCCGTCCCTTCCGATGCTTCCGCTCTCGCCGAGCTGGCCGAGCGGACGTTCCGCGATGCCTTTGCCGCGGACAACCGCGCCGAGGATATGGATGCATTCACGGCTCGCGTCTATGGAGAAGTGCAGCAGCGGAGGGAGATCGAGGATCCGGAAGGCGTGACCCTCGTCGGCGAAGACGAAGGGCGCCTGATCGCATTCACCCAGCTCCGCCGTACCGCGTCCGTCTGGGGAGACGTCGAGATCGCCCGTTTCTACGTCGACCGGCGGTGGCACGGGCAGGGAATCGCCCAGATGCTCATGCTGGCCGCCGAGGCAGCGGCGCGCGAGCTCGGCGGACGTTCCCTCTGGCTCGGTGTCTGGGAGCGCAACCCGCGCGGCATCGCCTTCTACAAAAAGTGCGGTTTTGAGGACGCCGGGAGCCAGCCCTTCCTCGTCGGCAGCGACCTCCAGACCGACCGCGTCATGGTCCGCGTCATCCCCGGAGCCTGACATCCGTCACTGCCGCCGGCTGCCTCCCTGAACCTACATTCACGGGTGAGGAGGCAGTATGAAAATTCGTTCCCTGATCGCGACCCTGGTGATGCTGGCCGCGTGGCCCGTCCTGGCCGCCGATGCCGTGAGCGTCAATCCCGAGATGCGCAAGCTCGACTGGCTGGTCGGCGAGTGGAAAGGGGAGGCCACAGTCCAGATGGGCCCCGGCCCGGCGCAGACCGTCGTCCAGCATGAACGGGTGCAGTCGAAGCTTGACGGCAAGGTGCTCCTGATCGAAGGCCTCGGCAAGCGGAAGATGGAAGACGGCAGCGCCGGCGCCACCGTCCACGACGCCCTGGCCATCCTTTCGTACAACCCGGAGAAGAAGAACTACCGCTTCAACACCTGGCTCGCCGACCGCCCGTCCGGCGAAGCCGTCCTCGAAGTCACCGGCCCCACCACCGCCGTCTGGGGCCTCGAAACCCCTCGCGGCCGGATGCGCTACACCGTCGACCTGACCGAAAAGGGCGAATGGCTCGAGATCGGCGAGTGGAGCACCGACGGCACGAAGTGGACGAAGTTCATCGAGATGCGGTTGAGCAAGGTGAAGTAGGGGTGTGCAGGGCGCCGGCCTTTGCGAGAGCCGGCGCCCGTCAGTTGTTGTCAGTTGTCGGTTGTCGGTTGTCTGCCATTCCCTGGCTTACGGGGCGTTCTCCTCGAGTGCTGTCCAGGCGGGGAATGGCAGATCGCCGACAGCAGCCGAAGGCGGCGAAAGATCTGTAGGTTGTCTTTCATGGTTTCCTCACATGGTTCGCAAAGGTTCAGAACTGTCCTGCGCAGGTTCCGCTGCTCGGCTGAAGTGCCCCGGCGTGGCCTTTGCCGTGGCGCGATCAGGGCGAGCTGCGCTGAAAGGTAATCCGATTCCGTCGAATGTCAACATGCCGCCATTGCGGCGTTTTATCGCCTGAAATTGGTGTATGACTCCGAGAAGAGACGGGTGGGAACATGGGCGAATCGGAGGTGTATGCGCCCTGTTGAATGAGCCTCTTTTGCCTCATTTGGGCCGATCGTGGAGCGGCGAAGTGGCTCATGAGCCACAGTACGGGCCGGAGCCCGAGGCGGAGCAAGCCGCCGGCGCCGGCCGGTGTCGCTCAGGAGCCGCCACCGCCGGGTGATACGAGTGGCTTCTTTGACGCGGCCGAAAACGGCAAGGAACGGGCTTCCGTCGAGGAATGACTCCGAGCAGCCGCTAAAAAAATTTGTCCGGAACCCCAAAAAAGTCGTCTGCCGGCCCCGAAATCGGCGTTTCCGGAGTGACGCCGCACGTTTCCCGAGTGACGCGCCACGTTTCCCGAGTGGCGCGCCACGTTTCCCGAGTGACGCGCCACGTTTCCCGAGTGACGCGCCACGTTTCCCGAGTGACGCGCCACGTTTCCCGAGTG
>Ga0190275_10001148_pt1 | contig 20243 bp, 17 predicted proteins | sample Popmic550T_FD_133745 | JGI IMG/M metagenome (GOLD analysis project Ga0190275, IMG submission 133745) | Populus adjacent soil microbial communities from riparian zone of Yellowstone River, Montana, USA - 550 T | ecosystem: Environmental > Terrestrial > Soil > Riparian zone > Trees stand | place...
GACTCCGCGAAGGGGCAGCGCGGCACGCTGGAGGGCCAGCAGCGCGAGATCTTCGACGTGATCCGCGACCGGCGCGCCGAGCGCGAGCGGGGCGAGCGCGTGGACTCGCTGCGCCGGCACGTGCGCCCCGTGTACCTGGGGAAGAACACCACGCTCGCCAACGCCGAGGTGTCGCCCTCCGGCCGCTACGTGCTGATCACCGTGGGCCAGCGCGCCGAGGGGCAGAAGCAGGTGATCGTGGCCAACTTCGTCACCGAGAGCGGCTACACCGAGCCGGTGAACGTGCGCCCCAAGGTGGGCGACGTGCAGGCGTTCCAGCGCGCCGCCATGGTGGAGCTGGCCACCGGCGCCGTGCGCTGGATCGAGCCCGAGGCCAGGGAGCGCCGGGTCACCTTCACCAACCTGGGGTGGGCGCCGCGCAGCGACCGGGCGCTGCTGGTGGGCGTCCCCTTCAACTACAAGGACCGCTGGATCTACGTCGCGGGGCCGGACGGGAAGACGGTGACGGTCGACCACCTGCACGACGACGCATGGGTGGGCGGCCCGGGCCTCTTCTCCGCCGGCTGGCTGCCGGACGAGCGCATCTGGTTCATGAGCGAGCGCACCGGCTGGGCGCACCTCTACACCACGTCGATGACCGGCGGCGGCGCGCGCGCGGTGACCAGCGGGCGCTGGGAGGTGCGCGACGTGCAGCCCTCGCGCGACGGGCGCACCTTCTACCTGGCCACCAGCGAGACGCACCCCGGCGAGCAGCACCTCCACGCCGTGCCCGCCGACGGCGGCACGCGCACGCGGCTGACCGCGGCCGACGGGTGGAGCGAGGGGCAGGTGTCGCCCGACGGGCGCTGGATCGCGCTGCTGCACTCCACCGCCACCACGCCGCCCGAGCTGTACCTGGCGCCCAACCGCCCCGGCGCCGAGCCGCGGCGGATCACCTCCTCCACCACCGCCGAGTTCCGCTCGGGGCCGTGGATCCGCCCGCAGGTGGTGGAGATCCCCACGCGCGACGGGCAGACGCTGTACGCCCGCATCTACCGCCCGCGCGAGCTGGGCGCGCAGGCGCACGGGGGCGCGGTGCTGTTCGTCCACGGCGCGGGGTACCTGCAGAACGCGCATCGCGGCTGGAGCACGTACTTCCGCGAGTACATGTTCAACCACCTGCTGGCGCAGCGCGGCTACACCGTGCTGGACGTGGACTACCGCGGCTCGGCCGGCTACGGCGGCGCGTGGCGCACCGGCATCTACCGCCACATGGGCGGCAAGGACCTGGACGACCACGTGGACGCCGCGCGCTGGCTGATCGCCAACGAGGGGGCCGACGCGAAGCGCGTGGGGCTGTACGGCGGCTCGTACGGCGGCTTCATCACCCTGATGGGGCTGTTCACGCAGCCCGAGGTCTTCCGCTCGGGGGCGGCGCTGCGCTCGGTGACCGACTGGTCGCACTACAACCACTGGTACACCAGCCGCATCCTCAACCTGCCGCACGAGGACACGCTGGCGTACCGCCGCTCGTCGCCGATCTACTTCGCCCAGGGGCTGCGCGGCGACCTGCTGATGGCGCACGGGATGATGGACGTGAACGTGAACTACCAGGACATCGTGCGTCTCCAGCAGCGCCTGATCGAGCTGGGGAAGACGAACTGGGAGCTCGCCTCGTACCCGGTGGAGGACCACGCCTTCACCCGCCCCGAGAGCTGGACCGACGAGTACCGCCGCATCCTGGAGCTGTTCGAGCGCACCCTGCGCCCCGGCTCTCCACCCGCCGGCGCCAGCGCGGTGCGCTGAGCCGGCAGAAAAAAACTGGGGTCACACGGAGCAACGGAGGAAGCGGAGGAGGGACGGAGTCACGCCGTCCTTCCTCCGTTTCCTCCGCTGCTCCGTGTGAGATATGCAGTTTGGTTTTCCCGGCAGGATTGTCGGTCGGGGATCACGGCACGTGGATCGAGCGGATACCCAGCCTTTGCATCGGCCGGGGCGGGCGGGATTTCGGCCGCGCGGGGGCGGGTTTGGCACCGATTTCGCATTTCCGCCGCACCTGACCGACGACAATACGATCGAGGCGGACACGGAGGCGGGCCGGGCGGCCTGTGGCGCGGATGCGTGCCGCGGCGTAAACACCTGAAAAAACAATCAGTTACGGATGCACGCGTGGCACGCGGGTTGCCAATGGTATGGGGTACGACACGCGGGAGACGGAAGCCCCCGGGGTCGGGTGACCAACCGAAGGAGGACGGACCGATGACCAACCGCGTCGCCAAGGAACTCGCCGAGTCGCTGCCGCAGCCGAAGGGGCCGTTCACGGATGCCGAGGCCCTGGAGCTGCTGATGGCCTATCGCAAGGACCCGTCGGACGTGCCGTGCCCGCTGTGCGGCCCCGACACCGTGGAGGTGCTCGCCTTCATCGAGCCCCAGATCGACCCGAACGGGTTCGCGTCGGTCACCGAGCCCGAGGGCGAATACGCCGCCGCGCTCTACTGCCACAAGTGCTACCGGGCGGTGGGCATCCTGGCCGGCGCCATCCGCGAGGCATAGGCGGGGCGCGACACCCGGTTCGGCACGGAAACAATCGGTCCTTCTCCCCGACGATGGGGTTCGCGGCGGCGCCGGCACCAGGCCAGGCGCCGCCGCTGCGTTCGTCCCACCACTATCGGATGACGGCGGATCGATCGTCCCAAAGGAGGGACGGGCGAGCATCGGAAAGGTGAGCGCCAAGGGACGCGCGGGCCCTCAACCTGCCGCTTCGCGGCTGTCCCTCTCCCGAACTGCAGGAGAGGGACTTGGGGCGCTTCGCGCCGGCTCCTTCGTCGCGCGCGGACGTTGCATCGGGAGCCGCGGGTTTTCTTGCGCGCGCGGACATGGAGGCCGAGCCGAAGCCAGTAGTCCGCGAAGGCGGACTTCGTGTAGTTGTTGCAGCGAATTCATTCGCCCTGCCAGCGGTGCGGGAACGCAGAACGGGCGCGGAGCCAGGTGGCTCCGCGCCCGTTCCAGGCGTGCGAACGAACCCGCGGCTCAGCCGGCGGCGAGCTGCAGGGTGCGCATGGCGGCCTTGCGGCGGATCTCCATGTCGGCGGTGTCCAGCGCCTGCACGGCGTCGGCGGTCAGCCCCTCGCCGGGGTCGAAGCCGAGCGACGCCATCAGCTCGCGGATGTAGTCCTCCTCCAGTCCGCGGCCCTTGAGCTGCTCCGCGATCTCATCGTCGGTCATCATCGGGGAATGCCTCCGGGATCTATTCGTCAGAACAATTAGTCGGTCACGTCATACCCCCTCTCCCAATGCGGGTTGCGTGCCGCGAACGCAGCACGGGGCGCGCCGTGTGGCGCGCCCCGTGGTGGCACCCGTGCGGCCGGCCCGGCTCAGTGCGACGGGCGCTCCGCCTGGGCGGGGACGTTGGTCATCATCCGGCGGATCGGGATGGAGAGCAGCGCCAGCACCAGCGCCGCGCCGAAGAGCGACATCGTGGTGACCGTGAAGAGCCGCGGCATCTGGTCCAGCTTCTCGGGGTCCACGTGGCCGCCCACCAGGCCGCCGATCAGGTTGCCCAGCGCGCTGGCCAGGAACCAGATCCCCATCATCTGCCCCACGTACTTGCGGGGCGAGAGCTTGGTCATGCTCGAGAGGCCCACCGGGCTCAGGCAGAGCTCGCCCACGGTCTGGAAGAAGTAGCTCCCCACCAGCCACATCGCCGACACCTTCAGCGAGCCGTTGCTGGCCACCACCTCGCGCGCGGCGTAGATCATCAGCAGGAAGCCGACGCCGGCGAAGAACAGGCCCAGCGCGAACTTGCCGGGGCTGGAGAGGTCGCGCCCGCGCCTGGCCATCGACACCCAGATCCACGCGAACACCGGCGCCAGCAGGATGATGAACGCCGAGTTGATCGACTGGAACCAGGTCGCGGGGACCTCGAACGAGCCCATCTGCCGGTCGGTGAAGTCGCGCGCGAAGAGGTTGAGCGAGGTGGGCGCCTGCTCGAACGCGCTCCAGAAGATGGCCGCGAACACGAACAGCACCATGATCACCGCCACCCGCCGCATCTCGTCGCCGCCCAGCCCGCCGAAGGCGAACACGTAGCTGAAGAACACCACCGCCATCCCCACCAGCACGAAGGTCATGTACCGCCCGATGACCTGCGCGTCGGGGATGAACACCCCGCTGATCGCCAGGATGAACGCCAGCGCCACCACCGCCACCAGCCCGCCCACCACCAGCTTGACCATGTTCTCCTGCCGCGACTGCACGGCGGGGTCGGGGTGCCGCGTGGGCTCCATCCCGATGTCACCCAGCGTGCGCCTGGCGAAGAGGGCGAACACCACCAGGCCGGCGAACATGCCCACGCCCGCGGCGCCGAAGCCCAAGTGCCATCCCACCAGCTCGCCCAGCGCCCCGGTGATCAGCTGGCCGAAGAACGCGCCCATGTTGATCCCCATGTAGAAGATCGAGAAGCCCGCGTCGCGCCGGGCGCCGCCCTCGGGGTAGAGGTCGCCCACGATCGCCGAGATGTTCGGCTTGAGCAGCCCCGTGCCGAAGACGATCAGGATCAGCCCCAGGAAGAAGAACGCCTTCCCCGCCGTGCCCTGCCCCGCGAACCCCGACAGGCCGATGGAGAGGTGCCCCGAGGTGATCAGCACCGCGCCGGTGAAGATGGCGCGCCGCAGCCCCAGGAGCCGGTCGGCGATCCATCCGCCCGGGAGCGAGGCCAGGTACACGCAGGCGCCGTAGATGCCCACGATCGCCGACGCCTGCCCGCGGTCGAAGCCGAAGCCGCCGTCGGCGAGCGCGGCCGCCATGAACAGCACCAGCAGGGGGCGCAGCCCGTAGTACGAGAAGCGCTCCCACATCTCGGTGAAGAACAGCGTCGACAGGCCCCGCGGGTGCCCGAAGAAGCTGCGGTCTTCCGAGGGGTGTGGCGCGCCGGAGCCGTAAGGCTGCCCGGCGCGCGCGCCGGCGGGGAACTCCGGAGGAGCGTTTCTGGCCATGGAGTGCTTCGGGGTGAAGGTGGTGCCGGCGCCGCGGTGGGGCGGCCGGTGGTGCCACTGCCGGGCGCGCCGCGCGCGGCGTTCGGGGCCGGTGCGGATGCGCGGGGTGTCGGGCGGTGTGCGAGTAAACGCGCCAATCTAACGTTCGTCCGGCGGGGTTCGCCATATTGCGCCCGCCGCGCGGGGGCGGCATCGTCCCGCGCTTCGGCGCCGCGCGACGGCCGGCGCCACCCCCCGACAGGCAGCGGCTACCTCGGATGACGCCCGAAAGTTCCGTCCCACCAGCAATTTCCGTGACCGGCGAGTCGCCTTTCGGCGCCGAGGCCGCCTTCGCGCTGGCCGTCGCCGCCGAGGCCGCGCGGCTGGTGGCGGCCGGGAGCGGCACCGCGAACGTGCGCGAAAAGGAGCGCGCCGACCTGGTCACCGACGTGGACGAGGCCTCGGAGCGGCTGATCGTGGGCCGCATCCGCGAGCGCTTCCCGCGCGACGCGGTGGTGGCGGAGGAGAGCGCCGCCGCGGCCGTCTCCTCCGGCCGGCGCTGGGTGGTGGACCCGGTGGACGGCACCGCCAACTTCGTGCACGGGCACCCGTTCGTGGCCGTGAGCATCGCGCTGGTGGACGACGACGGGCCGGCGGTGGGCGTGGTCCACGCGCCGTTCCTGGGCGAGGTCTTTCACGCCGTGCGCGGCGGCGGCGCCTTCCTGAACGGCGAACCGATGCGGGTGAGCTCGGTCGATTCTTTTGCGCGCTCGCTGCTGGCGACGGGCTTTCCCTTCAAGCAGGGGAAGGGGGACCTGGACGCCTACATGCTGATGGTGGCCGACGCGGTCCGCGGCACCCACGACGTGCGCCGTGCCGGCAGCGCCGCGCTGGACCTGGCGTTCACGGCGGCCGGCCGCGTGGAGGGCTTCTTCGAGATCGGCCTGTCGCCGTGGGACGTGGCCGCGGGGATCCTGCTGGTGACCGAGGCCGGCGGCCGCGTCACCGGCTGGCCCGGCGACGCGGAGCCGCCGATCGTCACCGGGCGCATCCTGGCCAGCAACGGGCGGATCCACGAGGGGCTGGAGGCGCTGGCGGCGCGGTGGGTGGAGCGGATCTGAGGTCCACCGGAGTCGGCGAGGAAGGGGGAGGAAGGCGGCTGAAGCCGCGGGCTAGAACAATGGAAAGCCTCGCAACTGCGCGAGGCTGTGGGGAGAGTGCCGGTGTGGGACCGTAGGCTATTGACCGGCTCCAACGGTACCTTTCGATTCGACCGTGGCGATTTTCGAAATCAGGGGAGGCGCGTATGCCCGAGGGCGTAGCGGTGGAATATCCGGTGGAGGTGGTGTGGGAGGGCGGCAGGCGCTACCGCGGCGGCCCGGCGGGTGGGCCCACGCTGGTGGTGGACGGCGACCGCGAGGTGGCCCCCAGCCCGGTGGACACGCTGATCATCGCCATGGCGAGCTGCTCCGCCATCGACGTGGTGGATTACCTGGAGAAGCGCCGCACGCCGGCGTCCGCGCTCTCCGTCTCCGTCCGCTTCAGCCGCGCGCCCTCGCCGCCGCGGCGCTTGACCGACGCGCACCTCACCTTCCGCGTGGCGACGGACTCGCCGCGCGACCACGTGGAGCGCGCGGTGCAGCTCTCGTTCGAGAAGTACTGCTCCGTCGCCAGCTCCCTCGCCCCCGACACGCGGCTTGAGTGGAGCGTGGAACTGGAACCGGGGACGGCGAGCTGATCCCGCATCTCGTCACCCACGGGTGCGGTGTGTGCGGAAGGCTTGTCCCGAACCCGCTGATGATGGATACTGGAGCATGGAAATCGAGCAGCTCATCCGCTCCAAACGGGATCTGATCCACCGCATCGCGGCTCGGCACGGGGCGCACAACGTCCGCGTGTTCGGCTCGGTCGCGCGTGGGGAAGCGGGTCCGGAGAGCGACGTGGACCTGCTGGTGGAGGCGGGCCCCACAACCAGCGCATGGTTTCCCGGCGGCCTCGTGGCCGATCTGGAAGACGTCCTCGGCCGCCGGGTGGAGGTGGTGACGGAGCGGGCGCTCGCGCCGGAGCTTCGGGAGCGGGTGCTCAGCGAGGCGGTGCCGGTTTGAAGGACGACGCCATCTACCTCCGGCACATCCTGGAGTGCATCCGCCGGGCGGAGGAGAACACCGCGCAGGGGTACGACGCGTTCGTGACATCCCACACGCTGCAGGACGCCGTGCCGCGCAACCTGCAGACGATGGCCGAGTCGACGCAGCGCCTCTCCGACGAGGTGAAGAGCGCCTACCCCGCGGTCGAGTGGCGCGCCAACTCGGGGTTCCGCAACGTCATCGTCCACAACTACCTGGGCATCGACCTCGAGCAGATCTGGAGCATCGTCCAGGAGGACGTGCCCACGCTCAAAGCCGCCGTGGAGCCCATCTTTCCAGCGGCGGCGGTCCTCGCACCTGAGACCGCCGCGATCTCACCCGCGGCTGTTCCCTACTTCATCGCCTGCGCCAGCAGCGCCTCGTAGCCGGGGCGCGGCAGGGCGCCCACCTGCTTGGCGGCGACCCTCCCGTCCCTGAACACCATCACGGTGGGGATGCCCGCGATCCCGAAGCGCTGCGCCACCTGCTGGTTGCGGTCGGTGTCGAGCTTGGCGACGAGCACGGAGCCCATCCGGGCACGCGCGATCTCGTCCATGATCGGCGCCACCATCTTGCACGGCCCGCACCAGTCGGCGTAGAAGTCGACCAGCACCGGCACCTGCGCGTCGGCGATCACCCGGTCGAAGCTCGCGTCCGACAGCGCCACCGGCCGGTCGAGCTCGATCGGCCGCGCGCACTCGCCGCACTTCGGGCGGTCGGCGGCGCGCGCCAGGTCCACGCGGTTCAAACGCCCGCAGTGCTCGCAGGCGACGGTCGCCTTGCGGCTCGCGGTCTGGGATGCGGTATCCATCTCGATCTCCTCCACTGTTTTACGCCCGTACGGACGGCTGATCCGCGGAACGACGGCCTCACGTCCGTTCACGGGATACGCATGCAGGCATCCTGCCGTCGCGCCGACATCTACGCTGGATCAGACTCGAACCCCCTCCCCCGGTCGGTTTCGGGGGAGGGGGTGGCGAGCCTCGGCGAGCCGGGGGTGGGGGCCGCGAACGCCGCCTCACCCCCAATCCTTCCTACGTCCGCTCGACCGGGAAGTCGGGCCCGCGGCGGCTCCAGTCGAGGTACGAGCCGTCGTACATCCGCGTGTCGTAGCCCAGGTACCGCGCGACGAAGTAGTCCCAGCTCGCCTGCACGCCGGTGCGGCAGTAGGTGACCACCGTGCTGCCGACCGGTCGCGGCGCGGGGCCGCTCTGGCGCTGCGGCTGCCGGTCGCGGCGCGCGCGGCGGGCGGCGACGCTGGTGTCGGCGTAGTCGGGGCGCTGGCGCTGCGTGCGAATCGGCACCTCGCTGGCGAAGCGCGCGCCGCCCAGGCGGAAGAGCGCGCGCAGGACCTCGGGGCTGCGCAGCCGCGGGTCGGCCTCGCTGACCAGCGTGTTGCGCCAGAACAGGTTGTCGGCACCGGGGATGTGGCCCGGCCGGGTCACGCCCTCGCCCGGCGTGGCGCCCGAGTACTCCGCGGGCGGCCGCGCGTCGATCAGCGCCAGGGTGCTGTCGCGCATGTGGGTGCGCACCCACTCGGCGTCCACCACCAGCTCGGGGCGCGGGCGCGGCGTGAAGGTGCCGCGGGTGACGGCGGGCTCGGCGGTCTCCAGCCGCTGCCCGGCCGCGCGCCAGGCTTCCAGGCCGCCGTCCAGCACCGCGGGCGGCTTGCCCAGGTAGTCGAGGGTGAAGAAGGCGCGGCCGGCGCTCAGCCCGCCCAGGTCGCCGTACACCACCACGCGGCTGCCGTCCGACACGCCGGCGGCCTCGAACACCGCGTCCAGCGCCTCGACGGCGGGGAGCTCGTTGGGCAGCCCGTTGCGCTCGGTGACGATGGACGACAGCGGCACCCAGCGCGCGCCGGGGATGTGCCCCGCGGCGTAGTCGGCGCGGTTGCGGCCCACGTGCAGGATCACCGTGTTGGCGTCGTTCAGCCGCCCCTGGAGCTGGTTCACGCTCACCAGGAAGTCGTTGTTCAGCGGCGGCGGCGGCACTTCGCGCAGCTCCCTCGGCACCGGGCACGCCGTCAGCAGCAGCAATCCGGCGGCACCCGCCAGCTTCGTGGTCCTCGTCATCCTCCCCCTCCGTCAGGTTCGCGTGTGTTCACGCCAGAATGGAGTTGCCATCAGCGCGGCGCGACCGGCGAAACGTCCGGCCGATCCGCGAGCACGTCCTCGCCGCTTTCCCGCCGCGGATGCAGCGCGCCTGACTGTAGACACGCATCCGTCCGCATCCCCCCGCGCCCGCGTCCGCCGTCGCTTCGATGGCGCCGAAGAAGCGCGGGCACTTGCTTCGGTTTTGATTCGGGGGCTATTGTATCCGTGTCCGCGTCCACGCCGTGCCTCATTTCACGCGACCGCACGTGACCGCCGCCCCGCCACCGTTCCCCGAAGCCGCCCTGCGCGCCGTACTGGCGGGCATCGTCGCGGCGTGGGCGGGCTCGCCGGCGACGGCTGGGGACGAGCCTTCCGCAGGAGACGAGCCGCGTCGGTTGTACCTCGACGCCTTCGCGGGCGCCGAGTTCCAGTTCGGCACCGGCGTGGAGCGCGCCGCGGACGCCGAGACGCGCGCGGCCGCCGCCCTCCGCACGCTGGACGAAGCAGGTCCCGCGCCGCCGCCGGTCGCGCTGTTCGCCGAGGAGGATCCCGCGCACCTGGGCCGTATCTACGCCGAGCTGGAGGACACGGCCGGCGAGCGCCTGCGCGCCACGCGCGACCTGGCTTCGCTCGCGGCGGGCGAGGTGTCGCTGCTGGAGGCGCCGTTCGCGTCGGTCGCGGGGGAGGTGGCGCGGTTCGCGGCGGGCGGGCGGACGTTCGCGTTCCTGGCGCCGCCCGCCGCGCGCGCGCTGCCGTGGAGCGCGCTGAGCCCGCTCGCCGCCCTGCCGGAGGCGACGCTGCTGATCCGGCTTCCCCACTCCGATTTCGAGAAGCAGTCGCGCCACAACAGCCCGCTGGCGGACCTTCCCGGCTTCGTGCGGCGGATCGTGGAGGGGTGCTCGGCGCTGCTGGACGATCCGAAGCACGCGTGGCTCCCCGCCTGGCGCGTCGCCGCCGCCGCGGGTGGGGATGATGCGGCGATGGCGGGCGTGGCGGAACGCTTCCGCGCGCTGCTGGACGGCGTCACGGCCGGCCGCGTCCTGAAGCCGATGGAGTTGGAGACGAAGGCCGGCGCGCGCACCCGGCTCTTCCTGCTCACCCCCGACCCCGCCGTCGCCCTCGCCGCGAACGCCGCCGTCCGCGCCGCCAAGCTGATCGACCGTGCCGCCGCGTCAGGACCGGCGCTGGAGACGCCGCCCGCGCGTTCGCACGCAGCCACGACCTCGCCCAACGCGCCGGCTGCCGCGAGCGGTTCTGGAGATGCTGGGGATTCGGCTGCGGACGCCGCCAAGCCGTCCCGGCGGATGGGCCGGAAGGCCACCGCACCCGCACCGACTACGACAGGGGATGCGGGCGGGTCGATTACGCCCGAGGCGGACGCGCTCACCGCGGACGCTCCAGCAACGCCTGCGCTCGACGCGACGACGGAGGCAGAGAGGGCGCTCGCATCTTCGCCGATTGCTGGCGACGCGGCGCCCTCGTCCACGGCAACTGCTGACGACGCGGGAACGATCGACGAACCGGTCGCACCTGTGTCCGTCCCCGACGCCGCGAGCGCGGCGATGCCGGAAGCGGCAACTGCGCCGGCGGAGTCTCGTCCCTCCACGCCTCTCCCCGTGCGGCCGCCCGCGAAGGCCGAGCCGCCGCCGGTGGCGGAGTTGCTGGACCTGTTTCCCGATCAGCTCAAGCCCGCCGAACCGCCCGAGTTCGCGCTGCCCGACCCGGCCGTGCTCGCCGCGGCGCTGGAGGCGCGTTACGCGGGGGGCACCGTCGCGTGGGGCGAGATATCGCGCGAGTTCGCGGCGACGAACGTCACGCCGGCGGAGCTGAAGGCCGCGCTCGCGGTGCTGCGCCGCGGCGGCCGGGCAGCCTACAAGGCGCTGAAGAAGGATGACGACGCCGTCGCCTTCCCCTCCGAGCCCGTCGTGCGGGAGAAGTCGAAGCGGGCGCGGAAGGCGGCGAGCGACGATGGGTTCTTCGGGGGCGGGGATGCGGCTTTGGAGGATGGGGATTCGGCGAGTTCCGCGAGGGCGGAGGGGGGGCGGGGCGAATGAATTCGCTGCAACAACTACACGAAGTCCGCCTTCGCGGACTACAGGCGTTCGCGCTGCCGAGGTGATGGGGCACGCGACGGGGTCTGGTGCTTCGGCGGCGAAGCGAGGGGGCGGGCGTGGCGAGCGACACGTGAGGGATGCGCGCCCGGAGGGCCGGGAACGCGGCGGCCCGCCTGCACCGTCACGTCCGCCGAGATGAAGCAGGGGCGGGCCGCCGTGGGCCCGGCGCGGTTGGCAACAGTCGTATCGTTGCCTACCGCGCGCGCAGCCCGTTTGCGCGCCTCGGCGCGCAACACGCCCAAACCGCCGTTCGCAGCCGCCGGTCACACGCAATAGCAGAGGCGGGCGCCCTGAACATCCGGAGCGCCCGCCTCTCGTCCATCCGTCGACTGTGACGAGCCGATCAGAAGGGCTCGTAGCCGTTGCCGCCGCTGGAGCCGTGGCCGTAGCCGCGGAAGTGGCGCCCCGGCTCCACCCCGCCCGAGCGCGAGTTGCGGAAGAGGTCGCCGCCCCAGCCGCCCCGGTTGTAGTCGCCCCAGTCGTTGCCGGCGTTGTAGCCGCCCCCGCCGTACTCGTTCTGCATCCAGTCGCGGCCCATGTTGCCGCCCTGCATGCCCCCGCCCTGCTGGCCGCGGCCCATCCCGCCGCCCATCCCCCCGCCGTACCCGGGGTTCCCCGGGCGGATGGTGCGCACCGGCCGCCAGTGGCCGCCGCCGCCGAAGTCACGGTCGTAGCCGCCCTGGCCGGCGCCCCAGCTCCCCCGGCCGCCCGCGGCGTCGTAGTCGGCGTTGTAGTAGCCGCCGGCGCGGTACACGCGGTCGTAGTTGCTGCGCATGTTGTTCCAGTTGTTCTGGCGGTAGCCGCCCTGCATCTGCCCGCCCATGCCGCCGCCCATCGTGCCGTGGTGCCCGCTGCCGTGCTTCCACTCGCGGAGGTTGCCCGGCCCGTACTCGCGGTCGTAGTCGCGCCCGCCGCCGAACCATCCGCGCACCGTCTCACCCGCGCGGTCCATCCAGTTGCGGTCGTTGTAGTCGCGTCCGTAGCCTCGCATCCGTGCCTCCTGGTCATTCGGGTTGATGCGCCCGCCCCAGCCATGCGGGTGGACCGTGCGGGTTTGCAAGTCACGGGCCGCCACCCCCGCGAAGTCGTTGCCAACGGGACACTTAGACGCTTTCATCCTGACATCCGCGTCCGACCCCGTCCGACGAGCGCCGAAGTGAGTGCGGCTCAGTGATTTGCACGCGTTGACGCGGTTCGCGGGCGGTCCTATGCTTCGATGACGCGGCGCGCCGCCGCGCCCTCCCAGACCCCCCTCGCCAGGCCCGGATGACGCTCTCGCCCGCGCAGCTCGCCACGCTCGAAGCGCTCTGCCGCCGCATGGTGCCGCTCCCCGACGGCGACCCGCGCGCGGCGGCGCTGGCGCGCGCGGTGGAGACGCGGCTGGCCACGGTGGACGCCGACACCGCGGCGCTGATCGCGCGGCTGCTCACGGTCCTGGGCCACCCGGCCACCGCCGCGCTCACCTCGGGCGTCCCGGTGCGCTTCGGGAGGATGTCGCCCGCGCGGCAGGACGCGTGGCTGCGCGGGTGGGAGACGAGCCGCATCCCCGTGCGGCGCACGGTCTTCCAGGCGCTGCGGCGGCTGGTGCTCTCCACCCATTACGCCGACCCCGCCACCTACCCCGGCATCGGCTACCGCGGCCCGCTGCACGACCGCGCCCCCGAGCCGGCGTGGGAGGGCCCCGCCCCCGGCGCCACCACCGACGACGAGCCGATCGCCCGCGGCCGCCCGCCCGAGCCGCGCATCATCCGTGTCCTCCCCACCCGTGGGTCGGACGACGCGTGGATGCGGGGGATGACGGAGGGCGCGGCGCTCGGCGGCGAGACGCGGATCCGCGCGGACGTCTGCGTCGTCGGCACCGGCGCGGGCGGCGCGGTGGCGGCGGCGCGGCTGGCCGAGGCGGGGCTGGAGGTGGTGGTGCTGGAGGAGGGCGGATGGTGGCGCGGCGAGGACTTCACCGAGGGCGAGGCGGAGATGACCAGCCGCCTCTACGCCGAAGGCGGCGCGCGCGGCACCGACGACGTCTCGGTGCCGATGCTGCAGGGGCGCGCGGTGGGCGGCGGCACGCTGGTGAACTGGATGATCATGCTGCGCGCCCGCGACCACGTGCTGGACGAGTGGGCCGCGGAGCACGGCACGGTGGGGATGCGCCCGGCCGACCTGGCGCCCGTCTTCGACCGCATCGAGGCCGAGACGCACACGCGCACCATGCCGGGCGACGCGCACAACCCGCCCAACCGCGCGCTGCTGGACGGCGCCCGCGCGCTGGGCTGGAGCGCGTCCGCCGCGCGGATCAACGCGCGCGGGTGCGTCCGCTCCGGCTTCTGCGGGCTGGGGTGCCGCTACGACGCCAAGCAGGGCACCGCCGCCGTGCACATCCCCATGGCGCTTTCCGCGGGCGCCCGGCTCTTCACCGACGTCCGCGCCGAGCGGGTGGAGGTCGCCGAGCGCGGCGGCCGCGCGCCGCTGAAGCGCGTGCACGCCACGGTGATCGATCGAGTTACCGGCCGCGAGACGGGGCGGATGACGGTGGAGGCGCCGGTGGTGGTGCTGGCGGCGGGCGCGGTGGGCACGCCGGCGATCCTGCAGCGCTCGGGGATGGGCGGCGGCGGGGTGGGCCGCTTCCTGCGGCTGCATCCCACCACGCTGGTGAGCGGGATCCATGATCGCGAGATGTACGGCGCCGCGGGCGTGCCGCTCTCCTCCGTCTGCGACGAGTTCGTGGCCGGCGACGACGGCTACGGCTTCTGGGTGGAATGCCCGCCGATGTACCCCGCGCTCTCGGCCGCGGTGCTCCCCGGCTTCGGCGAGCGGCACCGGCGGCTGATGGAGGCGTCGGGGGCGATGGCGCCGTTCATCGTGCTGGTGCGCGACGGGGCGGACCGGCTCGCGTCCAACGGCGGGGTGACGGTGGACCGGCGCGGCCGCGTGCACATCCGCTACCGCCTGCTCGCCGCCGAGCGCGAGCGGATCCGGCGCGGGATCAAGGCCGCCGCGCAGCTCCACTTCGCCGCCGGCGCGCGCGAGGTGGTCACGCTGCACGCGGCGGAGACGGTGCTGCGCTCCACGGCGGATCTGGACGTGATCGACCGGCGGCCGTGCGGGCCCAACCAGCTCGGCGTGCTCTCGGCGCACGTGAACGGCACCTGCCGCATCGGCACCGACCCGCGCACCAGCGGCTGCACGCCCGACGGCGAGCGCCACGGCGTTCCCGGGCTGTACGTGGCGGATGGATCGCTCCTCCCCACCGCCCCCGGCGTGAACCCGCAGGAGACGATCATGGCCCTCGCCACCGTCATCGCCGGCCGCATCGCCGAGCGGCACCCGGCGCGCGCGGGGAGCGCCGGCGTCCTCGCGGGCGCGGGCACGGGGCGGGATCGGTAGATTCGAAGCTGTGGACTGGAGCCTGACCGAGGCGTCGAGCATTCCGAGGGAGTTCGGCGCAGGTGGGGCGAATGAATTCGCTGCAACAACGACACGAAGTCCGCCTTCGCGGACTGCAGGCGATCGGGCGACCGAGGCGACGGGGCGCGAAACTGGCCTGGATCGCTACCGACGTAGCCGCGAGCGAAGCGAGCCGAGGTCCCTCCCCCAGGTTGTTTTTGGGGGAGGGACAGGCGCCGACAGGCGCCAGGGAGAGGGCCTCGCGGCGGCGAGGTACGCCCAGGAAGCCCCATTCGCAGCACTGTCTTTTTCGCATCTACGCACCGGTGGACATGAGCACGACCCTCGACGCCTCCGCCCCGCCGCGCACCCCTGCCGCCGTGGACGCGGACGAGATCGTACGCGCGGCGGTGGGGCGGGCGCGCGCCGCGCAGGTGGCGTGGGGGGCGCTCAGCCTGCGCCGGCGCGCGCGGCACATGCGCGCGCTGCGCGGGTTGCTGGTGCGGCGGATGGACCACGTGATCGACGTGATCCGCGAGGAGACGGGGAAGCCGGCGATCGAGGCGCTGGGGCACGAGGTGCTGATCGTGGCCGGGCTCATCAAGGCGTACGAGAAGCGCGCGCCGCGCGTCCTCAAGCCGAAGCGCGTCGGCACCGGCATCCTGGTCAACAAGGGGGGGACGAAGCTCTACGAGCCGTTCGGCGTGGTGGGGGTGATCTCGCCGTGGAACTTCCCGTTCTCGATGCCGGGGATCCCCACGGTCGCCGCGCTGTTCGCGGGGAACGCCGTCGTCATCAAGCCCAGCGAGGTGACGCCGCGGACGGGGGCGCTGCTGGCCGAGCTCGCGCGCGAGGCGATCCCCGAATACCCGGACCTCGTGCAGGTGGTGCAGGGGCGCGGCGAGGCAGGCGCGGCGCTGGTGCGGGCGGGGGTGGGGAAGATCGCGTTCATCGGCTCGCCGGGCACGGGGCGGAAGATCCTGGCCGGCGCGGCGGAGACGCTCACGCCGGTGGTGATGGAGCTGGGCGCCAACGACGTGTCCATCGTCTGCGAGGATGCGGACATCGACCGCGCGGCGGCGGGGGTGGTGTGGGGGGCGATGAGCAACGCCGGGCAGGTGTGCATGTCGATCGAGCGGGCGCTGGTGCCCGATCGCATCTACGACCGCTTCGCCGCGGCCGTGCAGCGCGAGATGGAGCGCCTGCGCGTGGGCGGCGGCGCCGGCGACTACGACGTGGGCCGGCTGATCTTCGCCCCGCAGCGCGACATCATCCAGGCGAGCGTGGACGACGCGGTGGCGCACGGCGCGCGCGTCGTGCTGGGCGGCATGGCGGCGGGCGACGGCGGGCTCGCATACGCGCCCACGCTGATCGTGGACGCCACCCCCGAGATGGCGCTGAACACGCACGAGACCTTCGGCCCCGTGCTGCCGCTGGTGCGCGTGAAGGACGAGGACGAGGCGGTGCGCATCGCCAACGCCGGCCCGTTCGGCCTGAACGCCAGCGTGTGGACCGGCAACCGCGCCCACGGCCGCCGCATCGCCGCCCGGCTGCACGCGGGGATGGTGATGATCAACGACGTGCTGATCAACTTCGGCATCCCCGAGCTCCCCTACGGCGGCGTCAAGCAGAGCGGCTTCGGGCGGATGATGGGCGACGAGGGCCTGCTCGAGTTCAGCCAGGTGAAAGCCGTCGCCGACACCCGCATCGCCCTGAAGCGCGAGCTCTTCTGGTTCCCCTACAACGCGAAGCAGCTCGCCCTCTTCAAGCGCCTGACCCGCACCCTGTTCGGTAAGCGGGGGTGACGATGGACCGCTGTCTCGGCGGCTCGGCGATGAGATTCACACGTTGATTGCGCAATCCACCTGGCTGCGGTTTTTGTCGTAGCGCTCACGTAAATCCCGGTCTGCGGCCACTCGAAGAGCTGAGCGGAGGATGAGATGCGGGATGGTACCACGATCAAAGAACGCGCGCGGTGTCTAGTGGAAACGCTGCCGGACGATGCCACCTGGGACGATCTGATGTACGCGGTTTACGTCCGGCAGAGCGTCGAAGAAGGTCTGGCGGAGCCGGACGTTGGGCATGTGAGCTCAACTGAGGAAGTGCGCGCGAGCTTCGGACTGTAGAGAAAAGCCATGGAGCTTACCCGGATCGAACCATTTCTCTCGTATTTCGAGGGGTTTCGCGCGCGGACGCGGAAGGTGGTGATGTGCATCCCGCCGGAGCGGCTGGAGTGGAGCCACCGCGAGGGCGCGTTCACGCTCGGCGACACCGTGCGGCACCTGGCCGCGATCGAGCGGTGGATGTTCGCGGAGAACGTGGTGGGGCGCCCCAGCCGCTACCCCGGCCACGGCCGCGAGCTGGCGGACGGGTTCGATCACGTCGTCGCGTACCTCGACCGGATGCACGCCGAGTCGCTGGAGATCTTCCGCGGCCTCTCGCCCGAGGACCTGCAGGGGCAGGCGGTGACGCCGGCCGGCGCCGGGATGCCCGCGTGGAAGTGGCTGCGCGCGATGGTGGAGCACGAGGCGCATCACCGCGGCCAGATCTACCTGATGCTGAACGTGCTCGGCGTGCCCACGCCGCCGATCTACGGGCTGACCAGCGAGGAAGTGCGCGAGCGCAGCATCCCCGTGTCGCAGCCAGCCTGAGTCTCCTCCGAGCCCGACGGCCGGCGTCGAGACTGTCGCTCGCAGAACAACAGGGCTCGCCCTCGGCGCCGCTGGCCCTCTCCCTGGCTCGTTCCTCGCCTGTCCCTCCCCCGAACTGCAGGGGAGGGACGGGGACTCGCTTCGCTCGTGGCTACTTCGGCGTGGTTAAAGCGTTAAAGCTTCTGATCCACGGGCGAGCACATCACGTATGCCCGTTCCGCGCACCACGGCACCACCAAAGCCGGTAGTCCGCGAGGCGGACTTCGTGTGGTTGTTGCAGCGAATTCATTCTCCCTCCCTCCCCCCGCTCGGCGCCCCTTCCCGATCCCCATCCACCCTAACTGCCTTCGCCGCCGTCACATCGGTCCGGCGAGGCGTGTGGCGGGGCGCTTGATCCGCTGGATAAACAGGTGGCACCCGTCGTGCACGCGTTGTCCAGCCCTTCACACATGAGACAAGGGTTGAACACGATGAAGGTCCTGGTCACGGGTGGAACCGGGGTGGTGGGGAAGGCGGCGGTGGACCGGCTGCTTGAGGCGGGGCACACCGTGCGCCTGCTCTCGCGCCACGCCGACGACGACGTGCGGCAGTGGCAGGGCGGCGTGGAGCCGCACACCGGCGACGTGAGCAGCGAGGCCGCCATCCACGGCGCCGCCGACGGGTGCGACGCCGTGCTGCACGTGGCCGGCATCGTGGCCGAAAACCCGCCCGAGGTCACCTTCCAGTCCGTGAACGTGGAGGGCACCCGCCGCCTCTGCCGCGAGGCGAAGCGCGCCGGCGTGCGGCGCTTCATCTACGTGTCGTCGCTGGGCGCGGAGCGGGGCGAGTCGCCGTACCACAGGTCGAAGAAGGCCGCGGAAGAGGTGGTGCGCGCCGAGGCGCCGCCGGGGTGGCTGATCGCGCGCCCCGGCAACGTGTACGGCCCCGGCGACGAGGTGATCTCGCTGATGCTGAAGATGGTGCGCGCGCTGCCGGTGGTGCCGGTGATCGGCCGCGGCGACCAGCCGTTCCAGCCGGTGTGGCACGAAGACCTGGGGCTGGTGCTGGCCCGCGCCGTGGAGCGCGAAAACCCGCGCGAGACCGCCGTCGACATCGCCGGCCCCGACGTGACCACGACGGCCGAGGTGATCGACCTGCTGGGCAAGCTCACCGGCAAGCGCGCCATCCGCCTGCCGATCCCCGAGGCGCTGGCGCGGCTGGGCACCGGCGCCGCCGAGGCCGTGGGGCTGGACGTGCGCATCACCGACGACCAGATCACCATGCTGACCGAGGAGAACATGATCGCTCCCGGCGGCGTGAACGCCCTCACCGACACCTTCGGCGTGACGCCGCTGACGCTGGCCGAGGGGCTGGGGCGGCTGGTGGACAGCATGCCCGAGCGCCTGCCCAGCGAGGGCACCGGCTCGCTCGAGCGCCAGCGCTACTGGGCCGACATCCAGGGCGCCACCTGCACCGCCGACGAGCTGTTCGAGATGTTCCGCACCCGCTTCCGCGAGCTCGCCCCCGACGCGCTGCTGGAGGTGGGCGCCGAGCCCGGGAGCCATTCCGAGATGAAGGAGGGGAACACCCTCACCATGGCGCTCCCGCTGCGCGGCAACATCCAGGTGCGCGTGCAGGAGGTCGCCAACCGCACCGCGACCTGCGTGACGCTGCAGGGCCACCCGCTCTCGGGCGCCATCCGCTTCCAGGTGGAGGAACGGCCCGGCGGCCTGCTGCGCTTCGAGGTGCGCTCGTACACGCGCCCCTCCGACCTGGTGGACCTGATCGGGATGCGCACCTTCGGCGCGGTGGCGCAGAAGGCCACCTGGCGCACGGTGGTGGACGGCGTGGTGCAGCGCAGCGGCGGCACCGCGCCCAACGGCGTGGAGCACGAGACCACCACGCTCAAGGGCAAGGACGCGGAAGAGGTGGAGCAGTGGGTGGAAGAGGTGGTGATGCGCAAACGCCGCCAGGACGCCCCCGACCCCACCGCGAATCCGCCGCAGCAGGGCAGGGCCGCCTGATGTCGTAGGAAGTGCCAAGTACCCAGTGCCAAGTACCCAGTGCCCAGGAGCTTACCGGTTCCTGGGCACTTCGCATCTCCGGCTGAGCAGGTCGTCTACGGTGGGAACCCGTCTCGACAGGCTCTCGATTCGTCCTCGGACGCGCACGTTCTGGTGGCGGGATTGGGGATGTCGAGGCCGGCGGGCCGAGGTGCGGGGGCGGCGTCTGTTCGCGGCGTGCCTGTTGAGAAATACCCGAAGAAAAGGCGAACACGACTGGCACTCGGGTGTATTCAGGGCAGTGCGGCAGGTGGCCCTGAACGAGCGAGAGGACCATGTCCGGGATGATCGACATCGAAGCGGCCGGCGGGGTGGAGTCCGGCCGGCTGGAGCGCGGGGTGACGCTGGTGGCGGAGCGCACGGCGCGCGGCCGCTACCTGGTGCGCGGGGGTCGCGAGGAGCACTGGGTGGATCTCACCACGCCCAACACGCCCCGCTGCGACTGCGGCGACCACCTGTGGCGCGACCGCGTGTGCAAGCACATCCTCGCCGCGCTGCTGCGCGAAGGCGACGAGGAGGTGATCACCGCGCTCGGCGGCCTGGTGCGCGACCTCCGCGCCGCCGCCACGCCCCCGCCCCCGCCCCGCCGCCGCCGCGCGAAGGCCGAGGACGTGCCGGCGACGTAAGCAGCTCGAAGTGACCAGTCCCAAGTGCCCAGTGCCCAGGAGCTTACACCAGCTTCTGGACACTGCGCGTTTGCCGATTGAAACCGCTGGGTCTCACCGCCCCCCTTGGCCACTGGGCACTGGGCACTTTTCGTTCACCGATGCTCCGTCACCCCCACCTGGCGGCAATACTCCAGCACGGGGCAGACGGAGCACTTCGGCGCGCGGCCGGTGCACACGTGCTTGCCGAAGGGCACCAGCAGCTCGTTGATC
>Ga0190275_10001149_pt1 | contig 20238 bp, 26 predicted proteins | sample Popmic550T_FD_133745 | JGI IMG/M metagenome (GOLD analysis project Ga0190275, IMG submission 133745) | Populus adjacent soil microbial communities from riparian zone of Yellowstone River, Montana, USA - 550 T | ecosystem: Environmental > Terrestrial > Soil > Riparian zone > Trees stand | place...
CACGATCACCGCTCCGATGCGCGGCGTCCCCGCCGCCTTCCCCGTGATGGTCACCCAGATGGTGGGCGTGGGGGAGGAGACCGGCGCGATCGAGACGATGCTGTCGAAGATCGCCGACTTCTACGAGGACCAGGTCGCCGCGGCCGTCAAGGCCCTGACCTCGATCCTGGAGCCGATCATGATCATCGTGGTCGGCGCGATCGTCGGGTTCGTCGTGATCGCGATGTACCTGCCGATGTTCAAGGTCTACGACCAGATCAAGTAGCGCCGCTGTTGGAGCGGAATCCCACTAGGCGCGCGTCAAAAGTGTGCGTCAAACGGAGTCGCCGCAAGCGGATGTACTACATCTAGAAGGGGCCGTGGGCTAGAGCCTGAGCCCGCGCACTAGAGCCGGATCAGTCCCGTCTAGTCCCGTGGGAACCCGTACGAAACATGCCGTTTATGCCGCACCTATGCCGCACCACCCGCACGCCACAAGTCAGACTCCAGGCCGGAGGCGGGCGCGCTGGCTGGCTTGGCGGCTCCCTTGGCGAGCCTCGCCTCCGCGCACCTCTACTCGCCGGAGAACGCCCGACCGTGGCCCGGCTCCCACTTGGAGGCCAAGCCCGGTGCTTGCAGCTCAATCCAGGTCTCGTACGAGGTGCGCGCCTCCCGTCGCGTACCTCGCCTCCAGCTTGTGCGCCTCACCTCGGAGCCCGGCACGATGCAGCGCCGCCCACCAGTAGCGGCCCGTCACCGGGTACGCCTCATGGACGATGTCATCGGCCTCCTTTGCCTCGGCCGCCCCCAACGCGTACATCAGGGATTCTTTGAGGTAGATGCATCGCCCTCGGTCGTATCGCATTCTTCGTGGGTGCCGCCAGTCGGCACTTCGAGGGTGCCGCCAGTCAATACTTGCCTGTCTCTGCATCACATCCAGCGCCCAGTAGACCCAGACTGCCTTCGTGCGCGGGACGTGAAACTCGATGCCTTCGCTTACCACGCTGCCAGCCTAATCGCCCGCTGCAGCATCACTCCGCACGCTTCAGGAGAGTTGTCCTGCCCGTTTGCGTGTGCGCGGCACTTGACTCGCACCCTTCCGGGATGTCCGTCGGCATCGGCACGATTAGCCGATGGCTGACGAGCCCGCCGACATAGCGCTGCTATTCCAGAAGCTCGCCCACTCAGGCGAGCAGCTCGAGATGAAGTACGAAGAGCGTCTGGAGCATGAGAAGGATGAAGCGGTCGAGCTGGGCGGGCTGTTGGCCGCCATTGAGGCGGTGGAGGCGTTCCCCGATGCAGACCCCGCCGCAGTACGGGAGTTGATCGAGCCCATTGAGAAGATGGTCGAAGTCCGCCGCGGGCAAGTCCAGCGCAGTCTCGAACGCACGGCGCAGATCCTGAAGGCTTCCGACGAGTCAGATCGAGCAGCCTTGGAGCGCGAAGCGTTCGGGCTCGAGGCGCAACGTCTCGCCCTTCTGAACGCCGCCACCGTTCTCAAGATTCGCGAACTTCTTGAAGCTCGCGGGCTGCTCTAGGCGCCGCGGCGACATCCGACCAATTTGCTTCACTGACGCTTGATCGTTCTGGAATATCGCCGGTTCTTGACGCCGCCCTCGAGGCGGCGTCTCCCGTTCTGGGGCCAAGTACGCGATGCCATCCGCGGCTGATGCGAAGATCGCTCGGCGATGTTTTGGAAGGATCACCATGTCGTCACCTGACCGCCAAGTGCGTGTCCTGCGCTGCGAGGTCAGCGATGTCGTGGCTGACGCTGACGGCTTCGACGCTGAGTACGCACTCACGGATGCCGAGAAGGCAGCCGACTGCGCGACCGCTGCAGCCGAGCATCGCCAATACCGGGAGCATCATCTTGCACATGCGGAGCAGGCCAACGCCGCCCGCTTCACCCTTCGGGCCCGGACCGCCACGGCGAGGGTTCGCACGCGTGCCGCCTGCCGTTCCCGCGGCGCCGGCCGACCGCGTGGACGGCGTGTCACGCGCAGCTCGTCGAAGTCTGGCGACAGCGGCTCATCTGGCAGTAGCGAGGGAGGCTCTGGGGAACCCCCCGGACCACCTCCCTCTCCGCCTTACGTAGCTGCCCCCGGCTCCTGGGGGCCGAAGGGCATAGCGATAGCTGGTCGGCGCTCCTGGCGACGGTGGGTTGCTGACAACTACCCGATCCGCGAGATGGTCGGGGTGGTCGCGTGAGGCCCCCGGCGACACCGCGGCCCGTGCAGGCCTGTGAAGCCTTCTGGGCTCAAAAGGCCGGCGGCGAGTATCCGTGGACCCGAGCGGTCCCCGGCCGCGTCGACGACCAGTGGCACCACTGCTGCCCGGGCGGGTGCGGGGGAGGGGTCACGTTCACGGTCCTTGGAGACGGGGCGCTGAACGCCCGGTGTCGAGATGGCCGCTGCGGCGAGATGGAGATCGTGGCCGCGCTCCTTAGAGGGCTGCCAGCGTGACGATCCCTGCCGATCAGGTCGCGAACTTCCCGCTGCCGGCTACGAACGGCCGCGGACCGGCCGCCGACACTGCCGCGCCCCGCGCGGCGGCTCCTATCTATGAGCTGCTGGATGTGGCGGGTATCGCGCAGATCCCTCCGCCGTCGTGGCTGGTGGAGGGAATGATTCCCGCCTCCGCATTCTCGGTCCTGTACGGGCCGTCGAACGCGGGCAAGAGCTTTCTTGGGCTGGACTTCGCCCTGTGCATCGCTACCGGGCTCCCATGGTGGGGCCGGGAAACGGAGCAGGGGACCGTCGTCTACATCGCCGCTGAGGGAGTGGGGGGCCTGGCCCATCGGAACGCTGCCTGGCAAATCGAGCGCGCGCTCGCACTCGGAGAACCCGATGGGCTCGACCGCCTTCGGTTCCTGCCCGAGGCGCCCAACCTGCTGGACCACGGCGATGTCGACCGGGTCCGCCGAACGCTCGAACCGATCACGGACTTGAAGGCGATCGTCATCGACACGATGGCCCGCTGCATGATCGGCGGCGACGAGAACTCAGCCCGGGACGTGGGCGTGTTCGTCAACGCGGTGGACACGATCCGCGCCGACCACGGTGCCGCCGGGCTGGTGGTTCACCACACGGGGAAGGATGGGGAGAACGAACGCGGGTCGAGCGCCCTGCGCGGGGCCGCGGACGCGATGATGAAGCTGGTTCCTGACGGTGCCAGCCTGCGGCTCGAGTGCGACAAGGCGAAGGACGCAGCCAAGTTCGACCCGTGGAGCCTGCATCTCGCCGAAGTGGGCGAGTCGTGCGTAATCCGGGTTGGCAGCGACACCGAACGGCTGAGCGACCAAGAGGAGCGCGTGCTGCGATCACTGCCAGAGGCTTTTGGCAGTAGTCCCGCCACCACCGCGAAGCTGCTTGTCGCCTCCGGGGTCCCCGAGCGGACCTTCTACAGGGCTGTTCAATCCCTTACGCAGCGCGGATTGTTGGACTGCGAGCCGCAGGGCAGGTCGAAGCTCTACAGCCTCAGCGATACCGGACAGCGCCATATAGGTGCCAACGACTGCCAGACCACTGCCACCGAGGGTGATTACTGCCAGGCAGTAACGGGCCCCCTCCCCGTAGGGGAGGGCCCTACTGGCAGCAATCGTTGGGCAGACGAGGTGTGGGTGGACGATGAGTAAGCCGAGGACTCTCATCGACCCACCGCGGATTGCGCTCACCCGCACCGAGGCCGCCGCGGCCCTTGGCTGCTCACCGACGTTCTTCGACGAACGGATCCGCCCCGAACTCCGCTGCATCCGTCGCGGCTCTGCCGTGCTCTGGGCCGTGGCCGAGCTTGAGCGCTGGGCTGCTGACTCATCCGAAACCCCACTCCAGGAGGCCGCATGACCGACCACGACGACCCGCAGGCCGAACGGCTGCTGCGAAAGCTCTTGTCCGGACTGGCGACTCAGACGGACCCGAAGGAAGCGGCGCTGGCCGAGGTTGGGCTGGAGCCCAAGTATCACCGCCTCCTCGACGGCGAGACCCATGAGGAGCTGGTGGCCAACGCCCGCAAGCTCGCCGGCCAACTGAACCTGCCCCAGACCGAGCAGCGTTTCACCGAAGCCGAAGTGCTCGACGCGGGGCGCCTCAAGAACGACGACCTGAACGCCCTGTTCCATCCCGATGTCCGAGGAGACCGCAATGCCTAAGACCACCGCACCGAGCGACGCCCTGGCGAAGCTCGACCACAAGCTCGCCGGCCTCCAGGCCGAACTGAACGGTCTCGAAACCGAACGCCGTGCTCCAGCGCAGCGGCTCGACGCAGCGAGAGCCCGCGCCCTCGACCTCGATGCCCAGGGGCAGGCCGGGGTCAAGGTCGATGCCGCTCTCAAGGCGGCTGTGACGGAGCGCCTGGAGGCCAAGGCCGCCTATGAGGAGTCGGAGCTGGTCGACTGGGATGCCCGCCGGCAGGCACTCGTCAAGGCAATCGGCATGGTCGAGCACCAGCGCGCCCAGGTGATCGCCGCCCAGGCCGTCCCGCTGATCCAGGAGCTAGAGCCGAAGGCGACCGAGGTCAACGAGCAGATCATGGAGTGCGCCGAACAGCTTCAGCGGCTGTTCATGGAACACGGGCAGGTCCGTGCCCGCGCCGAGCAGGTGCTGCGGCATCTCGACCACTACGACGGCCGCACAGACATCCCGGCGTCGAGCGATCAGTTCCAGCCCATCGCCCGAGCCCTCGATCGGCTGGTCGGCGAAGGGGTTGGTTGGCCGCTGCCTGACCTGACGAAGCCTCCCCGCAAGCTCGCCTACCTCGGTCCTGAGGATCAGGAGGCGTGGCAGTCGCCCGCCGAACGGGCCGCGGCATGAACTCCACTACTTCTCAACGGCATGGCGGGGCTGGTTCGCCCCCGCCCGTCGGCGGCTCTGCTCAAGCCGTTGATCCCGTTCGCCAGGGACCGTCCGCGGGTTTGGGATCGCCCGCGGACGGCCGGCGAACCGGCTGGCAGTTCGTTGCCGACCTCGAGCAGGACTTCCAGCGTGCCGACCGCGTGGACGCCGACGTAGCCAGATGGCCCGTGCTGAGGGCCCAGCGATGAGGGTGGTGGCCACCCATCCCCCCGAGCGAGGAAGGGGCACCGCGTTGGTGGTCCTGTCGCACTATGTACGTTCCCCAGATGGGCGTGTACGGCCTGCCAACCGGGCCGCCTCCCGCGTTGCAACAGGGGCCCGGAACCGTGTGGGGAGCGCCCGGGAGAAAAAGTCCAGGGCGGACGTGGGCACACATCCCCTTGCGACGGGGACCGGAATACGCAGGGGATCGACTTTCTCTCCCCGCATCGCTGGAGCCCCGGGCACCGACCCCCGTTCCGACCTGAACCCGGCGCCGCCGGGAGGCTCCCCGCGCGCGCAGGAGCGCTCCTGATGGGCCAGGGGGCCACGTTCGAGGAGGTCCAGGCGCCGCTGGTGGCTGCTGTGGTGAACGGCGCGACTGTTGCTGAAGCGGCCGTGACAGTCGGCGCTCCGTATCGGACGGTGAAGCGTTGGCTGGCCCGTGGCCGGTCAGAGTCTGACTCTCGTTACGTGGGGTTCGCGGCAGCGATCGACGCTGCCCGGGAGCGGTCGGGAGCGATCGAGGAGACGGACCTGTCTGAGCAGGAACTTGAGGCTGTCGCGTGGCGTGCCGCCAGGGCTGGGAGCGTGCTGGCGATGCGGCTGTGTTGGGAATTGCTGCAGCGGCGGCGAGTAGCTAATCCGAGCGCTGAGGAGCAGATCTTCCTCGAGCTGGACGAGATCGCGCTGCGTCGACTGACGAACCAGAGACAGAGCGCATGACGGCGACGCCGGCTAGAGCTCTCAGCGACGGCCTCGTTTCTTCTTGGCTTGCCCGAACGTCTTCGGAGCCTTCGCTTTCTTCTTCTTGGGTTTCGCCGGCTGGTCTCGCCGAGCGCGATCCTCTGGCTGTTGAGAACGCTCCTGCGGGGGTGGGCTCACCAAACCCGGGGGCTGGCGCTGGGTCTGGTTGGGCGGATCGTCCAGCGTTTCGCCTCCGAGCGCGAGCTGCAGGATGAGGAGCAGTAGAACGATCCATCCCGGGAAGGCCTGGGGGCTCAACGCGCCGCGCAAATACGCGGCAACCGCGGGCTCGGTTTTCTCGATCGCGTCGACGGTGGCCTGGACGCTGGCGCCCGCCGCCTGGCTCTCCTGTACGACGTTTGCAAGTCGGCGAAGGCGTTCCCGCGTGAAGTCAGGCGCCGACACGATGCTCAAGACCCCGTCGCCAAAGTCGAAGGTTCCTTCGACAACGTCGCCTCTGTCGTTCCCGCACCAAGGGCAGGGCCCTGCCGTATTGCCTTCAAAGGTGGCCGCTTGGACCCACCCGCTTATGGCAATGCCGCTGGGAAATGCATTCCCGCACCGGCGACAGAACGCCGGAAGGACGAACGTACGGTCCTCTGCCACCCGGGCGACTCTAGGTGACATCTCGGCGCCTCGCGGCGGGGCGTGTGTGGCAGGGCCCCCGGGCCATCGCGCTGGACCCGGGGGCGCCACCTCCGGCGATGGACGTGCGCGCCCGTCGTGTTCGCGGGCCACTCTTGTCGAGCCGGCCTACCCGGTCAAGGCGCCGGCGCCGGAACTTCGCCCCCTCCGTCTCCCGCTGAAGCTGCGGCGGGCCCGAACTGCACTGCGGCGTGCTCGTAAGGGTCGCCGTAGCCTGGTGACGTGGGTCGACTCAGAGAGCTCTTCTCGGCGGTGGAGGCTCCCTTACGGGCTAGGGCCGATACGGCGCGAGCCATTCCCGCGCTTGAACGGTCGCGCTGGGAGCAGTCAGCCATCGAGGCGGACCGAGTTGCCCACATGCCTAGGGCCTTCGCGGTGCTGTGCGCGGTGCCACCGGCGGCCGCGGGGATCTTCGTGGCGGGCTTGACCGCGTCAGCTGGGCTAGGCGCTCAGGTCGCGGCGGGCGTGGTCGCAGCCATCGTCGCGTTGGTGCTGGTCTTTGGCGCAGTGCGGGCCTTCTACTGGCTTCGCGCCCCAGCAAAAATCCTGGAGGAGATCAAGAGAACGCCGTCACGCGTCATCGGAACCAAGGCCACCGCGCCGCTCGCCGAACTTGAGGCGCTTGCCAAGGAGGGCGCTCAGATAAGGGAGCAGATGGCCGAGAACCCCTTCTGGGATTCATCCGTCAGTGGGCATCGCCAGTCGGAGTGGCAGACGAGGGTGGACGGCCTCTTGATCGAGAACTGGCCAGCGTTCCGTCTTGTGTTCGGCTCTGACGCGGGTCTTGAGCCGCTTCCGCAGATGACTCCGATGCGGGAAACCGAAGCCGAGATACGCGAGATGACCCTGGTGTCGATGAGCAATCGCGTGACTCGACTCGAAGATCTTCGCCTTCGTGAGGAATTTCGGCGGGGCAAACAGGTCACGCAAAGGACAGCGCGGTGGCTGCAGTTCAAGGACTTGATGCTGAGCGCGATGCTGCCCATCAAGCAGCATCGCGATGAGATGCAGGCCGCAGCACCCGGGCCGGTCGGCTTGGTCGAACCGGTGGACCCCGAGGGTGCGGACGCGGTCGCGGGGCGCATAGGCCAGCTCTACGACCGGATGAGGGTCGTTGTCACTGAGGCGCTGGGGGAGGCGAAAGCGGCTGAGTTACTTCCGACTGAGGCAGACGTGCCGTCGGGTGTGCATGCTTCCCCTCCTCTTACTGCTCTACCCCTCGCGGACTCGCAGTTGCACGGTGCGGAGCAGGCCGTCGTGTGGCTTCAAGACCCGACGGATTGCGATCTGCTTCCGACTTTCGACCCCCGGGACGCGAAGTGGTCGAACTACTTCTGAGCCGGCCCGTCCGCGACGCCGCGGATACTCGCCGCCGTGGCCGACCACCTGACCCCGTACGAGCTGTCGCAGGCACTGGTGGGCCGAGAGATCCGGTACGTGTCGGGCCGGCTGGAGGGCAGGGCTGGCGCGGAGCGGTTCACGACGCTGTCGATCAGGCTGGACGACGGCCGGGTGTTGGTGGTGACGCCGGAGGGGTCGAGGCTCGTGATCGACCTGATGTCGCCGGACTGACTCGCGTCGCGGCGCTCGAGCAGGACCCCGTTAGGGTCAGAGCGTGGATCGGGACCAGCGCATCCGCCTCATCACGAATCGCATGGACGTACGGCGGGAGGGTGGCGTTCGTTGGATCACCCTCGACGGTGAACGCGATGTCGCAAGGATGTTCCAGGACCCCCGAACAGGCCGCTGGGTCTTCGGCTGGCGATACGACGACCAGTCCCCCTTCACGGAGGACGCCATGGAGTTTGAAACCGCGACCGCTGACCTTGCAGTGCAACGAGGCAAGGAAGAGGTCGCCCGCCTCTTGGCCATGTTCGAGGAAGGTGGGGGCTGGGAGGTCTGAGCGCCGGCGTTGCGCTGCCGTCCGGCCTGGGCGGCTACTCCGTAAGCCCTACGGCTTCGAGGGCCTCGGCTGGCTCGGCGTAAAGAGCCATGCCGATGATCTTGCCTCGCTGCACCTCGTAGACCACGGCGTACCGGGTCTCGATGTCGATTCCGCTTTCTCGGCCCCGACCGCGCTGGGTGGCGACGACGCACACCCGATCACCGGCGTCTCGGATGCCCTCGATGTCCTCGCGCCAGGCTTCGAAGGCGTCGGTCCACTGGGAGATGATCCGGGCGAGGTCTTCGTGTCCGCGGCCCACTTCCCCGTCCACCCGGCTGGACGCATCGACCTCGACCTCCGGATCGAAATGGGCAAGTGCTCCCTCGGCGTCGCCGCTGTGGAACGCCTTGTACATCTCCCGCACGATCTCCACGTTCTCCTGCGACATCGCCTACTCCGACAGCCCTACGGCTTGGAGGGCCTCCGCTCGCGTGCGGAACCACTCGTAACGGACGACCTTGCCTTCTCGCAGGGTGAGAACCGAGGAGAAGGTGTTTTCCAGGGTGACGCCGCTTCCGGTTCCTTCTCCGGTCCACCGTCCAACAACGACGACTTTGCCGCTCGCGTCGGTGACCTGGTCGACCTCTACTCGGATGTTCCCGAAGCTTGCTCCCATTCGGCCGAGCGCTCCTCGGAACTCGTCAATTCCCAGCCTTGTTCCAGGTTCGACCGCGTAGGCCGGGTTCACCCACTCGACGTCGTTATCGAGGAGCGCGAAGAAGGACTCGAAGTCGCCGGTGGCGAGAGCGTTGAAGCCGTCCCGCACAATCTCTGCGTTCTCCTGCGACATCGCCCGCCCAGTATCCCGCAGGGTGGTTGCGCTGCCATCCGAGCCGGGCGTAGGATGGGCGGCGTAGTGCCCCCCGCGACCGGCGGTAACCGGCCCGGGAGGCGTGGCATCAGAGTTCGTGGCTCTGACGCGCCAGGCACGCTATCGACGGTGCCCGACCTGTCGGCCGTCCCCTCTGGTGTCTGCCCAACACCAACCAGAGGAGACACATGACGGCCGACCAAACCAGGATGGCGTCCTGATGGCCAAGGGCATCCGAGAACGCCACGCGCGGGCGTGCCGGTCCCACGGAGGAGGCCGGTGCGACTGTGCCCCGACCTACGAAGCCCAAGTGTGGGACGCCGCCGAGCAGAAGCGCATCCGCCGTACGTTCACGGACCAGGCGGAGGCCGTCGGTTGGGTGCGGGACGCGAAGGTGGCCATCAGGCGGGGAAGAACCCTCCAGCGGCCCAGCGGGACGCTCAAGGCCGTCTGCGAGGCGTGGCTGGCCGACGCGCGCACCGGCGTGGTTCGCACCCGCTCCGGCGACGTGTTCAAGCCCGCGGCCGTCCGCTCCTACGAACTCGCGCTACGGCGCCGCGTGTGGCCAGAGTACGGCGACGAGCCCATCGGCGACATCACCCGCGCGGACCTTCAGGCACTCATCAACAAGCTCAGCGCCGCCGGGTTCTCCCCGAGCACGGTGCAGACCGCCATCACCGCACTCCGTTCCGTGTTCCGCCGAGAGGTCGAGGAGGACCGGTTGAAGGTCGGCCCCACGCAAGGGCTTCGACTGCCCGCCGTCCGGGGCGGGAGGGAACGCGTCGCCACCCCCGAGGAGGCCGAGCACCTGCTCGCCGCACTGCCCGCGCGCGATCGCGCTGTCTGGGCTACCGCGTTCTACGCCGGGCTGCGTCGCGGTGAACTGATGGCCCTACGGGCCGACGCGATAGACCTGGCCAGGGACGAAATCCACGTCCTGCACGGGTGGGATGTCAAGGAGGGCGAACAGGACACGAAGGGCCGCGAGCGTCGCAAGGTGTGGCTGATCCCGACGCTGAAGACGATCCTCGCCGAGCACATGATGCAGACGGGAAGGAGGGGATCAGACTTCGTGTTCGGGCCGACCCCCAGCCGCCCGTTCGAGCCCGATGGGCGCAGCGGGTTGACCGCCCGAGCGGACAAGGCTTGGTCCGACGCGAAGTTCAACCGAATCACGCTGCACGAGTGCCGCCATACGTTCGCCTCTGTCGCCATCGCGGCCGGGGTGAACATCGGTGCCGTGTCTGCGGCGATGGGCCACGCGTCGGTGACGATCACTTGGGACCGCTACCACCACCTGATGCCCGGGACGATGATCGAGGCTGGCGGCCTCATTCAGGCGTATATCGACAGGCCCGCTGCGTAATGCGCGTTAGGTCACTGCTGACGTCTTGTTTTCGCCGAATGCCACTGCCGAAGACACACCAACCTCCTGCCGGCAGAGGTCCTAAGGCGTGAAGCGGGTTCCCATAAGTGTGCGATGGCGGACCAGTTCGGTGCTACGTTGAACGAACAGGCTGCCCGCGGGGCTCATCGTTTCCTCCCCCTTCTCGTGGTCCTCACCTACGAGGAAGCGCGAGAGGCTCGCTATGCAAGCCAGATGTCGTATCTACGTCCCGATGGCGGTTATGTTCCTGACCATCATCGCACTCGCCGTCGTGGTGACCACGCCGGCTAGGGCCGCCACCAGCGCCCCCTCTGAGCAGGTCACGCAGGGGACGACCGAAACTGTCGCGACGGCGGCACGGGCACGCCGGTGCCGCGAGTCGTTCGTCTACGTGTCCAAACTGCGGGCGTGGGGCATCGGCTGCCGCCTCGCGGGCACTGCGATGAAGAAGTGGTTGCGCAACAATGCCTGTGGCCTCGACGACACCTGCGCCATCCGCATCGGCCGCAACGGCAATTTGTGGAATTGCTCTTCGTACCGAAGCTACGCGAGTTTGAATCCGTATTACTCCTCCTGCTATTCGGCCGGTAATTACAACCTCTCCGCAACTTGGACCTACCGTCACAAGGCGAGCCGCTAGCCACGCTCTGGCCGGGGCATGGATCACGGCTGCGATCCTGCCACTCCGTGTTTCTGGCCGCGGCGAGTGCGCGTCAAAACGCGCGTCAAATCGGCTGATGCGACGGGTTCTGACGGGTCCGCACGGGTCCCGATCCCGCTCTGCAATGGGGCGTTAGGCTCTAGTCGCGGGGCCGGGTGGATGTTCAAGGTCTACGACCAGATCAAGTAACGCAGGCTGGGGCGGGTTCGGCTCTTCTGCGCGTCAGAAGTGCGCGTTGATTCGCCCAGGCATGTCCCGACAGGTTGGTGGTGGGCGTGTGGGTTGTCAGTCCTCGAGCCAGACCGTGAAGGCACGATTCGCGAGAGCGCCGGTGGTCACGTCGAAGGTCCGCACCTGAACCCTTCCGGAGCAGTCGCCCGTGGTCACTGCGTCGCCCGGCACAGCCATGTAAGCGGTCGCGATGACGTCTTCCTCACCATCGTCGAACACCGCCTGGCCCGACGTCATCGCGCTCCTCACGCTGGCCGGCAGCCCCGTGAGGCAGTAGAGGCCCGTTTGCGAGTCGGTGTCGATGTTGGCCTGGGTGAAATTTCTCGATTTGGAAGCGACCACGGTTCCGTCGCCTCTCACCGTTGCGTAGGCAACTGCCGTGCCCGGGGCGCCTGTGTTGCCGCTGGCGCCCGTCGCGCCTTGGGCACCCGCGGGGCCTTGCGGGCCCGTTCGGCCTCTGCGGAGCTGTCCGGCCTTGAAGTCCTTGGCCAGCAGCGACCGGTTCTTGACGTCGGACGTCGTGAGCGAGCTGTTCTTGACGTCGCCGCCTGTCAGCGAGCTGTTCTTGATCTGTGTGGACCCGACGCTGTTCTTCTGCAGCGACACCGCGGCCACGGACGTGCCGCCCAGCGCGACGAAAACGGCAATGGAGGCCATCACGTTGGCGTAGGACAGATGCGAGCGAAGCTTGGACAACACAGCGGACTCCCAGGTCGAGTTGCGGTCCAACCTAAGGCGAGTGTCCTGATGTCGCCAGCAGCGGGGGCAAACCTCAGGGGCACCCCCGAGACGACGCAGGTCTACGACCAGATCAAGTAACGCAGGCTGGGAGCGGCTCAAGCGTGGGTGCAAAACATCTGCTCGGTGCGGCTTTCGTGCTCAAGGTCGCAAGCCCAGGGGTCGAAGCAAACCGGATGACGTCAGAACAGGGCCCGGGGCAAGATGAGGCGGTCGACGGCGCTGATCCGTTTCGGGGCGCTCAGCACGACGTCGCTGTCCGGGTCACTGGTGCGCTTTGGCTGATCGGCCCGCTGTTGATGGTCCCGTTCTTGCCGTTCTACCCTCCGACGGCCCAGATAGGCGAGCTCGGCTGGGTCCTCGTGGCGGTGTCCACGGTCATCTCTCTCACGCTCGGCTTCATGGCCCTGACGTTGAGGCTCCGTCTGAGCTGGAACCGGTTGTACGGGAGCTCGTTCAACGGAATCGCGCAGATCGCCCTGGTCCAGTGGCTGGCGGGCGGCGGGGATGCGCCCTACATCCAGTGGCTGATCCTGCCGATGATCGCCGTGGCCACGCAGCGCGCCGTGGGGATGGTGCTGCCCGTGTTGGCGTTCGGGACCGCAGCGGCCTTCTCGCCCCTGCTCTACAGCAGCATCGACGTGTCAGCGACGGCCTCTGGAGTCGTGCTGATCTCAGCGACCTCGATGATCGTCTCGGTTGTCATGGCCGGAGTGCGCGAACATCGGGCCGAGCTGCGGGATGAGGGGGAACTAGCAGCTTCCCTCGCCCGCATGGACAAGTTGACCGGTCTTCCGAACAGACGCTCCTTCGAGGAGACGCTCGCCGAGACGGCCGAGAGCTATCGCGAGCAGGGAAGGCCCCTCGCGGTGCTGATGTGCGACGTGGACAACTTCAAACAGATCAACGACACCTTCGGGCACCCCGCGGGTGACGGCTGTCTCCGCGAGATCGCCGCGGCACTCAACAGTGCGGTCCGGTCACCGGACCAGGCGTACCGATGGGCCGGCGACGAGTTCGCGGTGATCCTGCCCGACTCAGATTTTCAGGACGCTGCTGTCGTGGGGACGCGTGTCGCCGAAGCGATGGAGCTCGCCTGCCATCGCCCAGACGGCCAAGCGATCACGATTGGAATCGGTAGCGCTGAGCTCGAGGACGGTATGACGGCGGAGCAGCTTCTGGCCGCGGCGGACGCGGCCCTGCTGGAACGTAAGGCCGCACGCCGCCGCGCGGAGGCCTCACCGACCGGCCCCGACCTCTCGGATCCCGAAGTAGTCGCGTACTGAGTCCGCCTCAGGAGGGTCGGAAGCCGTCGTGCCGGGTAGCTCGATCCGTAAGGGGAGGCGATGCCCTCAGCACCGCTCCCCCGGAGGGAGGAGCCTCGGGCCGACTGGCGGCGTTATCGGCGCCGCCGGAAGGCCAGGGGAGCCTTCCTTGGCTCATGCTGTCGCGACCCGCCGTCGAGGCTCTCTGGGAGGGGTCTCCCGGCGCTTTGGCCCCCTGAGGCGTCGGGGGTCCCTCACTGAACCGGCTAGGGCTTCGTGGGGACACGCCAGCCATGATGTGCGTACCCCGGGATCTCAAGAAGCACCGCGTGATGCCCATGCGTCGGTGGCCCAGGAGGGAGGACCGTGTCCGTGCTGTCTAGGGCCACCAAGGCGCCGCTTCCGCAGTTACCGCAGAAGTGATCGGAGGTGTGTGAGCCGCAGATCTGGCACTCGCTCCGTGCCGATGCGTGAGCCGTGTTCATGTCGGTGCTTCCCCCGCCGGCGCTTCATCGAGATGTTGGTGCGGGAGAGCCGAAGCCGACGTGCGAAGAGCCCCTCAAGCAATGTGACGACTGTTAGTTACGGTACCGCGTCGTCTCACATGCATCAGCGCTTGATTGAGCTGGGATGTAGATCAAGTAGCGGCCTTGAGGGCCTCGGCCCGCTCGCGGCAGTTCTCGAGGCGGATGACCCGCCCTCCCGCCAGTGACCATGCCTGGAAGTAGCGGAAGTCGGTGTCGATGCCGCTGGTCACTCCGACGCCGCGTTGACGCACGGCGGCCACCACGCCGTCGCCGGCCTCGGCTATCTCCTCGGCTTCGATCGTGAAGCGCTCCCACGGCTCGAGCAACACCTGCATGTACCCGGTGACCTCCTCCCGGCCCGAGTACGTCCCGGCGTCCGGGAAGCCCTCGCGCAGGACCAGGACCATCTTCGGGTCGAATAGCTCGGGGTAGGGCCGGAAGTCGCCTGTTCCCCACCGGTCGAGGATGGCCCGGACTGTCTCCACGTGCTCCTGCGACATCGCCGCCCAGTACTACAGGACGCGTGCAGCTCAAGTCCCGGCGCTGCGATGCCGATACCCGTAAGACCTGGTCCTCCAAGGATGGAGCCGCATGGGCAAGTCGCAGAGCCGGAAGCTGATCGCGCATCTCCCGCTGGTCGTCTTCGCCACCTCCGTGGTGGTGCTGGCGCCCACGCTGTTCGTCCTGTGGCTGCGCGAGTCCGGGACCGTGGACTCCATGTGGCTGGCGCTGGCCATCGGCGTCGTGATGTCCCTGACGGCTTCCCAGGTGGGCGCGGCGATCTGGAAATCCAGGGCGGACTCCGAGTTGCTCTTCAACGAGCTGATGCTGTGGGGATGGGTCCAGCGCTTCCGAAGCGAGCGCCGCCTGGCAGCGGCGAGCGATCTGCTCGGCCTCTCGGCCGGGCGCCCGAAGGCGATCAGCGGTGGCCAGCTGAGCGGCGAGGAGAAGAAGCAGTTGCTGACCCAGCTCACATCGAGCCTGGAGTCGAGCGACCCGTATACCCACGGCCACTCACGCCGGGTTGCGCGCCACGCAGCCAACATCGCCAAGCAGATGGGCCTCTCCGGCCCCGAGGTGGCCAAGATCCGCGCCGCCGGCGCCATGCACGACGTGGGCAAGGTGGAGACGCCCACCCTGGTACTGCACAAGGCCGGCAGGCTCACAGACGAGGAGTTCGACATCGTCAAGCGCCATCCGGTCGATGGGGCGGACATGGTCGCCACCCTCGACGACGACGAGCTGACCGCCATCGTCCGCCACCACCATGAGCGCCTGGACGGCACCGGGTATCCCGACGGGCTGGCCGGCGACGAGATCCCCCTCGGCGCCCGCATCCTGGCTGTGGCCGACACGTTCGACGCGATCACCTCAACGCGGCCCTATCGCCAGGCGAATCCGCACAAGAAGGCGCTGGACATCCTCGAGACCGAGGCGGGAACCCAGCTCGACCCGGTTGCGGTCAAGGCCTTCCTCGAGTGCTACTCGGGCATGAAGCCCGTCGCCTTCTGGGCGGTGCTGATCAACGCCCGGCCACGCGTCAGCGCCTCGCTCGGCCAGGTCTTCTCCCCGGTGACCGGAACCAACGTCATCGCCACGACCGCCGCAGCGGCCGCCGTCGGCGCCGTTGCCGTCGGGCCCGGTGCCCACACCGTGCCGGCGTCCTCCCAGACGGGCGCGACCGACGCGGTCCTGATCGCCTCGTCTTCACCCTTCGCCCGGGATGCCGATCGGATAACCACCGTACGGGCTTCGCTGCTCGCCGACCCCGATGTCGGGGTCAGTGGCACCAAACGCGCGGAACGGACTGACGGTCCCGAGCCCAAGTCGCCGGGCAAACCCGAGAAGGCCACGAGCGAGAAGAAGATCGGCGGCGCGCCCGCCGCACGCGACCGGGACCACGCTTCGGAACGACCGGCCGGCGGTCACGCCGATCCCGGCGCGCCCGCGAAGGACGGCGACGGAACCTCCGGCAACGGCGATGCTCCTGTGCCCTCCCAGGAAAAGAAGCCGGCCGACGGCAACGGCAACGCCTACGGCCACGACAAGCCCGACAGCGGCCGGGGCAACGCCTACGGCCACACCCAGGGGAACGGCAACGCCTACGGCCACGCCCCGGGTACGGGGCTCGGCCAGGGCAACAGTCAGGGGCAGCGGCAGGAGAATGGCAATGCCAACGGCCTCGGCAAGGGCGTCGATAAGGTCAAGGAGAAGGCCGGCGCACTCGTAGCGCCCGCGACCGGCGACTAGCGGCGCACGCGGTAGCGCAGGTGCGTCGCTTCTGACCCCCCGAGCACCCGGACCTGCTCCAGCTCCCGCTGGCCGGCGCCCAGGTGCTCGAACAGCGGGCGGCCCTCACCGAGCAGCACCGGGATCAGGTGGATCTCGAGCTCGTCGAGCACGCCCGCGGCCACCGCGAGCTGCGCGGTACCGGCGCCGTGGACCAGCACGTCCTTCTCGCCGGCGGCCGCCTTCGCCCGGCTCATCGCGCTCTCGACGTCGGCGACGTAGGTCACGTTGGGCCACTGCGGCTGCTGGGCGTCGGGGCGGCGGGTCAGTACGAAGACCGGCACGTTGTCGTGGTGGTCGCCGCCCCAGCCGTTCGCGGGCTCGTAGGTCCCGCGGCCGCACACGATCGCGCCGGTGGACATCATCTCGTCGACGACCTGGCGGTCGACGCCGGTCACCTCACTCCTCAGGGCCCAGTCGTGGAGGCGGTCACCGCCATCGCCGAGGCCGTTGCCCGGCCCTTCATTGGGACCGGCGATGAAGCCGTCCAGGGACATCGACATGTAGAGCACGGTGGAGGACATACTCATCCGTCGAACGGGCGGCGCCGGAATCGACAACCTCAGGGCTCGATTGGCCAGCCCTGGCGCTTCCACGCCGGGACGCCGCCGTCCACCACGTGGATGACGTCGCCGGCGCCGGCGCGCTGAAGCAGGCTGGCGCCCACGGCCGCCCGCTGGCCCGAGCCGCACACCACCGCGATCGGGCGCTCGGGGTCCAGGCCCTCCGGGAGCACGCGGATGTCGTGGTAGGGCGTGAACGCCGCTCCGGGGATGTGGCCGGCGTCCCACTCGGACCGTTCGCGCACGTCGAGCACCTGCAGGTCCCCGCCCTCCCAGCGGTCGTGCAGCTCGGGGACGGTCAGACGAGCCGTGGTCCGCACCGGACGCCGCTCCTCGCGCCACGAGGTCATGCCGCCGGCCAGGTAGCCGGCGATGCTGGTGATGCCCACGGCGGCCGCAAGCGTGACCGCGTGACGGGCCTCGTCGTCGTCCCGGCCGACGACTACCACGCCGTCCCTGGCCACATCGGCCAGCCAGGCGCGCTTGGAGCCGAACCCGGCCCGCAGTGCGGTCAGGCAGACCGCGTCCGGGATGTGGGCCTCGTCGAACTGGAGCTCGGTGCGGACGTCGACCACCAGCGCCCCGTCCGCCTGGTGCTGCTCGACCTGGCGCGGCGCCAGCGGGTGCGGCTCGACGCCGTCGCGCACCAGCGGGCCGCGGTTGAGGGCGACGATGTTCTCGAAGTTCGGTGGCTGCGGGCCGAGGGCGGCCGTGGTCTCGGTCACGAACCGCGTCTCGTCGCTCAGGCGCAGCAGCGCCTGGTGCTCACGCTCGTAGCCGATGGTGGACGAGACCTTCATGTCCATGCCGGGCCCCCCGCACAGCGAGCCGCCAAGGTGGCCGGGCCAGACCTCGCACTGGTCGGGCAGGCTCAGCAGCCCGTCCCGGAGGGAGTGGAAGATGTCGCGCGCGCCCTCCTCCTTGTCGACCGCCAGGTCGGGGCGGGCGATGTCACCAACGAACAGGCTGTCGCCGCTGAGCACCGCCCAGGGCTCATCGCCCCGGGCGCCGTCGATGAGCACGAACGCGGTGTGCTCGGGCCGGTGGCCGGGCGTGTGCAGCGCACGCACGCGCAACGCGCCCAGCTCGAGCTCGTAGCCGTCATCGAAGGGCTCGTGCTCGTACTCGGCCGCGGCGATCCGGTTGACGTGGATCGTCGCTCCCGTGGCCGCGGCCAGCCGGCCGTGACCGGAGACGTGGTCGGCGTGGTTGTGCGTCTCCAGCACGTGCTCGATGGCGACGCTGAAGTAGCGGGCCAGGCGCAGGTACTCGCCGATGTCGATCTTGGGGTCCACGACGGCCGCCACACCGGCGTGCTCGTCGCCGATGAGGTAGCTGGCGCAGCCCAGGTCGTCGTGGGTCACCTGGCGGAAGATCATCCGCGCTCATCCTCGCCGGTCGGGCGGGCGCGCGCCACCCCCGGTGGGATCAGTTTGTCTGTCCCCCAAAAGGGTTATACGCCCGGCACCGCAGGGGGCCACGGTGCCGGACGCATGGGGCACGTTAGCTAGTTGGCGGGACGGCTGACAAGTCGCCCCAAGGGACGCGCGCGTACCCCACCGGCCGGGGTAAACAGCACCTCGTAGCGACCGCGGGCGGAGGGCAGCGTCTCGAACGTCGCGGGGGTCCCGGGCTCGGCCGGCTGGGTCAGTCCGAGCCCCCGGAGCTCGACCTGCCCGGGCTCGTCGACCGACACCACGACGGTGGTGGCGCGCCCCACCTGCAGCCTCCGGGTGACCGGCGCATGGCGGCCGTTTACGCGCACGCGCGCGGGAGGCCGCCCGCTGCCGCGGGGCGCCACCTCACGGGCCGGGGGTGCCGACGAGGTGGTGGTATCGGACCGGCGCGAGGTGGGGCTGGCCAGCGCGGCAACGACCGCGGCCACTCCGAGCACGATGGCGAACAGCAGGAGGGCACGGCGCAATTCCACGGACCGCAGCTTGCCACCTCCGCGGCACGGACGAATGGACGATGGCTCGTAGCGATCAGCGCTAAAGGGATCAGGGCCCGAGTCCGATTGGTTGGACTAGCCAGAGTCACGGTGCAAAGGCAAACCCGTCGTGAGGCGGGGACGCAAAGCTCCGGAGCTCGTAGACAGGGGAAGCCCTTCGACGAGTCAGCCGAGCTGCCACCAAGGACGTAATCCCTCCTCGGACGGCAAAGAGGGCCGCGGCACTGGATCAGACCCCAGACCAGTCATCCCAACAAGGAGACATCCAATGCTGCAGCGCATCCGCGACCGCGTCAGCTCCGAGGAGAAGGGCTTTACCCTCATCGAGCTGCTCGTGGTCATTCTGATCATCGGCATCCTGGCCGCGATCGCCATTCCGGCGTTCCTGGGCCAGCGTGAGAAGGCGCAGGACTCCTCGGCCAAGTCGGCCGTGCGTAACGGCGCCTCGGCTGCCGAGGCCTTCGCCGCCGACAAGAACGGCGAGTACACCGGCATGGACTTCGCGGCCATCAAGGCCATCGAGCCCTCGCTTGACGACGCCGGCTCGCTCGGTTCGAAGGTGGAGATCATCGGTACGCCGAGCGCCACCGTCTACACCCTGGCGGCCCAGTCCAAGTCGAACAAGTGGTACGCCCTGACCCGTAACAACTCCAGCGGCCAGACCATCCGGTGTGGCGGCACGACCACCAAGCCGGCCGCTGCCTGCTCGGGCAGCAGCACCTGGTAACCGAATCCGGACCTGACGAAGCAAACGGGCGGGCTCATCGCGAGCCCGCCCGTTCTTCTTCGGGACCGGAGCGTTCTACTGCCAAGACAGAGGAACACCATGATCGAGAACCTCAAGAACCGGTTGGTCCACGGCCAGCAGGGCTTCACCCTGATCGAGCTGCTCGTCGTCATCCTGATCATCGGCATCCTGGCCGCGATCGCCATTCCGGCGTTCCTGGGCCAGCGTGAGAAGGCGCAGGACTCCTCGGCCAAGTCGGCCGTGCGTAACGGCGCCTCGGCTGCCGAGACCTACGCCACGGACAAGAACGGCGAGTACACCGGCATGACCCAGGCCCTGCTGGCCGGTATCGAGCCCTCCCTGGACGACGCCGGCTCGCTCAAGACGAAGGTGGAGCTGGTAGGTACGCCAAGCGCGACCGCCTACACGCTCACCGCGCAGTCGAAGTCGAACAAGTGGTACGCCCTGACGCGTAACAACAGCACGGGCGTGACATTCCGGTGTGGAGGCACGACCACCAAGCCGGTCGCGGCCTGCGCGAGCAGCACCTGGTAGTCCAACCACCATCCACGGCATCACGAGGGGCGGGCTTCGGTCCGCCCCTCATGCGTCCGGTGCCGCTCAAGTCCGCGTGGTTGGGGCCGATATACCTCAAGTGGCCGATGGATTCGCAATGACCCTGCGCGCCTGCGCGGCGCGTGCGCGCACGCGGCTGGCCGCCGAG
>Ga0190275_10001150_pt1 | contig 20230 bp, 15 predicted proteins | sample Popmic550T_FD_133745 | JGI IMG/M metagenome (GOLD analysis project Ga0190275, IMG submission 133745) | Populus adjacent soil microbial communities from riparian zone of Yellowstone River, Montana, USA - 550 T | ecosystem: Environmental > Terrestrial > Soil > Riparian zone > Trees stand | place...
AACCTCGATTTGACGGCCGTAGTCACAGTCACCGACGATGGCGGGAGTTCGGGTAGACTGAGGCGCGATTTCGCGATGATGCCTCCGGGCGACATCCGCAATTGTCTTGTCGCGATGTCCGAAGACGAAGCGCTTCTGGCGAGGTTATTCCAGTACCGGTTCGACCACGGGAAGGGACTCAAAGGACATAGCCTGGGGAACCTCTTTCTGACGGCGTTGACCGATCTAACGGGCGACTTCGCGAAAGCTGTCCAGCATGCGTCTGAAGTCCTGGCGACTTGCGGGAGAATTTTTCCATCCACTTCCACAAACGTCGTGCTCCAGGCAACTTTGGCCGACGGGTCTAAGGTGGAAGGCGAAACCAAGATTTCAAAGAGCAGAGCACGCATCGAGCGAATCCGTTTGAAGCCTGGAAGTGTAAAGCCGATGCAGGAAACCCTCGAAGCGATTGCCAACGCCGATCTGATTACGTTTGGCCCAGGGTCACTGTTCACGAGCATCATTCCAAACCTGCTGGTCAAGGGGATTCCGGAAGCGATCGAACAATCCCCCGCGATCAAGCTGTGCTTCATGAACCTGATGTGGCAACCGGGCGAGACCATTGATTTCCGGGCCTCGGATCACGTCGAGGCCATCCAGAAGCATGCGGGAAGGCAACTGATTGATGCTGTCGCCGTCAGCACATCCCCCATCTCGATATTGCTCAAGCGCCAGTATGCGATGCAGCGCGCGCTACCGGTAGAAAATGACATTGAGCGTTTGCAACAGCTCGGCGCTCGCGTCATCGCGCGGCCATTCGCGTCCTTCGGGAAAAAGATCCGGCATGATCCCGCGGCCATCGCGGATGTTGCAATTCATCTTGCCGGAGAAGGAAGGCGTCAGCGGAGACGCGCGTTGAAAACGAAATGAAGCCAAATCTGACAGTCGTAATCCTGGCAGCCGGTCTCGGTACCAGAATGAAATCACGCAAGGCAAAAGTGCTGCACGAGGCGGGCGGCTTGACCTTGGTCGAGCACGTCGTGAACTCTGCTCTGGCGCTTACGAGCCCGGACCGTGTCGTCGTAGTTGTGGGTCACCAAGCCGAGCGAGTGCAAGAAGTCCTAACAACTGCAGGAGTTCGTTTCGCAATTCAGCCCGAGCAAAAAGGGACAGGCCATGCGCTGGAGGTCTGCCGTACCGCCGTTCCCGATCACGACGGACGACTGGTGGTCCTCTACGGCGATTGTCCGCTGCTCTCCGTTGGCACACTCGAGAAATTGCTGGCCGATCATGAAGCCAGTCAGGCAGCCGCCACGGTGATCACAACGGAACTCGAGGATCCAACCGGGTACGGCCGCGCTGTGGTCGATTCGGATCGCTCATTAAAAGCAATCGTGGAAGAAAAAGCAGCAACTGCGGACCAGAAGAAGATCCGGGAGATTAATTCAGGGATTTATAGCTTCGAAGCGCCGCTCGTATGGAAGCATCTTTCCGAGATCAAGCCCAATCCGGCATCGAACGAATATTACCTGACCGATATTGTGGACTTGTTCAACCAGTCGGGTTACAAAGTGCGGGCTCTGCTTCATTCCGATGCCGACGAACTCCTCGGGATCAATACGAAGCTGGAACTAGCGCTCGTTGACAACATCTTTCGTGAACGAAAGTCTCGGGAGTTGATGCTTGCGGGTGTGACAATTCGACGTCCGGAGACGGTATTAATCGATTCGAAGGTCCAGGTCGGGGTGGATTCCATCATCGAGCCGTTCGCGCAGTTGCTGGGCAGTACGATCCTTGGCGAAGAGTGCGTGATCGGCGCAGGTTCTATCTTGAAGAACTGCCAGGTTGCCGAACGTGTCGAGATCTCACCTTACACGGTGGCTCAGGACTCACGCATTGACCGGGGCGCCACGATCGGACCGTTTGCGAGGCTGCGACCGGGCAACCATGTAGAGGAAAACGCTCATGTCGGCAACTTCGTGGAGTTGAAGAAAACTCGTCTCGGCGCCGGCGCAAAAGCCGGCCATCTCGCATATTTGGGTGATTCCGAGATCGGAGAAGGTTCCAATATTGGCGCGGGAACGATCTTCTGCAATTACGACGGATCGAAAAAACACACGACAAAGATTGGTGAGGGAGCATTTGTCGGTAGCAATTCGACCCTTGTGGCTCCTGTCGAAGTGGGTCCGGGAGCGTACATCGCGGCCGGTTCCGTGATCACGCATAAGGTTCCGGAGGATGCCCTGGCGATTGGTCGCGAAAGACAAGCGATTAAAGAGGGTTGGGCTCGGAAGCGCCGCGAGATGCGAAGCAAGTAGAGGGAAGGCCGATTAAAAATCGGCAGCGGGATGCAATCCCGCCCCACTTGGATCACTTCGACCGCACATTACTTGGACCGGACAATGATGCGGACGGCAACGTCCCCTTCGTCGCCCGGCTTGAAGCCGACTGTCACCCGCGCCCCGGCGCGCAGTTTTCCTTCAATCTTCGTTTCGGCCGTGATCAAAAACGTTCGGTTCTCGGCTGGCTTGCCGATTACTGCTCTATTCACGACAATGCGACCGGGAGGCAGTTCCGTTATCGTACCGGAAACGAATTCGTAGTTCTGCTCCGTCGCAGGAGGCGGATCCTGCGCGGGAATCACTTCCCCAGCGAAGGTAAGATACAAACACACGACTACCGTCCCAAGAGGCCACACCTTCAGGTTAGTAAATAGCGATGAACAATGCCGAAACTTCGAATTAAGTTTCATTCATTCCGCTACAAAACAAGGATCGGATGATAGACATTCGGTAGCTTTGCCTCACCTATCGCCAACAGATCGCCTTCATGCGAAATCGCTTTCACAAATTTTGACGGTGTCCCGGTACGAAACGGGGACACTCGAAAATCTCTTCCTTGTCGAATAAAACCGGCCGTCGCGGCATCGACGTGCTCAGAAGGAAATTCCGGAAGCAATTCAGCCGCGGGAATAAGCGCTTCGGAAATCCTATCGTCTTCCGATAGATGCGAAAGCTCGTCGAGTGTTTTCGACATTTTCAGATCGAATCCACCTGAAGCAATTCTGCGAAGCCTGTTCAGATAGGCGCCCGTCCCTAAAGACTGTCCCAGGTCGTGCGCGATGCTTCGCACATAGGTCCCTGACGCGCAATGAACACGAAGATCGATTTCGTTGCCACTGAGCCGGAGCAAATCAATCGCGAAGATCTCAATTTCCACCGGCGCGAGTTGTACGTCGACGTTCTGTCTCGCCAACTTGTATGCGCGCGTACCTTGAATCTTCTTTGCCGATACGGCAGGAGGAGTCTGCCAAATTCGACCACGGAACGATCCCAGTAATTCTTCAATAACAGAGCGATCCAAGGACACAGGGACGTCGGGCGATGTGGGCTTACCTTCGGCATCGTAGGTGTCTGTCGAGTGGCCAAAGCAGACGGTCCCTTCGTAAACTTTGTCGGCCTTACCGAAAAATTGCGCTAATCGCGTTGCGCGTCCGATGAGGAGCGGTAAAACTCCCGTGGCCATCGGATCGAGGGTGCCAAGGTGACCTACCTTTTTTGTATTTGCGAAGCGCCGGACTTTACTGACCACATCATGCGAAGTCCAGCCGGACGGCTTGTCCACGACCATGACTCCGCTCAGTGTCTCCATCAGTATGTCCACGTGTGACCAATTTAGCACTTGGCCACTGTTACACTCGTCTCCATGGAAGAGGAAGTCGTAGGTAAAATCTACGATCGCAGATTGACGCGGCGTTTGCTGCGTTATTTGTGGCCTTATCGTCGGTACGTCTTTATCTCGCTGATCTTACTGGCAATCAACGCCGCGCTACAGATCGCCGGCCCGCTGCTGATGAAGATGGCGATCGATCGCTACCTCGTGGCGCCGGACCGCAGAGTGCAAACGCCTTTCGATTCGTGGCTTGCAGCCGATCCGTGGACAGGTCTGGCTCAGATCTCGCTGGTGTATCTGATTGTGGTGCTGGGAGCACTCTTGTTGGAGTTCGGTCAGACATACCTCATGCAGCGAACCGGTCAGTATGCCATGTTCGATCTGCGTCGAGAGTTGATGACGCACTTACAAAGACTGGACGTTCAATATTTCGATCGCAACCCGGTGGGCCGACTGGTTACGCGTGTCACCACCGATGTCGATGTTCTCAACGAACTTTTCAGTTCAGGAATCGTCACAATTCTCGGCGATCTTCTCGTCATCACTTTTGTCATTCTTGCGATGTTCAAGCTCAGCATTGGCTTGACACTCATCATGCTGGCCGTGATGCCGTTCGTCATTCTGATAACTGCCTTGTTCCGCCGTTCGGTATCGCTGAGTTACCGCAGAACACGTATCGCTATTGCCAAGATAAATGCGTACCTCCAGGAACACGTCAATGGCATCACGGTACTGCAACTGTTCAATCGCGAAAAGAAAAGCTCAGAGGAATTCCGAGGTATCAATCGCGAACACATGGACGCGTTCAAAGATTCGATCACCGCTTACGGATGGTTTTACCCGATCGTCGAATGGCTCAGTATGTTGGCTTTGGCTGCGATGCTGGCTTGGGGAGGAGTTCAGATCGTCGCTGGAACTTTGACTGTCGGAGTCCTGATTGCATTCTTTCAATACGGAATGCGGTTCTTTCGGCCAATTCAGGACTTGAGTGAAAAATATAATATCCTACAGTCCGCGATGGCGGCCTCCGAGCGAATCTTCAAGCTGCTCGACACACAGCCGCACATTACAAGCCCGCCAAACGCACTCGCGGCGGCTCCGGCGAGCGCGAGGATCGAGTTCGATCACGTGTGGTTTGCCTATAAAGACAACGATTGGGTTCTGCAAGATGTCAGCTTCACGATCGAAGAGGGGGAAACGATTGCGGTTGTCGGCCACACTGGCGCAGGCAAAACGACTCTCACGAATCTGCTGCTTCGTTTTTACGATGTCCAGCAAGGATCGATACGAATCGGCGGAGTCGACGTTCGTGACTACGACCTGACGACACTCCGAAAACGATTCGGTATTGTGCTTCAGGATCCGTACCTTTTCACCGGCACAATTGCGGACAACATCCGGCTTGGCACAGCGGAGATCAGCCAAGCTGTGATCGAGCAGGCTACAGGTGAGGTGAATCTTCGCGACTATGTCGACGGACTACCAGAACGCTACGAGACACCGGTGCGGGAGCGCGGCGCCGGTTTTTCGACGGGGCAAAAACAACTGATGAGCTTTGCCCGCGCGTTGGCGCACAATCCTCAATTTCTGGTTCTTGATGAGGCGACATCCAGCGTTGATACCGAAACCGAGATACGGGTACGCGAGGCTCTCGGACGGCTGGTTGAAGGGCGAACGTCGATTGTGATCGCTCACAGGCTCTCAACGATTCAGCGGGCGGACAGAATCTTTGTGATGCATAAAGGCCGACTAAGAGAGACGGGCACCCATCAGCAACTGCTCGGCATGCGAGGTATTTATTGGAAGCTGTATCAACTTCAATACAAGGACCAGGAAATCGGCACACGTAAGCCCGATCTGAGCCCTGCTCCGAATCGGTAGATGGATTGATGGATTATTTGACGCCGTAGAAGCCGGTCCTGGATCGGACCTGCAGTTGGCGGCCACGCTTGTCGACCGCAGTCAGCTTCACTTGATGGAATGCGGTATCCGCCGATGCTTTCGATGACGAGTAACCGACGGTGTACTGATTACGGATATCGCGGGCGATTTGAGAGCAGATGGTGGATACTTCTTTGAGGTCCTTCGGCATGTAAGCTAAGCCGCCGGTCTGTTTCGCCAACCTTCGTAGTACACCGGGATTTCGATCTTCCGAATGCTCATCAAACAAACCTATCGTGTACATTAAGACGCCTGCCCGATCGGCCATTTTGACGACATCTTCGAGTTTTGCTCTACTCCGATTGTCTGCGCCGTCCGATACAACGAGCAGAACTTTCTTACGCAGCTTGGCTTTGTCGAGGTGGTTCAAAGCCAAAGCAATGCCATCGTAGAGGGCTGTCTGGCCGCCGACTTCTCCCTTCATTAAAGCAGTACGCAGTTCGACCGCGTCCGCAGAGAACGGGCGATCCGCAGGCAGCGCAAGCTCGGCAGTGTCCCGGAAACTAACGACAAAGATCTCATCCTCAGGCTTCCGTTCTTTGATAAAGGTCAGAGCGCCTGTAATGACGTCTGCGCGACGCCTCGTCATGCTTCCGCTGTTATCGATCACGAGACCGACAGCAACGGGAACATCCTCACTGCTGAAGACAGTAATTTGTTGCGGAGCGCCATCTTCGGAGATCTTAAAGGCGCTCTGATCCAATCCACTAATGAAGCCACCGTCACGATCCTGAACGGTTGCATGAAGAACGATGACATTGACGTCGCTACGCACGACGAATGTTTCGGGGTTTGGCTCCTGGGCCAAGGTCGCGCTTAAGCTAACCAAACCAAGGATCAGCGCCCTCCTAATCTTTTGCATGAGTGGCAGCTCCTACCGTACCGGTGCGCGGTGTGGCACGAATAATATATCGCATTGGAGCACTGCCTATGAATTCAAACGGGTAACATGTCACGAGGGTAAGCATTGGTCCCGGTGTTGGATCCAAAATCTGCATATCAGTCGGATCAATGATGTCCCAGCTCTGCACGTAGTAGCTCTGGGATGTGGTTTTCGTCTGTAGAATGATTTCGTCGCCGGTCTTAATATCGCGTAGCGGCCGGAAGTGGGTGTCGCGATGGCCGGAAATCGCGACATTGCCAAGTTCGCCGGGAAATGCAGTTTCTTCGATGTGTCCGGGGCCCTTTTTCAATACGCCGTCATCGGAACCTTCCAGTACGATGACAGACATTTTGAGGCGGGGAACCAGGAGCTTTCCGAGTAGTTCGCCGCGTTTTGGCTTTTTCTTGGAAGCCGAGGCGGGCGCAGCAGGGGCGGCAAGAGTTTTGAATTCCTGCTGGCCGCGGCTTTGTAGAATCCAGCCGTCAGAAACCGTCGCGGCGACGAAGGTGAGAATGAACGCACCCATCGCCGCCACGACGGAACTGAGGCGCCGCAACTTTGTCGGGACGTGGCCGCTACTCCATGCCTCCGAGTCCGTCGCGGTAGCCGAACTGAATAGGAACGCACGGATCGGCGCCGTGACGGATTGCAGGAGTCGTCGGATTATCAGAAACTGCTTGTCGCGGAGCACATTGTTAGCCAAGAATGTTAGCCAAGGTTGTCGCCGATGCCGTTAGCCAAGACGGTCAGGGAATGACCGAATGGACGCCGCCTATTCAGGAACGCGCAAAGAGTCGTCGACCGAGCAAGCCGATTCCAAGGAATAAGCCTCCCATCATTGTGTAAGCTGGGATGTTTGACGCGGTCTTTGGAAGCTTCGCCGCAGGAGGCGCGGAGGGAACTTCGCCCGAGACGCCGCTACGGTCTTCCGCATCAGCCTTCGTAAACGTCGACTGAGCGTAGTCCACTTCCTTCGCTTCCGGAGTCGCCGTCTTGATAGGAGCCTGAACTAGCGCAACTACCGCAGGTTCTGTGGAATTTGACTCCTTCACTTCCGGAGCCTTTACGGCAGCCACCGCAACCTCTTGCGGAACATGAGGAACGGGCTGCAGACAAGACTTTGACATTTCCTCCGCTTCTTTCTTTCCGTACACGAAGCGGTTTCCGGAGTTATCCCCAGGATAGAACCATGCCTTCACGGCAGCGGCACAGCCCGCGCCGGTTTCACCGAATGTCATGATTGTGTGACTGCTCGGATTCAGCCTGTAGTCCGGTATGGCCAATACCGTGGCGTAGAGCTTATTCTCCCGCGTGTTCATGATCTGAACGATGTTCCGATTGGACTGGGAGTCGACAAGTTTAAAGATGTAAGATCCGGCCGAGAGCGTCGTTCCTGGCACGCGTACGGGCTGGCTAAAGGTCAGCTTCGTCTTCTTGTTGTAGACGGCAGCATCGACTACGGTAGTTGAGAGCGCCAGCACGAATGTGGAGGCGATTAGCGGTAAATAACGTTGCGTCATTTTCAAGTCTCCTGGGGATACAAAGCAATCGCCAGTAAAGATGCACCGAGGTGACCAAAGAAACATTATTTGTAAGTCACCGTAACATGCCATCTAACTTATTGAAAAAGCGGTTGCAGGCAAACTTTCTAAGGAGTTTTCGGATCTTCGGCGTCTGATCAGCGTCTTAACGGTACTCATCCGATTCACTCTACACATGGCAGCGGGCAAACAATGAAGGTGCTTATCAATTCTTCCACCCCAGCTTCAACGCCGACGGCAGAACACCGCCCGCAGTATTTCAGCTCCTACGTCGTGAATAAGAGCATTGCGATAGACGCCGGCGCTCTTGGACTAAGCGGCACGATCGAGGAGCAGTCTAACATCCGACACGTGTTTCTTACGCACTGCCACCTGGACCATATCGCCTCCCTGCCGGTGTTCCTCGAGAATGCATATGACCCCGAACGAGAGACCGTTGCTGCATACGGTCATCCGGCGGCACTGGCGGATATACAGAAGCATTTGTTTAACGACCTGATCTGGCCGGACTTCGTTCGACTTCCAACGCCTCGCCATCCGCTGGTGAAGTTATGTCCGATCAAGCCGGAATCTCCCATTCAAGTGAATGGCCTTACAGTAACCCCAGTTCTTGTCGATCATATCGTGGCGACTTACGGCTACGTAGTTACCGATGGCTCATCGACAGTTGTTTTTGGCGGAGACTCCCGACCGACCAGCCGCATATGGGAGGTCGCCAAATTGGCTCCCGAACCGATATCGGTGTTTCTGGAGGCAAGTTTCCCCGATGCGCTGGCTAAGCTCGCCCATGACTCAGCCCATCTGACTCCCGGGCTTTTCGGAGCAGAGATCGGGAAGATGCCGGAAATTCGTAAGCTCCTGGCCATTCACATCAAACCGCGATTCTATGAAGAAACAGTGCGTGAGCTTCGGCAATTGAACTTGCCGAAGCTCGAAATTGGTCTTCCGGGTTTCGAGTACGACCTGTAAAACGTTATGGAGACCCTAGCCATGAGCCTTCCACACCAATGAGCATCAAATATAAGCTGTTGTGCATCTTGATCCTCGTCGGCGCCGGGGCTGTTCTGATTACGGGTTTCTTCGGGTATGAGATGGGCAAGCGCGGACTGACCCAGACCGCGATGAATCAACTTACTGGAATACGCAGGTCGAAGGCGTACCAGATCGAAACCTATTTCCGCAACGTTCGAAGCCAGGTCCGCACGTTGCGGGAAAGCCGGATGGTGAAAGACGCCTTGCACGAGTTCCGGGACGAAGTTACAAAGCTGAATAGAACGTTGGCGCCGCCTGAGATTCGCGACTCAATTGTGCAGTATTACAAGAATGATTACCTGCCGCGATTGCACAAGCTTGTCGATCCGCGAGTAGGTTTCGATGAGTACTTGCCCACGACTCCGAGCGCCTACTATTTGCAACGGGCGTTCATTTCGGGCAACCCCTTACCGACAGGAAGCAAGCAGGCATTGGCGGCATCTGAAGATGTTCCGGGCTACAGTCGTGTACACTCCGCGAACCACAACTCATTCCGAAAGATCATCCAGGAATTCGGGTATTACGACTTGTTCTTGATAGATGCAAAGAGCGGTCAGATTATCTATAGCGTGGCGAAGGAGGTGGATTTCGCCACAAATCTCTATACAGGTCCTTACAAGAACAGCGGTCTTGCGAAAGCGGCGAAACAGGCGCGCGATTCGCAGGATGGGAATGCGGTCAGCCTGGCTGACTTCGAGATGTATGAGCCTTCCTATGGCGCGCCGGCCGCCTTTGCAGCATCACCGATCAGAGAAGGCGGCGAAGTGATAGGCATACTGGCAGTCCAGGTTCCCAATGATGAGATAGACAAAGTGATCTCGGGCCATCGCGGATGGGAGCGGGACGGACTCGGCCGAAGCGGCGATTCAGGGATTGTCGGAGCCGACTATTTGCTTCGGTCTAATGCTCGCGGCTTTCTTCAGCGTCGCGAAGAAGCCCTTGATCAAATGCGCGCGCGCGGAATACCAGCAGCCACAATTGAACGAATACGCGCGTATAACTCAACCGTCCTACAACAGCAGGTCCGACTTCCCTCGGTGACGGCCGCCCTGGCAGGTGAAGAAGGTACGCGTGTTCAGGTCGGATCCGCTGGAAGAGCTAGCCTCGTGTCTTACATGCCCCTCAAGATTCCGGGGCTGCACTGGACAATCGCATCACGAATCGATTTGTCAGAAGCGCTTGCGCCAGTCGATCAGTTTCGCCGATCGCTGATCTGGTGGAGCTTGCTTACGCTTGCCCTGACTTCATTGCTCGCCCTGGCATTGACGCGCGCAATCCTGGGACCGGTCAACCGCCTTGTCACGGCAGCGGAACGTGTATCGGAAAGCGACTTGTCCGTACAGATCCCGATCACCACCAAAGACGAACTCGGGAGGCTCACACGCACGTTCAATCATATGGTGGCAAGTATTCGCGAAAAGACAGAGATTATCGAGCAAAAGAATCGAGAAAATGAACGTCTGCTCCTCAACATCCTTCCTGGTCCAATCGCCGAGCGGCTGAAAGGAGGAGAGACGAGGATAGCTGACAATTTTGCGGAAGTTACAGTGTTGTTCGCCGACATCGTCGGCTTCACGCGTCTGTCCTCGCGAACCTCACCGGCAGAAATGGTGGACCTGCTGAACCGGCTTTTCACACGATTCGATGCATGCGCGCAAGAGTTGGGCGTCGAGAAGATAAAGACAATCGGGGACGCCTATATGGCCGTTGCGGGTTTGCCGACACCTTATGAAGACCACAGCCACCGAATGGTGAAACTCGCGTTGCGAATGCTGGAAGAAGTACGGGACTTTTCCGAGGAAACAGGAGCCGGGCTCTCCGTACGAATCGGAATAAACTCGGGGCCAGCCGTTGCGGGTGTGATCGGGTCAACAAAGTTTATCTATGATTTATGGGGCGATACCGTGAATGTGGCGAGCAGGATGGAGTCACACGGAGTCGCCGGAATGATCCAGGTGACCCGGGCAGTCTATGAGAAATTAGCCGGCGAGTTCGAATTTTGCGAGAGGGGCGAGATCGAGATAAAAGGCAAGGGCGTGCTCGAAACGTGGCTGTTGTGCCTGCCTGCTTATGCGGGGCAGAGCGCCTGAACACGTCCGACCGCGGTTGTGCGCTCTGGAGCAGCAACCGCGATCGGGGAATCGGTTCCCGGCTACGATTGCTTCGGCGGGTAGTTTTTCAGCAGCTTCGCGGCGCCCTTCTGCAAGTTCTTCTGGCGCTTTTCAGGTTTGGCCTTCGTATCAAGTGTTTTGGTAGCGGTACCACGCCAGACCAACTGCTTCTTGGATGAATCGTACATATCAAGAGCAAGGGAGCCAACGTACAAAGTGGATGTTGTCGAGGTGGACATGCCGCCCATTCCGCCGTAGCGCCAGCCAGGACCGTACCCCCACCCGCTATCGAACGAATTGATTTCCTTCTCAGTATTAACGGCCGTCTGGTAACCGATAAAAAGGTCCGCCGAATCGGCATCCGTCTTGGTAAGGCCTTTTTTTCCGAGTTCGGCCTCGATCGTATCGCGGATTTGCCGATCTGTCAGATCATCTGGCTGTTGCGCCGACTTGATGTCGACCCACTTGTAAGTTTTAAATTTTGCGAAGTCTGCCTGAGCGTCGAAGTTAAATCGAACGTCCTGTGCCAATGCAAGCCCGGTGGTGGCGATCACCGCCAACCATGTAGAGAGTTTCATCCTTCGGCCTCCTTTATTCGCGTAATGACGCGGCGCCGGACTATACCGGCGGACAGCGCTTAGATGCCCGAGGGGACACCGCGAGTTTAGAAAATGAAGGAGACCAGGACAGCGCCCGTAATGAGTCACATTCGCTGTGACAGATACTGCTCGACGCTAGGCAATTCCGGCGGCTTCTGGGTCAAGATCGGTCCGAATTCAGCGAGGTTTCGCTCCCATTCCGCGTGTAAATCGACGACTAGTCTCTGGTAAGGAGCATAGTCGCGGTATTGCCGGAGAAGCCGCTGGTTGACGAGCCAGCGATAGTTCCGGATGTAGGGATGCTTGGCAATCTGACTTACTAATAGGTCTTTTTCGCCCGCCAAGGCGCAGAGCGACACAAAAGAGTCGCTTCGACTCCGTTCATTGCTGGCAAGTTTCCCAATCATCTGCTTGGCGATTTCGGGATGTCCCTGTGAGGCTCGGGCGAGCGTTATGAGAGACTCGTACGTCTTCGCCAAGCTAGCTGGTTCCCCTTCTTTAGCCGGCGTTAGTATTGCTTCGGCTCGACCCGGTTGGCCGCTAGCAATGTATAGTCGGGCCATCATAAGATTCCATGTAGTAGTACCCGGATCAAGCGAATTCGCCGCCTCAAATGCTTCGCTATGCCGTCCAAGCTTAGCGAGCAGAATTGCCGAACCTGCGCGGATGCCCTTCAGTAACGGATCGCGCTGCGCAGCCTTCTCCCTTTCCGATAAAGCCTCCTCCCAGAAACCCAGAGTTTCATAGGCAATGGCAAGATAATTGCGCGGAATGGGGTCATCGGGGATCAACTGTTGAGCACGATATAGATGCGGCAGCCCAAGAAGGGTATTTCCTGTGTCCGTATAGACGCTACCGCGAAGCGCATGCGCGGGGCCGCTTTGTGGATTCACCGCCAATGCCTTAGCCGCGAGATTTGCTGCCTTTTGAAGCATCTCAGCCTGGTTGCCCCGAGCAGGATAGGCGGCGCTCAGGTACAACTGGCCTAAGTCAACGATCGCGTCGACGTAGTTTGGCTGCAATTCCATGGCGCGCTTGAGGCGCCGTTCGGCTTCGTCAAAAAGTTCCTGTCGAGAAGAATTCCAATATTCCGTCGCCGCAATTCGGCCTTCCAGCCATACCTCGTATGCTGCAGCGTTGATCGGTGGCTCTGCCGAAGAGTTTGCCTTCTCCGTTTGAGCAGCGGATTCAATGGCGATCCCTGCCTTTTCGACAAACCTGTCGAGGTCTTCCGAAACGGTGGACCAGGATCCTCCCAAAGACCCTGACCATGCATAACTTCCATCGGTGGCGTCAACTAGCCGCAGCGTAGCCTGAAATCGGGAATCTGACTTCAGAAGAGTACCTTCAACTACATAATTGATGCGAAGTTTCTGTCGCAGGAAATATGTTGAGAACTGGTTCCGGCTTAATGAATCGAGATAGCGCGAACCTACCAGTTGGATACTGGGTTCCTTCGTCAGAATGGCTCCCAGACGTTCCGAGACGGCACGGCAATACGACTGCGTTTCGGGGTCACCGCCAACGTTCTCTAAGGGAAGGACGATCATTCGGGGCGGAAACTCTGCCGTCGTTGTGTTCCGAAAACGGATAGTGGCGAAAATTGTCAGGAGCAGGACCGCCGACAAAAGAGCAGTCATTTCGAGCAGAGCTCTGCGGTCGGTAGCCGGCGCTGGCGGGGATAGCTGTTTTTCGGGCGCCGACGAATAGGGCGCCGACGAGGGGACAGAAAGTTCGTGTAAAACTTCTAAGACATTCGCGTACCGCCGCAATGGATCCGTCTGCAGACAGCGCGAAACGATCTCAGCCAGTTGCGGAGGCATCGCGTCTGGCTCCGTCGTCACGAAGTCACCGAGACTTGCCTGAGGAGACTGTGGCGGCTTGGCTCCATTATGGGCTGCAAACCAGACCAATGCGCCGAACGACCAGACATCTGACCGCAAATCAGGTCTAAAACCTTCAATCCACTCCGGTGGCCTGAAACCGTCAAATTCCTTCTGTTCGATCACCACCAAGCCAGATAGGCCGAAGGGCAGAATATGAGGCTGAAGAAGTGATTCGCGGCTGACTTCCTTAGCGACGTTCACCAAATCGGGGCACAAAATACCGTGAACCGCGCCCGACTTATGACCCGAAGCGATAGCAATTGCAAGTCCTTGGGCGAAAACAGCCATCTGTAGAGAGGTAATCTCTTCCTGCGTTACGTACTGGCGTAAGGGTTCGCCGGGCATCTGGCCCAGCGCGATGATGATCCGCGCATCTGTGGCCTCAACGTCGTGGATTGCGCTGACACTGGGGTGGTCCACCAGTCCTGACTGCACCCCAGACAACAAATCACTGCGTTTCGATTGGTCTTCGAGCGCAGATCGCGTAGGAAGAATTACAGTTACGCCGCGGTGGAGGTTAAGACACTTAGCCTCGTACGTTTCCTGCAACCGACTGGAACACTTGCGTCGAACCAGTTCGTAATGTGAGATGGTCCGACCAGATAAGTCCGATTCCCCTTCCTCACGTATTCGAAAGACCGGTACGTACGCTCCCTTAGGGATACTGATTACAATTGTGTCGCTGGCGCCTTCCTCTTTGTAATAACGCTCGAGTTTTGCACGGGTCCGACGAACCTCGACCCTCACTATATTGTCCTCAGTGGGATCGAATTTCGTTGAGCGTCCGAGTACCTGAATAGCGATAGCGTATTCTTTTGGCCTTTGGCTCGAGCCTGTGCTCAAGGTTTGGTCGACCAGAAATGAAAGAAGATTAGCGGCCTGGGGAGACTTTACGAACAACGAGCTGCGGAGAATGCGGTGAAGCTGCAGGCGCACTTCGGCAGCGAAGTCTACAACTGAAGAGTTGCATGTGCCGTCGCCCGATATCTCCGTATGCTCCGACCGAGCCATTCCAGATTCCCTCAAGCGTATGCCGGTAAGTCGTTGAAGCTTTTATAAGGACTGCCGCAGAAACCCGAATCCGCTTCCGGATTCCTGTGGCCCCGGTCACGGTAATTTCGATCCTGATTACTCACTAAGATCCTTCAGTTCTAGTAATATTGCTCTACCTAGTCCTGCCGGATTATACCTTCCCATAACCACCATTACAAGGGTATGGGGAGCGGAGGTCGCCTAGATGTTCGCCACGCGCGCGGCCGGAGTTGTTTGTAATTATCCAGAATGTCTGGCTCACATAAGGGGAGCAAATGACAAATGAGATCACGATCGTACTCGCCGATACAGATACGTTACGACGGAAGGTAGTGCGACAAAATTTCTCGAACAGCGTGGCAATTCACGAAGCTGAAACATTCACTAGCCTGCTTCGTTTCGTGTTGTTGCAAAAACCTCATGTGGTGGTCCTCGGTACTTTCGAAGGCAACTCCACTCAAGTCATTGAGGCTGCGCATCAGATTCGCAATGTAAGCCCTCTGACCAAAGTCATTCTTATCGCCGAGTGCAGTACGGAAGCCTTCGCCATCGGCGCCTTGCGGGCCGGAGTGTGCGAGTATCTCAAGGCTCCCGTCGATTCACTGGAATTGACCGAAGCGGTCCGACGGCACCTTCCGGCGAATGAGCCTACAGACGAGTTTCGGGAGTTGGTCGGCGCATCGGAAGCGATGCGAGAAGTTAAGGATTTCATTCGGAAGGTTTCACCGTTAGACAGCACAGTCATGATTACTGGCGAGTCTGGGACGGGCAAAGAAATCGTTGCGCGATTGATACACCAAAACAGTCTGCGTAAACAGTGTTCGTTCGTGACTGTGAACTGCGCTGCTATTCCGGATAGTCTCGTGGAAAGCGAATTATTCGGGTATGAGCGCGGCGCGTTTACGGGCGCGATATCACGCCAAGCCGGGCAGATGAGACTTGCGGATCGCGGGACACTGTTTCTGGATGAGATTGGCGACATGAGCGCGCTAGCGCAGTCGAAAATGCTGCGGGCTCTCGAACAACGGGAGATTCAACCGCTAGGCGCGACAAAAACGGTTCCAATCGACATCCGTTTGATCACGGCTACACACCGAGATCTCGACAAACTGGTCGCCGAGGAGAAGTTCCGGAGTGACTTGTACTACCGCATCGATGTTAGCCGGATACACCTACCTTCACTGCGCGAGCGGCAGTCGGACATTCCAGTTCTCGCTGCGCATTTTATTGGTGAGATGAACCGCCTGTACGGTAGGCAAATCGAGGGTTTAACTCCGGAAGCGCTACAAACTCTCGTTCAGCACGACTGGCCGGGAAATGTCCGCCAGCTCCGAAATGTGATTGAGGCTGCGGCCGTAGTTTGCACCACCGACCGAATATCGGACCGCGATCTCCGAACGTTGCGCTCGGTAGCCGCCGAGGGTCCTCCGCAGATAAAGATCTCCGCCGCAGTCATTCCCACCCGGAAGGCCCGTCAGGGAAAGGACGTGCTTCTGGAGGCTCTTGAAACGACAAACTGGAATGTAACGAGGACGGCAGAGTTACTGCGCTGGTCGCGATCGACTCTGTACCGGCAGATCGCGCGCCATCAGCTTAAGCGCTCTGAAGAGAGTATTGTTCCGGATGGCGAGACAACCGATCAGGAGAAGCTGAGCGAGCCGGTAAAGGGTCAGGCTACCAGCGCATAAATCGAACTTGCGCCCTGCTTCTAATCCGAGGCTTCCAGATCGAGATGTAAGCCGGTTAACCCGAGGAGGATGGCGTATGGGCTCCTCCCGCTAATTGCGCCTCGCTGTATTCCTTCAGTGCCCCCACCAGCAAATCCGATAGCATCCTTGCATGTTGAGGGCTGACGTATATGGCAGTGTGAATTCTTCCTTCACGCTGGCCGAATTCCAGCAAAAATTCAAAGGCGTTATAGCCTACCTGAAAGAAGTTGGCATACCTGCCATCTTCTTCCTTCGGCGTCCTTGGTGCGGAACTCATAGTTTGTTCAGCCCCCATTCACACCACCCCGGTGTCTGTTAACTTTCAGACTTCAGATGCTCCCGGCGAGCCAAAGTTATATGTTCTTTCCGCGAATATTAGCGAGCAAGAGAGGCGATACCGCGCTGCCCCAGATGACGGGTCATCCGATCTCTCAGATACTTGTTTCCCCGACTGACTCGCGTTTTGACGGCCCCAACATTAATTCCGAGTTGAACTCCTATCTCGTCAAGAGAAAGTCCTTTCATGTGACGCAACTCGACCGCGGTTCGCAGCAGCTTGGGAACGCATCGCAGTTCATTACGAACCAGGCTGCTGATCTCATTACTGCCGAACTGCTCTTCGGGATCGCACCATCGATGCGTGTCGCGTACCTGAAGTCCTTCCGGAGCGTTGGGGGTGTTGTCGAAGGAAATGACCTTGGCTCGTTTCCTCGATCGCAGCCGCATGATGCACCGATTGATAACGATCCGGCCCACCCAAGTGGAGAACTTCGCCTCTTCCGTAAATGTGCTCAGATGCGTATACGCCTTCCAATAAGACCACTGCACTTCGTCAACCGCATCTTCCCGATTACCAAGCCGGCAATAGGCCAAGCCTACCGACCGGTCCCAGGACCGCCGCATCAACTCTTCAAAAGCTTGATCGCTTCCGGCCTTCGCCATCCGTACCAGTGACTCATCAGAACTGTCTAGAAGATGTGTAAATTGGGAGCTTGTAGCAAGATGCATGTTTTTTTGCGCTTTATTGGGGATGTGTGTTGCACTTTTGCGGGGATACAACACCCCAGTACTAGTGCAGCCGGGAGGCCATAAACTAAGGTTCTTATTTTGAGAGAGATAGAGGGAGCGACTGTGTCATCCCCAGTGTGTCAATGAATAAACGGAGTGTTCCAACTGTGTCATTGTCATCGAATATTCATCTAACTTGACGTGATTAAGCGCGGATAGCCTGGTTTTCTGACTCCCGTCCGTTCCTGAGGGAGTCACGATCGTTGGTAGTGATACCGCGCACATGAATTTCTCGTTGGGGGAGCGGAATTTCAATAGAAGCGTTGGCGAGCGCGCTGTAAATACTCATGGCGACCTCGCTGCGGACCTGTTGGTGTGTCGCGTAAAGAGTCCAAAGCATCAGTTCGAACTCAAGCGCATTCTCGCCGAAGCCTTTGAAGATCGAAATGGGAGGCGGCTCCTTCACTACATCTGTATTCTTCGTGGCAATGTTCAGGAGCAGTTCGTTTACATGCTTCGGATCGGCATTATAGGTGGTTCTTACCGGTATTTCCACGCGACGGCACGTCTGGTGGAGGGTCCAGTTTGTAACTTGTCCGGACACCAGCGTGGCGTTGGGAATAATGACCTCGGCTCCCTGCGCTGTGACTATCGTGCTCGAACGAAATCCTATTCGGGACACAGTTCCGGAGATGGTCCCAACATCGAGAGAATCGCCCACATTGATGGGTCGTTCGAACTGAAGAATCAGCCCGGACGCGAAATTGTTGACTACGTTTTGCAGACCAAATCCCAAGCCGACACCTACCGCTCCGGTGAGCAGAGTGAACTTGTCGAGTTTGACGCCTGCTGCATTCACCGCCGTCAGAAAAACGCAGACTAGCAGCACGTAGTAAATGCTCGCAGAAATCAACGCGGGAATTCCTCGTTGCAGTTTAAACCGCGATAGCACGTCTTCCCGAAGTGTCACCCGAATTGCTGTCGCCAAGAGGTAACCAACCAAAAGCACACTTCCAAAGATGAGGACATCGCTAAGCGAAAAATCCATTCCGGGCACGGGAATTCGAGCCGTCAGGATTCGGTCAAGAAAGGCGGAGATGTTGTCCTTCATGCTCAGCAGGTCTAGAGTCATGAACAGCCAGAAGTAGAGGCCGGCTGCGACGATCGCTCGCTTTAGCCATGTCTCAATCGCTTCACCGTGCGCCTTCACAACAGACAATGATCGGAGTCGTGTCGCGTGGATCAAAGCAATCGCGAGTGTCAGAGTGGTGTGGCCGGTAATGAAAGTCACTATCCCAGCGAAGGTGCTCCTGAGTGTTGTCTGTTTCAACACTTGCGCAAGAGTTAGATAGCCAAGCAGGTTGGCCACCAGGGAGCACGTGAATGCTATGGCGACGCACCAGAGCAATTTGGTAACAACTTGGGACCCTTTACCGGAGAATGTTTCGGGCATTCGGGTCCGCTGCCATGCGAGCCAAGAGCACAATGCCGCAGACATCACCGTCAACATCACAATGAGATTTCGCTTCAGCTCAGAACTGAGCGTTAGAATTTCTAAAAGCGCGTGGGCGAAGAACAAGACCATGATGATCCAGTGCGATAATCTGATCCTACGTCGCCAAACCTGCTTCGCTATTAGTCCGAGTGGAATTAGTACGCCAAGCATCGCCACCGACATAACGACTCCTGGAGCCTGCCGAAGAAGCACGATACCGAAGGGCAGCATTGCAATGAATGCAAGAGCGACGGGCCTGCTGGTGAGTTGCAAGGCATCGGTCACACTCGAATTTGCGACCTGACACTCCTCGAATGTTTTGTGGAGCCGGACGATAAGCCAGACTCCCAATAGCAGAAGGGTTGCGAATACAAATCCTGACCAGGGCTCCTGCGAGAGGAATGCCTTGCCGCCTTCGAGAGATCGTTGGATCATGGTGCGATCGATCGCTGACCGCTCTCGCTCTTGTTCCCTCCGCGGCCCGAACTGCCAAAATCGATAGCCATCTTTGGAGAACAAGCGATCTTCAAACTCGGTCATCGCTCGTTCGACCTTATCCAGCTCTTCACCAGCGATCGCATCGATACGGCTCGCCTTGATCTGTAGCGTTAGCGCAAGAGTGCGCTGTTCGAGAGCCTCACCCTTAAGTTGCTGAATACTCGAAAGAGATTGCCGAACTGTCTCGATGACGGCAGACACGCCGGACGCCGAGATGGCATGAAGCGTAGCCTTCCACGTGATCTCCTGCTCTTCGAGGAATGCTACGGAGCTATTTGTCTTGCGGACGGCATTCGCGATTGCCAATCGAGTCCCATCCGGGCGTGTATACGATCGCCAATACCGCTCCTCACCTCGAGCATCTGTTAGCGTAGGGTTATTCGCGAATAGGCTGTCGGAATCACTGGCACGATCGCGGATGGCAGTCAGATCCTCGATGAGCGCTTTGTCCAGTCGCTCCAGGTTCACCTTGCCGGGGAGCAGCCTGCGGATTCGTCGTAAGTGCTGGACGAGATCCTCTGAGCGGCTATTGATCTCGACTAGAGGAATCGCAACGGACCCCGAGGCCGGGACCACTGCGGCGGACGTTTGGGCCCACGCTGATGACAGCGCGCACGCCATAACGACTCCCAGATTCCAACCCAGGCATCGCAACCGCAAAGTTTTTCCTCCTGCGATTTAAGAGCTTAGACGCTGGTGTGGACCTTTGGATCTAGCAATTCAATCCTCTAGTCATCTGTATCTGAAATATCTTTACTAATAATATTGGCAAGTGCATACTAAGCGTATGCCGCTCCCCCCAGCGCCCAAGTTGGTCTTGACCCAAGCAGCGCGTAAGCGACTG